>Ga0315281_10013182_pt1 | contig 11203 bp, 10 predicted proteins | sample YL17G07_0_MG_FD_204540 | JGI IMG/M metagenome (GOLD analysis project Ga0315281, IMG submission 204540) | Sediment microbial communities from Yellowstone Lake, YNP, Wyoming, USA - YL17G07_0 | ecosystem: Environmental > Aquatic > Freshwater > Lake > Sediment | place: USA: Wyoming | collected... | reverse complement strand
TGGGTCTGTCTGTCGATAAACTCAAACGCCGCCTGACTCTCTGCCGCCTTGGCCCCAACACTTTCCTTGATGAAGATTTCGGCAAGCGTTCGGACGGTACGGAAAGCACGTGACGGATCGTCATCCCGGTATTCGATTTTGATTAAATTCTTTCCGACATTTGAGATTGTGGTGCGCTGGTTGACAGACTGGATGATATCTTTACGCGTCTTTTCCAGCGCATCCGGTGCCTCCACTGAGCCTGAGGTCACCCATCCGGCCTCCACGATCACCTGATTCATGACCTTTCGACCATTTATGACCTCTCGCGCCATGCGCGATCGATCTGCAACCTCCGTGGTAGCCGCCGCACCCTGCATCAAAGGCTGAATAATACTCTTTTCAGACACCAGAATGGTTGTCGAGGAGGTATAGCCTAGTGGCCATGCAAAGGCTGCCGCTAGCAGAAGAAAATTGACGGCAACGAAAACGATAACAACAGCGCGACGATGCGAAAAAAGCTCAGTGATAAGAGGCTTGATACGTGGATCAGACATTATACTCATGACACTCGCACCTGTTCAAAATAGTCGTTCCGGAATAGTCACAACATCGCCCGGATATAGCACATGGTTCGTCCCCAGGCGGCCCTTGTTGAGAATATCGCCCAGCTCTACATCGTAGACATCTGTTCCTGCGCCGCCCTTCTGCTTGCGATAAAGCTTGCCTCGGTTGGGTGCGGCAAACTCGTTGATGCCACCCGCCTCGAGTACAGCATCCAGGACTGTCATACCTTGCCGGTATGGCAACGAACGTGGAGTGCGCACCGCGCCTGTAACCCGCACGCGCGAAATGAACTCGGTACTGCGCAGCTCAGTAACGATCACCGCTACACTTGGCTCGCGGATATAAGTGGATAACTTCTTTTTTATATCCTCTGCGATTTCAGAAGCGGTTAGCCCACCTGCCTTGATGTCGCCGATGAGTGGCATCGTTATCATCCCATCCGGGCGAACAGGCACAGTTAAAGTCAACTCGGGATTCTTCCAGACATTGACGAGCAACCGGTCATCCACACCGATGCGATATGCTCCTTCTGATTGGGTGAAGCGCGTTGCACCCCCTGCTACATCAGTCGGCAGATTTCCTGCGCAGCCAGCCATGACGGCTACCAGCAATAAGATTAGAATCTGCAGAAATGGAAGACGATACATAACTTAAACCACCCCGAATTTGTGCAAGATGAAAATTATTTGGCTTATTTCTTGCGAATGCACCGCCCGGCAGTTTAACGGAATTCATCCAATCTGCGAACATTACTTTCCTGGCTAGTGTTTTAACGCAAGCTATTGAAATATTACCACTTACCTCCTTAGTAAACACATCATGTCTATAAGTAAAAATATCTTCTCATTTAGCTAGTTACATTACATTGCAAACTATTTTTACTGGTAAAGATGCGCATACCAATATTCCATTAGGCCTCTGAACATATTGCTGCAAAACCAAAAAATATTCAGGTAAGCTGCATAGGACAGGCCAAAGATGAACACTATGAGCATTGTTTTATCATGAAGTTACAGATTGTTCCTCACTCTTTCCTTAAGATATGCATTTATAATTTAATTATTGCATAGGTAGCTACACCATGATGAAAATAAAGCCGGTTTCATTTGGGATGCAACATAAACTGAAGCGCTCAGCCACTATCATGAGGAAAAATGCAAAGGTACCAGGATAATTATCAGCTACTTGGCATTCGACCCGGGGATTCCTGGCAGAAGCTACGAAATGCATACAAATCGCAAATGCGTCGCTGGCACCCTGACCGCTTCGCTCAGAATGATCCAACACGGCACCAAGCAGAGGAAAGGACAAAAGAAATCAATCGCCTTTATCAGGAGCTGGCAGATTTCTATCATCAGAATGGAAAGCTGCCGCTGGATGCCGCGCCAAAGCCACCGACAATTACCAGAATTCAGGTCCAGGCAGATTCTGTGCCTGCTTCTTCATCTGCACCACAGACTGACGGAAGTCCGCCTACTTCGCAAAACGAATACAGCAAAAAAGGATTACGTCCAGGGTTAATCTTTTCCCTGGTAGCTGTGTTCGTGGCAAGTTACGCGCTCTGGGACACCGATATATTCATGTCTCGGCACGAAACCATACCAACTCCGACTGACAGCCAGGTCATCCCTATAACGGGGGTCGGCACAGCGGAAGAAACATCAAGCACAAACGCACAGCAATTCTTCGATATCGGTTCAACACTCGGCGAAGTCTACTCCATTCAAGGCGTGCCCAATCTGGTCGAAGGTGACATCTGGCATTACGGCAAAGCGCGCGTACACTTCCATAATGGACGCGTGACGCAATGGATTGATACTGAGGATCATCTCCTCAAACTACGGGCTATTGGCGCACAACCAGCGCCTGCGCAAAAGGCCACCACATTCGGCTATGGCTCGACTCGTGACGAAGTGCGTGCGCTTCAGGGTTCACCATTGCGCGAGTTGGAGAACGTCTGGGACTACGAATTATCTCGTGTATATTTCGACAAAACTGGACGGGTGACAAACTGGCAAGAATCACCAATGAACCCGCTGCACGTGAAGCATTGAATCTCGCCCTCTGGCAAAGTTGTCAACTCACCCCACTAGGGACCAGAGATCATCGATCTCAGCTGAGAGCCACCAAAAGCCTATGCCGATGATGGCAACCTGAACCAGCCAAGCAACAATAGTGAACATGAGACATGGCGAGCAACACTGAATATATGGGAAATGTACATAAAATCGTTCAGTAATTGACCTCGTCACCTACACGCACTCGAAACATGACTTACACCAGGTAACACTCTTTCATTTCAAATCCCATGATACTCTTAAAATATACAGTTATTTTGCTTGAGAATATCTCAACACTACATTGCTTTTGGCGAAGGCCATGAACCCTTTGCAAATACCCGCCCACATCACCTTCATACTTTTCCTGCTAGCACAGCCTGCACTTGCGTTCACAACAATCGACTCGTTACCGTACAACTGCAATATACCTGGTGAAACCTATGTGCTCGCCACGGATCTATCGCTCACCAGCGGAAACGCTGTTACCATTTCTACAGACGATGTAGTCATCGACGGAAGCGGGAAAACGCTAACCTATGCGAATACTGGCGCTGGGTACGGTATCTACATCAACTTCAGCGTTACCCGTCTCGAGATCAAGAATGTCACACTGATTCAAGGTGAGTATGACCCGGTTAATGGCGAGCGAGTGCATGCAATCAGCCGAAGTGGGGACTACTCTGGGATCAGGATTCACGACAACATGATCCGCGTTAATCACGGTGGGAAGGTTGGCAACGCCTACGGACATGGTGTACACCTGGCCAACAATAGCGCCAACTCCACCGGCACCAAGGTCTACCGCAACAACATTGCGATTAGCGGGACAAGCGCCGGCTACGGTATTTCTCTGGACTATGGGCCGTCACAAGTTTATGAAAACGTGATCACAATGTCTGGCCTTTCGAGCGCACCAGCTGGCTATGGTCGTGCGATCTCTGTTAATGGTCGCGGAAGCGACGTCTACTATAACAAAATCACACTGGATGCTGACTCGGACACTATCCAGGGCATAAGTCTGTGGGGTGTGAGCAATACTTCAATTCATGACAATACCATCACCACAGCTGCGAACCATGCACGAGCTATCTTGATAGATGGCAACTCGGACAACAACCGCATCTATGGCAACCAAATAAAGATGATTTCGCGTCATGACAGCAATGAGGATGCATCGGCCGGCATACGGGTTCGTTTCGGTTCTGACAACAACCTGATCTACGCCAATACCATCGACGCCTCTGGCGCCCTCAATTCCTTTCCAATACGACTGGGCGGGGAAGACACGCGTGACGGACAGTTCCCGACGCTCACACCACCATCAAACAACGTCATCCACGACAATACCCTGAGGAGCTCAAGTCGAGTAATTTCGCTTGAGGACAACGGCTCCGATACAAGCTTTTACCGCAATAGTGTCACCGCAACTGGTAATGCTAATGCCATCTACCTGAATGGTATATTCCGAAGCATCACCTTTAGTTCCGATCGTATCATCGGATTGATACGATTACAGGATGGAAGCTCGAATATCCTCTTCTGCGGTACCACGGTGAAAAAGTCCGCTATCCGGATCGGGCACGGCATGCATAACTACCAGATAACGAATGGTCGCTGCCCGTACCCCAAAAGAGAAGCTCAGCCATCCAGCATCATCTCCGACACAAAACCATTACCGGGCGACTGAATTAACGACAGCTACGCGTACCTGCATGCAAAATACCTGACAGGCAGGAAAAAGGTGTTTCTTCAGCGTGCGCCTTTGCCGAACAACACGACTTGCATTGTTTGAAACAGAATTATCAGGTCAAGGAACAAACTGTGGTTCTTGGCATAGTAGAGATCATATTGCAGCTTGTGCATAGCATCTTCGACCGTAGAACCATACGGATAGCGAATTTGCGCCCAACCGGTAATTCCAGGCTTGATCGTGTGACGATTATGATAATAGGGGATCTGGGCTGCTAATTGCTCTACAAAGTAAGGTCGCTCAGGGCGTGGTCCGACAAAACTCATGTCTCCTTTCAACACATTGATGACCTGGGGCAATTCGTCAATTCGCAACTTGCGAATCACGCGCCCAACTCGCGTCACGCGATTGTCATTCTTTTTTGCCCACTGTGGCTGCCCCGCTTGCTCAGCATTCTGGCGCATGCTGCGGAACTTGATGACTCCAAAGGCCTGTCCACACTCACCCATTCGTTCCTGACGATAGAATATCGGTAGCCCGCTTTCGAGCACAATCAACAAAGCCGTTAATAGCGTTACCGGTAGCGTAATAACCAATAGCAACATGCTCACGGCAACGTCGAAAATGCGCTTGGACGTAGACTTCGCTGTGGTACGACCGAAACCATCCGAGAACACAATCCAGCTTGGGTTGAGCGAATCGAGTTGTACATGGCCAGTTTCGCGTTCGAAGAAACTAGAAATATCCGTTACCTCAATTCCGTTGAGTTTGCACTCCAGTAGCTCATCGATATTAAGGCCGCCATTACGGCGATCTCGAATCGCTACGACAATCTCGTCGACAAAATGCTGGGTCGCAATTGCCAACAGACTACCTTTGTTTTCCAGCAGTTTTTCGCGCGACACATGTGGATGGTGCGCTGTTTTCGTCAGTGCCAAATAACCAAGCAGATGGAACTTACGTCGCACATCTTCATCCTGCTCGAACAATTTACCGATTTGTGCCGCCCGCGTTCCGGTACCCAACACCAGCAGCCGACGCTTGAGGGCGCTCAAGTCCACAAGACGTACAAAAATCAGGCGATTCAGCGCCGTCCCCACAAACGCGAACATAAAGGCCAATGCCATGACGCCACGGCCTAAAAGTAGGTCTGGCAACAGGTAGAAGATAAATGCCATAGCAACGCCACCAACTGCGAAACTCGCCAGAAAACGGACGTAATAACTCAGACTGCCAGTCTGGGATTCACGCGTAAACATGCCGAATGCAGTCATCGTGGCGAGCATCACACATGCGAAGAGAACGGCACGCGAGACAATCGGGCCGATTGACAGGATATCGGCCGCATCGGCGCCTGCAAAGCGGACAGCGACGGCCAAATAGATAGATAAAATGAGAATAGCGGCCTCTACTGCCGCCAGAAAAAGAAGCTGTACAGGCACGTAATGTCTGAAGATCCGGATCACTCTTTGGTGCTCCGAGTTCTGTTTTCCAGAAACATTCGTGAAGGCTCTCTGCAATAACCAAGCATTCTGCTTATACTTTCTCCGTCTTGTGTCAACGCCATCATGCGCGGCGATTTACGCTTACCGCACACCTGCATCAATACTGCGTTCTCTCTGTTACCACGTACCTTTCGATTCAAAAAAGTATTCTATCCATCTGTGTATCTGGGTCCGATATGCTGATTCAAGACAAGCATATGCGCTGAATCTGATAATCTAGGTACGTATATATTTCTCTGCAAGCCTGACCGGCCATCGCACCGTGCCACTCAGAAAACCCAGCCCCAATCCAATGTGGACGCAGGCAATAATTGCGGGCAGCAACACAGTAAACTCTACTCCATGTCGGCGTGAAAGCCGAAAACCTTCGCCGATCAATATTGAAAAATAGACTGCAAGGATCGCGCCAAGAACCACCAACGCCTGCTGCCAGAATGCGCCCAATACCAACAGCGAAACAATCACCACGACGAACCCGGCTGGCACTATGGTTTCGAGACGCATGCGCTCCGGGTGTTTGAAAATGAAGGCTGCCCGTCCATAACCATAGCGACGCATCTGTCTGCACAGACTTCCGAAGGAGTCTCGCGGATAGTAATTCACGGTAAAACGAGGCGAGGTAAAGCATTTAATGCCTTGCCGCTCAATACGGTAATTAAATTCCAGATCCTCGGCCGCATCGAAGGCTTCATCGAAGAATCCAACTTCTTCGAACACATCACGATGGTACATCACGCCAACGCTTATCGGACTAGTCCAGCCTTCGTAATCAGAATAAATGAACGATTCCTGTGAATGTGCAAGTGGCGAATGGCGTGCTAACGCCACCATACGCTGAAAGAAGCTGATGTCTGGCGGAGAGAGAGGTTGTGGTCGTCCAAGTACGCGTACATCATGTTTGCGTGCAAGCTGCACCATGTCGTGGATCATATTCCGGCTCGTGATATGTACGTGCCCGTCGATCAACAGGAAATAGTCGCCACACCCGTTTTGCACGGCAAGGTTGCGACCCGCGCTTGAGCGGCGTTTGGGGTTTGGAATAAGTCGCACAGCAAGATCCGGATGTTCCGTTGCAAAACTCCGCACGATGTTGGCGGTCGCATCCGTGGACAAACCGTCCGTGACGATCACTTCCATGCAGTCGTGCGGATAAGACTGCTCATATATCTGATTGAGTGTTTGCCCAATAAATCGCTCTTCATTGCGCACCGGCAACATGATGGTGATCATCGGCAGATCCACGCGTCGATTCATTTCGACAGCGCTTCCTGGTACGCGGATAAAAGGCGTTCGGTTTGTCTCTCCGGGCTAAAGCGTTCGTAAACTGCCCCCCGCGCGTTCGCGGCAATCTGCCGGGCGAATTCCGGATTGCGCAGGTAGCGGGCCATAGCAATCGTCAGCTCACCTGGACGTTGTGGCGGCACCAGCAGCCCTGTATCGCCATCATCGATAATCTCCGGCAACCCGCCGACGCGCGTTGCCGCGACCGGCAACCCCAACGCCATTGCTTCGAGGACCACATTCGGCAAACCCTCTGAAAAGGAAGAGAGCGCGAAAACATCGCTCTGAAGGAACAGACGACGCATGTCTCTGCGAAAACCGAGAAAATGTAGATTTGCACAGCTGGCAAGTCTTGCGGCCTGCGCCTTGAGTTCTACCTCAAGCGGACCGGAGCCGGCAAGCAACAGGTGTGCTTGAGGAAACTCGAGCACCAAAGCATCCATGGCCCGCAGCAGGTCAGCATAACCCTTCTCCGGGCTTAACCGGCCAGCGGCAAGAATCAGTCTCGCGTCAGCCGGCAAGCCAAGTTCTTGGCGGATGTCGCCGCCCACCTCAGGTTCGGCGGCACTCTGGGAAATAGTGACAGCGTTCTCCACCACCCTGATTTTACGTATCGGGACAAACGCTCGTTCCAGACGGCGGCCTTGAGATTTCGATACGGCAACGACAATATCTGCAAAGCGAATAATCAAGCGATCAAGCATGCTATATAAGTGGATAGTAAGACTTTCGCTAGTCCAGCCTCGCGAGAATCCCACGATGCGGCAACCACGTCTCAACTTGAGGAGCAATGTGAAGAAACCGGCCTTATACCCGTGAGCGCAGACCACATCGGGGCGCCACTCATCGTGCATACGCAGCAGTTGCCGCAAGACCTGCGGAATCTGCCACTTTCCGGCAGGCAGCAAGTGGCATTCCACATCGAGCTTTCCGGCCTCGGTCCTGAGTTCCTGCCCACCGGGCTCATCAAAACTTATGAGCAGGACCGCATGGAGGTCTTTCGGCAGACGTGAGATGTGATTCAGTATCTGTTTCTCCGGCCCGCCGACGAAATTGGTAGCGATGAAATGCGCTATGCGCATGGAGTTAGATAATTTATAAAATTGATACTAACGTCCAAATTGGTGCAGCTACAGCACACCACCCACAAGTTAGAGACCTGCTGACCTCTCTACGCTTCTTGCAGTGTAACAGCTGAGCCCTGCACCCGAAAGCATTGCGCCCGAAGGCCAATAACGCCACATATCGGTAAACGCCCGAACAACAACTAGGTTGTCATGTACTGCGTATGGATACGCACTACAGGGCGCCCTGCATTGTTATCCTGACAAGAGGGTTGATATACTTAAGCCAGTGCCGGGGTGGCGGAACTGGTAGACGCGCCGGACTCAAAATCCGGTGGTGGTGACACCGTGTCGGTTCGATTCCGACCCTCGGTACCAATCGATCGCAGGGCCACATTGTGGCCCTTTTTTTCTTGGCTTAGGTCTGATTCAGCTTGCTCGCGCCTCAGCAAACGCCTTCCGCGCACCATTCTCCCAGCACAGAGAACATTGCCCGAACAACCTAGAGCCAGTCCTCAACCAGAACACCAACTCCGGTACGCCGGGTGCGGACATTGTAGTCAATCAGGCTCTCGCCATACCCGTTGTAGAACTGCAGAAATCCCTTGATGCGCCGACTGAACGGGAAGCTCCAGTCAAGCTCATAGCCGCTGCGATTGTCGGTGGCGAGCAGGCTGTTGCGCAGCATGAATGAGAATACCTGCTCACCATACTTGTAGGTGCTGCGCAACTCGGCGCGGCCGGCGTAGTCGAGGATGTCAGGATTGTTGTCGTGCGCCTTGCCTTCCGGAAGGCGATACCAAGGCTTGAAAGCCAACACGAAATTTCCACGCTCAAGCTGAAAGCTGGCCCACAGGCGATTCCAGCTACGTGACAATGGCTCGCTGCTGCCGTTTGACTGGTGTGCAAAGCCTACCGTAAATAGCCGGTGCCTCAGACCCAGCAACGAGAAGTCCGTATGGAAGGCCAGGCCGAGCTCCGGCTCGTAGTTGGTTTCACGGAACGGGGCTGACTGCGCCCAGTTGTAGGCCTGCCAGAACGACAGTTGGGTGTAGCCGAACCACAGGTCGCCATTCTCGCCGAACATCCTGTTATAAAGCGGAACGCGCAGGCTGATCTGGAATTTTAATTCCTCATGCTGCAAATCGGCTTGCGGGTCTACCGCCAGAAACGGGGTCACATTGGGCCTGGCGCTGGAGGTATGCAGAATGTAATTCGGCCGGTGCGGAATAATGGCGAAGGCGCGGCGCGCAAGATCACGCTCCTTTTCCAGACGCTGCTCGAGTCCAGGTTTCTGATCAGCACTTACTGCATCTGTCACCGATGCATCGGTCCCATCTTCCGCGGGCAGCGCATCGTAGCAGCGCAGACGTTCGGTCTCATTCGCCAGACGGCGACAATCGAGCTGCTGCACCACTGGTTCGGCGGCCGCGACCGGTGCAATCAACATGAACATCACAACAATCTGGCTGGAATAGCGCATCGTCTTATTTCTTCGCCGGGGCACGTGCAACGGGCTACACAAGAGCGTAGCCGTGATTCGTCGGCAGATACAACTACCGCATCGCTATGGGCCATGGGATAGGCCCTTCAGTTCGACTGTCGGGCTATTCTGCCTGTACTCGCTGTTGGGCTTGGTCAACAGCCAGGAGACGGAACAGATCAGGTAAACTCGCCTCTGCCGCACGTCGGCCGGCAAAAATGGCATCCTTGGCACGATAAAACTCAATCAAGCCAATGTGTCCCACCGCTGGTGCAAGCATGAGGTCAGGCGGATTGAGCGCCGCGCGCAGGCGCACAATCTCAGCCTCGGTGATATTCACCACCCGGTCGAGCACGCGGCGTACACTCCAGGTGGCATTATCGGTGAAGTTGTTCATGTGATTTTTGAGCTGCGTCTCAAGCCAGCCGCGCATGCCCGGTACGCGCGCCATCCAGGGCTGGTCGAGCAGTTGGCGCGCGCGCAGTGGCCACTCCGGCAGCGGATGCGGGTGCTGCTGCAGATGGCGGGCGCCGCCATGTACCGCCACGGCCACCACCGGGCCACCGAAACGTTCGCGCGCCACATCAAATGGCAGGGGATTCACCACGCCGCCGTCGGTCAGCAGCCGCTGCCCGCTGCTAAAGGGCGCAATCAAACCCGGCGCTGAAATACTGGCGCGCACGGCGCTGACCAGCGCACCCTGGTCGATGATCACCTGCGCACCGCTCTCCAGATCGGCGGCGATCGCCACATACCCCATGGCCATATCCTGGATATGTTGCACACCCAGCCAACCCTCCAGAAAATCCACGATATTGATACCGGAAACAATGCCGCCGGCAGGCAAGTCCGGCATGAACAACTGCAGGGTCTGTTTCCAGTCGAACGCCAGGGCGATTGCGGCGAGGTCGCCGATTGGCATGCCACTCGCCACGAATGCCCCGATCTCGGCGCCGATGCTGGTGCCAGCGATGGCGCGCACCGGGATGTCGTTTTCCTCCAGCACCTGCAGGACACCAATATGCGCCAGACCCGGTGCGCCACCGCCGCCCAGTGCCAGCACCAGTCCGGTGCGTTCCGTGGCGTAGTCTCGTGTTCTGTCGTCCATATTTTATCTATCTGCAGCGTGCTACATTGTTAATCCTTTTTCAGTGCACTCGGTAACCCGGCCTGCTGCTGGTGTAGCGGGTCAGTAGCGCGGCACATTCCAGTTCCCTTGGTGGCTGGCTACCAGCATCAGATCTGCCAACAACAAACAGGTTGTAGCCATCACGGCGGAGGATGCCAATATCAAATTTCAGCGCCTCCATGGCGCGCGTGAGGCCAAGCACCTGCGTGAGGTCATCGAATTCAGTGGTCGTTGCGAAGACGAACTGGGCAGGATCGCGCTGCGTACGCAGTGCTTCAAGGGCGAGGAGCTGGATGCTGCTCATGCCGTTCCCTTTCTAATTATTCAGTACTTGGCTTAGGGCTAGCCGGGAAATTTCCATGCAGGTGCATTGTCGCGCTACATAGCGCCAGCGCGCCTTGTCCTTCGTCAAGATTCACTGCGGCTTTGTTGCGGGGAGGTGCCG
>Ga0315281_10013181_pt1 | contig 11203 bp, 9 predicted proteins | sample YL17G07_0_MG_FD_204540 | JGI IMG/M metagenome (GOLD analysis project Ga0315281, IMG submission 204540) | Sediment microbial communities from Yellowstone Lake, YNP, Wyoming, USA - YL17G07_0 | ecosystem: Environmental > Aquatic > Freshwater > Lake > Sediment | place: USA: Wyoming | collected... | reverse complement strand
GCCAAGAGCTGCAGCGGCACGGCCGTCGCGACCGGCAGCAGCGGCCAGGGAAGGTGGGGCAGCGGGACAACCGCGCGCGCGAGTTCGGCGAGACGCGCATCTGAGGCGTCTCCGAACGCGTAGACGGGAGCCTTGCGGGCGCGCACCTCCTCGATGTTGGAGCGTACCTTCTCGGCGAGCTCGCCTGCGGGGCAGAGGGCGATCACCGGGAAGCTTTCGTCGAGGAGGGCGATCGGGCCGTGCTTCATCTCCCCCGCAGGGTAGCCTTCGGCGTGGAGGTACGAGATCTCCTTGAGCTTGAGCGCACCCTCGAGGGCGAGAGGGTACAGCACGCCACGCCCGAGGTAGAGCGCGTTGGACGCGTGCTCCAGTTCGGCCGCGACCGCGGCCACCTCGGGGGCCCGGGCGAGCATCCCATCCAGGTCGTAGGGCAGCGCCCAGGCGCGCTCCAACAGCGCGCTCGTCTCGCCGGCAGGCAGGCCCTTGGCGTCGCGCCAGGCGAGGGCCAGGGCGAGCAGCGCCACGAGTTGGGTCGTGAACGCCTTGGTCGAGGCGACGCCGATCTCCGGCCCGGCGTGCGTCGAAAGCCGCCAGGCGGCGAGGCGCTCCGCCATCGCTCCGCGCACGTTGCAGATCGCGGCCAGGCCCGCTCCCGCCTCGCCTGCGAGCCGCATCGCGGCGATTGTGTCGGCGGTCTCGCCGGACTGCGTGATCCCGACCACCAGTGTGTCGCCCCCGAGCAGCGGCTCGCGGTACCGGAACTCGGAGCCGTAGTCCACCTCGCAGTGCACCTTCGCGAGACGCTCCAGGTAGAACTTCCCGACCAGCGCCGCGTGCCAGGAAGTGCCGCACGCCACCAAGCGCACGCTCGTGAAGCGGCGCAGCGTGGCAGGGGCGAGGCCGAGGTGCTCCAGCGACGGCCGTCCGATGTCAGGGAACAGCGCGTGCAGCGTCTCCGAGACCGCCCCCGGCTGCTCGTTGATCTCCTTGAGCATGAAGTGACGGAACCCGCCGCGCTCCACCTCGCCCGGCTCCCAGTCCAGGGTGATCACCGGGCGCTCCACGCGTCGCCCGGCGCTGTCGAAGATCCTCACCTCATTCTCACCTACCGCCGCCACGTCGCCGTCCTCCAGGTGCACGCAGCGTCGGGTGATCGCGACCACGGCCGCGGGATCGGAGGCCACCAGGTTCTCCCCCTCGCCGAACCCCACCACCAGTGGCGGGCCGTTGCGGAAGGCGACCACTCTCCCCGGGTCGTCGAGCGCGATGGCGGCCACCGCGTACTGGCCGCGCAGCTTGCCGCGCACCGCCAGCGCCGCGGCCACCAGGTCCTTGCCGCCGCGTGCGAGCAGGTGGGCGATCACCTCCGAGTCGGTGTCCGAGGAGAAGCGGGCCCCCTGGGCCTCCAGTTCGCTCTTGAGCTCGCGAAAGTTCTCGATGATCCCGTTGTGCACGACCGCCACACGGCCGTCCTGGTCCGTGTGAGGGTGCGCGTTGCGCTCGATCGGCGCGCCGTGCGTGGCCCAGCGCGTGTGGCCGAGAGTGAGGTGGCCGCGCAGACCTGCCGCATAGGCCTTCTCGGCCAGATTGATGAGCTTCCCCGGTGCGCGCAGGACCGCCAACCGGTCACCGCAGTGAACGGCGACGCCGGCGGAGTCGTAGCCCCGGTACTCGAGGTGACGCAGCGCCTCGAGCACCACCGGCACGCCCTCCCGCGGGCCCACGTAACCGACGATGCCGCACATAGGAACTCCAGTCTTCCCCAGCCCCCACCCAGCCGACAGCTGACAGCCTACAGTCCGCCCGCCCACCCAGGACAAGACCCCAAGCGAGATCCGTGCCCAATTCTAGCCGTTCGGCAGGTCGAGCAGTTCTCTCGGCGTGTGGTGGTGGTGCCACGGCATGTGGCGATTGCGCACCCAACGACCGTGGCCGGTGGTCCGACCAGAGCCTACTCCGCGTCGTTGCGCCATGTCAGCGGAGGCACGGTCGAACCGTTCGCGAGGCTCACGCCTTCCAGAACCGAGTGGGCGCCGATGCGGCAGCCCTCGCCGACGACGCAGCCGCGCCGCAGGTGCACGCCCGCCTCCAGCACAGTGTCGGGCCCCACCGCGCAGTCAGCATCCACCCACGTGGTGGCCGGGTCCAGCACCGTCACGCCGGCCTCCTGCAAGCGCCGGACGACCCGTCCATTCAGCAGGCGGTGCACCTCGGCCAGGTCGGCACGCGAGTTGACACCCGCCATCTCGGCGGGGTCCTCGAGCCGCAGCCCCGCAACCCGGAGTCCATCGGCGACCAGGATCCCCACCACGTCGGTGAGGTAGTACTCGCCCTGGGCGTTGTCGGGCCGCAGCCGGTTGATCGCGCCGCGCAGCACGGCGAGGTCGAAAACGTAGGTTCCGGCGTTGACCTCGCGGATAGCCCGCTGCTCGAGCGTGGCGTCCCGCGCCTCGACGATGCCCGCCACGTCACCCACCGGGTTGCGAACGATGCGGCCGTAGGTTCCCGGATCGGCGAGCTGAGCGGTTACGAGCACGGCGGCCGCGTTCCGGGAGTGCCGCAGCTCGACCAGTGCCCCGAGCGTCGCGGACGTGATCAGCGGCACGTCGCCCGAAAGGACGAGCACGTCGCCTTCCCCGGGTAGGCGAGGGAGCGCCCGGGCGAGGGCGTCACCGGTGCCGCGCGGAGGGTCCTGCACCGCGAGGGCCACGCCGTGGCCCGCCAGGTGCGCCTCTACCTCAGCGCGCAGGTGCCCGACGACAACCACGACCGGGGAGGGAGCGAGAGGCTCGAGCGCCGCCAGGACGTGGTCGATGAGCGCACTGCCCCCGGCCTCGTGCAGAACCTTCGCCCTCCGGGTGCGCATGCGCTTGCCCTCGCCGGCGGCGAGCACAACCGCAGAGAGCCCCCCCTGACGAGTCATGGCGCTCACGAGGCCGATAGTACGCGGCCAGCCTGAGGGGACGCAAAGGGGACAAGCATTGTGGGGAGATCCTTCCCCTTCCCCCTCGCGCTGCTCGGGGTCAGGGTCAGGATGACCTCATCCCGTGCCACGGGATGAGGTCACTTCCGCGCAAGTTCATGGAGGACCTGCTTTGCGACGGCCTTCAGGGTTTCGAACACGCCCACGCCCTTGGGGGCCACCGCCTCGAACGTTGGTTCGCCCTTGAAGTTGAGGGCGCGGTGCATCACGTCGTAGGCGACCGCACCCGGCAGGTCGCGCTTGTTGAACTGGGCCGCGTACGGGAGGGCGGCGAGGTCGAACCCGTTCTCGCGCAGGTTGTGCTTGAGGTTGTCGAGCGACTCCAGGTTGGCGTCCATGCGCGCCTCCTGCGAGTCGGCGACGAAGATCACCCCGTCCACACCCTTGAGGATCAGCTTCCGCGATGCGTCGTAGAACACCTGGCCCGGCACCGTGTAGAGGTGGAACCGCGTGCGAAAGCCGCGCACGCTCCCGAGGTCCAGGGGGAGAAAATCGAAGAACAGCGTGCGATCTGTTTCTGTCGCGAGGGAGATCAGTTGGCCCTTGTTCTGGGGGTTGGTCCGCTCGTAGATGTACTGCAGGTTGGTCGTCTTGCCGCCCAGACCGGGCCCGTAGTAGACGATCTTGCAGTTGATCTCGCGGGAGGCGTAGTTTATGAAGCTCATTCGGTGAACAGGGCGTCGATGTCTTCGTCGGTTATCTCGGCAAACGGTGAGACGGGAGCCTCGCCCTGCTCGGCCGCCTTGGACACCATCTGGTTGAGCACCTCCTCGACCTCAGCGGCTGCCTTGCGGACCCGCAGCCGGACCAGCCCGAGCGACGAACGCTCGTCGAAGATGACCACGAGGATGAGACGTTGGGCGACGATGGAGATGTGGATGTTGTCCCGTTCCCCCTCGTGGAAGAGGATGGAGAACTCCTTCTCCCCGATCAGGCGCGCGAGGCCGTCGGTGGCGGCGACGTTGCCGGCCGTGAGGGACGCCAGCGAGGTTGCGTCGACTTTTTCGAGGTCCCCCTTGGCTGCGATCTGCTGGCCGTTCTTGTCGACCAGAAACACGATCTTGGCGTTGGCGTCCATCCACAGTCGGCCGAGGACGGAGTTGATCCTGTCGAACTCCTCCTCGTACATCACCAGGTTGGGCCCAAGCATCGTCATGACAGAAAGCCTCCGCCCGTCAAAGTGCGAGTATATCCTGCCATTACGCGTCAATCCATGCCCCGCCGGCCCGCAAGCGCCCGTGTAAGCGTCACTTGATCGGCGTAGGAGATCTCGCCCCCGGCGGGGAGGCCAAACGCGATGCGCGTGACCAGGGTACCGGTGGTGCGCAGGGCGCGCGCGAGGTAGTGAGCGGTCGCCTCCCCCTCAACGGTGGGGTTGGTTGCCAGGATCACCTCGCGGATCCCGCCCTCCCGGACGCGGGCGAGCAGCGCCGCGACCGTCAGCTCCTCGGGCCCGATGCCGTGCAGGGGGTCGAGGGTGCCGCCGAGCACGTGGTAGCTGCCACGGAACTCGCCGGTGGCCTCGACTGCCCAGGCGTTGAGCGGATCCTCCAAGACGCAGATGAGGCCACGGTCGCGGCTTTCGTCCCGGCAGAGAGGGCAGGGGTCGTCCTGGGTGAGCAGGAAGCACACGGTGCAGTGCCGCACCGCGTCTGCCGCCTTCGAGAGCGCCTGCGCCAGGCGACGGGCCCCGTCCGGATGGCGCACCAGGTACTGCACCAGGCGCGTCGCGGTGCGGGGACCCACTCCCGGGAGCTGCTCGAGCTGCTCCAGGAGCTCACGGACCGAAGGAGGCCTCAGCTCCATCAGAACAGGCCCGGCATCCCAGTGGGCAAGCCCATGCGCGCGAGCAGCTCGCGCGAGCGCTCCTCCAGGAGACGCGAGGCCTCCTGCCACGCCGCCACCACGAGATCCTCCACCAGGGTCGCCTCCTCGCCGGTCAGCGCCTTGGCGTCGATGGCGACACCCTTGAGCTCCTTGAGCCCGTTGAGGCGGACACGCACCAGCCCTCCGCCCGCCGAGCCTTCCACCTCGAGCTCGCCAAGCATCTTCTGCATCTGCGCCTGGGCTTGTTGCGCCTGCTGCAGCAGCTTCGCGACGTTCATGGCTTCTCCTCGACGCTGTCCAGGCGGCCCCCGAACACCTCGAGGACACGCCGGACCCCCTCGTCGGTCTCCACGCGCGCTCGCAGCCCCTGCTCCTGCTTCTCGGCGGCCGGGCGGTCCTCGTCCACCCGCACGTCCCCCGGGAGACCGGCCTGGCGCGCGGCTGCGGAGAGCTGCTCCACCGCCTCCCGCAGCGACTTCCTGGCGGTCGGCGGCAGCCCGCCACAGTGCAACACCAGGGTTTCGCCGGTGATGCTCACCGCACGCACCGACCGCACCCGACCCGCGAGCAGGTGCGCACCCATCGCCTCGAGCGCCTCGACCAGACGCGCCGTCGGGGTGGCCGGGCCTCCGCCGGACTCGGGCACCGCTGTGTCCGTGGGAGCAGACACCGCCGGTGTCGGCAGCGGCGGCTCGCCGGCCAGCAGCGCCTCGACCCGCTGCAGCCGCGGCCAGAGCGTCAGCCGCCCGACCGCCACCGCCACCGCAACGCCCGGCCTCTCGGCGCTCGCGACGAGGTTCTTCCCCTCCAGCGCCAGGGCGAGCAGCCGCACCAGCAGGGGTGAGCCCAGCTTCGCCGCGCTCGCCTGCAGGGCGGCGCGGTGGCCTGCGGGAAAGGGAACCGGCGCGCTGGAGTCGTTGGCCAGCAGCAGCAGCGCGTGGAGCAGCTGAACGAGCTGCTCGTACAGCGCGGCCGGCTCGCGCCCGGCCTGCTCCTCGGTGCGGACCACCCGGAGCGCGGCCGCCACGTCTCCACCCTCCAGGGCCTTCCAGATCGCGAGCACGGTCTCGAACGGGGGCAGGCCCAACACCTCGGCCACCGCGTTCTCGTCCACCGCACCCCCGGCGAAGGCGCGCACGCGGTCCAGCAGCGAGAGCGCGTCGCGAAGGCTCCCCTCGGTGGCACGGGCGACCAGCTGCGCCGCACCCGCCGTGAGCTGGAACCCCTCCTTCTCCGCCACCTGGGCGAGGCGGGCCACCACCAGCTCGGTGGGGATCGGGCGGAAGTCAACCTGAAGACAGCGGGAGAGGATCGTCGCGGGGAACTTGTCCTTCTCAGTGGAGGCCAGGATGAAGACCACGTGAGCCGGGGGCTCCTCCAGGATCTTGAGGAGGGCGCCGAAGGCGTCCTTGGTGAGCTGGTGCGCCTCGTCCACGATGAACACCCGGTACCGGTCCCGAACCGGCAGCACCCGCGCCACCTCGCGCAGCTCCCGAACGTCGTCGATGCCGCGGTTGGAGGCGGCGTCCATCTCCAGCACGTCCATGGAGGACCCGAGAGCGATCTCCTGGCAGGGGACGCACTCGCCGCACGGCTCAGGGGTCGGCCCCTTGTCGCAGTTGAGGGCCTTGGCCAGCAGCCGGGCCACGGTGGTCTTGCCCACGCCGCGCAGGCCGGAGAACAGGTACGCGTGGGCGATCTGGCGCGAGGCGAGCGCGTTCCGCAGGGTGCGGACGACCACCTCCTGTCCCACCAGATCCTCGAACCTCTGGGGGCGCCAGCGCCGCGCCAGCACCTGATAGGAGGTCATCGCCAGTTCACCCCCCTCTCCCCACCGTGGCGAACCAAGGAGCCCGGGGGGACCGCGGCGCCCGTTGCGATCCCCTTATCGCTGCTCCCTTCCGGGCCTGACGAGGTTCGGGGGGCTCCGTCGCGCGGGACCCGGGCTCCTTGCTTCCCACGATGGCCGGGGGCGCCGGCATCGTCGAACGGCATGGCGGAGAGGGCGGGATTCGAACCCGCGGTACGGTTACCCGTACACACGCTTTCCAAGCGTGCTCTTTCGGCCACTCAGACACCTCTCCGTATCGTGTACCACAGTCCACCGACCCTTTTTGCCCGGCCCGCCTTCATGTGACGTGGCGGAGAGGGTGGGATTCGAACCCACGGACCCCCGGAAGGGGGTCAACGGTTTTCGAGACCGTCCCGTTCGACCACTCCGGCACCTCTCCGCGCCGGGCGTGTGAGTCTACCCGCCGTTTCGCAACTTTGCAAAGAACGTCGCCAGCAGCGCCGCCGCTTCCTCACCACGAAGCCCGCCCCGCACCGCCACGCGGTGGTTGAGCCTGGGATCGTCGAGGAGGTTGGCGAGCGACCCTGCAAACCCTGCTTTGGGGTCGGGCGCACCCCAGACGACGCACGCCAGACGCCCGAGCACGGCCGCCGCGGCGCACATCGCGCACGGCTCGAGGGTCACGTAGAGCGTGCACCCCTCCAACCGCCAACTCCCCAGCGTCGCGGCCGCCTGCCGCAGGGCGAGGATCTCGGCGTGGCCGGTCGGGTCGCGGTCCACCTCGCGCCGGTTGTGCGCACGGGCCAACACGCTCCCGTCCGGTGTCGCCACGACGGCACCGACCGGCACCTCGCCCGCCTCGGCTCCCGCGCGGGCCTCTTCCAACGCCACACCCATCGCCGAACGGTCCGCGTCTGAGAACACCCAGTCGGGGGTCAGCTTGATCATGGCCAGGGTGAGCTCTCGGGGCGGAGCCGCCCCACCTGCACGACGCTGCCGCACGGGTGCAGGTCAAACCGCGTTGAAAGCTCGCGGGGGTGGTAGTACGGCCCGTAGCTGTCGGCCAGCACCACCGGCCGTGCGGCAAGCCCGCGCTCCACCTCGGCGGCCAGCGCCACCACGGGGTCCGGTGCACCCAGCGCCACGTCCACGGCCACGGGCCGGATCTCGAGGTCGGGGCGCCACCCTCGCGCTACCTGCGCCAGCCGCAGGACCGCGCCGGGGTTGAAGTCGGCGAGCACCACCGCGTGTGTTGGCGAGCATCCGGAGAACCCGGAGAGGTAAGACTCACTGCCGGCGTCGAGCGCTTTCTTCCAGCGCCTCCAGGCCATTGTCACACCCGGGGTGCGAGGCGTGTCTCTCCAGCTCTCCATCACGACTGCCGGTTCGACGCGGACGCTCTTGATCGGGCAGAGGAAGTAGAAGGCGCTATTTCGACCAGGGAGCATACGGACACCCAAGCTTTGTCGGCCGGCAACGGTCAGCACCGTCGGGATGACGAGGTAGACGAGAGCCTGCAGCACGACGTGGCCGACCCTGGCCCACGCGGGCAGCCGCACCGGCAGCGCCAGCAGCAGCCCCACCAGCAGGAACGCGACCATCAGGTGCAGGCGGTAGGGGGCGTACGTCAGAAGCAACAGCGAGAGCGCCCCCAGGCTCCATGCCCAGACGGCAGAACCTCGGGTCCCGCATCGCCCCCGCCACAGCGCGACGATCCCGAGCACGCCGAGGGCGTACAGCAGCAGCGCTGCAAGAGCCAATGCGTTACGCGGGGTACGAGCCAGCGCGAGGAAGGCCTCCAAGTGCCACCGCCAGGTGGAGGGACCGCTCGCGGCAAACCCCGTGAGCGGGTCGCGCGGAGCGCCGAAGAGCGCCAGCCAGAGCGGCGCCGAGCCCACGACCACGCCGGGCAGCAGGCGCCACGCCTTCTCCCGCGCCCCCTCCCAGGCCAGGGGGACGATCAGGAAGAGGCTCATCGCATGGATTGCGAGGGCCAGCCCCCAGAGGCCGCCGGCGACCCACCACCTCCAGCCGCGCGGCGCCGCGCCCAACGCCAGCGCGCCGGCGAGGGTCGCCGCCAGCGCCGGGGCGTATGTCTCCGCGACCGCCGCGGCCCACCAGATCGGCAACGCAGCCAGAATCAGGGCGCCCGCGGTGTGGCCACGCGCCGTCTCGCCGCTGCGCGCCAGCACCACGAGCGCCGCGAGCGCCACTACCAGCGACCCGCACAGCGCTGAGAGCCGGTGGGCCGCCACGACCGGATCGCCGCCCACGAGGTGCAGCCAGGTCCACGCCAGAACGGTCCACCCCGCGTGGTCGCCAGGGTTCAGGCTGGGGAAGTACCCCTCGAGGGCATAGAGCGTCAGCTTGGAGGGGTCGGCCCAGATCAGGCCGCGCGCGCCGGTCAGCCAGTACAGGCCGATTGCGGCAGCAAACCATGCACCGCCAACGGCCCGCGCCTCGCGCAGGAAAGTGCTCGTGCCGACCATCTCGTGCACCGGATCATAGCCCACAGGTCGGGGCAGGGACCTGACAAATTCCTGTCCATGGGGGGACCGGACAGGCCGCTAGTCGACCGCGAACGGGAAACCGACGGTGCCTTTTCCGCTCTGGCACTCGAGGAGGTAGACCCCGGGCGGCAGCGGCTTGGTGAACCGGCACTTGAACATCTCCTTCTCGCCCTTCATCGGTCCCACGGCGATGGCGTCACTCGCCGCCGGCTTCGAGCTGTCCTCCTGGTAGTAGCCGCCCTGGTCTCTGTACGCCTTGAGGGACGTTGGCTTGTAGTCGCCGTAGAGGATGATGTAGTCGTCCGTCCGCGCCGTTGCAGCTGGCTCCCCATTGAAGTAGTTCAGGGCGAACCCCTCGGGAGTGAACACCGTCTCTAACGTGACGGCCGGAAGCTCGATGAGTTTCTTGCTCTTGACGAGGAAGCAGCCCTTCGTGCTCGGCTTGATCTCCCTGCTGCACGACGCCAGCGCCAGGCACACGGTGGCCACCGCCACGAGGGTGAGGGCAATCTTGCGCATGACGGGCTCCTTTCTACCGCTCCAACCGCCTTTGGTCCTGACGCGCGGAGTATAGCAAGCGGCAGCAGCCTCAGGGCACCTGCCTACCACTCCGGAGGGTGCAGCAGCAGGGCCTGCGTCGCCGCCCGGTCCACAGGCCTCGAGAACCAGAACCCTTGCGCGTGGGAGCACCCGATCTCGCGCAGCCGCCTTAACTGCACCGAGGTTTCGACGCCCTCCGCGACCACGTTGATCTTGAGCATGTTGGCCAGCGCCACGATCGTCTGCACGATGGCGGAGCCGTCGCCCTCGCTCTCCATCCCCGAGATGAACGAACGGTCGATCTTCAGCGTGTCGTAGGAGAACCGCTGCAGGTAGGACAGCGACGAGTAGCCGGTGCCGAAGTCGTCCACCGAGAACTGGACCCCGAGGTCATGGAACTGTGCGAGCTTTGCGAGCGCGATATCGCCGTGGTCCATGATCACGTTCTCGGTGATCTCGAGGCGCAGGCTTGTCGGCGGGAGGCCCGTCTCCTCCAGGATCGCCGTGACCCGGTCGAACATGTCCGGTTGCATGACGACCTTGCCCGAAACGTTGACGCTCACGTAGAGAGGGGGCTGCGACGGTAGGAGCTGCTGCCACTCGCGGGCGTGTCGGCACGCCTGGCGCATCACCCACCACCCCAACGGAACGATCAGCCCCGTCTCCTCGGCTACCGCGATGAACCGCTCCGCGTTCACCAGGCCGCGCTCCGGGTGCTTCCATCGCACCAGCCCCTCGAAGCCGACGATCCGGCCTTTCTCAAGGGAGACGATTGGCTGGTAGTGCATCACGAACTGCTTGAGCTCCACCGCGCGCCGCAGCTCGGTCTCGAGCTTCAGCAGCGCAACCGCGTTCCGGTGCATCGTCTGGTCGAACACCTGATAGCAGCCACGCCCGGCAGCCTTTGCACGGTACATCGCGGTGTCCGCATCGCGCAGGATCTCCTCCGGGCGCTTGTAGCCTGGCGAGGAGAGCGCGACCCCGATGCTGGCGCAGGTGAACACCTCGCGGCCCCCGATCACGATCTTCTCCCGGATCAGCTCCTGGATGCGCTCGGCCACCCGGGTCGCGTCGCTTGCACCGTGGACGTCGTTGAGGAGCACCGCGAACTCGTCCCCGCCCAGGCGCGCCACCGTGTCGCCCGGGCGCAGGAAGTGGGTGAGGCGGCGCGCCAGCTCCACGAGCAGCTCGTCCCCGACGCTGTGCCCGAGGCTGTCGTTGATGTTCTTGAACCGATCCAGGTCCATGAAGAGCACGGCGACCACCGAGTTCTTGCGGCGCCGCGCCTGGTCCATGGAAAGGCCCAGGTGGTCCAGGAAGAGCGTCCGGTTGGGCAGCTGCGTAAGCGGGTCGTAGAGGGCGTCGTGGAGGAGTTGCTCCTGCGCGCGCTTGGTGGCCGAGATGTCGGTGAGCGAGCCCGCTAAGCGGGTCGGTTTGCCCGCCGCGTCGCGCACCGCGAGGCCGCGAGAGAGCACCCAGACCGAGGCGCCGTCCTTGCACCGCATGCGGTGCTCGTGCTCGAAGTGCGGTTCCTGGCCGGTGAAGTGAGCC
>Ga0315281_10013180_pt1 | contig 11204 bp, 7 predicted proteins | sample YL17G07_0_MG_FD_204540 | JGI IMG/M metagenome (GOLD analysis project Ga0315281, IMG submission 204540) | Sediment microbial communities from Yellowstone Lake, YNP, Wyoming, USA - YL17G07_0 | ecosystem: Environmental > Aquatic > Freshwater > Lake > Sediment | place: USA: Wyoming | collected... | reverse complement strand
GTGTCGTCGGGAATGCGCGTGCCGCGCCAGGCCCGGGAAACCGCGGTGTCGCCATTCAGCCCGAATTGCGCGACGAACTTGTCCACGGCGCGAAAGAACCGCACGCCGTCGAAGAAATGCGCGCGGGCCAGGTAGTACACCCGGTCGGCGCCTCGCGGCGCCCAGTCGCGGTGCACGCGGACGTCGAAGGGCCCGCGGGAGGTGACGAAATGGACGGTGAAACTATCCGGGCCTGGCGCGTCGAGTCGTTTGGGGTCCGGGGTGAGCAGTGGAAGGGGCTTGGCGCACGCGCCGATGGCGGCAGCGAGGCAGATGGCGGCAAGCGGCATCACGCGCCGCCACGTGAGTGACCAGCGCGACCGGGCGGCCTTGCGGAGTGGGGGAGTCATTGCGCCCGAAGGATGGCGCACCGGCGCGGCCCCTGCAACCAGTGGCACGCGCGGCCGGCCGTTACTCCGCCGCCACTCCGCCGTTACTCCGCGGTGAGTCCGCGCGCGAGCGCCTTCGCGCGGTCGCCCACGATCTTCACGGCCGATTCGATCGCCGCGCCGGTCTGTTCACTCGACCCGCCCACTTCGATGTCAGCCGTGCTCTTGATCGCGTCCACGTACCACTTGCCCCACACGTCGATGATGTGGCGCTCGTGCGCCTGGTCACCGCCCTTGGCGATGGCCTCCTTGCCAAGCGCCGCTTCGGTTTCGAGTCGTGCGAGCGCGGCCCACCGGAGTTCCGTGATGATTGCGCGGGCCGCGTTGCCATCGGCCGATGCGAGCACCAGCCCGCTCACGAGCGCCGCGATGCCGGCGTTCTGCAGCGTGGACGGCGAGACCATCTCGATGCGGTCGCCGTCGGTGTGGTAGAACTGGTCGGTGAAGTGCCAGAAGAGGACGCCCGGCTTGCCGTTGTTCAGGTACGCGGTGTGGTCGCTGCCGCCTTCGAACGGATTCGTCTTCACGACCCATCCGGTGGCCATCGACTGCTCCAGGCAGCGCGCGAGGAGGAAGTCGTTGAAGTAGTGTGGCCGCATCGCGGCTTCGTCGAGCGCGCGTCCGCCCCATTCGGTGTGCTTGTCGTTGCCGCGGGTCCAGATGGCGGACGGGTCGGGCATCTTCTCGATGAGGAAGGTGCCGCCCGTCTTGTCGGTGTCCTCGCCCACCATGTCGAGGCTGATGCCCCAGTGCACGCCCTTGAGGCGCGTGGTGTCCTGCTTGAGGTAGCGGTCTGTGACCCGGATTTCCTGACCCCAGAGCATCGTCATCGTTCGCTTGGGATCGACGCGCCCGGCCTTCACCAACTCGGCGAGCGTGCGCGCCATTTCGGTGAGCGCGCCGACGCCCGAGGCGTCGTCGTTGGCGCCCGGCTCCTGCACGTGCGCGCTGTACACGAAGCGTTCGTCGGGCTTGCCGCTCCCGCGCACTTCGGCGACGATGGCGAGCTCCGTGGCCGGGCTCACGAACCGCGAACGCGCGACGACGCGTACGCGAACCGGCCCGTCCTTCATCGCGTCGAGCAGCTGCTTGCGCGCGTCGAATGAGAGGACGATGCCCCAGCCTTTCTTCGCGCTGTCATACGGGATGCTCGAGAACTGGATCGAGTGCGTGTTCTTCTCGGGCTGCGTGTACGCCGGCATGGAGTACGCCATCACCCCCACGGCGCCGCGTTTGACGACGGCCTCGGTGAAGAGCTGGCCAATGCGGCCGTCGGCCATCACGATCCTGCCGCGGACGTTCGCGGCGTCGAGGGCGGCCGGCGTGATGGCGTCCACGCGCACGACCTCTTCCTCGACCCCGCGATCCGGCGTCGAAAACGAGTTGGTCGCGAGCATGTTGCGGTTGGTCGCGAAGGCAAGAATCGACGGGTACCCTGCACGCGGCCGATACGGCCCGTACGCCGTGAGGTGGACCGCCGCGTCCGCCGGTTCCCACGCGGCCGTCGTCATCGGGTAACGCTCGACGCGATACGTGAGGCGGTCCGTCGGCTTCGCCGTCGACTGCTCGACGTAGCCGGCGGCCGCCAGCCGCGCGGCCACGTGCATGATGCTCGAATCGAAGCCGGGGTTGCCCGGCCAGCGGACGAACCTGTCGAGGTAGGTGACCGTCTCCTTGGCCCGCGTGCCCGACAGGAGCGGGCGCACCGCCGCGAACTCCCGGTCGGCGATGCCGGCGGAACCGCGTCCCTGTGCACCGCGTCCTTGCGCGCCGCGTCCTTGCGCGCGCGCGCCGGGCGTCTGGGCGGAGGCAGGGACCGGCGATGTGGCCAGGAAAATTGCGAGCGAGGCAACGACGGTGAGCAGGGTGCGCATGGGGTGTGCCTGGACTAGAAGATCTTGGGGTCGTACACGAGGAGGACGTTGGCGCGCCGGGTGACGCGGCCGTTCTGGTAGTCGAACGGAACGGTGATCGTCCTGCCGGTCCACGTGCCGGCAAGGATGCGGAGCCCCTCGCCGCCGCGCTTGGGGTCCGGCACGAAGCGCAGCGAAGTCGCTTCACCGAGCCATGTGCCGTAGACCGTCATCTTCTGCAGGGGCTCGTCGCTCGCGCGCTCGCCCTTCCGGGCCAGCGTCTGCTTGTAGCGGAGCGTGGCGCGAAACTCGCCATTCGCCTTGATGTTGAGCACGAGCTGCGCGAACTCGATCAGGTACTGCACGCCCTGGTCGTCCGTGGCGAGGTCGCGCATGGGGAGCTTCTTTCCGTCGATGCGCGACGAGACGTAGGTGCCGAGCGTGAGTGCGGTATCGGTGGTGGCGTTCGGCGCGGGAATCACGGTCGGTGCGCCGGCAGTCGGAGGCGATGCTGGCGCCACCTTGGGCGGCACCTTGGGCGGCACCTTGGACGGCGGCTCCTGCGCGTGCGCGGCCGGGGCCACGAGCGCGAGCGTCAGGGCGAGTCGGAGAAGCGGCATCGCCTTGGAAGCTATCGCGCCGGTCCGTGGGGGCGAACTGCCGGGGCGGGCAGCCACCAGAGGCGATCCACGGGCCAGAGGCAGGAAATGCCTTACAGTTCGTCAGGGCGCTGCTGGATACGCGCGGTGGCCGAATCACCGCAACGTTCCCGGGTCACCCGGTCGTGCTCCACACCTGACTCCCCAATCCGAGTTCTCCACTCCCATGCGTCGCCATTTCGGCAGCATCCGGCTCGTCGCTGCGATCGTTGCAGCGCTTTCATTTTCAGCCCTTCAGCTCGCGGCGCAGGTCGCCGCGCCAAAGGCGCCTCCCCGCGCGGCAGCCCCGGCGTCCGCCGTGCAAACCGGCCCGGGAGGATGGATCAAGGAGTTCGGTACGATGTGGACCTTCGACGCGCCGCCGCTGGAGTACTGGAAGGGGCGCTACGGATTCGAGCCAGGCAAGGCGTGGCTCGAGCACGTCCAGCTCTCCAACGTCAGGATCCCGGGCTGCTCGGCGTCCTTCGTGTCCGACCGTGGCCTCGTGATGACCAACCATCACTGCGCGCGTGCGTGCATCACCGCGGTTTCGCCGCGCGACACGAGCTATCAGGAAGCCGGCTTCGTCTCCCGCGACGAGGCGGGCGAGAAGAGGTGCACCGCATCGTACGCCGACCAGCTCATCTCCATGGAAGACGTGACGGCCAGGGTGCGTTCGGCGGTGACCGCGAAGGTGACGGCCGCGCAAGTGGCGCAACGCGACAAGGCCATCGACGAGATCCAGGTGTCGTGCCAGACGGCGACCGGCCTGATGTGCCAGGTGGTGACGTTCTACCAGGGCGGCAAGTACTCGCTCTATCGATACAAGCGATACACCGACGTTCGCCTGGTCATGGCGCCCGAAGAGGGAACCTCGTTCTTCGGTGGCGACCCGGACAACTTCACGTACCCGCGCTACGACCTCGATCTCACGCTGTTGCGCGTGTACGACAACGGGCAGCCGCTGAAGGCCGAGCACTACCTGCGCTGGAACTCGAATGGCGCCAGGGAAGGGGACCTCACCTTCGTCGTCGGGAATCCCGGAAGCACCGGCCGCCTGCTCACGATGTCGCAGATGGAGTACCTGCGCGACGTGCAGTACCCCGCGACGCTCGCCGGCTACAAGGTCCAGATCGCGCTGTACAAGGAACTCGCGGCCCAGAGTGAAGTGAACAAGCGCCGGTACGAGAACACGATCTTCGGCCTCGAGAACTCCCAGAAGGCCGTGACCGGCTACAACGCCGGACTCATCGACGCCGCGATCATGGCGCGCAAGGCCGCGTTCGAAAAGGATTTCAGGTCGCGCATCATGGCCAAGCCCGACCTGGCGGCGAAGTATGGGCAGGCCTGGGACAACATTGCCAAGGCGCAGAAGGAACTCGGCAGTTTCGCCGTGCTGCAGCAGTTCCAGGGCTTCGGCGGCGGTTCCAACTTGCTGAACCTGGCGGCGGGCTTGGTGCGGATCCCCGAACAGGAGAAACTCGCCGACTCGCTCCGCCTGCCGCAGTACCGGGCGCAGGGCATGAATCGCCTGAAGGCCCAGCAGACGCAGGCCATTCCCATCGACGCCGACGTCGAGAAGCGGTTGCTGGCGATGCAGCTCACCATGGCGCAGAAAGCCCTGCCCGCCAACGATCCATTCCTGGCGGCAGCGCTCGGCGGCCGCAGCCCTGAGGTCGCCGCAGAAGCACTGGTCAACGGCAGCAAGTTGGGTTCGGTCGAGGCCCGCAAGGCCCTGCTCGATGGCGGCAGCGCGGCGGTTCTCGCCAGCACCGATCCGCTGGTCGCGTTGGCCCGCAAGGTGAATCCACTGGCGACCAAACACGCCATGCGCGCGCTCAAGCTCAACACCGCCATCAGCGCGAACGTCGAACTGGTGGGCCAGGCCATCTACGCCGCCTACGGTGAAAGCATGCCGCCGGACGCCACCTTCACGCTCCGCATCAGCGACGGCGTGGTGCAGGGCTTCCCGTACAACGGCACCGTCGCGCCATACCGGACGACGTTCTACGGCTTCTATGCGCGCAGCGCGGAGTTCGACGACAAGCCGCCGTTCAAGCTGCCGCCACGCTGGCAGGCGGCGCGCGGTGCGGTCGACATGATGACGCCGATGAACTTCGTGCTCACGGCGGACATCATCGGCGGCAACTCCGGCAGTCCGGTGATCAACCGCGCGGGCGAAGTGGTTGGGCTGATCTTTGACGGCAACATCGAGAGCCTGCCCAATCGCTTCATCTTTACCGACGAAATCGCGCGGTCGGTGGCCGTGCACACCAAGGGCATCGTCGAGGCGCTCCGCAAGGTGTACGGCGCGGCGCGGCTGGCCGACGAAGTGGAAACGGCCGGGGTGAAGAAGTAGGGACGGGCACACGGGATAGGAAATCGGGAACCGGGACAGGAATTCCAATCGCGGTCGGGCGAGTCGGACGCGGCCGTGGGCCCCGCGGCACGGCCCGTGCGTACCCACCGGGGCAGTGGCCCGCGTCCGCAGGCGCCGAAGGCTCCGGCCGAGGATCGCCCTGCTGATCGACTTGGAAGACCGGTTCAACTCGTTGGTATGCGCTCTGGATCCCGCGACGATCAATCAACCCGTGGAATGGCCCGCGAAGGCAGAGGCCCATATCGAGCCCGCCGCGACCTGCGGGCGGCGAGAGGAGCGGCAGGCGGAGTCAAACTCGGTTTTCATGTAGCGCCCGGCGGTCGCCCCCCTTCACGACGGCGCGAAATGGTCCTATATCCCAGCGCGCCGACTTTCGTCGGCTGGCCATCTCCGACCGCATCGATGCCCGCACAGAAACCCCGACGGCCCGTGAACCCGTGGGTGGCGCTGTTCTTCATCGCGCTGCTCGGCACGGGCCTGTCCCTGTTTCGCGACTACGCCATTTCCTGGGATGAGATCCCCACGCGCGAGTTCGGGCAGATGTACGTGGAGCATCAGGTGCCCGACATCTTCGCGCTTGAGGCGCTGCGAGCGGCGAAGGGGTTTGCGTGGGAGCGACATGGGCCGGTGTTCGAGATTGCGCTTGCGACCGTGGAGTGGGTGGCGGGATTCGCCGACGTTCGCACGGCGTACTCTGCGCGACACGTGGCGACGTTCTTCGTGTTCTTCGCCGCAGTGGCACTCTTCTACGCGTTCTGTCGTCGTCGATTCGGCGAGGGGCTGTCGCTGTTCGCGGCGGCGAACCTGATGTTGACACTGGTGTTCTTCGCCAACGCATTCTATGACACGAAGGACGTGCCGTTTCTCGCTGTTCATCGCCACGATGTTCGGCCTGTGCGCGTGGCTGGAAACGCCGACATGGCGAGTGACCATCGTGCTCGCGGTGCTCACCTCGATGCTCGTGAGCACGCGGGTGCTCGGCCTGCTGGCCGTCGGCTTCACGATCGCGCTGGGACTGCGGCCGGCCGCGCTATCAGCGCTCGATCGAAGAAGCGGACTACTTCATCACGAACTTCCGCTTTCCGGATGATCCCAAACCGGAGGCGGGCGCGCTGTTTTCGTTTCGGCTCGGGGCCGCGACGGTTGTGTCGCTGTATCGGATTGCGAAGCCGCGAGGCGCGCGCCATTTCCCGCGAACCGCGGCACACCGTTGTGTGGTCGGATGCGCACCACGCCGCCCCGTTGCGGTACGATCTGACCCTGCCCGACTCACCGGTGCGGAATCGATGAGCAGGCGAAAACGCAGTTCGCCGGGAAAGGTGCCCGTGGCGACCGAGCCCAATTCGTGGCATGCCACAGTCGTGCTCGCGGTCGTGCAGATCGTTGTGCTGCTCGCGATCGGCACGCAGTCCATCGTGTTCGGTTCGGACGCCGGCCGGTGGGTGTATCCGTACGTCGCGGATGTCGGCGTTGGCGACGTATTGGCTGCCGCAGGTCTGGCGGCTGTCGTCGCGATCGGCGCGTGGATCGCGCTCAGGTTCATCCATCGGCGGGAGGCGCTCGTGGTCGGCATTGGCCTGGTTGGCCTCACGATCGCGAACATTGCACTTCTCACCGGACGCGCCACCGGACTGGCGTCACTCGTCGAGAGCGACGTCGTCAACGGATTCTATTCTGCAGCGCGTCATGCGGATGTGCGTCAGCTGATGGCGTCGTTCACGGAAACGGTGCAGCAGTTCACTCCGCACGTTCGCACAAACTTGCCTGGCAAGGTGTTGTTCTATGTGATGCTGCTCAAACTGTCGCAACGCACTGACGTGATCGCGCTGATGATCGTGTTCGCCTCCAACCTCTCGGCGCTGGTCGTGTATGCCATTGTCAGGCAGTTGACGAAGAATCCTGGCGCCGCGTTCATGGCAATGGTGCTTGCCGCCCTGACGCCATCGAAGGTGCTGTTTCTGCCCGACCTGAACACCGTGTCGCCATTGCCGGTTCTGGTGGTGTTGTGGATGTTCATTCTGGCACTGGAGAAAGACAGCTGCGTGCTGTCGTTCGGCATGGGGGTGGTGGCATTTGTGGCGTTCCTTTTTGAACCGCTGCCGTTCGCGCTTGGCCTGGTTGGCGTTGTGCTGCTCGCGCGCCACCTCGCGCTCGCCGATCAGCCCACAAGACGAACGCTGCAGGTGCTGGCAGCGGGCCTCGTCGGATTCGGTGTCTGTTACGCGGTGTTTGCGCTGGCGGTCGGATTTGACTTGTTCCGGGCGTTCGATTTCGTTTTGGCCGATGCGGTGAAGTTCAATGCGGTCGCCAGGCGGGATTATGGCATCTGGCTGTGGCAGAATCTGAAAGAGCACCTCCTCGGTATGGGGGCCGCATCCGCTGTGGTGTTTGCCGGGCTGGGTGTTGCCGCATTCCGGCGTCCGGTCATCGCCGCAGGATCCGATGGGGCGATGCGGGCGCTCGTCGCCGGCGGCGTGCTGACATTGGTCACTCTGGATCTGCTCGGCGTGAATCGCGGCGAAGTCACGCGGCTATGGATCTTCCTGACGCCCCTGGCGCAGGCCGCTGTCGCCTACGCGTGCCGTCAGCAGTTCGGCGCTCCGGCATATTTCGTGATCGTCGCCGGCGAGGTGATGCAGACGGCGCTGTGCGCGGCGACGGTTCGCTTCATGACGGTGTAGGGGCCATCGCTCGCCGCCTGGGACCGGCCGCGCACCGCGGGCCGCACCCGGGCGGGCGAGCCGCCGGACGATCGTCGCCGCGCGGCACCGAACACGCCCCCGGACTGAAGGCGCGGAGCGAAGGCCCAACAGGCGTTCCGCTCGAGCTCCACCGGCTTCGTGCCCGACTGTCCTACTCACGTTGGTCGCGGACTCGACGAAGCAGACGCGGCCAGCCACGCTCGCCCCGACGCGGCGATGCGGGCGACCAGCAAGATGAACACGAGAGGAGGGATCCAGATGTCTCTACCGTCCTGACTGTCATACGCAACGGGGAAGTAGAGATATGTAATCCATCCCATCGCGACGACGGTTGCATTCACGAACCGATCCTCGACGAAACACGCCACAGGCAGCAGCCAGAGGACATATTGCGGCGAGTAATAGGGTGACAGCGTGAGGAACGCGATCAGCACGAAGAGCGATGCCGCCGCGAAGGCCTTGAAGGTTTGCGGTCGAGTGAGCAGAACGCCCAGCGCGGCCCCCCACTGTGCCAGCTGAATCAGTCGACTCCACCCACCCAACGCGACGTGACGCGAGAGGCGGATGCCGGCAAGCGCAGCGACTGCATCATAGCTTGACTCGCCGTTGAAGCCTCGCATTGCCTGCGCGCCAAACGGCTTGAGCGTCTCATCGACCCCCGCAAGCGCGAGGAAGCCGGCGACGCTGGCGCACAGCGGGGCGATTGCAAGGAGCAGCGCTGAAATCGCCGTCTTGTGTCCGCGATTTGCCGCGATGTAGTAATAGAGGGCGGGAAGCAGGTACAGCGCATACCCTTTGAGCGCAATCGCCAACCCCAGCACGAGCGATCCCGCCAGGAGTCGATTCTCGCGGATGAGGTAGTAGGCCGCGAGCGTTGCGATTGCCGGGAAGAGGTCAAACCGATACAGGGCGAAATACAGCGATGCCGGCGTGACCCACACCGCGAGAGACTGCCATCTCGTCGCCGGGATGATCCGCAGAGTCCACACCACGGCGAGCACCAGGAGCGTGGCCGCGATCCCTACCCAGACTCCTGCGAAGGCAGATTCAGAGGGCCCGAGGACGCCGTTCGCCACGAGTCGCATCGCGCCGAACAACAACTGCGCTAAGGGAGGGTACCCAAAGGGAAGCTCGCTTCGTGGCGGCGCCGAGGTGAGGATCCACGCACTCTCGCGAAAGTAGATCCCGATATCGAATGAGTCGTAGAAGAATCGAATCTGTTCGAGGCCCATCACTCATCCCCCTGGGCGAGATGTCCGAGCCGAACCGGGGTCCACGTTCGGACCAGTCAATCAGCCCGCCTGAATATCGACAAGAGCGGAGCCGGTGCACCGTCGCTCACAGCGACCGAACGAAGCGGATCAGGAGATTGCGTTCCGCCGGATCACGGCGCAGGTACTTATCGCGCGACTTCCGTGATTCGCCGTCATGCGCGAGGATCGCCGCGTCGATCGTCCGCGCGCGACCGTCGTGCAGGTACATCGTGCGAAGATGGATCCCCATGAGCGGGGCCGTGCGCCAGAAACTCGGCGGGGCCGTCGGAGTGCAGACGTCGGCGAGCGCCGGGCCCATGTCGTGCAGGAGCAGGTCGGAGTAGAGGCTCACGGAGCGGTGATCGAGGGACGGACTCGCGTTGCGTCCCGTCGTCATCCGTGCGACGTGGCAGTCGGCGCACCCGATCCGGTCGAACAGACGCTCGCCGCGCGCCAGCGTGTCACGCGATGCCCCGGTCGCCGGCTCCCGTGCGGGGGGCGCCAGCAGGCGGATGTAATCGGCGAGCGTGTCGAGCATCGCCTGCGTCACCTCGGGATCGGCTACGGGATCCGTGCCCGGGGGAAGCGGCCGGCCGTTTATGGTCTGCTCGGTGGGATTGCGGGGCGTGGTCAGGCCGATCTCCGTCCCGACCGCCCCCTCCACCAATTCCGCGAGGGTGGCGAACTCGGCCTTTCGTCCGAAACGAGTCACGCGCCCATCGGCCGTGCGCGCTGCCCGGCCCGCCACGTCGGCCCCGTCGCGCCCCTGGGCGCGCTCGAAGGCGAGGATCTGCTCCTCGGGGATCGCCTCGACGAGGCCAACGCCATAGAGCGTCGGTGGCATGAACGTGGAGGCCGCGGTCGCGCGCTTCGGCGCCGACTCGTGTCTCACCCCCGCGGCCTCGAGCAACGGCGTGGCATGGTTCTGGATGACCGGGCCGCCCTCGTCGTCGAGGACATCGCAGCGGCCCGGTTGGAAACGCGTGGCCTTGGTGACCGTCTCGACGCCGGTGCCGCCGACTGTCGGCAGCCCGTGGCAATTGCTGCACCGCCTCTCGATGAAGAGCGGACCCAACCCTTCCGCCGGCGTGAACTCCCTCGTGAAGATCGCATAGCCGGCGTCGAAGCGTTGCCGTTCGGCGTCCGCAAGACCGGCGAGAGGAGCACCTGGCTTCTCCGCGGCATCGCGAGCTCGGCGGGAGCCGCAACCGGCCACCACCACGGCAAGAAGGGTCAGAATTGTCGCGCGCAAGACAGCGCGTCGCATCACGGTTCCGTCCTCGGCTTCTGCAGCGGTCGACAGCGTACGACTTTCAACGACGTGCCTTGAGTATGGAGGCGAATGTCGTCGCCCGCCAGCCGCGCGCAGCTTGTGTGGCCTACCGAAAATCGCGCGACTTCTGCGTCAGCGCCGCCGCCTCGAGCGCGATGAACTCGTGACCGATCACCGAGAGCGCATCGCCCTCGCGCCCCACGTGCCCGTGCACGAGGATGTACTGCGCCCGTTTCACCACCTCCTCGTTGGGTTCCACGTCGTCCTTGCGCACCACGACGTTGATGAAGCCATGCTCGTCCTCGAGCAGCAGGAAGAGCGTGCCGTTGGCCGTGTAGGGCCGCTGCCGGATCACCACGAGGCCGGCGACGGAGACGTCCTTCCTGTTCGGGATGCGCTCCAGCTCCTTGCTGTCCTTCACCCCTTGGGTGCGGAGCTGGTCGCGGTACGCCATCATCGGGTGGCCGTTCACGGTGACGCCGGTGGCGTGATAGTCCAGCAGGATGAGTTCGTCGCGCGTGAGCGGGGCGGGGTGGTGCTCCGTGCGATGCGTGGGCGCGAGCGGCAGCGTGTCGTTGCCCGCGCGGAGCGCCTCCCACGCGGCCTTCCGTCGATCGGGCTCCCACGCCGTGTAGGCGCCGGCCTGCGCGAGGAGGTTCACCTCGGCGCGCGTGAGG
>Ga0315281_10013179_pt1 | contig 11204 bp, 9 predicted proteins | sample YL17G07_0_MG_FD_204540 | JGI IMG/M metagenome (GOLD analysis project Ga0315281, IMG submission 204540) | Sediment microbial communities from Yellowstone Lake, YNP, Wyoming, USA - YL17G07_0 | ecosystem: Environmental > Aquatic > Freshwater > Lake > Sediment | place: USA: Wyoming | collected... | reverse complement strand
CCCTCCGTCGCCAAGTTCAAGGGGGCGCTATCCTTCTTCATAAGGTACGTTTTCGTCGCCATCATACTGGCGGTCGCCATCAAGTCGGGAGTGCATCCCGTGTTTCTGCTCGTCGGCGTTTCGGCGCTTGTGATAGCCATATTGGGCTCCACCTTCAAACTTATTAAAAGCGCGGGCGCGGGGGAGATGTGAGCGAGCCGTTTTTATATATTTCAATTCCAGGGTTCGAGCACTACCCGCACGTCACCTACACATGGGTTGTGATGATACTTTTCGCGGTAATGACCCTCGCGGTCAGGCTCTCGATGAAAATCATCCCCACCGGCTGGCAAAACGTGGTCGAAAGCGTGGCCATAACCGTTTACGACCAGTGCGAGTCCATAATCGGCCACGGCGGGAGCAAGTTCATGCCGCTTGTCGGCACATTGGTGTTCTTCGTCTTCACCAGCAACCTGATAGGGCTAATACCCGGTTGCGAGTCTCCGACGTCGAACGTGAACACCAACATAGCCCTTGCCCTGACCGTGTTTGTGACCTACAACTTCGTCGGGATGAGGAAGCACGGGATATTGGGGTATTTCAAGCTTTTCCTCGGGCCGGTCTGGTGGCTGGCGTGGTTGATTTTCCCGATAGAGATAATAAGCCATCTCGCGAGGCCGATAACGCTTGCGATGCGGCTATTCGGCAACATCAAGGGGGAGGATCTCGTAATATTCGTCCTTTTGTTCCTTGTGCCGTTAGTCCTGCCGATGTTCATGATGGCGTTCGCCGTGTTCACCAGCGCGTTGCAGACGATGGTTTTCGCACTGCTTACGATGGTTTACCTGCAGGGGGCTCTTGCGGAAGAGCATTGATTTGCGAGTTAAACAAACATTAATTGTTATAATTTTGAGGAGGAGTTTTTGAGATGAAAAAGAGCACGATGTTTTTATTGGCGGTAATCGCCGTCTTGGTGGCGGCTCCGGCGGCCTTCGCCGCGACAGCGGCAGGCGAGCACAACACCGCGGCGATGACCGCGATGGCGCTTGGTTGCGTGGTCGGCCTTGGCATAGCGGCGGGCGGCGGCGGAATCGGCATGGGACACGCCATTTCCGGCGCGTTGACCGCCATGGCCAGGAACCCTGGATTCTACCAGAGGCTTTTCCCGAACATGCTCATCGGCTTGGCGCTCATCGAATCACTCGTAATCTACACTCTGGTTATAGTGCTGATTCTTCTATACGCCAACCCGCTGTAAGAAAGAAGCTACGTCGCGCCGTCCGTTTCGGCGCCTTTTGCGGATTCATTGATATGCGGGGGGATTAAAATCCCCCCTTCCGAAAGTCTTGGTGGTAAAATATCAAGCATGGGATGGAGAGTGCCTTGCTTAAAATAATAGTCTTTATAAAACAGGTGCCCGACACTGGCTCGAAGGCCGGGGTCAATCCCGACGGCACCATTGACCGCGCGCGCGCCAAAAGGATGTTGAACCCTTTTGACCGCTACGCCCTTCAAAAAGCCATCGAAATAAAAAGAACCAACGGCGCGTTCGTCACCTGCGTCACCATGGGGCCGCCCCCCGCAACGGAAATCCTCATAGAGGCTTTCGAGCACGGGGCGGACGCCGGAGTCCTGCTGACCGACAAAAGGCTGGCCGCCAGCGACACGTTGGCGACCGCTTACGCCCTACATAAAGTCGTCCATTATCTCGGGGAGTTCGACATTATTTTCACCGGGTTGCAGACCACCGACGGGGACACCGCGCAGGTCGGCCCGCAGATTGCCGAACGGCTCGGAATCCCGCAAATAACATATTGCGAGGCGCTCTCCATAACCGGAAAAACGCTGACCGCCCGCCGGGTCGTCGAAGGGGGGCACCAAGACCTTGAAACTCCGCTTCCGGTGCTCATAACGGTCGCCAACTCCGCCACCCCGCTTGATTTCAAGAGGTTTGCCGACGTTGCCGCCGTAAAAGAATTTTTGCGCCATCCCGAGGAAAGGGAAAAACGGGTCAAAACCGTATCCCTGGACACGATAGGCGCCGACCCGTCGCACGCCGGGCTTGTCGGTAGCCCGACCGTCGTCGGCAAGACCTGGAAGCTGGGGGAGATAGGCGGCAGTTGCTCCATATTCCAAGGGGAATCCGTCGAGCGCGAGGTCGAGGAACTTTTGGCAAAAATAGAGGCGGACGGCAAAGACACGATGGAGCTTGTAAATGGCTAACGCGAAAAACGTCGTCGTCGTGGCCGAACAGTTGCAGGGGGATCTCCAGCAGATAACCCAGGAGCTGATAGGCGCGGCCCGCACCTTGGCGGAAAAGCTCGGGGTTGGCGTCACCTGTTTCCTTCTGGGGGACGGGATAACGAAACTGGCCGAAAGGCTCGTCCAATACGGGGCGGACGAGGTGCTTGTCGCGGACGACCCGTCGTTAAAGGAATACACGACCCTGACATACAGGCGGGGCGTCATCGCGATATTGAAACATCTCGGCGACCCGCCGCCGATAATCCTAATGGGTTCCACCACGATAGGGCGCGACCTGGCGCCGCGAATCGCCGCGCATCTTGAAACGGGGCTTACGGCGGACTGCACCGAGCTGGACATCGGCGACTACGAACACAAGGGAAAGGCCGACCCCACAAAAACCGGCACGTTCAACCACATACTTTACGCGATACGCCCCAGCTTCGGCGAAAGCCTCAAGGCGCGCATACTCGGCCCCTGGAAAAACCCGCAGATGGCCACCACGCGCATAGGGGTCATGCAGGCGCTCGTTCCCGACGCCTCGCGCAAGGGGCTTATAGAAAAAGTGGACGTCAAATTCGAGCAGGAAGACTTCAGGGTCAAGGTCATAAAGACCGTCCGCGACGTGTCCGCCACGGTGAACCTTACCGGCGCAAAAGTAATAGTGTCCGGCGGGTTCGGGCTGGGCGGTGCGGAGGGTTTCGACGTGGTGCGGGATTTGGCGTCCGTCTTCAAGGATTCGGTTGTCGGCGCAAGCAGGCGCGCTGTGGACAGCGGATGGATTCCGTACGCGCACCAAGTGGGGCAGACCGGCAAAACCGTCAGGCCGGACATTTACATAGCGCTGGGCATTTCGGGCGCGATACAGCACAGGGTCGGCATGGCCAACTCGAAAATAATAATAGCGGTGAACAAGGACGCCGACGCGCCGATATTCAAATTCGCGCATTACGGGATAGTCGGCGACCTGTACCAGGTTGCACCCCAGCTTAAAAAGGCGTTTTTGGCGGGCAAGCTCCAGAAAGCGGGCGTGTAGGTCATGGGTAAAATATCGTACGACGTTTTGTTCGTCGGCGGCGGCGTGGCGTCGCTTAGCGCGGCGCACGCGCTGGTTGATTTGGCGAAGAAAAACAACGCCCCTTTGCGGATGGGCGTGCTTGAAAAGGGGAAGGATTTCGGGGCGCATGTGTTAAGCGGCGCCGTGTCCAACCCGCGCTCGATAAAAAAACTTTTCCCCGATTACGAAACGAACGGATTCCCGACCGAGGGGAAATGCTCGGAAAGCCATCTGACGTTGCTCGGCGCGAAAAATTCGTATGACGCGCCAAATTTCGCCTCGCCGGAGATGAACAAAAAGGGATACCTTATTTTGTCGCTCGGCGACGTGTGCAAATGGATGGCGGCTAATCTTCAGGAGAAGGTCAAGGACACCCCATCGATAGTGGTCGATCTTTTCACCGGCTTCGGGGCGCAGGAAATAATTTACGAAAACGACAAGGTCGCCGGGGTGAGGGTGGACTCCACCGGTGTCGCGGAAAACGACGCCTGTTACGCCAAAATCACCGTGTTCGGGGACAGGGGCTTTCTCTCAAAGGACATCATAGAGAAGTTCAAGCTCGCCCCTAATCCGCAGGTTTGGGCCGTGGGGGTGAAGGAAATCTGGGAGACCGAGCAGGATTACTCCGGCAAAGTTTGGCACACGATGGGGTATCCGTTGCTTGCCGGGGAGACAGGCGGCGGGTTCATATACGGCCTGAAGGAGAAAAAAATCGCGATTGGAATGGTGGTCGGCCTTGATTCCGAGAACCCGGCCTTGAGACCGCCCCAAATTTTACAGGAGCTAAAAAAACACCCCCTTGTGCAACAGATGATAAAAGGGGGGAAGCCGGTCAGGTACGGAGCCTCGGTCATACCGGAGGGGGGGTATTACTCGTTCCCCTCGGAGTTCGCGGTTGACGGCGCGGTTTTGGTCGGCGACGCATTGGGCATAACAGATTTAAAAGGGTTTTCCGGCATAGACAAGTCGATGGAAAGCGGAATGGTCGCGGGAGGCGTTGTGTTCGAGGCTATCGGGAAAAACGATTTCACGATGAAAACCCTCGGCAGATACAAGCGCGACCTCATGAACGGATGGATCGGAAAAGAGCACGAGGGCTCCCGCTATTACAGGCACGCGTTCGGCGAGAACAAGGAGTTTTTCTCGAAACATCTGCCGGCGGTCATAAAGGGGCTCGATTCTTCGGGAATCGTGGCCGGGGCGGCGGCGGCGTTTTTAAGCGACCCGTTCGGGTTCGTCGGCTCCGCGTTGAACGTAAAAAAGATGATGTCCGGCGCCTCCGATCTCGGGCCGATAAAATGGAAGGAAGACCGCCTCGCCAGCAAGCCGGATTATGAGGCCAAGCAAACCGCCGGGCCGGAGGGTTTTGTAAAAAGCACGGTTTATACGACGGCGGACGTGGTCTTCTACGCGTTCACTCATTACCACCACGGCAACAACCACATAACCGAGTTCGACGCGGACGTCTGCAAGCGGTGCATAGCAAGGTACGGGGCCGCCGGAAACGACGTCCCGTGCGTTGGGGATTGCACCGCCGAGGTGCACGAGACCCGCGTAAAGAACAACGAGAAGTTTCATTTTATGAACCTTGAAAACTGCGTCCAGTGCAGAACCTGCGAAATAGTCTGCCCGGAAAAAAACCTCAGGGTAAACCCGGCCGAGCACGGAAGCGGCCCCGATTTCTCCTCTATGTAACAAGGGGGCGGATCCGCCCCCAAATTCCCACAAAATTAAGGGGAATGTTATTTGACAATATTTCATGGATTTGATAGTCTTCCCCGAAGTTTGTGTTGCGGACAGGGCTTTTCCGGGGAACCGGATGGATGGTCGCGACGAGGGTAGTTAAAAAGGTGGTTTGAAAACAATAAGGGGGGTGCCTTAGGATTCAATGGCGTCTAGTATCGACGAAAAAACAAGTGTTGTTGAAGACAAGGTGTTCTTACTTGTTAAGGGTGTTGCAATGCTGAATTTATACAAGGTAGGGAGGTAAACTTAAAAAATGCGAACCAAATCAGTTTGGAAAAAGACATTATTCTTTGCGCTTTCTTTAATGCTACTCGCTGTGGCGCCCGCGTTCGCAGAAGAGAACGTCTACAGGACGTTGCACGGCATCGACTCCAGGAAGCTGGTCTGGTTCATAGCCCAGATGCATCTTTATTTCGGAGCGTTCGTTCTCGGCGTTCCGTTGTTCGCCGTCATCATTGAGTTTGCCGGCTGGAGGGGTAACGATCAAAAGCTTGACAAACTAGCCTATGAGTTTACAAGCCTTTTGTCGGTGGCTTACGCCACGACCGCCGCGTTGGGCGGCCTTTTGGCTTTCACGCTGTTCACTATGTACCCGACATTCATGGGTTTTATGGCCGGCACTTTCAAGACGGTCATGTTCGCCTATGCGTTGTTATTCTTCGGCGAAACCATATGCCTTTATCTCTACTACTACGGCTGGGATTATCTGGGTTCCAAGAAGGCTTTCAACCCGGGTCTGGCGAAGATTTTCAAGATCGCCGGTTTGGCTATCACACTTTACGGCCTTCTGTTCATAATGGGCGTGGTTCCCACTTGGGGATTCACCATGAGGCCCGACACCAGGGTGTTCATCGGACTCTTGTACATTGTTCCGTTCGGCCTCGGCGTATCCATTCTGAAGGACGGCAAGTCATTGCACGTTTTTATCGGCATCATGCTGAACCTTTTCGGCACGGCCATCATGCAGGCCGCCAATTCGTGGGCCGGGTTCATGATGAGCGGCAACTCGGGAGTCATGGCGGATCTTTTCAACGCTAAGAACGAGTTCATCGGAACCACGTGGCAGGCGTTTGAGAACATTCTTGCCACCCCTATAGCGATACATAGGATGCTTGGCAACCTGGCGTTCGGCGGTCTTATCGCCGGCGCGTACGCGGCGGTCAAATTCATCGGGTCGAAAACCGACGCCGATCGCGCACACTACGACTGGATGGGCTACATAGCGAACTTCATCGCAATAGCCGGACTCATCCCGCTTCCTTTCGCGGGCTACTACCTCGGTCGAGAAGTTTACTCGACCAGCGCCGTCATGGGTAACAACATGATGGGTGGAGCCTTCTCCTGGACGTTCATAATGCAGGCGATGCTCGTAGGCTCGCTGTTCCTTATTTCCAACTACTATCTCTGGAGCGGTATGACACGCATACCGGGCGCGGAGAGGTATTATGGATACATAAAGTTTCTGCTTGCCTTCGTCGTCATTTCGTTCGGCGTATGGCTCACCCCGCACAACCTTCCGTTGACGGGCGCGGAAATCGGCGACATGGGCGGTAGCGCTTACCACCCGACGCTGAAGTTCTTCGGCCTTATGCCCGCCAAAAACGCGGTGGTTCAACTTATAATCCTTTCCACCTTCTTCAGCTTTCTTCTTTACAGAAGGGGCAACAAGGGGGAGAAGTTCCCGATTTCCAAACAGGGCAAGGCCCCGGTCATAGGGATTCTTGTGGCCGCAGGAATAGCGTTGTTCATACTCGGACAGTACGCCTACTTCCTGCTGACGGCCGACCCGAAGATTATGGATCTCACACCGGACAAGGCGGTTTATTTCAGGACCGTCGGCTGGTTGCTGACCTTCCAATGCGGCGTGGTCGTTCTCGCATCTATTTTGGCCTTGAGGGATCAGGGTATCATCGGCCAGATGATTTATCTTTCCACCACGGCTCTTAGCTGTACGGCGTTCTTGGGAATATACGGGTTCGTGGTCATGGAAAAGGCCAGCCCCTTCCTTAGGAACGTGGCGGTCAGCCAGTTCCTACAGCTCATCTCTTGCATCATAGTGGTCACCACCATCGATATGTTCCTGTTTAAGGACGCCAAAGAGATCGGGCCGCTAAAATGGGGCAAGATGACCGTGAGGAGCCAGTACGCTCTATTGCTGTTGGCGATGGTCATCACTTTAAACATGGGACTCATGGGCTTCATACGCTCCGGATTGCGGGCCGACTGGCACATCTTCGGCGTCATGAAAGACACGTCGGACTGGGCTTACAACCCCAGCAACTTCCAGATGGCCAAGACGGTCGGCTCGGCGGTTGTCCTGTTTCTTGTCGGCGTCGCCTTCATGTTCTGGTTGGGCGGCATAGCGCATCACAAGGAAGACAATGAAAAACACTAAAAAATCACGGGGGAGGGAACTCCGTCCGCTTGATGAAAAGAATATGACGGCATTAGGGAGGTTATAGATGGTAAAAACAGTACTTCAGGTGTTTTTGTTCATGATCGTGGTAGTTGGGTCATTTATTTGGGTCGGCAGAACCGTAACAGAGATGACCGGCGGCGAGCAGATTCCCGTTAAAGGCGGCGCTGTTCAAATCACTCCTGAAGAGGGTGAAAAGATTTTCTTCGGCAAAGGAACCTGCTACACGTGTCACGCCATCGCAGACCGTGGCGCCGCGGTAAGGTGTCCGAACCTGGGCGTGATGGGCGACAAGTTCCCGCTACCCATAGGACAGAGGGCGGATCAAAGGGCCGCCGAAAGAACCAAGGATACGGGCAAGAAATACACGAAGACCGATTACTTGCTCGAAAGGTTGACGGATCCGAACGCGTACCTCCTCCCGGGCTATAGCGCCAATGTTATGCCGGTCATCTTTAAGCCGCCGGTTGCGTTGAACGTTGATGAGTTTAAGGCGGTCATAGTTTTCTTGGAAAGCATAGGCGGCGAGCCGGATATGGAAGGTCTTAACAACCCGACCGAACTGGCAAAACCGATGTGGGCTAAGATTGCGCCCGCAGGCGGCGGCGCCGCTGTTGCGGCGGCTGGCGGCGGAGCTGAAATAAGCGGCGACGAAGCGTTGCCGGCGATATTTGAGAAGGCGACCTGCCCGGTTTGTCACACCATCCCCGGCGTGGAAGGCGCGGAAGGCCAGATTGGTCCGAAGCTCACCGTTGGCACAAACTGGAAAAAGAGGATTGCCGACAAGAATTACAAGGGCAAGGCCACCTCGGCCCGCGAATACGTGATGGAGTCGATTATTACTCCGAGCGCGTACGTTGTCGAAGGGTTCCAAGACGGCGTCATGCCCACGGATTTCGGCAAGAAACTCGACGCGGCGGCTTTGAACAAGATAGTGGATTATATTTCGCAGATTGAGGAAGGCAAGGCTCCGCCGGCGCTTCCTAAATAAGGGAATCAGGATTAGGGTATATAGGGTTTTAAAATAGGGGCGCGGAAAACCGGCCCCTAAAAAGAAATATCAGGAGGTTTGACCCGATGAGTGAAGACAAAGCCGGTAGGTTAGGAAGATTCTGGAGCATAGTAATTGCCGCGGTAATTATCTATGGGATATGCAAATGGGGAATCCCGTTGGTGTCCAGAAAATTGACGGGGTTGCCTTTCGCCCTGTCCGTTCCTGGAACGTTAATGGTTTTTTACATGACCTTGATGACGGCCGCGCTGTTTATTTACATCTCCTTTTCCGAGGAGAGATTTCAACAGTTTCTGGCGCCGATTATAAAGCTCTTGACGGGCGGATTTGGGGCGGCTCCGAAAATATTGGTTCTAATCGCGGTTCCGCTGTTTTGCGGCTACCAAGTGTACGACTCGGTCGTGCCTAAGGTTAGCTCCCCCTCGGCAATAAGAATTCAGCATCCGTCCTCAAACTTCCCCAAGGAGTTTGAGACTCTCACGAACCCGCTAAAAGAGCCGAAGGACGAAGAAGTCGCGAAATTCATCGAACAGGCCAAAACCGGCAACGTTGAGTTCATCGCACAGCTAGCCCCTGAAATCGAGAAGGTTAAAGGGGATCCGGACGGCGTTTTGGGCGCGTTCCCGACAGACGCAATGCAAGCTTTCCTAAAGGAGCTTAAAGGCGGCAATCCCAGCAAGGAAACCGCAAGGAAAGCGCTTATTGACAAAAGGACCATGGAGGGCAGGGCGCTTTACGAAATGAACTGCAGACCATGCCACGGCGATTCGACCGGCGGCGACGGCCCGATGGCGGACGGATTTAGGCTCAAGCCGATTAACTTCACGGACAACGGCACGCTGGAGACCATAGTCGAAGGTTACGCCTTCTGGCGCATAACAAACGGCGGTCGCGGACTTCCTAACGAGGCCACCCCGTGGGATTCGGCCATGCCGGTTTGGAAGTTGGACATCCCCGAAGATTGGAGATACAAGATAATGATGGGCGAGTACGACTTGGCCCAGAAGACCGCAAGACAGCCTGAAAAAGCCGAGGGGCCTGAAAAGGGTAAAGAAGGGGAGAAAAAGTAGCGGGCGCTTTGCCGGCTACAAATTGGAGGTATGCAGATGAAAAAAATCTTTTCGATGTTGTTTTTGCTTCTAGCCGCATTTTGCCTGCCGCTTAGCTCCGCATACGCGGGCGACAAGCCGACCAAACCAAAGTTGGCGAAATCCCCGGAAGCGGTCGCGAAGGGCAAAGTCATTTATTTCAAAAGATGCAGTTTCTGCCACGGCCTTAAAGGGGATGGCGACGGCCCGGTGGCCCACCAGCTATTCCCCAGGCCGAGGGATTTCACCAAGGGGCTTTATAAATTCCGCACCACAAACAGCGGAGAACTCCCGACGGACGAGAATCTGTTTAGGACCGTCAGCAACGGCCTTCCCGGTTCGGCCATGCAGGCGTTCGACATAGACCAGGTTAAAAGCGGTCTTTCCGAAGAGGAAAGGTGGCAGGTCATTTATTATATAGAGACCTTCTACCCGGACTTCCAAAACCCGGACTTTGACCCGAGCAAACAGATAGCAAAAGTGCCCGCAGTGGTCGCCTCGTCGGCGGACAGCATAGCAAAGGGCAAAAAACTCTTTTTGGAAAACAAGTGCTGGGAATGTCACGGCAAAAGCGGCAAAGGAAACGGCCCGAACTCGCCCCGCCTGAAAGACAAATTCAGGGCGGATCCGACCAATCCGGCCAACCTCACGAGGCCTTGGAGATTTAGGGCCGGAAGCACGGCTCAAGACATTCTCAATCGGTTTAACACCGGCATCAACGGTATGCCGATGCCCTCCTTCGTGGATTCCGTGACTGAAGCGGATAGGTGGCACCTCGCCAACTACGTCGTTTCGCTCCAAATGAAGCCTTTGAACACCGACTCCGTTTTGCGGTCGAAACTGGTCAAAGGTGAGTTGTCGCTGAACCCAGAGGATCCTTCATGGTCCAAAGTCGAGGGGATAGACGTGAGGATGACCGGCCAGGTCATCTGGAGACCAAGGTGGGAAAACCCCTCAATTGACGCGGTCACCGTGAAATCTATTTACAACGACAAAGAAATCGCGTTCAAGTTCACTTGGGACGACAGAACCAAAGACATCGTTCACCAACAGGCCCTTGAGTACCAAGTGCCAAAGGATTATGTCGGCTACGCAAGCTGGGAAGACGTTCCAAGGAAAGCCGGCAACTTTAGGGACTCCGTCGCGATTCAGTTCCCGATAAAAAGCTACGAGGGAACCAAAAAGCCGCACTTCCTGAGGGGCGACGGCGCCAACCCGGTCAATCTTTGGGTTTGGAAGTCCGACTTGGAAGAGCTTAAACAGCCTTCCGCAGAGAACGACATAGCGACCGGCCCGGATTCAGGTTTGAAGGCGCAAGACGCCGCCTCGCAGACCATTTTGGGCAAGGGCGTTTATCTTAAAGGCAAACCGCTGGACGACGAGGAAGTGGATCTCGGCACATGGTCGGTCGTCATGAAGAGGCCGCTCACCACAAAGAACAAGAACGACGTTCAGTTCACCCAGGGCAAATTTATACCGTTCTCGCTTGACGCGTGGGACGGAGCCAACGGCGAGCAGGGTCTTATGATGGCGGTTTCCACTTGGAACAACGTCATTCTGGAAGCCCCGGTTCCGAACTCGGTGTACATCTACACCATTCTTGGAATAGTGCTTGTCGGCTGTCTTGAGGTTGTGATTGTTAGGAAGCTAAAAAAATAGCCT
>Ga0315281_10013178_pt1 | contig 11204 bp, 9 predicted proteins | sample YL17G07_0_MG_FD_204540 | JGI IMG/M metagenome (GOLD analysis project Ga0315281, IMG submission 204540) | Sediment microbial communities from Yellowstone Lake, YNP, Wyoming, USA - YL17G07_0 | ecosystem: Environmental > Aquatic > Freshwater > Lake > Sediment | place: USA: Wyoming | collected... | reverse complement strand
CATCATAGACTCCAGGGACAAAAAGAAAAGAACCTCCCTACCAGAATTGTGACACAGCCTGTGGCGCTTGCCGCTGCCACCCAACTCCTGGTAGCGCATTTTCTGAGGAGCTCATGTCGAGCATTCCGGGTGCAGGTCTTGAGCTACATGCCGTCGATGCCTTCGAGCAGCCGCTCGTAGAATTCGGCGTATTTATCCTTGGTGGGCGTTTCACGGTAGGCGATGGCCGCACGAGGATGCTCGTTGAGAATTCCCGTCAGCATATAGGGGATGATATAGCCCCATTCGATTTGCTGTCGAAGGGGGAGCATGTAATCCTGGATAAACTTCAGGATGGGGCTCAGATTGAATTTCGGGTTTTTCAGGAAGCCGATGAGCAGTTCCAGGCAGCAGTTACCCGGCCCCCGGCCGATCCCAAAAAGTGAGGCGTCGAGATAGTTCGCATTATGAATGATGGCCTCGATAGTATTCGAGAACGCAAGCTGCTGGTTGTTGTGGGCGTGGATGCCGATCTCCTTGCCGGGCAGGTGCTCCCTGTACCGCTTCACGAGGTACTCGATCTGCTCGCAGTAGAGGGCGCCATAGCTGTCCACAACATAGACGCAATCGATATTCGTGGTCGCGAGCTGGTCGAGGGCCTCGATCAAGGCCCACTCGTTCTCCTTCGAGATGGCCATGATGTTGACGGAGGTCTCATAGCCGAGGTCTTTGGTTCGCTTGGCCAGGTCGATGGCCTTATCGATATCCTTCACGTAGGTGGCGACGCGGATCATGTCCACCGGGCTCTGGTCGGCCGGTGCGAAGGTCTGCTCGCGGACGCGGTGGGCATCCACCATGATGCTGATCTTCAGGTTGGATTCGATGCCGTCGATGATCTCGCGTATTTTCTCGTCGTCGCAGTACTTCCAGGCCCCGAAGTCCTCGGTCGGGCACAGCTCCTTGCTGCTGCGATAGCCGAGCTCCATGTAGTCGATGCCGCTCTTGGACAGTGCCCGGTAGGCTTCGCGGACGAACTCATCGCTGAAGTGATGGTCATTGATTAAGCCGCCGTCCCTGATCGTGCAATCCAGCACCTTGATTTGCGGTCTGTACATAGGTCACCCGGCATCTCATCATCGCAGTTGTTTCAAAACTTTCTCCATGACGTCGCGGCCCACCGGCACGGCGTATCGGCCGTTCGGGCAATGGACCTCGCCGAGCCGCTCCAGCAGAACGAAACGCGGCCAGCGGTCCACCGCCTTCTTGTCGTGTTGCATAATGTCCATCACCCTATCTTCGGCCAAGTCGGGCGGCAGTTTTACCGGAACGCCCAGTTTTTCCAGCACCGCCCGCACCCGGTCCAGCCGCGCCCGCTCGGAAAGTCCCATTTCTATTTCGATCAGTCCGGCCGCGATGACGCCGACGGCGATGGCTTCCCCGTGGAGCAGGCCGTAACCGCTGGCGGCTTCCACCGCGTGTCCCACCGTGTGGCCGTAATTCAAAATGCGGCGTTTGTTCTTCTCCTGCGGGTCTTCCTCCACGACATGGCCCTTGATAAGGCAGTTATATCGGGCCATCGTCTCGAGGGTGTCCGCATCTCGGGCGAGGATCGCACCCAGATGGCTTTCAAGAAATTCAAAATATTGTCTATCGGCAATCAGGCCATGCTTGACGGATTCGACGAGCCCGGCGCGGTACTGCCGCTCCTCCAGGGACTGGAGCGTCGCGATGTCGATATAGACGGCGGCGGGGTGCCAGAAAGCGCCGAAGGCATTCTTGCTGATGCTCGAATCCACGCCGGTCTTGCCGCCGATGGCGGAATCGGCCTGGGCCAGGGTCGTCGTAGGGATCTGCACGACGGGGACGCCGCGTTTGAAAATCGCCGCGGCAAAACCCGCGATGTCTCCGACGGTCCCGCCGCCCAGGGCGATGACCAGCGTATCGCGGCCGAGATAGGCCTTCTCCATCGCCTCCACGATCGCAACAACGGTGTCGATAGTCTTCGACTGCTCGCCGGCAGGGCGTGCCACGTACGTGAGGGCGTCCCGGCCCTGGAGAAGCTGGTCCAGGAGGCCGGCCGCCACAACGTTCTCGTCCGTAACCACGAACCTGCGGAATCCGGCAAAGGCCGCGTCCATCGCGGACCACGCCGACGGTAACAGGCCCGCGCCGATGGTAATCCGATAGCGAGTCTCGGCGGCCCCCGGCACTTTGATTTCGAGTTCCTGCATTCTCTTACTCTACTCATTTTGTGATACGCGTTACGCTTGAAAATTTCGTAGCGTGGGTGGCAGCGGCAAGCGCAGCTTGCCGATGGTTTGCCCCTCCGCCATCGGCAAAGCCTTCGGTCTTGCCGCTGCCACCCGGACGTTTCAAGGGCTACGAAAAACTCAGTCGTAATCGGTATGACTGGGTCGATAGGGACACCCGTACTGCGAATCGCCAGAGAATACCGAATTGGGTCCGGAAATGCAATGTTCTCATACTGGACCATTTGGCTGGTGTGCGACTGCGTTTTGTGACGGACCTATGGGCACTTGTCATGCTGAGCGAAGCGAAGCATCTGGGCAACGCAGGAGAAGCTCCCTCCCGCAACGAGTCCACGTTTACGTCCAGGGGCCAGATCCTTCGCTGTCGCTCAGGATGACAAAATAGGGGACGAGCCCACGAGAGTTGGTCGCACACTTGGGCAGAGAACGGCAGCGGTTGTTGCGGCGTGCCTTCAGCGACTCAAGGCCGGTTGTGAGGGGTCTTGCCGGCGAGCCAGTTTTGCGCGAGGGCGGCCAGATCGAGGTAACCGCCGGCTCTCGATGTGTCGTTCTCGGTAGCCGTCGCCGTGGGCCAGTCGGACGCCAGACGGGCGAAATCGACGAAATCCACATCGCTGTCGTTATCGGAATCGGCGATGAGCCGGCCGGTGAAATCCACGGCCCATTTGTTCCCTGCCCAGCTCTCACCGTCGCTGGAAGTCCCGGTTGTGACGGCCTGCTTGGTGAAGGTAAAGCCGGGCTTCTCGACCTGGATGGAGTAGGTCGTGGCCGAAGGGATTTTGGCCAGGACATAGAGGCCGTTTGCATCTGAGACACTCACAAATGTGCGTGTCCGCCGTGCCGCGGTGATGAGGGCGCCCCCAATCGGCTGGCTGGCGCCGTCGATGACGCGCCCGCTGATGATCTCCCCTTTGCCCTCGACAAAGACGTTGTAGATGCAGGCCGTGACGGTGTTGAAATCCACGACATCGGGCAGGTTGTACCACATGTCGCTGCGTCCGGCCCAGCCCATATTCAGATGGTGATAAAGCGTCCGGATTTGCGTGGATGGGTCGTACCCGTACCCGTCCACCAGGACGGCGTGGCCGACGTCGCTTTGGATTCCTAACATCACCGGATACCGGGCATCGAGATTCGGATTGATCATGCCAGCCAGGTCGCCCCCGATATTCCCACCCTCATTGGAGCCATGGATGGCGTTGCTGAACCCGAAAGTTCCCCGCAGCGCTGCGACGACCGCCGGGGCGTCGGTGCTGGAAGACGTCCGACCGTAATCCGTGCGAGCGGCGATGCCGGCGTCGTAGCACAAGGCCCCAATTGCCTGCCGCTGCTCGCTGGTAGTGTCGCAGTCGGGCACCGCGACCATGTCATCCCACTGGTAGGGCCCGCCCGTGCCGTCGCCGCCACGGGTATACACCACCTGATTGGCATCGATGACCTGAATGGTGAACGGGTGCCGCCCGATGCCGTTTACGGGATAACGGTAATAGTACATCAATTGTGCCATGGCCGTGGCACCACAGCCGGCCAGGTAGTGATTGGGCGTGTAGTAGTTGTATCCGGGCCGGGAGCAGATCTCATCCTGCGACCAGCGGGTTTTGAGGAAGGGGGCGATGCGCACGTCGGAGATGGTCTGCTTGCCGAGAACGCGAATCTCGCCTTGCAGCGGACCAGCCCGGCCGATCAGATCGTACCATCTGGATTGGGCGTTGGAGGCCGATTGCACCCGGAGCTGTCCCGACGCTCCGGCCCATGCTTCGACGAGCCGCCTGTTGACGTCCCGTTCGATCAGCGCCGCCAGCGGGTCCTGGGCTGACAGCTCGAAGGTCTGGGCGTCCGTAAAAGCGAGAATCGGCTCGACCAGATCGTCAGCCGGGACGACGACGAAGCCACAAGGGCTCAGGTGAACGACGTAATAGAGGGGCTTGCCGGCAGCACCTGTGGTCGTCTCGACATCGACGATAGGCCCGCCGAGTCGGGCGCCGAACGGCTCCAGGTTATCGGCGAGCCAGCCCGTCACGACCAGCTCGGCCTCGTAAGCCGTAGTCGGCCTGGCCCGGATGTCGGCAGCAATCAGCGTGAGCAATACGAATGCGATGGATGCCACGGAACTGATACACGACGCCCGGTGCTGGCCCATGAGATACATTCTGTTCCCTACCGGCGATGACGTTCTGGTCGTCACGCACGACTATGGCTCAGGCAGGCTGATCCGGAGTGTGCAAACCAACCTCCTGCGTTGCTGATTCCCCACCAGACAATGATATTATCGGCATTTGAAGGGGCCCCGTCAAGTTTTTCCTGTCTGCCATCGCACCAGGCGGTGTACGACAAGAAAGTGGCGGTTGTGGACGTATCGCCGTCGGGCCTCACTTCGATTCGGAGGAAACTTGGCAGCATTTGTCATGTCGAGCGGAGCGCGGCGCGGCCTCCGGCCGCAACCAAAAATGCTTGCTAAAAAAACAAGATGTTGCGCCTTTGCAGCGCAGCGGAGTCGAGACATCTGGCCCCGAATCTGACGTGTCGCTCATTCGCAGCCAGATTTCTCCGCGCGGCCTTCGGCCTTGGTCGAAATGATAAAAAGCCCAGGATTCCTTCCGAATTGCTGTTACTGGCGGCAATGTTGTGGCCTTGCCACAATTCTGTCGTACACTCGGAGCAAGGAGCCGGTTGGGCTGTCGATTCGGCCGGGATGGTTTCTGCTCCGCCGAGGCGTTTTGCCTCTTGCCTCAGTGCCGGGCCGCTGCTATATGTCTGGATTATCATGACCTATTTGGCCGTTCCCATATCGGCAGAGGGCGGGGACCAGGCGTTGGAGCGGGTCAAAGATGCTCTGTCCGCCGGCGCCCGGATGCTCGAGCTGCGGACCGATTACCTCGGCTATCTCAGCGGGGATTCGGTCGCGAGCCTGGTCGCGCAGGTCCGCGATCTGGTTCCGCCACGCGTGCCGATCATCGTGACCTGTCGGGACCCCCGCGAAGGCGGCGCCAAACCCTATCCCCTGGACCTGCGCGTCGAGGTTTTGCTGGCGGCGCTGAATGCGGGAGCCGATTTCATCGACTTCGAGTATGCGAACTTTCTTCAGGCAGAAAATGAGAGAAAGTTCAGGGCGGTCCTAGCAAGCCGTCCGAAGAGTCGATTGATTCTATCGGCCCACGATTTCGGGGCCAGGTTCACCGACATCCGGCGGCTCTACCGCGATATCCGGGCCGCCTGTCCCGATGCCATCCCCAAGCTGGTTTACACGGCCCGTCATATCGACGATTGCTTTGCGGCCTTTGACCTGCTGCACGAGACGGGCCCCGAGCGCGTGGTGCTCGGCATGGGCGAGGCCGGCCTGATCAGTCGGATCCTCGCAAAGAAATTCGGGAGCTTCGTGACTTTTGCCAGTCTCGACGAGCGGGCCGCCACGGCGCCCGGCCAACTGACCATCGGCACCCTCAAGGGGCTCTACCGTTACGACAGCATCGATGCGGATACGGAGCTTTTCGGCGTGATTGCCGATCCCGTGGGCCACTCCCTCAGCCCGGCGATTCACAACGCGTGCTTCGCCGAAAAGGGTATGAACCGGCTCTACCTGCCGCTGCTCGTCCAGGGTGGACCACGCGAATTCAACGAGTTTCTCGGCAACGTTCTCGCCCGGCCCTGGCTGGGTTTCCGCGGCTTCAGCGTGACCATTCCGCACAAGCACAGTGCCCTGGAGTTCGTGCGCGGCCAGGGCGGCTTCCTCGAGCCGCTGGCCGAGAAGATCGGCGCCGTCAACACGCTCGTTATCGGGTGGCAGCGGCAAGCAAAGCTTGCCGATGGTCTTGATGTGAATAGGGAGGTGCCCATTGAGGCAGGCCGTGAGCGACGCATCTGTGCTTATAACACCGATTACGCCGGGGCCCTCGATGCGATCACCGCCGGCATGGGCGTCGAGCGCAAGGACCTGCGGGGCATGCCCGTTGCGGTCGTGGGCGCGGGCGGCGTCTCCCGAGCCATCGTCGCGGGCCTCACCGATGCCGGCGCGAAAGTCACGATCTACAATCGCACGGTCGAAAGGGCCGAGGCGCTCGCCGCCGAATTCGGCTGTGAAGCGGCCGGACTGGAGCGCCTGTCGCAGATGAACGCCAGGCTCCTCGTCAATTGCACCAGCATCGGCATGTACCCGCACGTGGACGCGACGCCGGTCCCCCCTGAATGCCTCAAGCCGGACATGACGGTCTTCGACACGGTCTACAACCCCGCCGAAACCCTGCTCCTCAAACAAGCCCGCGCCCAAGGCGCCCAAACCATCGACGGCATCACCATGTTCGTCAACCAAGCCGCCGCCCAATTCCACCTCTTCACCGGCCAATTTGCCAATACCAGACTGATGCACGATGTAGTCATTGGGAGTTCTTGACTCGCCAGAGTTGAAGGGAGAGAAGATGGCAAAACTGCTTGTGATTGACAAATGTTGCTTTCAGGGGGCAAGCGAGGCTCGCCTGATCGAATTCGGGGGGAAATACCAGGTCTTCTTGCCACATGCACTTGTCATCGAGTGTCTTATAAGTGACGATTGTGACGGTAGGAAGCCATGCAAGAATCCGATCTATTTGTTGCACAGGGTGGAGGCTCTCGTGAAAGCTGGCGCATACTTCGGGCGTTCGTCTGTATCGATACACAAGGAGGAGCAGAAGAACCGGCGTGCAGTAGTCCAGTTCATTGACGAAAAAGCGACTCTGCTCATCCGCGCGGGGACATCAGTTTTGACCGAAGAGTTTGTGTGTCGTGAGGCTGAGGAATGTAGAAAGGCGTTCGATCCTTTGGTCAAGCTTGTAAGTGATCTCGCGCTCGTGTTCGTTGAAGCAATCAAGGAGAAGGCTATGTCCAAAGGCTTCCAAAAGGAGATTCAGGAGACGTGTACAGTCCAGCGTTTCGGGAGAAACTTGCAGGCAGCGGATCAGAAGAAGGATGAAATACTTCAGAAATGGATTCCCAGTTTGGCGTCAGACGTCACCGAGGATTGGTACACCTGGCAGCTCATCCGCCTCTGGTATGCATGGGCCATTGAGTGGGCTGGCCGGAGACCGAATACAGATGATACCACCCTGCAACCAGATCTCTCTAACGACTTTTACGATATGGAATATGTGGCCTCTCTATCAAGGGCTGACGCAATCATCACAAAGGAGGGCGAGAAAAAGGGATTGGTGCCACATCTGGCCCGGGCGGCGTTCCCAGAGAAGGATGTGTTTTCGAGTCTGGAGGAGGTGCCGAAGTCGTATCGGCGCGACTGGGTGGATAGATGAAGTTGTGCGTGCCTTCTTGCAATGGGCAGGTTATGGGAGTATATTGGATGAGGGTCGAACTGACTGTCTGAATACGAGCAGGCGGTTGTGGTAGCCATGAATCAAATCGAGGAATTTGGACGAAGAATCGGCGAAGAATTCGGCGCCGAGAGAGTGATCCTGTTCGGCTCCCATGCGAGAGGCAACGCGAATCCTGACTCGGATGTCGATATTCTGGTGATCGGCGCTTTTGAAGGGCGGAGTGTAGACCGCTCGGTCGAGATTCGGATGAGGTTGCGGCCGAGTTTCCCCGTGGACTTGCTGGTGCGGACTCCAGAGAAGGTGCGCAAGCGCATAGAGATGGGTGATGCCTTCATGCAAGAGATTCTCGACCATGGGAAGGTGCTCTATGAAGCCGAGCACCACTGAGTGGGTCGCCAAGGCAGAAGACGACTTTGCGGTCATGGAGCGAGAGTGTCAAGTCGGGGTGCACCCGAGTTACGACGCGGTCTGTTTCCATGCTCAGCAGTGTGCCGAGAAGTACCTCAAGGCCCGTCTTTGCGAGGCAGGCGTGGCATTTGGGAAAATCACGATCTGGTTGCGCTGCTCGATCAGATTCTCGAACAGGAGCCTGGGTGGGAGGAGTTTCGCGAAGATCTGGCGTATTTGTCTGATTTTGCCGTGACCTTTCGCTGTCCGGGTGAGTCGGCGGACAGGGACTCTGCCTTGGACGCGCAGACCCGATGTCGAGCTTTTCGGGGGGCGGCCCGCCGGTCGCTTGGTTTGGTGGCGTAGGCACGGAGACGACGCGATGGTTGACGTCACAATCGTCCATGCGATAAAGCGGTATCTGGCAACACTGCCAGCCCTTGGCATTCATGCCAGCAAGGCGGTTCTGTTCGGGTCTTTTGCTAAGGGCCGGGCCGATCAGGATAGCGATATTGATCTGATCGTCATCGCTCCCGAATTTGACGGTCGGCGTGGCATAGACATGATCAAGGACCTTTGGCACGCGACACTCTCTGCCGACAGCCGCATCGAGCCGATTCCTTGCGGGGAGAAAGAGTGGGAGAGCGGCGATGGACGACCGATCCTGGAAATCGCCCGGCGGGAGGGCGTGGTCATTGGGGTCCAGGCTTGAGCGGCGCGTCGGGCGTTGGAGGGACGATTCCTGGCGGGCCCGATTGCGCTGTTGCCAAGGGAGGGGAGATTCGTATAATCACCACCGCTTGGGATGTATCCACTCATCCGTTTGTGAAGGGAGATACTGATGATTCAATTGCGTTGGATTCCGTGTGTCGCTCTGATTTCCATCTTTGGTCTTGGCCTGTTGCCCGCCGTTGCCGGCGGTTCGGCGGCGGAGGAACTGATGAAACGGCTGCCGGACGATGTCATCGGTTTCCTGGCCACCAGCGGCAGCGATGCCCTTAAGGGCGACTTCGAAAAGACCGCTCTGGGCAAAATCTGGAACGACCCGGGCGTACGCGGCTTTTACCAGGCGATCAAGACCGAACTGCTGGCCAAAGTCAAACAGGAGGCCAAAGACCCCAATGCCCTCCAACAGATCGACATGGCACAGCAGTACGTTCGGCTGATCATCGGCCGGCCGCTTGTCGTGGGTGTGGCACAGGTGGAAGTGAAGGAAGGGCCGCCTCTTTGCGTCTTCGCCATTCTGGACGCGGGCGACCGCAAGGCGCAACTGGCTGCTGCGGTAAGTAAGGTGGAGGGGATGGTGGGTGAGGGCGCGATTGTCGAGGCGCAGATCGGCTCTCTGACGATGCGCACCGTCAAAGAGAGCGAGGAATTTCCCTTGTACTGGGGTTGGGCGGGCAACTACCTGGTTATCGCTGCAAATGATGCCCGGGGAGTGGTCACGAAGTACCTTACCGAGCCGCGTGCGGCGGCACCGCCGTATCTGAGCAAACTGCCGGCCCAGAATGACGCCTTCGTGGTGTATAGCGATTGTCAGAAAGTCAGCCGCACTGTCAGCGCACTTATCCGCCAGGAGAACGGCGAGAAAGAAGTAAATACGTTCCTGGCGGTCATCAGGGGACTTGGCTTCGATCAAGTCCGGACCATCGCCGCCCGGGTCGGCTTCGCGGGACCTGACGTGGTCAGTCACGCACTGGTGGAAATGCCCGCGCCGACGGCCGGCCTGCTGGCGGCCTGCAAGCCGGTGGACCCGGCGTGGTTCGGGGCGGTCGATGCCCGGGCTTTTCTGGCCGTCGCCGTGAACCTGGAAACCACGGGCGTGTACGACACGATCATGAACGTCGTGAAGACGGCGTCCCCCGAGGAAGGGTATCCCGAAGTTCAGAAGGCCCTCGGCACGTTCGAGACCGAGGCCAAGCTGCGTCTCCGCGACGGTCTGCTGGCGTCGTTGGCCGGGCCCGTGGTGTTCTATTCGCTGCCTGCCGGCCCGCTCGAGGAAGCGCCGAGAGGTGGCGGCGTCGCGATTCTGAAACTCAAGGACGCCCAACTGTTTGAAAAAACCCTGACGGCGCTCGGCGAATTCGCGAGCAGCCGGAGCAAGGAGTCGCTTCAGATCAGCGCGCGGACCCGCGACGACGGCCGGACCGTGCGTATCTGGGCCATCAAATCGCTGTCGCTGATGGGTGTGATGCCGACGTGGTCCATCGCCAACGATCACGCCGTCATCGGCTCGACCGTGGAATTGTGTGACCTGGGCGCCAAGCAGCTTGTCTCGAAGGGCGGGGAAACGAAGTCGCTGCTGGATACCGACGGCTACAAGAAAGTCGCCGCCGACCTGCCCGCAAATCTGGTGCTGCTGGAGTACACGGACTCTCAGGTTCAGGTCAATCAGATTGTGATGCAGACACAGCAAATCTGGCCCATACTGGTCATGGGCGCCATGCAGGCGGGGATCAAATTGCCGGTCATGCTGCCCTCATTGACGGAGGCCACAAAAGACATGGGGCCCTCGTGCCGGTCCACGTATTTCGGCCCGGACGGTCTTCATTCGAATTATCGCGGGTCGGGCGTGGAGGTCAGCTACGCGACGGCCGTCGGTGCCGGCGTGGGCGCGGCCATTCTGATGCCGGCGCTGGCCAAGGCACGCGACCAGGCGCGAAATGTCGCGTCGATGTCATACCTCAGACAGATCGGAATCGCCCTCCTCATGTACGCCGAGGACCACGAAGGGCGTTTTCCCGCCGATCTGAAAGACCTCAAGGAGTACCACATCACCGACACAGTGCTGCAGTCGCCGCGCCAACCCCGCCGTTTTGACGGTCCGAGCTATATCTACCTCGCGGGCCAGGGAGCGAAGGCCGATGCTCAGAACATCGTGGTGTATGAGAATCCTGAATTTTGCACGGACAAGATCAACGTCCTGTTTCTGGACGGCCACGTGGAGTCTATGACGCCGGAGGCGTTTCGCCAACAATTGGAGGCGACCTGCAAGCGGCTGGGCCGCCCGGTGCCCGACGTCCGATTCAAAGGCGAGAAAGAGATCAAGCCGGCGCTCCCCAAGCCCGCCGCAGCACCCCAAGCGTGACGGCCGCCGGCGGCTTCGTACGTGTTTAACCTCGAAGGCGTAACGCCGGGTGCCATGCTCAAACTTGCTTTGAGCGTGTCTTCCTCGCAGAGTCGGGAAGGTGTCGAAATCGATGGGGTACTCCGAACTCGAGGGAGTTCGGGTGCCATGTCTACGCTCGCGTAGACATGCGCGACTTGACCG
>Ga0315281_10013176_pt1 | contig 11205 bp, 9 predicted proteins | sample YL17G07_0_MG_FD_204540 | JGI IMG/M metagenome (GOLD analysis project Ga0315281, IMG submission 204540) | Sediment microbial communities from Yellowstone Lake, YNP, Wyoming, USA - YL17G07_0 | ecosystem: Environmental > Aquatic > Freshwater > Lake > Sediment | place: USA: Wyoming | collected... | reverse complement strand
ATGGAGGTATATTTATATAATCCAGCTCTTTTTTATTAAACCATCTTATATCCTGCCCTTCTGTCAGAACAATATTTGAAAGCAATATCTCTTTTTTTGCCTTGAAATAGTAGAGAATATGGGTTTTGCAATGTTCAGTTTCCCCAATCAGTTTTTCAGCTATAAATTCTAAATTCTCCACTCCTTGGCCAATCTCTTCGATTAATTCTCTTTTGATTGTTTCTTTTGGAGGCTCTCCTGGTTCAACCTCTCCGCCCAATAAATCCCAGAAGTTAGGATAAGGAATAGTGGGTTTATTATCGCGCAAAAATAGCAGAAGCTCTTTTTGTTGGTTCACTATGAAAATTTTTGCTCCTTTCTGCATTTTAGATGAAGTTAACATTAGCAGGGGGAGAGCCTTTTTGAAGAATATCTTTCAAAGAAAGCTCCCTCTTTTTTAATTTCCACAGGTCTATATTAATGGCATCCATTCTGCACCCTTCTTTGCATCCAGATGTTCCTTTTTCAAATATGCTATCCATAATTTGCCGCCTTCTCTCACTATGCCAAATGTCATAAAAATTAGATTCTTTTATGTTCCCATAGGAGTGGGATGGTTGATCATAATAAATATCGCAGGGCATAACATCACCTCTTTCATTTATCATAGCCCAAAATGGCAAGGCGAGGCAATGAGAATAATTCCTTTGGGAGGATATTCTTTGCATTCTAGAAGATCTAAACACAACTTTAAAATCCGGGGTTGCATATTTGAGAACATTGTCTTCAAGTAACTGGCAATTGTTGTAATCTACATTTAGTTTTTTTATGCTCGGAGGATGTCTTGAGTAGGGTTTTATCTGAAGAAGGTCTACACCAATTTTTCTGCACATCTCTGCAAAAGGGAGCAGTTCATGCTTATTTTCTTCGAGAAGAATGAATTGGGCACCAAGAGTAACAGGATAGGTGTTTTTTTGCTTTATCTCCACTGCATTGGAAATATTTTTAATAACTATTTCGAAATCTGATTCAGGGGAGGCTCTCTTAGGGCGATGAATCTTGGCATGGGTTTCTGGAGTTGCAGCATCTACGCTGAATCTTACCCATGAGGCATATGGAAGAACTTTTTCTGCTTTATCTTTATCAAACAAGGCAGCATTAGTAGAGAATGCTGCGTCAATTCCAGCAGCATTTGTTTGAGAGATTATTTCTGGAAAATCTTTATGAAGGCAGGGTTCCCCTGCACCTGAATAACATATTGATTTAACTCCGCATTCTTTCATAGGCTTAAGATTTTCCAAGATTACCTTGCTTGGAAGAGTGTTTGTTCCCTGGGCATAATCAAAACCGCAAAAAGTACAGTCATGATTGCAAATATTAGTAAGCCCAATCTCTAAATATATTGGCCCGCAGTCAGTATTATTTAGCCATTCTTCTACTCTCTCAGAATGCCACCACAGTTTATGGCTATCTATTTTATAATCTGCCATTGGAATTTATTTTGCTATAACCTGAAGTCTGGGGGCTATATGCAGTTTACTTGTAAGGCTCCACATAATTTCTTTAAAAAAAAGATGTTTTCCTTTTTCATAGTCCCCTATAACTCCAATTGGGCCAGACCATCTTCCCTCAACTGAGTAATTATTTTTTTCTAATAGTTTTTTCATTGTTTTAAAATTAAACTGCCAAAGATGGTGGGGCAGACCATACCCATGATTGGAGGGAATTCTAAACCCAATCAAATCTGGAACTTGAACATACAAAAGGCCATCATCTTTCAAAAATCCATGATATTTAGTGAGCACCTCGTTGGGATTTTCCAAATGCTCTACAACATCAAACATCATTATTAAATCATATTTTTTTTTGGGCTCGAATCCAACTAAGTCAGAATGAGTCACATCCAGATTAAGCTTGGTTTTAGCATAATCCACAACCTCTGGAGATATGTCAATTCCCTGGCTTCTTATCCCTAGGTTCTTGCAGTAGTCCATCCAAAAACCATATCCACAACCCACATCAAGCATATCTTCAACATTAGGGTTATGTTTTTTTATCCTTTTTATTCGTTCATCGAAAAATCTTTCAAAGACTTTTCTATGCTTATCAAATTGCTGGGGGAAACTCCAGTATTCGACTTTCTGTTTATCTGTAGATCTTAAATCTTTTTCAGCAGCCTCAATAAAATCCTCCTGCTTCGAGACATTTCTGTCCAAGTACACAAGACCGCAGTCGCATTGCAACAGTTTAAAATCTCCCACCAGGTCATATAACCTGCTGCTTTCTGAATCACAAATACAGCATCTATTTTTCATTTTTAGATAAAATTAATGTGAGTTGGGGCTTTTGAAGGAGGCTCTAAAGCCTTTAGTAATCCTGCTTCATCTTTATCTCTGGCCATTTGGGCAATATGCTTGTCTTGAAGCAAACTCTCCAGATAAATATTAACTGAGTTATGCCTGCAGTAGGTCATGCATTGAGAGATATCCATTTTTTCAGCTATGAACTTTTTAATTTTTCTTGCATGAGAGCTATCTAAAATTTCAGCTAAGGAATGCTCGTTTAGATTGCCATAGCTAAATTTAGGGTCATCATAAAACTGGCAACAAGGATATACGCCACCATCTGCTAAAATTTGAGAGATAAGGGGTATTCCCCTGCATCTTTCATAGGTTCTTGGCTGATTAGCAAATTGATTTATCCTGATTATTGATTTAAAATTGGAGTCAGAGAGTTTTTCTGCCTCTTCAAACTGAGGAATTGATTTTTTCCATAAATCTTCCGGGACATCATAGGTGTTATTTTTATGCTTTGAAAAACGCTTTACTGTAAAATAATCAACTCCAAGAGATTTTGCAAGTTTTGCTTCATCCAAGACAAGTTGCCAGTTTTCATTAACAAGAATCTGTTGTATTCCCAAAGTTACAGGCAAGCTGTTCTTTCTTTTGTATTCTACAGCATATCTTATGTTAGCTAAAACCTTTTCAAAATCATCCTTATGACCTCGATGAATGTCATCATACTCGTTTTTGAATGGAGCTTGTATGCTAAATCGAGCCCAGGAAAGGGATGAAAGCGTGAGGTTGGAAAATTCAGGAGTAAAAAAAACACCATTAGTGCTTATTGCAGAGTCAATCCCATTTTTATAGGAACTATTAATAAATTCTGCACAATTTTGGTTGAGAAGAGGCTCTCCTTCTCCAGCAAGAACAAAACTTCCAACACCTGTTTCTTTTAATTGTCCAGGCAATCTTTGTAAAAGCGCTTTAGAAAGTTTTTTTGCGCGATGGCCTTTGTAGTCAACACAGCATATTTTGCATCTATGGTTGCAGGCGCTTGAGGGGCTAATTTCTACATGGAGCGGATATATACTTTCTCCCATAAGCCATTTAACCACTCTTTTCGGATGATGGGGAAGTTTAGTCCCGTCAATAAAAATTTCTCTTTTGTCGTCCATTATTCATTTTAAATCTAATGCTATTTAAAGATTTATATTCTAGAGAAGCTTTTTTAAAATGTCTTCTGGATATATCTCGCTTAAACAATTTGACTCAAACTTGCATTTCGGAGAATTACAGGGCATGCACGCTCTTTCTGCTGGTTTTAAAAATTCTATGCGATTATAAGAATATTCAGTGTTATCTGCTGCTCCAACAATTGCTATGACCCTCTTTCTTAATGCAGAAGCAAGATGAAGCCCAAGACTTTCGCAGGTTATAATTGTGCTGCATGAGGCCATCCAATTTATGTATTCATCAAGATTGTTAAGGCCTTGCTGGTAGGAAACTGAGAATTCTTTTTTTAAAATTTTTTCTAATTTATCCCAGTGCTCTTTTGGCCAGTGTTTTGAAGTCCAGTCTGCATGAACATTCCAGTTTAAGCCTATGTCGTATTTTTTGGGGATATCTATCTTAGGGAGAGGGTAATCCTGCCCTTTCCAAAGAAAACCTGCAGATTCTATTAATGCCTGCTGATAGGATTTATTTGATGAAAATCCTATTTTTGAGTAAGGAACAAGAAGCTCGGTATTTTTTTCTGTATAAATCTCCTGACTACTAAAGTCAGGGACGAAAATCTTCCACTCTCCGCTTATTTTTTCTATTCCAGGAAAAAAATAGTTGTTTATATTGTAAACTTTTTCTGCAACAATGCCTCCAGCAATCTTATCTAAAGAAATAATTTTATTTGGCTCAAGAAAATATTTTAGCAGGGATTTGCCTTTTTCATCAGTTATCCAAAGAAAATTTTCGCTAACTGAAGACGCCAAGACTGTTGCTCTTATAACATCTCCGAGATTAGATTTTAATTGGTCTGCAGAAATTCTTGTCATTGAAGATTTTATTATTATGTCTTTAGGCATTTTACGCAGGTTAATTTGTCTTCCAATTCTCCAATTAACCCTCCTTTGTGAATATGAGTTTTAAAATATTCAATTTCCCACTCGAGAGTTTTTGGGGCCCAGTCTTTTATTGGAGTAAAACTAGGAACAAAAATTTTGTTCTGGAGTGAGCAATCTAATTCAGGCATCCAGGGAAATAAGGGGAAATATCCTTTTTCCCACAAGTCTTTGGCTGGAATCAGCAAAAGAGAGCCTAAAGAAAAGTTTTTATAGACAGAGCTAAAAAAATCAACATAGGAATGAGGAGCAGTATCAGCAATGTTGATTGTTTTGTTAATGCATTTTTCATTTAGAACTGTTTCCTGCATTATTTTTACTAAGTCTTTTACATAAACCAGACTAAATTTGTCTACCTCTTTCTCAAGGAGAATCTTTCTTCCTTGGCTTATCCTTTGATCAAAAAAGAAAAGCTTTCCAAGGAAATCTCCTTCACCAAAAACATTAGGAACACGGAGAATAGTATTATTTTTAAAAGAAGTTCTTAAAACTTGTTCTGCAGCCAACTTGTTTAAGGCATATTCTTTAATATTTGGGGGGAAAAAATCGCTCTTATAATTTTCTTCTTCTTTAAGTTTCTGTTCTGAAGCATAGGTAAGATAGGCTGCTATTGTGCTTGTGAATACATAATGCTGGAACTTTCCAGAAAGAACCTCAAGTGAAATCCTCATTTGATTAGGAGTATAACAACTGTTGTCTATAACTGCTGAGAATTCTTTTTTTAAAAGAGCAGTTTTTAGAGAAGCAGGATCATTCCTGTCGGCTTTTATGAGATTTATTCCGAGAGGATACTCGCTTCTGAAATTTCCCCTGTTAAGAACATTAACCTCGTTTCCTGTTTTGGAAAGTGATTGTGCAAGCTGGTAACCGTGAAATCTTGAACCTCCAAATATTAATATTTTTTCCATGCTATTCTCCTCTAACCTTGCAGTGAAGATTATCTCTTCCATGCTTGAGATACATGCATTCTCCGCATTCTTTACATTTATTGTAGGGTTTTCCCTCAAGATATTTCCTAATCATAAATGGGTCTGCAATTAAGCCACGGCCTATTGCAACCAAGTCACATTCATTATTCTGAAGATGCGTCTCTGCCTGGCTTAAAGATAAAATTTTTCCAACACCTATAACTGGCTTAAATGTAAACTCTTTTATTTTTCTGCTGTAATAAAAAAACTCCCCATTCTTCATAGCAGTGTGCTTATCTTTTGAGGTTTCATAGATGCCTGCAGTGACACTAAAATAATCAACTCCTTTTTTATCTAAAATTGGAACAAGGAGGCTGTTAACCTTGGGGTTTATTCCATCAGGAATATAATCCTCTCCAGAAATTCTCACGCCCAGAATGCCTGATTTCTTACTTTTAATTTCTTCTATTATCTCCAGGATTAATCTTGCCCTGTTTGAAAAGCTCCCACCATAATCATCCTGCCTTTTATTAGAGTGCTCTGATAAAAATTCATGCAAAAGGTAGCCATGAGCCAGATGGAGTTCTATTGCATCAAAGCCTGATTTGAAAGCAAGTTCTGCGGATTTTACAAATTTTTTCCTTAATGAAACAATTTCTTGCAATTCCAACCCCCCGGATGCAAATCCAGTTGCCTTGCATTCTAATCCTGAAGGAGAAACTGGGTTTTCTCCTGTAAAGTTAGGGTTGGCTTGCCCTCCAGCATGAGCCAGTTGCAAAGAAACAAAACAATTATTTTTTTTTACAGCAGAAGCAAGTTTAGCCAGTCCGTCTAAATAAGATTCATCAAAAATACAGAGGGAGTTTTTTGTGGCTTTACCTTCCTGGGAAACAGCTGTGCCCTCCACTACAATCATTCCACAGCCGCCCTCTGCTGTTTCTTGATAAAATTTAATTTGTTTAGGCGCGACATATCCCTCTTCAGAAGCCCAGTTGCATGTAATTGGCGGAAAAATAATACGATTTTTGAGTGTGGACTGGCTTACCTTAATTGGAGATTGCCAGAGGGGGGCAGTCATTTATTTCTGTGAGCAGGATTTATTTTTGAGTGTATTAATGAAATCCATGTTTTTAGATAAAGTTTTTTTGTTGAAAGCCCGGACTTTTCAAAGGAAAGTATTACTTCTTCATTGTTATGCCTGGCTTTTTCTGCTAATGAGGGGACTTCATGAAGAATAGTTTCTAGAGCTTGTTTTGCTTTTTCGTCTTTCCATCCATCAGAAGCAAGGCCAACTAATTTCAAGAAATATTCATTATAAATCTCCCCTGTTCTTGACATGATTTGAGAAAGATTGGCTTTAAACTGTGGAAATACAGGGTTATTTGATAAATGAGCGTTCATCTTATTTGTAAATCTTGCATCAATGTTCATGGAGTCATAGAGTTGATTGTTCAATGCAACAACTTGAGGGCAGGCTAATTTTAGATTTCCCATTTCATTTGCTACTTGAGCTACCCGCATATCTTTGCATTTATAGGGCACAAGGGGGGAGAGTGGATCTGCCTCAATTTCAAGATGGTTTTCTCTTAAGAAATCATGATAGGCTGTACCTCTAAAAGCCAGAAGATTGCTTGACATAAGAATAGAATCCCAGCTTCTATTCAGGTTTTTCATGAATTCTGCTTTTTTTGGAAGATCCTCAAGCGAGAGATTTGCACTAAACATCATATGCCCGATTAATGTCCAGAACTTATCAAAACTATCAAGCCTTTGTATGCTTGAAACATCTTTTTCAGTATACACTATTTTTCTTTTATAAGAAGAAATCTCATCTGGAATTATTGATTCAATTCCAGTTATTATAATATCTGTTCCAGCCTCTTTTGCCTTTAGAAGATAGGCATCATCTAACTTGGGGATTGTTTCTGCTCTGAGATGTATTTTAAAAGATGCCTGGAGATTTCTTTTTAAGATCTCATCAAAAAATTTCTCCATCCTTTTAATCCCGTTCTGACCTGCATCTTCAAATGAACTATCGATTATATTAAAAAACACTGCTTTGTAATTATCCTGCAACATCTGCAGCTCATCGACGAATGAGATTATGTCCTTTCTTAGTATAGGACTCTTTCTTCCGCTGCGAGTTATATTCAAGAAAGATTCTGCACAATAAAGGCAGGGGGAGCAGCAACCTCTGCTTGACTGCACTCTTGGAGAGCTGGTGTTTATTTCCGCGCTTTCAATAATCTTATCTTCTAAATGGTCTCTGGAAGGGAGAGGAAGAAAATTAAAATCTACTGGAGATATAGGGATATCTGAGAATTTTACTTCTCCATTCTCTCTATAAAAACATGCTGAAATATCCTTTGCAGATTTTCCCCTTTTGATTGTGTCGCATAATTCAATAAAGGATTTTTCTGCTTCACCTATTAGAGCATAGTCTAAAGAAGGAGCTCTTCTCATCATGTTCTCAGCAAATTCTTTAGCTCTTGGAGTACAGAGTATCATCTCATGCTGATGCTGATCAGAGTTTACTAAACAAATTTTTGAGTTTGGATTATCGCTCTTAATTTTTTCTGTTAATTTAAGAGTCTCATTAAATATAGCAATCATAGGATATACGGCTATCAAATCTCTTTTAGAATAGACATTAGGATTATATTCTCCTAGATTTTGAACATAAATCTCTGCTTTCCCTTTGTTCATTCTAATTAGAGAAGCAAAAAATCCGAGAGCGAGGGGAGTGTAGTCAATTGAAAGGTCCCCTTGTTCTGTTGGAAAAACAAGAAGGAAGTCCAAACCAGACAAATCGTTTTTAAGGATGTAAGGATTTCCCTTAAGAGACATTGAATCTTTCCAAAAAAGATTGTTTGTGTTAGGGTCTAAAGAGGGCTTCATTTCGAGATGAGAAAATCTTATTTTATAAGCATTATTGTGATTTTTTATCACGAATGTAATCCATAATATCTGCATATGCCTTCTCGGGAAGGAGGTCGCACATACAGCTCTTTTCTTTGATGCAGGTCCCACTAAAACAAGGCATGCAGTCGTAATTTTTATCAGGAACAATCGCTTTTCCCCGATTATAAAAATAAATTTCACTATAGGGTGTTGAACCAAAGAATCCAAAAACAGTCTTCTTTAGGGCAATTCCTAGATGAAGCCCAAGACTATCATTGCTGATAATAACTTTTCCCTGATTTATCCAGTCTATATAAGAATAGAGATTATTTAATATTTTTTCATCCTGCTTATCCTGTCTTGCTACTTTAAATCCTCCATTTACTAATTTAGCTTCAAGCTCGTTCCAATATTGGTCTGGCCAGGATTTTGTTGGCCACTTAAGCCCGACTTTAGTATTAAGTATAAAATCAAAACACTCTTCTGTTTTTGGTTTGTATCCTAGAACATATTCTTCTTTTTTCCATTTTGCTCCGAGCATCTTAAATAAGAGCTCCTGGAATGTTTTCTTATTCCCTTTCTTTAATTTAGAATTAGCTCCCACTGCCAGTATATTACAAGAGTTATCATAGGCCTCTGCCTTGCCTGTTCTTGGATTGAATGTAAATCCATACCTATTGCGTTTAGCCTTTATTTCATCAGCAAGAGCGCATATTCCAGGTATTTTTTCAAGATTTATAACTCGATCATATTCTTCTGATTTTAATTGTAAGGTTGTTGGCAAATCAAAGGGAAGAAGTTCAGAAATAAATGGATTTCCTTCTAGAAGTGGAAAGGCATCTAGATCAGTAACCCATTTTACCTCATCCTGCTTAAATAAATGAAGGATAGGAGTTGTCCTAAGAATATCTCCTAGGCTTACTTTTCTTGAGTTAGTGTGTCCATCCAATAATTCTGAATAACCTGTTTTTATAACCAAAATCTTTTGTTTTGTCACACTAAATAATTTGAATCCTATTTTAAAAAGATATTGGTGTTTGATTACACTGTTAGGAAAAATCAAGCTTATTTGTAAAAATAAATGCTGCTTTTTTAAGATAACCCGCGCTTTTAAGCTGAATTGCCCTTAAGGTGTGCAATTTGCTATGATAACGATTGGCAAAAAATCTAAAGGGGCTTGCGACAAAAAATCTCATATGGCAGTTTCGGCAAACGAGATTAAAGCTATAGGAATACTTATTCTCGATATAACAATTCTTATACTCAATTGCTTGACTGCAAAAAGGGCACTTTACTCCAACTGAATAATTATTCTCGCTTATTTTTTTAAGTGAAAGAGGTTTTACAAATTTTGAGTATTTAGATGAAGCATCGATAACTTCTTTGATGAGCACATTAAATTCTTTATTGCTCATGCTGTCAGTCATATTTAAAATATTTGCTGGTGAAAAATTTTTTATAAATTCTAGCTCATTTTTAATGATGCCTTTTTTTACACAATGCTTATAAATCTCGCTTCCAGGATAGGGTTGGATAAAATCCAGAAATATCTGTCCTTGGGCGTTGTTTTTCCAATACCTCAATGTTTCTTTGTATGTTTCTTTTGTTTCTGCCCTGTCTCCAAAGATAAAATTAGCCTGGATTGGAAGACCTGCTTTTAAAGTTTCCTTGAAAGCGCAGTTTATTTGTTCTGAAGTAACTGGCTTTCTCATACTCTTAAGAACTTCTGGGCTGTAGCTTTCAAACCCATAGCTTACAGTGTCGCACCCTGCATCTTTCATCAATTCCAATAATTCCGGAGTAACATTTTTTGCTGTTAATTGAGGAGACCATTTAAATTTCCAACCAACTTTTTCTTGAAGAACTTTTATTTTTTTGCAGAAATCCTTTATCCTGTCTGGATTTACAGCAAAACAGTCGTCGTATATTATTATTATATTAATTTTATATTTTTTGACTGCAAGCTCTAATTCTTGGATTATATTGTCTATGGATCTTTCTCTATACCTGCTGTCATGGTAGCAAAAGGTGCAATTAAAAGGGCAAGAACGACTTCCTAAAATAGGATAAGTTCTAGGATAATCAAAAGGATTATAATTATGAAAGATATTTGTCCTGAGATTATCAAGATATTGAGAGAAACCGAATCCCTCGAAATCTGGAAATGGCAGAGAGTCGAGATTGCCTATAGGCTCTCTCTTTCCAGTTGTGATTATATCCTTGCCTCGCCTATATATTATTCCTTTAACATTTTTAATATCTTTTTTTTTCGCAAGCGCTTCAAGAAGCTCAGTTATTGTGTCCTCTCCCTCCCCTAAAATCCCGAAATCTGGCTCTAAATCCCGAAAATATAATTCTGGCTGGGTTGTTATTATTGGCCCGCCAAGAATTGTTTTTGGCTTAGAAGGATGCTCTTTTACTGAACCTAAAATAATTTTAGTTATATTATACCCAAGAGCATTATTTCCGGTTCCTACAAAGTCGTAATTTTTTTTATTTAGAAAGCCTGCAATTATGCTCCTTATGGGGCCCTCATGATGATTAAGATTCAAACAGTCAACTTCATAGCCTGCTTTTTTCAAGACAGAGGAAATATAAGCCATTCCCACAGGAAAAGTATAGAGATAATCTTTTTTATTAGTAAGCCTGTATCTTGGAATAATAAGAAGAATTTTATAAGGATTCATTTTTTCCTCTTGAATTTACAACTTCTTCTAAAAATTTCTCAAGCCTTGGCAAGTTTTTTTCCATGCTAAAGTCTTCCCGCGCTTTTTCTACTTTTTTTATCAGGTTAGGGTAGTTTAAAGATTTTAACTTTTTTCCCAAAGACTTCAAAGTGTCATCATTAAAAGATATTGAAAGCCCGTATCCTCCTAATTTTTTATTTAAAAAAACCAGCCTTTCATCACAAATAGGGGGAATCCCGGCCTCTAGATAAGAAGATATCTTATTTGAGGCGCAGAGCCTTGGTTCTATGTTACTTTTTGATATTGGAATAAAAGGAAAAATACCATAGTCATA
>Ga0315281_10013175_pt1 | contig 11205 bp, 10 predicted proteins | sample YL17G07_0_MG_FD_204540 | JGI IMG/M metagenome (GOLD analysis project Ga0315281, IMG submission 204540) | Sediment microbial communities from Yellowstone Lake, YNP, Wyoming, USA - YL17G07_0 | ecosystem: Environmental > Aquatic > Freshwater > Lake > Sediment | place: USA: Wyoming | collected... | reverse complement strand
AAACAGCAGGCCGAGTTCGCCAACCGGGCCAAGTCGCAGTTCCTGGCCAACATGAGCCACGAGTTGCGCACGCCCCTCAACGCCATCATCGGCTTCTCCGACATCATGCAGCGCGAGCTGATGGGCCCGGTCGGCACGCCGACCTACCGGGAGTACAGCACCGATATTCATGCCAGCGGCATGCACCTGCTCAACATCATCAACGACCTGCTCGACATCACGCGGATCGAGATCGGCAAGGTCGCGCTGGACGAGCACCCATTGGCGCCGGCGGCGCTGATCGAGACCTGCCTGCGCATGACCCGGGGACGGGCCGAGGAAGGCAGGCTTCGCCTGCGGGCCGAGCTGCCGGCCGGCCTGCCGCGGATCATGGGCGACGAGCGCCTATTGAAGCAGATTCTGCTCAACGTCCTCTCCAACGCCATCAAGTTCACGCCCGAGGGCGGCACGGTCACGTTGGGCGCCGCGACGGCCGCCGATGGCGGCCTCGATTTCATGGTCAAGGACACCGGCATCGGCATGTCGGCCGAGGAGATCGAGCCGGCGTTCCGGGCCTTCGTGCAGCTCGACAACCGACTGGCCCGCAAGTACCAGGGCACGGGCCTGGGCCTGTCGATTTCGAGGGCCCTGGCCGAGCTGCACGGCGGCACGCTCGCCATCGAGAGCGAGCCCGGCCACGGCACGACGGTGACATTGCACCTGCCGGCGGGACGCATAATGGCCGCACAGCCGCCGGACGTCGCCAGGGGATAGAACCTCAGCGGATCCCGCGCGGGAGGCGCCGGAAGCGCAAATAGGCCGGCGGCCGGCCCTCGCGCCAGGCCTTGGCCTCGTAGCGCGTCTCGGGCCAGTCGGCCGGCCGCAGCCGCCAGTCGTCGGCCCGCTCGGCGCACCAGGCGAACTCCGGATGCGCCAGGATTTGTTGCAGCAACCAGGCGACATGATCGGCGTCGTCGCTGGCGAGGCGGAGTTCGGCGCCCTCGGCCATGATCCGGGCCAGCGCATCGAGTGTTGCCCGTTGTATGAACCGTCGTTCGGCATGGCGCGCCTTTGGCCAGGGATCGGGAAACAGCACAAAGACGCGCTCGATGCTGGCCTCGGCCAAATGCGGCAACAACAACCGCGCGTCGTCGGGGAAGACGCGGACGTTGCGGAGCTTTGCCGCCTCGACCTGCGTCAGCAGCGAGGCCAGGCCGTTGACGAACACCTCGCAGCCGAGCAGACCCACCCGGCGGTTTTGCGCCGCCTGAAAGGCCAGGTGTTCGCCGCCGCCAAAGCCGATTTCGAGCCAGACGGCCTCGACCGTCTCCGCAAAGAGCGTCGCCGGATCGAGCGTCGCGCCCGGTTCGGGCCGGGCCAGGGCCAAACGCGGCAATAGCTCGTCCAGGAGCCGTTGGCGCCCCGCCCTGATCCGGCGGCCCTTGCGCCGGCCGTGGAACGGCAGGCGATCGCGATCCACCAAACTCAGCCCAGCGCCGATTTGAGGCTGCCCACCAGGTCGAGTTTTTCCCACGAGAACCCGCCGTCGGGTTCGGGCGCGCGACCGAAATGGCCATAGGCGGCGGTGCGGGCATAGATCGGGCGATTGAGGTCGAGATGGCGGCGAATGCCGCGCGGACTCAAATCCACCAGCGCGCACAAGACCCCGACCAGGCGATCCTCGTCCACCTGGCCGGTGCCGTGGGTGTCGAGATAGACGGAGAGCGGCTTCGAGACGCCGATGGCGTAGGAAAGCTGGATCGTGCAGCGGTCGGCGAGGCCGGCCGCCACCACGTTCTTCGCCAGATAGCGCGCGGCATAGGCGGCCGACCGATCGACCTTGGTCGGATCCTTGCCCGAAAAGGCGCCGCCCCCATGCGGCGCCGCGCCGCCATAGGTATCGACGATGATCTTGCGCCCGGTAACGCCGGCATCGCCGTCGGGGCCGCCGATAACGAAGCGGCCGGTCGGATTGACGTAGAAATCTTCCTCTGGGCACATCCAGCCCTTGGGCAGCACGTTGACGACGTGCGGACGCACGATCTCGCGCACCTGGTCTTGATCCACCGCGGCGTCATGCTGGGTGGAAACGACAATGGAGGTGGCGGCGACGGGCTTACCGTTCTCGTAGCGCAGCGTTACCTGGCTCTTGGCGTCGGGCCCCAGCATCGGTTCGGCGCCGGAATGGCGCGCCTCGGCGAGCGAGCGCAGGATGTTGTGGGCGAAATAGATCGGCGCCGGCATCAGCGCCTCGGTCTCGCGGCAGGCATAGCCGAACATGATGCCTTGGTCGCCGGCGCCCTCGTCCTTGTTGCCGGCGGCATCCACGCCCTGGGCGATGTCCGTTGACTGGCTGTGGATGTAGATATCCACCGCCGCCTTCTGCCAATGAAACCCGGCCTGCTCGTAGCCGATGTCCCGTACCGCCTGGCGCGCGACGTGTTCGATGAGCTCGCGCGTGACCGAAGCGGGGCCGCGCACCTCGCCCGCCAGCACGATGCGGTTCGTGGTCGCCAGGGTTTCCACCGCCACCCGCGCCTCGGGGTCGGCGGTCAGGTAGGTATCGACGATGGCGTCCGAGATCCGGTCACAGACCTTATCCGGGTGGCCTTCGGAAACAGATTCGCTGGTAAAGAGATAGCTGCGCTTGTTGCTGGCCACCGCGTCACTCCGGGGTTGACTGTGGAACCTCGGCGGCAAGCCGCCGGAAGCGCTGGACTATGTTGCACCGGGGTCGAAACGGTCAAGCTTTCCCTTGCCGTTTGGGGGGGGCCGGCGCGGGGTTTAGGGCCGGCTGGCGGCGACCTGGTCAGGCGCGGCTTTTCGCCAGGGCCTTGGCAAGTTCGAACACCCGCTTGCGCAACTTCGGATCGCCGATACGGTAATAGGCCCGCACCAGTTCCAGGGTCTCGCGCCGGGCCATGGGGTCGGCTTCGAAGGCCGGCGCCTTGCCTTCCGAGAGGCCGACGAGACGGGCCGGCGAGCGGGCCTTCACGGCCGCCGTCATCTCCTCGAAGAAAAAACCCACCGGCACATCCAGGATTCGCGCCAGGTCGAAGAGCCGGCTGGAGCCGACGCGATTGACGCCGCTCTCGTATTTCTGCACCTGCTGAAAGGTAAGCACGAGCGCCCGGCCCAAACCCTGCTGCGTCATGCCGAGCAGCGTGCGTCGCTGGCGGATGCGCGCGCCGACATGAACGTCAATGGGATTTGGATTGCCGGCGCTGGCGGCGCGACCGGACGACTTACGACCTCTTGGCACACGAACCCCTTGACCCAGTTTCTTGTCGCGGCCTTGCGAGCGCATGTTTGCGACCGCCCTGCCACCCCCTGGTGTCAATACATACGATTGTATGACGGGGTCGCGCAATAAGTCAGTGTGCCTAGAGCAAGATGGTTTTGGATTGCATAAATCCAAAACCTGAATCTTGCTCTATGTAATTGAAATAGAGCGGATTCACGCCATAGTGGAATCGCGACGCGATTCCACTTAAGGGCGACCCGCTCTAGATTCGAAGCCGTCTAAGCAGTGCCGTCGCCAATATTGCCACGAGCCCGAGAAGACCGGGCGCCGCGTCGCCGAACCGCGCATAGAGGGTCGGCCCCGGCAACGCCGCCGGCAAGTCGGCATCGAGCACGCCGGCAAGCCCAAGGCCGAGGCTCGCGCGGATGCGGCCATAGGGATCGATGACGGCGGAAATGCCGGTATTGGCCGCGCGCACCAGCGGCAAGCCCTCCTCGACGGCGCGCAGGCGCGCGGCCACCAGGTGCTGATAGGGACCGAAGCTGTCGCCATACCAGGCGTCGTTGGTCAGGTTCAAGAGCCAGGCCGGGCGATCGCCCGGGTCCACCACCCGGCCGGGAAAGACGACCTCATAGCAGATCAGCGCCCCGACCGGCGGTAGGCCCGGCAAATGCAGGGTCCGCGGTCCGGGGCCGGCGGAGAAGTCGAGGCTGCCCGGCGTCAGCTTGTCGATGAAGGGAAAGACGCGGCGCCAGGGCACGTACTCGCCCCACGGCACCAGATGGAATTTGTCATAGGTCGCCAGGATGTTGCCGGCCCGGTCGAGCACGCCAAGGCTGTTCCAGATCCGCTCCACTTGGCCCGAGGCCGGTTCGGCGCGCGGCATGCCGGTGATGAGGAGCCCGCCCGGCGGCGCCGCGCTGCCGAGCGCCAGGCGCAGTTCCGGCGACCGGTCGAGCAGGTAGCGCGCCGCCGTTTCCGGCCAGACCACAAGCGTCGCCGCCGCAAAACCGGGCGTGTCGATGGTCAGCGCCAGATGACGCGCCACCTCGGTCATGCGCATATCCGCGCGCGCCTTCTGGCGCGGGTCGATCGCCGCCTGCACCAGGCGCAGGTGAACGCCGGGCACGGTCGCTTCGCTGGCGCCGGCCAGACGCGCGGCACCGCCGCCCCACAACGCGCCCAAGGTCAGGACCGCCACCGCCATGGCGATGAGGGGGCCGCGCCCGCTTCGAGCCAGACTCGCCGGCATGGCGAAGGCCGCCACGGTGACGAGGCCGAGGCCCCAGACGCCGGCCAGCGCCGCGCCCTGGATCATGGTCTCCGAAAAAGCCCAGACGGAGCCGACCGGGTTCCAGGGCAACCCGGTGAAGATCCAACCACGCACCCACTCGAGCAGCGTCCAGAGCCCGGCAAAGCCGATCACGCGCGCCACGCCGTTGAGGCGCAGGGCCTGCGTCGCCACCAGCGCCAGCGCCGGAAATGCCGCCAGAACCGCGGCGAGGCCGCCGACCGCGAACGGAATCATCCAGCCGAACTTCTCGACGTCGGTCAGAAAGGCGTTGGCGATCCAATAGATGCCGACGATAAAATGCCCGAACCCGAACCACCAGCCGAGCGCCAGCGCCGCGCGGGGCCGGGCGATTCCATCGGCGATCCACAACAGGCCCGTGAACGCCACCACCAGCAACGGCAGCGCGTAAACTGGCGGCATGGCCAGGCTCCCGAGCGCGCCCAGGACGAAGCCAACGCCAAGCCGGCGCTTGCCTGCAAGCCGCGAAGCGCGCGCCGCCAGCCGGGCCAGGCTTGAGCGCCCCAGCCGCTCGGTCATTGCTCGGGCGGCGGTGGTGGTTGGGGCAGGCGCAGGCGCACGCGTTTCACCCGACGCGGATCGGCGTCGAGAATCTCGAAGGCGATGCCGGAGGGATGGCCGATCAGTTCGCCCCGCGACGGCACCCGGCCGGCGAGCGCTGTCACCAACCCGCCCAGGGTGTCGATATCCTGCGCCCGTTCCTCTTCGGTCAGCACCGGACCGGTATGCTGTTCGAACTCGGTAATGGTGGCGCGCGCGTCGGCGATGATGGTCCCATCGGGGCGCGGGATCAGTTTCGGTCGTTCGGCAACGTCGTGTTCGTCCTCGATCTCGCCGACGATTTCCTCGACCACGTCCTCAATCGTGACCAGGCCGTCCACGCCGCCGAACTCGTCCACCACCAGCGCCATATGCATGCGCGCCAGGCGCATTTGCAGCAGCAGGTCGATGGCCCGCATCGATGGCGCCGCGAACAGCACTTCGCGCTTAATGGTGCCGATGTCGAAGGCGCGCTCGCCCGCCTTGCACGCCAAGGCATCCTTGATGTGAATCATGCCGATGGTGTCGTCGAGGGTCTCGCGATAGATCGGCAGGCGCGAATGGCCGTGGACGATGAAGGCATGAACGAGATCCGGCAAGGTAATGTCGTTCGGCACCGCCAGGATGTCCGCGCGCGGCACCATGATGTCGCGCACGGTGACGTCGCCGAACTTGAGGATGTTGAGGATGAGGCCGCTTTCGCCCGATCCCATCTCGGCGGCATCGGCGTCGCCCTCGTTCTCCTCGATCAGTTCCTCGATGGCGTCGCGCAGCGAGGCTTCACCCTCGCGCCGGCGCAGGGCGCGGAGCCAGTGACGCAGGCCTTGCAGGAGCGAGCGCCGCTCGTCTCCGGTCACGGGCCCAGTCCCGGCCAAGGTTCCTGCCGGCGGCGTCGGTTCGGTGTCGCTCATCGGCGGGCCTTCGCGGCCAGTCGGCGGCGGGCCTTCGCGGCCAGTCGGCGGCGGGACCGATAGGGGTCGGCAACGCCGAGCCCGGCCAGGATGCGGCGTTCGAGTTGTTCCATGCGCCGCGCCGCCGCCTCGCGTTTGTGATCGAACCCAAGTAAGTGCAGAACGCCATGCACGACGAGATGAGAGACATGATCGGCCAGGCTCTTGCCCTGGGCCACGGCCTCGGCCGCCACCGTCTCGCGGGCCAGGACCACATCGCCCAGCACGGCATCTTGGCCCGAGGTCGGTTCGCCGGCGGGAAAGGAAAGCACATTGGTCGGTCGGTCCTGGCCGCGAAAATCGCGGTTGAGTTGCCGGGCCAGCGCGTCGTCGCCCAGCACCAGGCAAAGCTCGCCCCCGCCGGTGGCCCCGTCGGTAGCGCCCGACCCCTTGGCCTGGGCCTGGGCCAAGGCGGCCAACGCCACGCGCCGGGTCAGCGCCGAGGCGCCCGGCAAGTCGCGCCGCCAGCCAAGCGCTACGACACGAACGGCGACACGGGACAGGCGGGCGCCCGGTCTCACGTGCCCTCGCTTTCGCCGGCGGCCTCGCGGTCGCGGGCGTCGTAGGCCCGCACGATACGCATCACCAGGGGGTGACGGACGACGTCGGCCTCGGTGAAATGAACGAAGCCGACGCGCTCGATCCCGGCCAGGGTCTCAATGGCATCGCGCAGCCCGGATCGGGCGCCCGTGGGCAAGTCCACCTGGGTCAGGTCGCCGGTCACGGCCATGCGCGAGTTCTCGCCCAGCCGGGTCAGAAACATCTTCATCTGCATCGGTGTCGTATTCTGCGCCTCGTCCAGAATGACGAAAGCATTGGCGAGCGTGCGGCCGCGCATGAAGGCAATGGGCGCGATTTCGATCTCGCCGCCGGCCAGGCGCTTGGCGACCTGCTCGCCCGGCAACATGTCGTGAAGCGCGTCGTAGAGCGGGCGCAGATAGGGATCCACTTTCTCGCGCAGGTCGCCGGGCAGGAAGCCCAGCCGCTCGCCCGCCTCGACCGCGGGGCGCGAGAGGATGATTCGGTCAACGCTGCCCTTGGTGAGCATGGCGACGGCCACCGCCACCGCCAGATAGGTCTTGCCGGTGCCGGCCGGGCCGACACCGAACACCAGGTCTTGCTCGTGCAGCATGCGCAGGTAATGCGCCTGGCCGGGCGAGCGCGGTGTGATCTGGCGGCGCGGCGCGCGCACGGCGACACCCTCGCTCTGGGCAAACAGGCTCTGCTCGCCGGCCTCGCTTTGCCGCAGCGCCGCATCGACCTCGGCCGGCTCCACCGCCAGTCCCCGCTTGAGTCGCTGATAGAGCGCGTTGAGGGCAACACGGGCGGCCCCGGCCTGGTCCGGCGGGCCGGTGATAATCAGTTGATTGCCGCGCGACATCAGCGAAACGCCGAGCTGCTGTTCGATCCGCGCCAAGTGACAGTCCTGCGCGCCAAACAACATCGGCAGCAGGCGGTTGTCGTCGAAACGCAGATGCAAGGGGGCCACCGTGGCGCCGCTACTCATGCGCGGACCCTCGCATCCTGGCGCGGCACCATGCCGCCCACGGCCGCGAGTTCGCCCAGCAGGCTGTTCGGTTTTACGCCGCGCATGCGCACCTCAAGGATGCGGCCGGCAAGATCCGCATCCGTCGCCACATGCACCGCCTGGCAATAGGGCGAGCGGCCCAATTGCTGCCCCCCATGCCGTCCCGGTCCGGTAAAGAGCACCGGCAGCAGGCGACCGATGGCGGCGCGGTTGAAGGCTTCCTGCTGGTGTCGCAGGAGCGCCTGAAGCTCATCGAGTCGGGCGATTTTTTGCGCCTCCGGGACCGCAGGCAGGTTCGCCGCCGGGGTGCCGGGGCGCGGGCTGAACTTGAAGGAATAGGCCTGGGCGAATTCCACCCGCCGCACCAGCGCCAAGGTGGCGGCATGGTCCGCCTCCGTTTCGCCCGGAAAGCCGACGATGAAATCGGAGGAAAGGGCGAGGTCCGGGCGTACCGCCCGCAACCGATCGATGAGGCGCAGATAGAAATCGGCCGTGTAGCCCCGGTTCATCGCCCGCAAGATGGGATCGGAACCGGACTGCACCGGCAGATGCAGGTAGGGCATCAGCGCCTCGACCTCGCCATGGGCGGCGATAAGATCGTCGTTCATGTCGGAGGGATGCGAGGTGGAATAGCGAATCCGCGCCAGTCCCTCGATACCAGCCAGGTGGCGCAGCAGTCGGCCAAGACCCCATTCGCGGGCCGCCCCGGGAGTGAGGGCCGGCGCTTGGCCGTGATAGGCGTTGACGTTCTGGCCCAGCAGCGTGATTTCGCGAACGCCGGCGGCGACCAGGCGGCGCGCCTCCGCCGCCACCGCCGCCACGGGCCGCGAATATTCGACGCCGCGCGTATAGGGCACGACGCAGAAGGTGCAAAACTTGTCGCAACCCTCCTGGACCGAGAGAAAGGCCGTCGCCCCCGACGCCCGCGCCGATACCGGCAGGCGCTCGAACTTCGAGTCCAACGGAAACTCAAGGTCGATGACGCCTGCTCCCCCTTGGGCCGCGCGCTCGACCAACTCCGGCAGGCGATGATAGGCCTGCGGGCCGACGACGATATCCACCTGGGGCGCGCGGCGCAGGATCTCGGTGCCATCGGCCTGGGCCACGCAACCGGCGACGACGATCATCAGATCCTGTCCTTGCGCCCGTCGGTCCCGCTTCAAGGCCCCCAGGCGGCCCAATTTCGAGAACACCTTTTCCGCCGCTTTCTCGCGAATATGGCAGGTGTTGAGGACCACCATATCCGCCGCTTCGGCCCGATCGGTCGGGTCAAAGCCCAGCGGCGCCAGGACATCGCCCATGCGCTCGCTGTCGTAGGCGTTCATCTGGCAGCCATAGGTCTTGATGAAAACTGTCTTGGCCACGGGGTTCGCTTTATCTCCTTGCGGGGTCAAGTCTAGCAGGCGGGCAGGCGGCCCGCGAGGGCGGCGGCCAGGCCCCCCGCCACGGTGTCCTCGCAATGTCGGCTCAAATCCTTGCGCGAACCGAAATCATCGATGGTCACGGGGCGGTGAAACTGGACCTCGGCCGTGACATGGCCGAGGCAAGCGAAATGCCACAGATGCGCCGGCAGTTCCATGTCGCCGTACCAGGCGACGAGCGGCCGCAGGCCGTGGCCCAGCGGCGCCCCATCGAGTCGCGTATAGGCAAGAGAGACAGGCTGCACCGCCACCGGGCGACCGTCCTCGCCGCGTTCCTCGGCGACACTCAGGAGAGCGCTGAAGAAAGGCAGCAGCCGGTTGCCATCGTCGCTGGTGCCCTCGGGAAAGAGCATGATGTTGTCGCCGGCCTTTAGGCGCGCCGTCACGCCGTCACGCTGTTGGGCGGTCGAGCGCCGCTGGCGATCCACGAACACCGTGCGTTGCAGCTTCGCCAGCAGGCCAAAGAACGGCCACGCCGCCACTTCGCTCTTGGCGACAAAGGAAATCGGCGCCAGGCCCGAGAGCACGAGAATGTCGATATAGGAGGCATGATTGCAGACGAACAGCGTCGGCCGGGCCGTGGAAACCGCGCCCATTCTCTCCACCTTCAACCCGAAAATAAGGGAGCTGAGGCGGTGATAACGGACCGGAAGGCGCTCGGCCAGCGACGACTTCAAGGCCAGCGCCGCCAGCTGGACCGGAATCAAAATCAGCGTCAGGACGGAGAAGGCAGCCAGCCGCAGGGCGCCGCGCAGCGGCGAGCCGAGGCCAATGCTGGGCTGACGGGCAACGGTGCCCACGCGAATGGCGTCCACCGGCACCTTAGCCAATGGCCCTGCGCCCACCATTCGCCACGGCGCGGTCGGCGCGCGTGTAATGCTTATGATAGCGGGATGAGACCAGGTCGGTCTTGACCACGATGCAGACATCGGTGGTGCCGAACTGCTCGTCCACCACGGCACCGTCGCCGATGAACCCGCCGACGCGCAAATAACCCTTGATCAGGGGCGGCAGCGCCGCCTGAGCCTGGCGACGGTCGATCGCATCGGGCGGCAGCATGTTCATATCGACATAGCGCGACGACAGGGCGCGGGCACGGACTTCCACCGGCGCCAGATGGCGATGATAAAGATACGACAGCGGCAGGGCCCACGCCTTGGGATCGGTCCCGGGGAAACTGGCGCAGCCGAACATGAGCCCGATCTCGTGGTAGGTCACATAGTCGGCGATGCCACGCCATAGCAACTGCATGGCCGTCGAGGTACGATGCTCGGCGGCGATGCACGAGCGGCCAAGCTCAAGAATCTCGCCCGGCTGGGCGATCAGGGCGGCGATGTCGTACTCGTCCACCGAGTAGAACCGGCCGCGGGCGGCGGCGCCGGCCCGGCGCAACAGCCGATAGGTGCCGATCACGCCGGCGGCGCCGGCACCCCGGCGACGGTCGATGACCACCAGATGATCGCAATAGGCGTCGAAACCGTCGAAATCGCGCCGGCGCGCCGCCATTTCCGGCGTCGGCTTGGCGGCCATCTCTTCGTAAAAGACGCGATAGCGCAGAGCCTGGGCGGCCTCGATCTCGGCCCTGGTTTCGGCCAGTCGAAGTTCGTAATCGCCGGCGCGAACATCCACCGGCCGGCCCCGCTCAAGATGCGCTAGCGCCATCAATCCTGTCTCCCTTCGGGCCCTTGCCGCACGCGCCCCCCGAGCGGCGGTGTCACCCGCCCCTCGGCTGCCCCCTGCCGTAGATCCCGCCAGCACAACCTTGGCGCGGCCACCCGCCGCGTCAAGGCGTCGCTTTTACCATAAAACAGGGGGAAATTGAAAAGATGAATTAGAACACGGCACTAGGCGCGGCGGGGCGCCGCGAAACGGGCCCCGATCGCCGGCCCCGGAAGGCAGGATGTCAGCTCTTGGCGTTCTTATCCTTGTCATTGGCGCCGAGCGGCACGCCATAGAGCTCAAGCCGGTGATCCATCAGGCGATAGCCCAGCTGCTCGGCGATCTTGCGTTGCAGCTTCTCGATGTCTTCGTTGTTGAACTCGATCACCTTGCCGGACTGGATGTCGATCAGGTGATCGTGATGTTCGTCCGGCGCTTCCTCGTAGCGGGCGCGCCCGCTGCGAAACTCGTGGCGCTCAAGGATGCTCGCCTCCTCGAACAAACGCACGGTACGATAGACGGTGGCCATCGAGATGTGCGGATCGATTTCGGTAACGCGGCGATAGAGCCGC
>Ga0315281_10013174_pt1 | contig 11206 bp, 8 predicted proteins | sample YL17G07_0_MG_FD_204540 | JGI IMG/M metagenome (GOLD analysis project Ga0315281, IMG submission 204540) | Sediment microbial communities from Yellowstone Lake, YNP, Wyoming, USA - YL17G07_0 | ecosystem: Environmental > Aquatic > Freshwater > Lake > Sediment | place: USA: Wyoming | collected... | reverse complement strand
GTGGACCGGGACGGCGACCTGTACGGGGATGGCGTGAACATCGCGGCCCGCGTCGAGCCCGTCTCGCCGGACGGGGGCGTGGCGGTCTCGGGGCACGTCCGGGACCTCGTCGTGGAGGCGACCGAAGATCTCGCGTTCGAGAAACTCCCGGCGCGGCCCCTCAAGAACATCGAACGAACGATCGACCTCTTCCGGGTCGTCCTGCCGTGGGAGGGCGAGGTCGCGGGGCCCGCGCCGGCCGCCGAGCCGGAGGCCGCGGCGGGGCATCCCTCGCTGGCCGACCGGTGGTTCGAGGAGGCGCTGGAGGCGGAGGAAGCGCCGGCGGTGGCGAACCGCGTCGTGGTCCTCCCGCTGGCGAACGCGAGCGGGGAACCCGGGGACGAGTTCATCGCGCGCGGGATCTCGGCGGAGCTGATCACCGCCGTTTCCTTCGCGCGCGGCCTCGAGGTCATCGCCTGGGACTCGGCGCTTCGCCACGCGGGGTTGGACCAGGAGCCGGCCCGGGTCTGCCGCGAGCTGAAGGCGGGCGTGCTGGTCCGGGGACGGGCCATGATCGCGGGGGGCAAGGCGGTTCTGGACCTGGAATGCCTGTCCGCCGACGGGGAGACCACGCATTGGGCGAAGCGCTACGAGGGCGATCTCCGGACGATGGCCGGGATCTACGTGGACGTCGCGGGCGCGATCGGGACCGTGACGGGGGTGAAGATTCAGGACGGCGAGGTCAGCCGGATGGTCCGGATCGGGACGGCCAGCCCGTACGCCAAGATCCTGTACCTTCACGGCCGGAACGCGCTGGAGTCGGGGACGGTGGAGGACATCCAGCAGGCCCGGGACTGGTTCCTCCAGGCCCTCGAGCGGGACGGGGATTACGCGCTCGCGCACGCGGGGCTGGCCCGGAGCTTCCTCAAGCTGGGCATGTCCGGGCGGTTTCCGGCCGGCCAGATGCACATGCTCATCATGCCCGGCGCGGTCCAGGCGGCGCGCCGGGCGGTCGAGTGCGGCCGGTTCCTGGGGGAAACGCACCTGGTTCGGGGCATGGTCCGGCTGGGGCTGACCTGGGACGCCGCGGGGGCGGCGAGCGAGTTGAGGCAGGCGGTGGATCTCAAGACCGGGTGCGCCGAGGCGCACGCGTGGCGCGCGCTCGCGCTGGCGGCCATGGGGCGCTTCGAGGAGGTCGACACGGAACTGCACCGGGCCGGGGAGCTGGACCCGTCGGGGCCCGAATCGCTGACGATCTCGGCGCTGATCTGGTACCTGGCTCGGCGCTACGAGAGGGCCGTGACCGTGGCGGAGTCGGCGCTCAAGCTCCACCCGGACCTGTGGCCGTTGCACGCGGTCCGGGGGCTGGCCCGCGCGGCCGAGGGGGAGTACGGTGAGGCGACCGAGTCACTGCGGAAGGGATGCGAGCTGGCGGGGTTCCAGCCGATGGCGTCCGCCGCGCTGGGCCATGTCCTGGGCCGGGCGGGGCGGCGCGACGAGGCCTTGACGATTCTGCGGGAGCTCGACGGCATGAAGTCGCACCGGTTCGTCCCGTCGTACGCCCCCGCGCTCGTCCTGGCCGGCCTGGGCGATGCGGAGGGGGCCTGCGCGCGGCTCAACGAGGCGGTCGACGAGCAGCTCAACTGGCTCATGTTCCTGAACCTGACGCCCTTGTTCGATTCCGTGCGCGCGGACCCGCGCTACGCGGCGCTGGTCGAGAGGTCGGGGCTCGTTTCGCTGGCGGAGGTGGCCGGCTAGACCGGGTTGGCCGGAGGATGCCAGGGCTCGACGTGGATCGTGACGACGGCGCCCTCGAATCTGGCCCGGACGGCCTGCTTGATCTCCTCCGTGATCCGGTGGGAGTCCTCGACGGTCATTCCCGCGTCGACCAGCATGTGAAACTCCACGATCCGGAGCGGTCCGGCCTTGCGCGTCCGGAGGCCGTGGAACTCCCGGACCGGCGGCATCTTCGTGGCGATGAACAGGCGGATCCAGGACTCCTCGTCGCGGGGCAGGCTTCCGTCAAGCAGGTCGTGGCCCGCCGCGATCGTGAGCCGGACGGCGGCGCGCGTGATCAGGAGCGCGACGACGAGGGCCGCGGCGGGGTCGATCCAGTTGAGGTCGATCCCCGGGAAAATCCATCGGCCGGCCCAGACGGCGGCGAGCGCCGCCATGACTCCCGCGGAAGTGTAGACGTCGGTCAGGAGGTGCCACGCGTCCGCTTCGAGCGCCACGGACCCGGTGTCCCGGGAGACCGCGAAGAGGCGGCGGGAGACGTAGATGTTCATCGCGGACGAGGCGAGCATGATGACCACGCCCAGCGCCGGGTCGCCCATGGGCATTGGCTCGACGAGCTTGTGGACGGCCTCCCGGATGATCCAGGCCGCCGCCACGAGGATGAGAATGGCCTCGATCGCGCCCGAGACGTTCTCGATCTTGCCGTGGCCGAACGGGTGGTCGCGGTCCGGGGGCTTGCCCGACCGCCGCACGGCGAACAGCGCGATGGCGGCCGCGATGAGGTCGATGCCGGAATGGATCGCCTCGGAGATGACGGACACGGACCCGATCGCGACGCCGATGGCGACCTTGCCGACGACGAGGATGGCGTTGGAGACGACGGACAGAAGGGCGACCCGGCTCTTCCGCTCGCTCGCGTCCAAGTTTCACCTCCAACAAGAAGGCCCCGCAGGACCCGTCTTAAACGAGTCCCGTGAGGTCCGAGGACGGACCCCCGGGGAACCTTCGGTTCCCCGGGGTGCCTCGGTGCCCCACTGCCCTCTCGCTGCCGGAATGCGCCGCGCGAGCCCGGCCGCGTTCCGCGCCGGGGCGGAACCGCCTGATCCGGTCTCATTCTACCATTCCCGCCGGCGCGTCCCGGAGGGTACCATGGACGGATGCCTGACGCCTCATTGTCCCTGGAGGGCCGTGCGCGCCGCCGCGGGCTGATCCTGCTCGGGGCCGCGATATTCATGATCAGCCTCGGCGTAAACATGCACATGGCCATGAACGTCAACTTCCTGCACGACCTCCTCAAGGCGGGCTCCTGGCAGCAGGGCTACCTCGAATCCCTGCGCGAGAGCCTGGGCGTCTGCTCCTTCTTCTTCATCGCCATGCTTGCCGGGCGGTCCGAGCCCCGCGTCGCGGCGCTCATGTTCGCCATCGTCGGCGTCGGGCTGGCCTCCTACAGCCGGCTGGGAACGGTCCCGCAGTTGATCGCGGCGTCCATGTTCTGGAGCTTCGGGTTCCACATCTGGTCGCCGATGTCGGGGTCCATGCAGTTGGGGTTCTCGCGGCAGGGGCAGGAGGGGCGGACGATGGGGACGCTCGGGAGCGTGGGGACGCTCGGCGTGCTCGCCGCGCTCGGCGGGGTCTGGCTCCTGCGCAGGCTCGCGGGGCTCGGGATGCGGGATCTCTTCCTCGTGGGGGGCACGCTCACGGCGCTCGGGGCGGTGCCGTTGCTGCTCATGCCGTCCATCCGGGCGCCCGCGACCAATCCGATGCCGTTCAGCGTCGCCTTCTCGAAGCGCTACCGCCTCTACGCGGGGATCGAGCTCCTGGACGGGATGCGGCGCCAGATCTTCTCGCTCTTTGCCGTGCTCGCGCTCGTGCAGGAGCGCGGCGTGCACGTCGAGACGATCGCGGCGCTCATGTTCTTCAATCAACTCATATGCCTGCCGCTGGCGCCGCTGGCGGGGCACCTCGTGGACCGGGTGGGGTCGCGTCCCGTGCTGACCTTCTACTTCTCGATGGTGGCGGTTATCTGCGTTCTCTACTCGTCCCTGTCGGATGTGCGCGCGCTCTTTGTCATATACATCCTGGACAACGCCATGTTCATGTTCCGGGTGGGGGTGGCCGTCTATGCGAACTCGATCGTCCGGCCGGGGGAGCGCACCCGGCTGATGGCGCTGGGCACGACGATGAACCATATCGGGGCGGTGTTCCTCCCTGCGATCGGCGGGGCCCTCTACGCGTACTGGGGTTACCGGCTCCCTTTCTACGCCGGCGCGTGCATTGCCCTGGCCTCGGTCGCGCTCGTGCAATATGTGCCCGCGCCCACACGGGTCCCGGCCCGCCGGGCGGTGCAATAATGGTGGCCATATGACGGACCGCGAGGACCACCGCCCCTGGGGACACTACGTCGTGCTCGAGGACGCTCCGGACCACAAGGTCAAGCGCATCGTCGTCCTGCCGGGCAAGCGGCTGAGCCTCCAGCGGCACCGGAAGCGCGCCGAGCACTGGTACGTGATCCAAGGGGAGGCGGTCGTGACCCGGAACGACGAGGCGATCCCGCTCCGGGCCGGCCAGGCCGTGGACATTCCGCGCGAAGCGTGGCACCGGATCCGGAACTCCGGCCGGGAGCCCATGGCCTTCATCGAGGTCCAGACCGGCGAGTACTTCGGCGAGGACGACATCGAGCGTTCCCAGGACGACTACGGCCGGACATGATCTGGGGTTACCTCGTCCACCTCTCGTTCAACATGTGGAGCGACCGCCCGGTCGGCTACGGCGCGCACCCGCCCGCCCTGCGCAAGCTCGAGTTCGACGACGATCTTTGGCACGAGATCCTGGCCCGGCTCGCGGGCGCGGGCGGCAACATGGTCGTGATCGACCTCGGGGACGCCGTCCGGTACCGGAGCCACCCCGAGATCGCGATCCGTGGCGCGTGGTCCGTCGCCAAGCTCAAGCGCCAGCTCGCGATCGCGCGCCGGCTGGGGCTGGAGCCGATCCCGAAGCTCAACTTCTCGGCCTGCCACGATCACTGGCTGGGACCCTACTCGCGGATGGTTTCGACTCCCGCCTACTACCGCGCCTGCCGCGACCTCATCGCCGAGGTCTGCCGGATCTTCGGGAAGCCCCGGTTCTTCCATCTTGGGATGGACGAGGAGACTCCCCAGCACCAGCGCGGGCACCAGTACGTCGTCGTCCGCCAGCACGGGCTCTGGTGGCACGACTTCCACTTCCTCCGGCGCGAGGTCCAGCGGCACGGGGTTCGCCCGTGGCTCTGGTCGGACTACATCTGGCACCACGCTGGTGAGTTCCGGCGCCAGATGCCGCGGTCCGTGCTCCAGAGCAACTGGTACTATGCCGCGTCGTTCTCGGAGAAGATCCGGTACGTGAACGCGTACCTCGAGCTCGACCGGCTCAAGTACGACCAGGTGCCGGCGGCCACGGCCTATGTCGCCGAGGACTGGGCGGTGGCGGACAGCTTTCCGCGGACGGTCCGGTTCTGCGCCCGGCGGCTGGGCGCCAAGCGGCTGAAGGGGTTCCTCCAGACCCTGTGGCGGCCGACGACCCGGGAGTGGCGGAAGGACCACCGCATGGCCATCGACCAGCTGCATAGGGGTGTCGAGGCGTGGGGAAGACGGAGAGGATGACCTCGCGCGAGCGCCTGATCGCGTACATCGAGGGGAAACGCGCGGACCGGGTGCCGTTCGTGATCGAGTGGGGCCCCTGGGCCGAGACGGCCCGGATCTGGAAGCGGCAGGGCATGAAGAGCGACCACGACTGGTACGACCTCTTCGGGTTCGACACCTTCACCATCGACGCGGGCGTGAACTTCGTGCTCGCCCCCCGGTTCCCGTTCGAGGACGTCGAGGACCTCGGGGAGAAGCGCGTGTACCGGGACGAGCAGGGCGTGCTCCGGCGCGGGTACAAGGCCGAGACCAGCATGGACGAGTTCCTGGACTATCCCGTCAAGGACCGGAAGACCTGGGATGCGCACAAGGTCCGGTTCGACCCCGGCTCGCCGGAGCGGTTTCCCGCCGACTGGCCGGCGCGGGCGAAGGAGCTGAAGAGCTCGCCCGAGCTCGTGGGCGTCGGGTTCTACCCGTACGGGTTCCTCGGCGGGCCGCGGACGATGATGGGCGCCGTGGAGTGCCTGGAGATGATGGTCGAGGACCCGGTCCTGATCGAGGACATCAACGACACCCTCTGCAACCTCTGGTACGCGCTCCTGGACCGGATGCTGGACGAGACCCGGGTGGACATCATCTGGGCGTGGGAGGACATGGCGGGGAAGCAGGGCTCCCTGATTTCGCCCGCGTTCTTCCGCCGGTTCATCACCCCGCGGTACACGAAGATCCTGACGGTGGCGAAGAAGCGCGGCGTCCGGATCGCGGCCGTGGACAGCGACGGGCTCATGCACGGGCTGAACCCCCTGTTCCGCGAGTGCGGGTTCAATCTCCTCTATCCCAACGAGGTCCAGGCCGGGAACGACCTGGCGGCTCAACTCAATCTCTACCCGGACATCTGCCTCGGGGGCCACATCGACAAGCGGGCCATGTCGAAGGACAACAAGGCCATGGACGCCGAGATCGAACGGATCCGGGGCCTCCTGCCGCAGGGCCGGTTCCTGCCGTTCTTCGACCACGTCATTCCGCCCGACGTGCCCTGGGAGAACTACTGCTACATGGTCCGCCGCTGGAAGGAAATGGTCGAGAAGAAAGAGTAGGGGGGCGCGTTCATGGTTGCGAGGCGGATTGGCCGGCGGTGGCGAAGCTCTCTCGTTTCCGGCTGGATTCTTCTCGGGGTCGGGATGCCCGGTGCCGCGCGGGGGCTCGCTCCCGAGTGGACGCAAGTCGCCGGGATGCCGACACCGAGGCAGTACCTCGCCGCCGGAGCGATCAACGGGAGGATTCTCGCCGTGGGCGGCTGGGGTGGGGGTTTGTCCGGCACGGTCGCGACACTTGAGGAATATGACCCGGCAACCGACGGCTGGCGGGGCAGGACCTCGATGCCGACGGGCCGGGCGGGCCCGGGCGCGGGAGTCGTGAACGGGAAACTATACGTGCTCGGCGGGGTAGACGACTACAACACCCCTCTTCCGAACAACGAGGAGTATGACCCCGGCAGTGACACCTGGGCCGTGAGGGCGTTGATGCCCACGCCGCGGGAAAGCCCCGCCGTCGCGGCTGTCGACGGCCGGATCTACGCCATCGGGGGCTGGGACCCGGCCCCGGGGGCGCTTTCGGTCGTGGAAGCGTACGATCCGGTGACGAACACTTGGCAGACCAGGACCAGTCTCACAACAAGCCCACGCGCGGCTGCGGCAACTGCGGTGGTGAACGGGATCATCTACGTGATCGGCGGATACCGTCTTGGGGCGGTCCTCAGCTGTGTCGACGCTTACGATCCTTCCACCGACACCTGGACGACGAAGGCTCCCAAGCCGACCGCGTGCTGGGGATCCGCCGCCGGGGTGGTGGACGGGCTCATCTACACCATCGGAGGAGACACGGGCGGGACGAGCGCCGTGGCGACGGTCGAGGTCTACGATCCGGTGTCGAACACGTGGACCACGGGCAACCCCCTGCCCGCGGCGAGATACGACCATGCCGCGGCCGTCGTCGGCTGTGCCGTGTATGCGATCGGTGGGGATGACGGTTGGGTCTGGGGCCTCTCGACGGTCTACCGGGGCCACGTTCGGGAATGCGAGCCGCCGCCATACTCCGGGGCCGTCCGTGTTTTCCCGAATCCCTTCCAGCGGGGCCGTGCGGTCAGGGGCACGGTCAAGTTCGAGGGGATTCCGGCCGGTGCCGGGCTCCGGCTCTACACCGTCCGCGGGGTCAGGGTGTGGGAGACGGAGTCGAGAGGCGGGGTGGTGGAATGGGACGGCAAGGGCACCGGGGGCGGGCAGGTCTCGCCGGGGGTCTACCTCTGGGTCGTGGACGGCCGGGGGAAGCGCTCGGCGGGAAAGCTCGTGGTCGAATGAGGACCGGCGGGGTCTTTCTGGCGCTACTCGGCATGCTGGCCTCGGGTGTCGCTCGCGGGACCGGGCCCGGAGAGGGGTTCGGCGAAGAAATGCTCATGCTCTCGACCGCGCGCGAGGCGGGGAGCGGGGGCGTCGCGATCGAGGACCCGTGGCGGCAGGGGACCTTCCTCGAGGTGGGGAGCATCATGCTGAGTTCCGGACTGCGGTGGATCGGCATCGGCGCCCAGGGTGGCGCCGGGCCGGGATTCAGGCTCGCCATGGACGGATTCGGGTTCAGCCCCTCGGGCATCACGGGCACCAGGGAAGGAGCTGATGGCACCTGGGACGGTGAGGTGGGGAGCGTTGAGGCCAGCTCGTGGGGAGCGCGGCTGCTCGCCCAGTGGACGGTTCGCGACGACGAGTCCTGGCAGGTCGCCGTGTTCGGCCGCGCGTCGGGGCTCGTCCAGCGGCTCCCGCAGGTGCAGAACACCGGGGTCGGTGCCGAGGCCGGGGCGCAGGCGCGCCGGATCACGGGGGGCGGGTCCGCGATGACGATGTGGGTGCGCGCGGGCCCGCTGGGCTCGGGGGCCCGCCGGATGATGGCCGGGCGGGTGACCGCGGGCGTGGGGTGGCTCACGCAGGGCCAGAACGGCCTCCTGGGCGGCGCCGAGGGATTCGGGATCGGCGGTGAAGGCGCTATCGAGACGAGCGTGCTCGCGCAGGCGGGAGCCGGGGCAACATGGTGGATCGGCCGGCTCGCGGGCCCCGGGCAGACGTTCTTCGTCCGGGCGGGAGCCAGGTACGCGGCTGGTACCGCGCAGGTGATTCAGCCTCGCGCCGGGATCGGCGTGCTCACGAGGACCTCGCGTGACCTGGGATTCCAGGTTGACTACGCGATTGCCCCCATGGGCGAGCTCGGCTTCTTCCACTACGTGACCGTGGGGCTCAAGCTGCCCTCGCCAAGCGAAGAATAGGGATCGGCGTATCATGGTGGGGATGCAAAACCTGCCGGTCATTGATGCGCACGCGCATGTCGACGGGGACCACGCCGAGTCCGCGGCCGCGTTCGCGGAGCTGAACGTCCGGCTCCTGAACGTCGCCCTCGCCTGGGACGAGACCGACAAGTGGAAGGGCGCGTCCGAGGCGTACATGTACGGCCGTCCGGGAGCGCCGTCGCACGAGGAGACGATGGCGGCGCGCGACCGGCTGGTGGAGAAGCACCCGAAGCTCAAGGTCATTGGCGCGCACCTTGCGAGCCTCGAGCACGACATGAAGGGAATCGCCGCCCGGTTCGACCGGTATCCGAACTTCGCGATCGACACCTCGGCCCGGGTCATGGACCTCGCCGCTTGGGGCGGCGGCGCCTGCGACTTCTGCGTCAAGTACCAGGACCGGATCCTGTTCGGCACCGACCTCGGGTCGGACGGCCCGCACTCGAAGATGGACGGGAAGGAACGCGCCCGGGCGATCGCGACCGCCAAGCGGGCCTACGACCTCTCGCGGTCGTTCTTCACGTCCCCGGACGATATGGAGTGGGGCTGGTGGGACGAGAAGAAGCGGATCAGGGGGCTGGGGTTGCCGGCAGACGTTGCCGCCAAAATCCTTTCCGGCAACGCCCTGCGCTGGATTCCGGGGCTGGCGGCGCGATGAGGAACCGCGACCGGTTCGACGCCGACTGGCGGTTCCACCGGGGCGACGTCCGGGTCCCCGACGCAGTCAAGTCGGGGGTGATCGGCGGGCTCGCGGACGTGGTGAAGCGGGGCGGCGGCGAGCACACGAAGGTCGCGTTCATGGACCGCGAGATGCGGGCCGACACGAACCCGGAGAACTGGCCGGTCGTCTGTCTCCCGCACGACTGGGTGGTCGAGGGGACCATAGCCAACAACCCGAGGGACCGGAACCAGGGCTTCCTTCCGCGCGGGACCGGGTTCTACCGCAAGGTGTTCGTTCTTCCCGCGTCCGACCGGGACCGCAAGATCACGCTCGAGTTCGACGGCATCTTCCGGAACAGCCGGATCTGGGTGAACGGCCACCATCTAACGGATCACTCTTCCGGCTACACGAGCTTCGCCGTGGACATCACGGATGTCGTCCGGTACGGCGACGAGGGGCCGAACTGCGTTCTCGTCCGTGTGGACGCATCCGAGCCCGAGGGTTGGTGGTACGAGGGCGGCGGAATCTACCGGCATGTCTGGCTCACCAAGACGCACCGGGTGCATGTCGGGCACTGGGGCACGTACGTGACCACGCCCGCGGTGTCGGCGGCCCGGGCGACGGTCCGGGTCGAGACCGCGGTCGCGAACGAGACTCCCGGGGCGGTCAAGGGCGAGGTCGAGACCGTGATCGTGGACGCACGGGGAAAGGCGGTCGCGCGGGGGCGGGTCCGGGTCGCGATCGCGGCCGACGGGACGGTGACGGCGGTTCAGAAGCTCGCCGTGCGCCGGCCCTGGCTGTGGTCCACGGAAACCCCCGTTCTCTACAGGGCGCTGACCCGGGTACGGGCGGGCGGAAAGGCCGTGGACGCGTACGAGACCGCTTTCGGCATCCGTACGATCGCGTGGACGCTCAAGGGATTTTTCCTCAATGGGAAGCACACGCCGGTCAAGGGGACGTGCAACCACCAGGACTTCGCCGGCGTCGGCGTCGCCCTCCCCGACAGCGTGCACGAGTACAAGATAAACATCCTAAAGGCCATGGGGTCGAACGCCTACCGGTGCGCGCACCACCCTCCCGCGCCCGAGTTGCTGGACGCCTGCGACCGGCTGGGCATGCTGGTCATGGACGAGAACCGCAAGCTCCGGAGCTCCCCGGAGGGACTCGCGGACCTCGACGCCATGCTCTTCCGCGACCGGAACCACCCGAGCGTGGCGATCTGGTGCCTCGAGAACGAGGAGCACCTGGAGGGGACGGTCATGGGCGCCCGGATCCTCCGGCGGCTCGCCCGGCGGGCGCGCCAGGTCGATCCCACCCGGCCCACGACGGCGGCCCAGAACCACGGGCACTGGGAGGGCGGCTACTCGGACCAGGTGGACATCTCGGGGTTCAACTACGGCGAGAACGGGGGCAGGGACCTCCGGTACCGCCGGAGCCGGCCGGACCGGCGCCTGGTCGGGACCGAGACCAACTCGACGACGACGACCCGGGGCGTCTACGAGGACGACAAGAGGCGCGGCTACGTGAACGCCTACGCGACCACGATCCCGTCCTGGACGGTGCCGTTCGAGAACGCCTGGCGCTCGTATCTCGCGCATCCGGAGCTGACCGGCATATTCACCTGGACCGGGTTCGACTACCGCGGGGAGCCCACGCCCTGCGGCTGGCCGTGCGTGAACTCCCACTTCGGGATCATGGACACGTGCGGGTTCCCCAAGGACGGCTACTGGTTCTACCGGGCCATGTACCGGCCGGAGCCCGTCCTGCACGTCTTCCCGCACTGGAACTGGAAGGGGCGGGAGGGGAAGCCCATAAAGGTCGCGGCGTTCACGAACATGGACCGCGTGGACCTCTACCTCAACGGCAGGCCTGTGGGGTCGCGCG
>Ga0315281_10013173_pt1 | contig 11207 bp, 8 predicted proteins | sample YL17G07_0_MG_FD_204540 | JGI IMG/M metagenome (GOLD analysis project Ga0315281, IMG submission 204540) | Sediment microbial communities from Yellowstone Lake, YNP, Wyoming, USA - YL17G07_0 | ecosystem: Environmental > Aquatic > Freshwater > Lake > Sediment | place: USA: Wyoming | collected... | reverse complement strand
GTTCGCGCCCAGTCCGGCTATTTCAACCCGAAGCCGTTCCGGGAGTATTCTGATCTAGAGAAACAACTCCATTTGTTTGACCTGGTCTTGACCGAAAGGCCACTATTACAGACGCCCCTGAGATTCTCAATGGTCCCCTTGTCGTACGCCGCTGGAGAGGAATCCCGCCTTCAGGTGCTTTCAAAAATTCCCCCCGCCGCGATTGAAAAGTTTTCTGGCAAGAAAGTTGAGATCGTCTCGCTCGTGTTCGATGAGAAAGAAAATCTTGCCGGTCTCCAGAGAACCGAGACTGATCTCACAAAATACCGCGGCATGGACGTTTTTTATACGTCGGGAGCATCACTTGAACCGGGCCAATACAAATGCCGCCTTGTCATCCGAGACCTGGATACCGGGGATGCAGCCGTAGCGTCGGAGCGGGTCCACATCGCCAAAAAAGCGTTCACCGGCCTGAGCCTCCATTCACCGCTTCTGCTTGTCCCTGGGGGCAACTTCGCATATTTTGAAGGCACCGGAGTAAAAAAGAAAGAGGCGATTTCATGGAAAGATGTCTATCCTTATGACCGGGCCCAATACTCTCCTATCATTGGGGAGGTATCCCAGGGAACTTTGAAGCTTTATGCCGTGGTCCCCTGCTCTATAACGGGCATTTTACTGCCGGACATTACTTTGACGGCCTTTCTCATTAACTCCGCTTCGGGCGAGAAGATTCCCCTGACGATATCCATTCTGAACAAAACCTTAAAAGAAGACATCGAAATTCAATTCGTGGAATTTCCTCTAAACAATATCCCGCCGGAAAAATATCTGTTTTATCTCCATGCCGAAGAAACGGGGACGAATTTGGTTTCCTATGCTCAGACGCCTTTAATAATCAAATAGGAGACATTGGCTTCCTGCGGATAAAAAGCCGGCTAATGCGCTTAACCGATTCATTTTGATAGACGAAACAGAACATGAATAAAAGACATAAAATCCCGAGTTTGATCATCGGCTTTGGCCTTGCCACCCAATCGATTCCGGCCGCAGAAGACGTCCTCATCCAGGAGGGTTTTGGATGAAAGAAAGACCCTTTGAGATTTTGGACGTTGTCCTTTTGATTGCCTTCATTCTGCACTTCCATGCATCCGTTTGGGCCCAAGCGACCTTCCGGGCGCGCCTCTTTAGGGGCGGAGCAATAGGAGGGGCCATCAATGTCGGGATCGATATCGAGAGTTACAGCAGCGAAGACGAGCTTCTCCAACTTTATCAGCACTTCGTTTTAAGCGACCTCAAAGGATTTTACGGCGCCTTCCGAAGCATGAAAAAGGGCGCTTTGCGTTTTATCGGCATCACCGGCTTGAATATCCAATTCAACGCGGCCCTGAAGAGACCGACCGAAAAAGGAAGCCAAATCATGCTCGTGACAGAAAGCCAAGGCGTTATGCCCGACGCAAAAAAAACGAAGATTAGGGGATCCCGATTCCTCGTCGTCATCCTGGACCTTGATAAAGACTTCAAAGGCGAGGGAAACATCTATGAAGACGCCAGGATTAAATTCACCCGGCAGGATATAGAAATGGAGTCTTCGTATTCAACGCCCAAAAAGCTCGTCAACGTCCAACTCATGAAAGCTGCCCCGATTTCAAGCCTGACGGCGCTTTCGGGAGTGGATAAGCAGGTCGAGAGGGCGCTCGCATGCATGGATCTCATGCTATACGAGGAGGCGATCTCCCTATTCGACCAGGCGTTAGCTAAGGATCCGGCGCAGCCGGGGCTACACACCAAGCAGGCTTATGTTTACTGCCGGCTGAACCGGCCGGAGCAGGCCGTTGAAGCTCTTAACAATGAGCTCGAAGCTTATCCGGATGATCTCAATGCGCTGATTCTCTTGAGTTTTGTCCAGTACAAAACAGGACATCCGGATGATGCCGAGAGAACTGCCCGGCTGTTCTACGACACTTTGGAAAAGGTCAGCAAGAAATCAAAGCCGGATAAACTCAACAAGATCATGAAAGACCTTTATCCGAACGCCGGCGTTCCCGCTTACATCCTCGGCTTGTTGGCAAAGAGAAAGCAGGATATTCAAGCGGCGAGATCCTGGCTTATCCAAGCCCAGGAATTGGACTATGACCCGTTGGACTGCTGGATTCAAGCGATCGACTCTGAGATTGGTCAGAAGAATTGGCTCGAAGCTTTGAGGCTATGCCAAACAGGAGGCGACATCTCATACGCAGAAAAGGCCAAAACCTATCCAAACCGCATGACGAAGGCCGCAGCCCGTGCAAGCAAAAAGAAGATCAAAACTGAGATATCGGGAGACATCTATCTTCTTATGGGCATTATCCACGATCAACAGGGGAGGCCCACAGAGTCTCTGGAATGCATGAAGACGGCTGCAGCCCTGAAACCCTTTGATGCCAATGCCCTAAAGAACCTGGCCATCGGCTACATCAACTGTGACGACACAGAAAAAGCCACCCGTCTATTGCAGCGGGTTGTCAAATTGAATCCGCAAGACTCTCAATCGCAGCTCCTATTAGACCGGGTTCAGCTGAAAAAACGAACACCCGGGGATGCATCCAAGATCGGTTTATCGAAAGATTTTTTGAATGAGAGAGGTGTTCGATTTCGATATGTCTTTGAGAAAGATCCCGATGATATCGCCGGAAAAATCAATCTTTATGCCCTAGAACTAATCAAAAATGGATTGGTCTCAGACGCCGCCCGCTGGCTGCGGATGTTCATTGAGATCTATGAGAACTCGCCAACGATCTATTATAATTTGGGCCAGCTCGATAACTCGCTGGACCTCAACGCCGAAGCTCTGGAGTATGGAATCAAGGCCGTCGAGTTGAAGAAAGATTATCGCGATGCCTATGATCTTGTGGGAAATGTCTGTTTCAAGATCGGGGATTTCGAAAACTCCGTAAAGTTTTACAAAGAAGCCGTGCGCTTGGACACAAAGGATCCCCTGAGCTATTACAACTTGGGCTGTGCCTACAATGAGCTCGACGATATTGAGAATGCCGAAAGGAATTGGCTGGAAGCTATTCGCCTTGAAAATGCATCTCCTGCGGGCGGCGATGCGTCTGGGGCGAAAACCGATGAGATAAAAATTGCCGTCCTAGTAAAGGTCGAGCCAATCTCGACGCCGGCTTGTCAATCCCTTGCCTTCCTGTATTCCAAACAGGGGAAAAAAGAAAACGCGCTCGCCTATTTCAAAAAGGCGATCGAGTTCAATCCGAGAACCCCCATCCCATATTTTGAGATCGGAAAGCTGTATTTCGAGCAGAACGAGATGGGCAAAGCCCAGGAGTATTTTAAAAGATATCTTTCTGTGGGCGGCGATGAAGCTAAAGTCAAGCCGTTCATGAAGAAGTAATCCCCAAATCTAATCTTAGGCTTCCACACCCGGAGAGATCGTGTTGGTCAGTATTTGACTCTTGCTGCTAAGAGCATCCTCGTAAGACCTTCTGATAAAGGCAATTTTTTCGATATAGTATTATTCCTTTCTTGAATCTTCTATGATCTCCCCCTCCTCCACGGTTATGCTCTTCACCATGCAATACGACGGCTTTTCCTTTTCTCCGGTTAGCAAATAGCCGCGATTATAAAATTTGCATTGGTATAGGGATCTGAATTGTTCCGAAAACGGACATTCATGACAGTTTTCAGGATGGATTGTTTTTATCGACATTTCCTTCTTGATCTTTATTTATCTTCTTGATTTTCAGCTCGTTAAGCGGCGGCGGATTGTCTTTCTATTTCCGGATGAAACTCTGCATTTTTTGGTTTTGAGGCTGAAGAGGAAGGGGCCTTCATTCTGGCATATAGTTCAAATGTTCCATAATATACTTGCCTTGTTGTTCGATCGAACCCAGCTTCATTGCCTCCTTGCATTCCCTGGTGTAAATCCAACAAATAACCTTTCCCTGCCCTTTAAAATAAGCTGCCCGTGAAACCCAGGATGCCTGTTGTGTTATTTTTGCTACCGCATCGGCGCAGGCAACAAAATCCTCGGTTAATTTTTCGGCCGAACTTACACGAAGAAAAGTGAAAAGAAAACTTATGGCATTTTGTTCTGTTACAGCTTTTGCCACAATATATGTCCGACCTCGATTCGCAAGAATTTTATTGGCGGTTATTTCAATGGCCCGCACGTTTTGAGAAAATAAGAAAGAAACGAGAAAAGGCAAAAGAAAAAAGACTGACGATAATTTTTGCCTCACCAGAGCGCCTCTTTTTAATTCAGCCCGGGGGACATTTCATGGACCTTTCTCCCTTTTCGGCTGCTTGGCAAAAGAGTAGCACCAATAGAATGATGAGTCAACCGCTTTCCCGACGCGTCAAGCGGGTGAACTCCTGGGCGGAATGAATTGGAGGGGGACACAACACCCGTTCCCCTATTTTTTGCTTTTCTTTTTGTCTGTGAATACATTGATCTTGATAAAAACAGGGAAGCGGGTGTTGTGTCCCTTAAATGCGATCGACGGTCAGACACGGAACAAGTTGACGTCCGGGCCAAATTCATATATTGTTTATTATCTGTAAAATCTGCATCTTTGGACGAAAATGGCACAAACGACGAAGATCAGGGAAGGCGAAATCTGGGCCGTCGGTGGAGGGAAGGGCGGCACGGGCAAGACCTTCATCACCAGCAGCGTCGGCACCTATCTCGCCAAAAAGGGCAAGAACGTCGTCCTGGTCGACATGGACATCGGCGGCGCCAACCTCCATTCGTTCTTCGGCATCAGCCGCCCCCAGAAATCGCTGACCAGCTTCTTCGAGATGGGGGCGTCGCTTTCCGACCTCGTGGTCAAGACCGATTTGGACAACATCGCCCTGATCACCGGCGACATCCATTCCATCGCCTCGGACAAGATCACCTTCTCCCAGAAGCTCAAGCTCTTCCGGCAGATCATGAAGCTCAACGCCCAGAACGTCGTCATCGACCTCAGCGCCGGCAGCCATAACAATACGCTCGACACGTTCCTCATTGCCGACAGGATGATCGTGGTCCTGGTCCCCGAAGTGATCGCCATCGAGAACGTGTACCATTTCATCAAGAATTCCCTGTTCCGGAAGGTCAAGAAGACGCTGAAGGAATACGGCTTCAAGGAGATCGCCCAGCACATCTGGGACCGCCGGCAGAGCTACGGGATCAATAATCTCAAGGAGCTGATCGACTATCTCAAGGACAGCTTTTCCTACATCGGGACGATCCTGGACCATGAGCTGGCCTCTTTCAAAATCCACCTGGTCCTCAACATGGTCCGGAACAACAACGATATCCTCCTCGGCGCTTCGATCAAGAGCGTCATGATGAAGTACCTGGGAGTTCCCATCCAGTACTCCGGTTATATCGAATACAACGACGCGGTCTGGAAATCGGTCCGCGAGGGCAGGCCGTTCATGCTGAATTACCTGGCCACAGGCTGCGCGAAACAGATCGAAATCTTCGTGGAAAACATGCTCAAGGGCAAGGACGTCAGCCTGCCGGTAGGCTTCTGATGGTCAAGGACGAACTTAAAAAATATTTCGAGATGCTGGAGCTGCCGCCGGACGCTTCTCTCCGCGACATCCACAATTCTTACCTGCGCTTGAAAAAACTCTATGCCGGCGATTCCATCGTCCTGGCTCCCCTGGGCGAAGAATTTCCTGAAAAAAAGAGAAAGAAGGTGCTCGACGAGATCGAAGAGGCCTACCTCAAGCTTTTGGCCGCCAAAAAGGACGAACCGTCCAGGACGGCGTTTCTCTTCGATGACGCGCTTTCTCCGGAAAAAGCCTCCTCCCGGCCGGAAAAGGCCGTCGATCTGCCGACCACCGGCCCTTCTCTCCGGAAGATCCGGGAAAAGGCGGGCGTCGATCTAAGCGAGATTTCCAAAGAGTTCAAGCTCCGGATCGAACTTTTAAAAAGCCTGGAGGAAGAGAGGTTCGAAGCCCTGCCCGAGGCGATCTACCTCAAGGTCCATCTCAAGAATTACGCCGTTTTTCTCGGCCTCAACCCGGCCAAGATCATCGACGAATATCTTCAGCGTTATCAGGCGTGGAAAAAGAAAAAATAGATATCATTCGAGCTCGACGCCGTCCCAGCAATAGGTGCACAATTTCTCTTTTGGGAGTCCGATGGCCGCGACCAGGTCTTCCAGGCGTTGATACTTGAGCGTCGTCAGGTTGAGTCTCTGCCGGATCCGCTCTTCCATGGCGTTGTACTTGGCCGTGCCCTCCCGCGTGTAGTCCGATAGGTCCTGGATATATTCCCCCTCAACCTCGCGGATGGCCCGCCGCGCCGCCAGGTCCATTTCCGAGCGGGATACGGAAAAATTCAGGAACTTACAGCCGTAAACCAGAGGCGGACAGGCCGGCCTCATGTGGACTTCAAGGGCGCCGAAATCATAGAGCCTCCGGACCGTGTCTTGGAGCTGCGTGCCCCGGACGATGGAATCCTCGCAGAAAAGGAACTTTTTCCCGTTGATCAGATCCTTGATCGGGATGAGCTTCATCCGGGCCACGAGGTCCCGGACGTTTTGGTTCTGGGGCATGAAGCTGCGGGCCCAGGTGGGAGTGTATTTGACGAACGGCCTTTTGAACGGCAGGCCGGCCTCGGCCGCATAGCCCAGGCCATGGCCGACGCCGGAATCCGGAATGCCGGCCACGAAATCGATCTTGACCGGGTTGCGTCTGGCAAGATACGCCCCGCAGCGGTTCCTCGTATCCTCGACGTTGATCCCTTCATAGCTTGAGGCCGGATAGCCGTAATAAACCCAGAGAAAGCCGCAGATCTGGAGTCTGTCTCCCGGGGCCTTTCTCTGCTCATACCCTTCGGGGGTTATGAAAACGACCTCGCCGGGCCCCAGATATCTCTCGACGTCGAACCCGAGATTGGGAAAAGCACACGTTTCCGACGTGACGGCGTAATTCCCCGCTTTTTTCCCGAGGACGATCGGCGTCCTCCCATATTTATCGCGGGCCGCGTAGATGCCCTTCTCGGTCAGGATGAGCAGGGAGCACGACCCTTCGATGGAGTCCTGCAGGTTCTGGATGCCGGACTCGAAGCTTTCTTCCTGGTTGATCAGCATCGCGGCCAGCTCGGTCTGATTGATGCCGCTGCCGTGAATCTCTGACAGATGAAGGCGCCGCGATTTGAAAGCATCCCGGGCCAGCCTATCGGCATTTTTGATGGCCCCGACCGCGACGATGGCGTAATCTCCGAGATGCGACCGGATCAAAATCGGCTGATCGTCGAAATCGCTGATGACCCCGATGCCGCTCCAGGAATGCATCTGATCGATGTCCTGGTCGAACTTGGAACGGAACTGGGCGTTCTCGATGTTGTGAATGACGCGGACAAACCCATCCTCTCTGCGGACGGCCAGTCCTCCCCTTTTCGTGCCCAGGTGGGAATGATAATCTGTGCCGTAGAATAAGTCGGTGATGCAATCTTCCCAGGAAGCGATCCCAAAAACTCCTCCCATTCCCTCCTCCTCGCCGTCTCCGATTACCTGCCTTTGGGCTCCTCGTGAACGAGCACCCGGTCCAGGCCGGGGATCCTGTCTTTCAAGCGTTCCTCGATGCGGGTGGACATATCATGAACCTGAATGATCGAAAGCTCTTTTTCGAAATTGCAGTGAAGCGAGACCGAGAATCGGTCCCCATGGCGCTGGACCATGACATTGTGACAGCGGGAGGCGCCGGCGATCTCATCCGTGAGCTGCTTGACTTTCTCCACAATCCTCTGCTCCCTGGACGTCACGTCCACGCCGTTTCCCATGCCCGTGCCGCGCGATTCGATGTGCGTGTTCACATGCACGATTTCCGGCATATCCTCTTTCAGGTCTTTTTCGATGTGCGTCGCCATGTCATGGGCCTGTTGCAGGGAAAGATGGTCGTCCACTTCCAGGTGGAGGTCCACGTAAACCCGGTCCTTGTTCTCGTGCATGCTGATGTTATGCACGCTCATCTGGTTCCTGTAGGCCACGGCGCGGATGCGCTTGGCCATGGTTTCGCGCTCGACTTCGCGCGGGTCGGTATGGATGACGACGTCGGCGCCTGGAGTGACGCTCTGGACGCAGGCTTCTACCGATTCGGCGATGGCATGGGTCCGCTCGAAGGATAGATTGCGGTCCACGTCCACGGTCATATCCACGAAATAGCTCGGGCCGGAACGCCGCATCCGGACCTGGCCGACGCTCATCACGCCTTCGATCCCGACGGCGGCCTTGGAGATCTTCTGGGGCAGCCCGTCAGGGGCGCGATCAAGGAGGACATCGATCGTCCGTTTTCCCAGCTTATAGCTGACGAATAGAACGATGAAAGCCACACCCAACGCGGCAACGGCATCGGCCTTTTGAAGAAGCGCCGCATGCCGAGAAAAGACATTTTTTCCAAGCCAGACCAAGAGCAAGCCGCCGATGACGACGCTGGAGCTCCAGACGTCTGTTGAGAAGTGAAGGGCGTCCGCCTCCAGGGCCTGACTGTGGTGCTTCCGGGCGGCGCTGTAAAGCATCCGGGACCGGCTGACATCAATGCCGATGGAGATGGCCATGACCAAAAACGCCCAAAGACTTGGGTTGATTTCAATGGATCGAAAGAAGACCCGCTGGACCGCCTCGTAAATGATCCAGGCGCAGGTGATAAAGAGCAGAACGGTCTCAATTAGGGCGGAAAAATTTTCCACCTTGCCATGGCCATAGGTATGATCATGGTCCGCAGGCTTGTCTGAAACACGGACGGCGAAGAACGTGACGATCGCGGCCACGAGGTCGAGTCCAGAATGCGCCGCCTCGGCTAAGATGCCAAGGCTGCCCGTGATGAACCCCATGACGACCTTCATGGACGTCAGGAACAACGCGGCAATGACGGAATTGCGGGCCGCGGCCTTTTTTTCTTGTTCGGCCGAAATCGTGCTCAAGGATGCGTCCGAGGACATCGTTTTAATATGCTCCGGAAGGGTATTTATTTTAACACAAGTGCGCGGACCGGGCAATTACGAAGGCCAATGGGGCCGCATACCGAATTCAAAAAAAATAAAGCAGAGCCGGAGTCAGGCCTCTCCGTCAACTAAAACCGTTGAGCAAATGCAGCCAGAGGTTCATTCACCATGAAGAAGCTCCGCCCTATGCCTACCCGATGTATTTACTTTTTTTTCTTTAAGAAGGGAATTGAGCTGGTAGCGCTACGGGGATTCGAACCCCGGTCTGATGGCTGAGAACCACCCGTCCTGGGCCTCTAGACGATAGCGCCGTGACGCAAAAAAATAGCAGAACACAGGCAGGCTGTCAATATCGGCTGCCGACGCGTCAGCCGCGCGTTTCTCGGACAGCAAAGACCGGGCAGTGGGCGTGCCGGATGACCTTCTCGGCGACCGAGCCTAACACGAAATGATGCCATCCCGTGTGCCCTTGCGTTGCGATGACGACCAGGTCCGCTTTCATCTCCTCCGCGATCCGGACGATTTCTTTGGCCGGGTTTCCATGGCCGATATAGGACCGGACGTTCAGGTTTTTGGGGATGCGCAGAGCGACGATCTCCTTGAGTTTCTTCTCCGATTCGGCATGGACGATTCGCTCGTATTCGGGAACCTCGAAGGACGTATTCGGATCACTCGGCGTGGGCGGCAGAAGAGGAAGAACATAGATCACGGTAAGTTCCGCCTGAAAAAGAGTGGCGAAATCAGCGGCATAGTCCAAGCCCTTTAAGGAAGGCTCACTGAAATCCACCGGGCAAAGGATTTTTTTAATGGTCAGCATTTTTTGTTCCTTTCATTGACGGCATTTTCAGTCCGACATCAAGAGAACTTTATCACAGCGAAAAGAGCCTAGTCAATTGACAGCCCGGGGATATTAGATAAAATGCTTAGCAGAGCCATGACATGAAATATAAGGCCGTGCTTTTCGACCTGGACGGAACACTCCTCAACACGATCGAAGACCTGACGGATTCGATGAACGCGGCGTTGGCCAAGATGGGCCTTCCGGGACGAAGCGTCGAAGAGTGCAAACAGCTGGTCGGAGACGGGCTGGAGACATTCGTCCGCCGGGCACTGCCGCCCGATGTCTGCGATAGCCCCGAAGCGATGGCGAAGTTGAAAGATCTCATGCGGGCTGAATACAACCTCAGGAAGGCCGTGAAAACCAGGCCTTATGAAGGGATTTATGAACTCCTGGACGCCTTGAGCAGGCGCGGAATCTCCATGGCCGTGCTTTCGAATAAGCCCCATGACTCGACGCTCGCCGTCATGAAAAAATATTTTCCGCGTTGGGAGTTCCGGGTCATCTTCGGCGCCCGCGACGGCATCCAGGTCAAACCCGACCCGTCCGGTGCCTTAGAAATCGCCCGGGTCCTCGGCCTCAAGCCCGACGAGATCGCCTTTGTCGGCGATACGAACACCGACATGCAGACGGCCAACGCGGCGGGAATGTTTGCCGTCGGGGCATTATGGGGTTTCCGCACAGCTGAGGAATTGAGAACGAACGGGGCCAAGTTGCTTATCGAGAAGCCGCTGGATCTACTCAGGATTCTGACTTAGTAAATGTCATGGCCAGGCCTCTTGGCCGCGGCTATCCGACCCGGAGGAACGTCCTGAGCCCGGCGAAGGATCTCGTTTGACCTCCCTGAGATTGGAGGAGATCCTTCCTTTCTCTCAGGATAACCCAGAGGATCAGATCGCACCGCTCCCTTCGGTCGCTCCGGATGACACCTCGTCATCGCCGGGCGGCCAGGGCCATCTTGGCCGCCGTTTCTCCGCCGTTCAAGCGCCAGAGCATGGGCAGCGGCCGGTCCAATCCCTCCGTGTATTCCGCTGCGTTCTCCCAGTTATGGTTCAAGATCAGGCTGTAATCCGAGAAATGCTGCCAGCGCCGCCGCGGCAGGTCCGTTGTCATGTGGATGTGGTTGGCCGGCATGCCGGTCTTGGCATAGCTTGAAGGGATATGGTCGAACGTCAGGAACGTGTGCGGCCAGGAATAATCCGAGGCATGGCAGACCCGCTCGGTCAAGGCGGGCGGAAGCTCCTGGCTTTCCGCTTCGCCCTGGACCATGGTGAACATGCCGGACAGGTCGGAATAGGCCAAACGCCCGACCATGCCCCGGATCCCCTTTGGCGAAACAAACGCGACCGAAAATCCGAAGCCGGGGAAATAATGTTCAACCGCCTTGAATAAATAATGTTTTTCGGCGAAGTCCAGAGAAGCACTGCCCGAGTTATTGCCGTCAATAAAGCCCCG
>Ga0315281_10013170_pt1 | contig 11209 bp, 6 predicted proteins | sample YL17G07_0_MG_FD_204540 | JGI IMG/M metagenome (GOLD analysis project Ga0315281, IMG submission 204540) | Sediment microbial communities from Yellowstone Lake, YNP, Wyoming, USA - YL17G07_0 | ecosystem: Environmental > Aquatic > Freshwater > Lake > Sediment | place: USA: Wyoming | collected... | reverse complement strand
TATTCTATTTCTCCATAAAAAAGACCAATCAGAGACCCTATTCTTGTAGAAGACTCGGATATGCATGAAAATAGAAAAGAAAAACACGCTTTTGGGACAGCCTCCATAGTTACCGCAGCACCATCATGGCATAATGCTTTATCTTATCAGGCTCATCTTCTTGGTCTGCGAGAAATCGCCGGCTTCAAGCCTGTAGAAATAAATCCCACTGACAACATTTTTGCCTAATTCGTCTTTGCCATCCCAGATAACGCTGTTCTGTCCGGCATTTTTGTAGCCGTCCACTAGGACCTTCACCTGGCGGCCAAGGATATCATAGACAGTCAGCCGCACATCGGTATCGAAAGGCAAGGCGAAAGTGATTTGAGTCTGCGGATTGAACGGGTTTGGATAATTTTGGGCCAGCCCGTATTGATTGGGCAAAGACTCGTCATTCCCATTATCGGCAAAAGCCTCTTTGGGCATGGAGGTCCTGATTGAATTAATGAGTTCGTCTGCAAGATATATGAGCCTTTGGGCAGACATGGCTGAGATCGTCCTTACACAACTGCCAAATTTGACCTGTGCCTTAAACAACCACAAACCCAGAAGGGCCATCCTGAGATGCCCGTGGTTTAAGAGCGATTCCGTTTCATCCAAAATATGTCCAAGTTGCATTGCAGTATACCGGTTCTTGATAGAACCATTTTGCCTGAACAGGGTTACTATGTCCGAAAGCGCATTTATGCCAGTTATAGGCTCGGCCATAGGCGCTAGGTCTAAAGCCCTCCCCTCGCTGTAATACCCGATTGGCGAATGGCTGGCCATATAATTTTTGACCATATCGTAGACAAAATAATTTGTGATATTCAGGTTACTGATTGTGAATCCCGGAATCTGATTTAAAAACGGCACGACCCCATCCGGAACGGTCACTGTATAGGTGCCTGACGGATTAAACGGCTGCCCATTAACGGTAATGGATAAGTAATCAATGCGCGTGCCCGGCGTGTTGGCAGAGTTATAAACATATGTAATGTTCGAGCCATGAAGGAAAAAGTCTTCCATGTAAGGCAGATTGTAGACCGAAAATTCTAATCCGGCGGCAATTGAAGCACCGGTAGTCTGGAAAGTCGCCAGCTTGAATCCAAGTCCGCTAACCTGGTCGAAACCATAGGGAACGGCCTGGAAAATATCGTTGCCCTTAACCTGCCCGCCATAGATTGTCTGAGAACTGAATCCCTGGGGATGAAATGCAATATTAGTCCCGGTCTGCGCTCTCATGGCATCGGCGACAAGATTCCCCAGCCCGTTATTGCGGCAAAGACCCGGGTGCAGAGGTTTTTCGATATCATTCCTGGCAGTGGCGACTATTTGCGTATAAACCGGGCCGAACCTGGGATCCGTCTCAATTCCGCCAGCCAGTTGACTAATCATTCCGGCCAATGTCGGTTCGGCCGGCACGGTGGCATCGACTGATTGAAGCTGATAATTCCAGCTCTGGATAAGGCCGTTATTAACGACGACCTTGAGTTTACCAAGATACCGGGCAAATTCGCCGGCCTGAATTATCAGCGTGCTACCGATCTGAATTGGCGCATTGATCTGGGTATGCGAGTGGCCACCAACTATTATGTCAATTCCGGGAATATTGGCTGCGGCCATCTGATCCATATCTGCGCCCATGTGCGACAGAAGAATTACCAGGTCGCAGTTGTGGCCATTGCGAAGTGAATCAATCCAGGCCGGGGCGACATTTAATGGCGGCTGGACAACGATCGGTGAACGATTGGAATTCTGGTTGGTGAAATCGGTCAGCAGGCCGAATATGCCAACACGCACATTACCCACCTGCTTGATGATGTAGGGTCTGATAAAATTGGCCATGACCGGGTCGCCCGAGACATCCGGATTGGCGCACAAGACCGGAAATGCTCCGGGGCCGGCCGGGAAACCAGCCTGGTTGAGCACATATTCCAATGTTTGCGGGTATAGATCAAACTCGTGGTTACCAAGCTCCAGAGCATCATACCCGAGCGCTTTCATGATTTCCAGCTCGGCCACACCGACATATTCCTGGAACATAAAATCGCCGGTGAACAGGTCGCCCGAATGAAACAACATGACATTGGGTTCAGTCATCCTGTTCATGCCGACCAGCGTAGCTAGGCGGGCCATGCCGTCCCAGGTTCCGTTACCGGCCGCGTCTTTGGGGCCGTAGGGTAAAAAATGCGAGTGCGTATCGTTGACATGCAAAATAGTCAACGTGTCTTGTGCCTGGGCAAAAGCTGCCAGGCAAATTGCTGCCAGAAGACAGGCAACGAATTGTAGCATCTTCATTGGGTCTTCTCCTCTTTTGAGGTTTAAGGTTAATTGTTTTTTCATGACGATTGCCACAAAAGCAAACCCAATGCCAACCGGTCTTGTTAGGCTACACTGTCTATAAGGTCATATTCAATAAGGGGAAATATTTGCGGCCAATGGTCAAGAAGAGAGATATATTGGATAGCGGATAGCCAGTTGGAAAGTTGGTATCCGAGGAATTTTCCTAGCGTTATTGGCAAAAACCGCCTTAATAGCTTATCATCTAAAGACAAGAATTATTTGAAATAGACCCGGAATTTCGCCATAATCAGGCATAGACATGAAAGTGATCGAAAACTGTCTGAAGGAAATTATCACCTCACTATGACCGATAAAGCAGGTTTGACATGATTAAATTTTATCAGGCGCAAACGACCGGCGATATTGAAGATGTTCGCGCTCTTTTTAAAGAATATGAGAAAGCGATAGGCGTCGACCTGTGTTTCCAGAGGTTTGCCGAAGAACTGGCGGGGCTTCCGGGGCACTATGCGCCTCCTGACGGCTGTTTACTATTGGCTGATGTTGATTCCAGAATTGCCGGTTGCGCGGTTTTGCGCAAGCTTGCCGAAAATATTTGCGAGGTGAAACGCCTTTATGTTCGGCCTCAATTTCGCGGCCTGGGATTGGGGCGAAAACTGGCCCTGGCAATCATTGAGAAGGCCAGGAAGCGCGGTTATGTCAAAATGCGACTGGATACTTTGCCCTCGATGACTGAGGCGATTGCCCTATATGCATCTCTGGGATTTATCAAAACCGAGGCTTATCGGTACAATCCGATAGAGGGGGCAATATATATGGAGAAGGAATTGTAGAAAGGCAGCTATTCCTATTTCAACACGATCATCTTCGTTATCGCCCCGTATTCCCCGGCTTTCAACTTGCAGAAATAGATGCCACTGGCAATCGGCAGTCCCTGGTTATCGCTACCATCCCATTTGTAAATGTGATGACCCGCAGCCAGAATCTTAGACTCCAACCTCGTTACCAGAGCGCCGGTTATATCATAGCAGGACAATTCAACCGGGGATTGTTTGGGCAAATCGAATGTGATGGTTGTCGTTGAATTAAACGGATTGGGGTAATTTTGATATAGATAATATTCCGACGGCAAGTTAGGCTTATCGCCGGCTGCGTTTTGTGATTGGACAAAGAAATCCCATATCGGCGAATAAGGTCCCCAGCCGTTATTATTACCGGCTTTTACCCGCCAGTAGTAATGTCCGATATCGAGCGAACTTGTCAGGCGATAATATGAAACAAGTAAGGTGGAATCGCTGAAAACCATTACGGCGAATGATGAATCGGCGGCAATCTCTAATCTAAATTTATTATAAAGAGGGGGATTGGTCCAACCGAAAGCGAAAATGCCCGTGTTAAATGAATTATTTTGTTCGGGATAAAGCAATCGCGGCGCCGGCGGCCGGGGGTGAATGGGCGATAATAAAACATCGGTCACGACCGGGGATGTCGCACCGATTTGGACCCCAGTTATTTGTCTGGTTAAATAGTCGGTTTTTATAAATCTTAAAGTGTAAGTTCCGGGTTCTAATATGCGATAATATCTGCCGTTGTCCAATCGGGAATAGCGCGGCCTGATATATGAGCTTGTCCTGCCGACTACCTGAACCTCGGCCTCTAAGGGCTCTAAAGTCACCGAGTCTTTTATCACGCCTGTGATTGCCGGCCCCAGGGCTCTTCCCAGAAGATAATATATTCCGGGCAACTGGCGGGCCACGGTGGTGTCCACCCTGTCTGGATTTTCAATCGTCGTATCAGCCAATTCCACGGTAAAGTTGACTGTTCCCAGCTGCCCGAAAAGATAAGTCCGCAGGTCGCCTCTTACCGATGCATTCGAAATATCAAATGTATTTCCCCAGTATGTTCTGATGCGGCTGCAGTAAACCGATCCGATTCCATATATCATATTAATATCGGCACCCGGACTACCGAGACTCCAGGGGTAATAAACAATATTGCCCTGGCCGGTTGCCGGGGAATGAAAATCCACCGCAATTATGGGCTTATATTTATTTACAAGCGCCGCCATCGCCCGATTCTCCGATTCAGACAACGGGGAGGGGCCCTTGTATTCCGGGTTGGCCGGATCGGTGGTCGGGTCATACTGCCAGAAAAGGTCATAGTTCCGGTTATTGTCGACTCCGTCGTAATAATCGAAAAGACCATTGCCGTTATTATCGCTTTTGTTTTTGCGCCAGTAAAGATCGCCGCCTTCAACGACCAATCGCCCTTCGGGATTGATGAATGGAATACAATAGATTTCAGTTGAATTAATGAACCTGATAGCCTGTGTATCCTGCGAGGAATACCGCCTTATTATATCTGTGGCGAAAGTTAGGATCACTTCCGGACCAAGGACCTCATCCGCATGAGCGCTGGCGCACAATAATACTGATGGTTCGTCTTCATCAAAGTTGGCATTATCCGATATTTTCAGGCGAATTAAAGGCACGTGGTCAAGATTCGAATATCCCATTGTATCCAGCTTAACAACCTCAGGAAAAGTATTCCGTAATATCGTCAGATCGTTTAAAATTTGTTGATATGTATGGTATCTTGCCGGCAAATCGTCGGCCGTCAATTGTGCTGTGGCTGATATAAATATGGCAATAATCAGAGAGCCCAACAGTTGCCTGGACATTATCGACCTCTCTCGCCTATGGCTATTGGCCTTTTAATAAATATAATGATTTTCGAGGTTTGGTCAATCACTATGTTTGGCCCGGCCGATATGGATTTCCTACTTCAGTAGAACCATCTTCTGGATCGCCCCGAATGCCCCGGCTTTCAGCCTACAGAAATATATGCCGCTCACGACCGGCCGGCCATAACGATCGCTGCCGTCCCATTTGTAAATATGATGACCTGCAGCCAGAATCTTAGATTCTAAACTTGTCAGCAGAGCGCCGGTTATATCATAGCAGTTCAATTCAACCTGCGTTTGTTGCGGCAGATCGAATGTTATGGTTGTCGTTGAATTAAACGGGTTGGGGTAATTTTGATAGAGGCAATATTCTAAAGGTAAGGTTGCCTGGATTTCAATATCATTCTGGGCCGTGACCAAGAAAACCTGTTTCGGGGAATATGGTCCCCAGCCGTTGGTGTTATGCGCCTTTACGCGCCAGTAATAACGCCCCAGGTCGAGCGAAACAGACGGACGATACTGCGATATCGTTATGATTGAATCCATTATAACAAGGTTGTCAAACCCCGTATCCCGGGATACGTCCATTCTAAATCGATTAAATGAGGCGGGATTACTCCAATCGAATGTAAAAATGCCGGTGGTCAGGGAATCCCACGGCTCCGGATATAGTAATCCCGGCGCCGCCGGTCGGGGGCGAAGAGGCGCCAGTAATACATTAACAGTGGTGGGTTCAATTTCGCCTACGTGAACATTATAAACGTACTTCTCCCGGTAATCCGTGTTCAAAAATCTTAGAGTATAATCGCCCTCGTCCAACAGACGGTGATAGCGCCCGGTATCGGCGCGCGATTTCCGCGGTTTTATATCGGCGTTTATGCGCTGCTGCACTCTGACTTCGGCCTCAAGCGGCTCCAGCGTAATCGAATCCCTGATGACTCCGGTAATCGCCGGACCAAGCGCTCTATTGAGAAAATAGTATATGCCGGGCAATTGTCGGGCCACTATGCCATCCACAAGTATGGGTGAGGGTATGTTAGTGGTGCATACTTCCACCGTGAAAACGACTGTACCAAAATAACCATATAAGTATGAACGAATGTCCCCCTTATCAACATAGCCAGTAGCCTGCGAATAGGGACCTGTCCCATCATCTTTGATAAGCTTTCCAGCGAAAAGCTCGCAAATATGGTTCATCATGGTATAATCAGGCGAAGCTCCATGACCGCCCTGAAAATTCCAGGGGAAATAGGCGATCTGGCCCGTCCCATAAGTCGGCGAATGATAATCGAGGGCGGCCACCGGCTTATATTTCTGGGCAAAAGCGGCCATGGCGCGGTTTTCCGATTCGGAGAATGGGGCGCAGCCTTTATACATCAGGCTCTCCGGCGTCATTCCCCCGAGGGTGGTATCGAAGCTCCAGCCGATATCGTAGTTGCGGTTGTTGTCGACCCCGTCGTGAAAATCGAAAACGTTATCACTGTCGTTATCGCTCTTATTTTTCCGCCAGTCAAGATTGCCGCCTTCCACCACCAGGTGCCCCTCCGGATTAAGAAATGGCACCACAAAAATTTCCAACAATCTCATATATTTTAAAGTAATCGGGTCCTCTTGCAGATATCTAGCGATGATATCGCCGGTGAAATTAAGCAAGACCTCGGGACCCAACACCTCCTCGGAATGAACCTCGGCGCATAAGAATATGGCTGGTTCGTCTTCATCGAGTTCAGCATTATCGGAAATCTTAAGGCGAATCAGGGGCACACTATCGCGCTGAGAATAGCCCAGGGTATCGAGCTTGAGGATTTCTGTATGGTTATCCCGCAAGACAGAAAAAGAATCCAGGACCTGTTGATAAGTATGATATCTGGAGGGCAAATCATCAGCCAAAGATAAGCCGACAAAAATAATAGACACCGCAAAAATCAATGTACAAAACTTGCGAATTGACATATCCAGCCTCGCCATTGACACGTTAAGCTTTGTTTAAATATAATCAAAAACGGAATAAAATCAACCATTATATTTCCTTATAAGATCATAGGTTATGAAGCAATACATATAAAATTATACCCGCCGCCGGCTTTGAATATATTCTCAGTTTTAGCCAAATGTCAAGTCAACTGGCAATAGTCATAGGAAATTGCCCTTTTAATCTACTTGCTTTTGGTCGATATCATCTATATAATGTGGTCTTACAATCGGTAATTTTTCAATTTGTCATAAGGAGAAGAAATGGCAAGCAGGAAAACATCCAAGAAAGAACCAACTCCAAAGAAAGTCAAGCCTGTCAATAAGGCACTGGACAAACCTAAGGCTAAATCGGTGAAGCCTGCCAAAACGGCAGTGGCATCGCTAAAAACAAAAGGGCTGAAACTGGTCTATCTGTTTGGCGGGAAAAAGGCGGAAGGGGCTGGCAATATGAAAGACCTCCTGGGTGGCAAAGGCGCTGGTCTGGCCGAAATGACCAATGTCGGCGTGCCCGTTCCCCCCGGATTTACGATTACAACCGAAGTCTGCAAACTTTATTACCAAAATAACATGACCATACCCAAAGACCTCGACCCGCAGATAAAAATCGGCCTGAATCATATTGAAAAATTGACTGGCATGAAATTCGCCGACCCCAAAGACCCGTTGCTTGTATCGGTTCGCTCCGGCGCCAAATTTTCTATGCCCGGCATGATGGATACTATCTTGAATCTGGGCCTGAACGATCAGACTATCCAGGGATTAATCAAAAAAACCGATAATGAACGGTTTGTCTATGATAGCTATCGCCGTTTCATTCAGATGTTCGGCAATGTCGTTTTGGGTATCGATAAACATGAATTTGAAGAGATTATCGACCATCGCAAAAAGAAAGCAAATGCCAAGCTCGATACGGATCTGAATGTCGACGACCTAAGATATATCATCAAAAAATATAAGGAAAAGGTTCGCGAAAAAACGGGCAGCGATTTCCCTCAAGACGTTCGTCTTCAGATAGAAATGGCCCGGGATGCCGTATTCCGTTCATGGAACAATCCGCGTGCTATCACCTATCGAAAGCTAAACGATATACCCGGCAATTTGGGAACAGCTGTCAATATTCAGGCCATGGTATTCGGCAATATGGGCGAAACCTCGGCTACCGGCGTCGGCTTTACCAGAGACCCTTCGACCGGCAAAAAGGAATTCTATGGCGAATACCTTACCAACGCCCAGGGCGAAGATGTTGTGGCGGGGATTCGTACGCCGAGGCATATTTCCAATCTGGCCAAGGAAATGCCCAGGGTTTATAAGGAGCTAAAAGAAATCACCGCCAAACTGGAGAAACATTATCGCGATGTACAGGATTTCGAATTCACTATCCAGGAAGGCAAATTGTACATGCTGCAAACGCGCACCGGCAAGCGCACCACTGCCGCGGCGGTTAAAATTGCAGTAGACATGGTAAAAGAGAAATTGATAAACAAGCAAGAAGCATTGCTTAGGGTCGAACCGGCCTCACTTGAACAGCTCTTGCATCCGCGCATAGACCCCAAAGCCCAGCCGACCGTTATCGCTAAAGGACTGGCGGCTTCGCCGGGCGCGGCCTCGGGCATGGTGGTGTTTTCGGCGGATGATGCCGTCCGCTTTTCTCAGGCAGGCAACAAGGTGATTTTGGTCCGGCAGGAAACCAATCCCGATGATATTGCCGGCATGAATGTGGCCGAAGGTATCTTGACCGCCCGCGGCGGGATGACCTCGCATGCAGCGGTGGTGGCGCGCGGCATGGGCAAATGCTGCGTCGCCGGCGCGGAGGAAATCAAGGTTTACGAAGTCGACCGCAAATTCATCACCGGTAAAAGCGTTGTTGCGGAAGGCGATATAATTACGTTAAACGGCAGCAAGGGCGAGGTGATGTTGGGTGAGGTGGCGAAAATCGAGCCCGAACTTTCAGGTGAGTTTGCCATTTTTATGGGTTGGGCTGATGAAATCCGCAAGCTAAGAATTCGTACCAATGCTGATACGCCCAAGGATGCCACTACTGCGCGCGCTTTTGGCGCCGAAGGAATCGGCCTGTGCCGCACCGAACATATGTTTTTCAATACCAACAGAATCCCCATCGTCCAGCAAATGATTCTGGCCGATAACGAGATCGAACGTCGCGACGCGCTGGATAAGCTGCTGCCCTTTCAGAAAGCGGATTTCAAGGAAATTTTCGATGCCATGCAGGGGTTGCCCGTGACCATTCGGACTATCGATCCGCCGCTGCATGAATTTTTGCCCGATAAGAAAGAGATCTTAGAAGAGATCGAAAAACTGAAAGAATCTGGCGCCTGGGAGGATGATATCAAGGCCAAGGAAAAAGTCCTTCACCGGATTGACCAGCTGGCTGAGTTCAATCCCATGATGGGACATCGCGGCTGCCGCCTGGGTATCACTTATCCGGAAATCACCGAGATGCAAGCCCGCGCCATATTTTCAGCCGCCTGCGAAATCGCCAAGAACCCGCGGAAAGTCGCCCCAATTCCCGAAGTGATGATTCCCCTGGTGGGCACAGTCGAGGAATTTATCAATCAGAAAAACATCGTTGTGCGCGTGGCCGAGGAGGTCATGAAACATTACAAGATCAATATCACCTATCTTGTCGGCACGATGATCGAGGTGCCGCGCGGCGCCATCACTTCCGATGAAATCGCCGCCCAGGCGCAGTTTTTCTCGTTTGGCACAAACGATCTGACCCAGATGACTTTCGGATTTTCGCGCGATGATTCCGCCAAATTCATCAAAATCTATGTCGATAAAGGTATTTTGCCCAAAGACCCGTTTGTATCAATTGACAGAAAAGGCGTCGGCCAGTTGATGAGGATATCTGTCGAAAAAGGCCGCGCCGTCCGCAAGGATATCAAGCTGGGTATCTGCGGCGAACATGGCGGCGACCCCGATTCAATCGAGTTCTGCCATCAATTAGGCTTAAATTACGTAAGCTGTTCGCCCTATCGTGTGCCGATTGCCCGTCTGGCGGCGGCGCATGCCGCGCTTGGTAAAAGCGAGTATACGTCGAAGTAGATTTCCGTAGGGGCGGCATTCATGCCGCCCGGTAAAGCAAAGGCGACCTGTTATAAAGCGGGTCGCCTTTTTTATCGTCCCTCAGGATGTTATCTTTGGCAGATTCCATGCTGAGGCACTCCCAAAATATGAACCTTTGGGATTCCGACCTGTCTACTTTGGGAGTTAATGGTTTGGAGTATCCGATAGAAAGGTGGCTAACGGATGTTTTAATCGTTTGAATTGTTCAATTATTTTGGATTTTTCGCCTTGCGAATAGTAATGATATCGTTCCCTATAACTAAAAGAAGATAATTTTGGTATTAAATTCCCGCTTAGGACTTCCGGCCTCTCGCCAAAATCAATAACATCCATTCTTTCAGTATCATATAAATTTCCTTCTTGATCTTCATATAAATATAAAACACACACAAAATACCGCTTTTCCAAGTCTAAATTCTCATGTATGAACGGCACCTGTAAATATTCGTCAGCCCGAATTGGGTAGCCTCTTGCATAAGTGGGCACACCATCAAAGTCAATACTATCGATATGGCCATTTAAAAATTCCCATCGGAAATTTGTATCGTTTTTGGCTACAAAAGAAATGGCGCCTATATATAGAAGTACCCCTCTACCCTTATTATATAAATAGGGGTCGCAGCCGAAAGTAAATCTACCGGGCTTTGCGTCAGATGCGTACTTAATTTTTATATTTTCATAATTATTCGAGAGGGAATATTTCACCGTGCCAAGTGGCCTGTATGTTTGCCTTATTGTTGATTCTAAATATGAATTTTGAAGTACCAATTGATTTACTTGAGCCAATATTAATATTAGGCCTATAATAGCAGTCAGTGCCATTACAGAAGTACCAAAAGCCTGTATGCTATCAGTATTATTTTTTAGCCACGTAAAAAGGCTTCGCATAATCAAACCATCCCAATTTGTTTAATCTAATAAATCTGCTACGAAATATGAAAATATCTCCATTTTAGATAGGAACATAACCCATCCAGGTCTGGAAATAATGAATAGCTATTAACGCCATAAATATCCAGTTGGTGTTTAATTTCTGAAAAATATTGGTAGGGAATTTTTAATTTTGTTAGCTTATCTTTAAATTGTTTGTGCCTTTGAAATTCGACGATACGGTCGCCTTCATTTATTTTATGTACTGTAAACGCC
>Ga0315281_10013168_pt1 | contig 11209 bp, 7 predicted proteins | sample YL17G07_0_MG_FD_204540 | JGI IMG/M metagenome (GOLD analysis project Ga0315281, IMG submission 204540) | Sediment microbial communities from Yellowstone Lake, YNP, Wyoming, USA - YL17G07_0 | ecosystem: Environmental > Aquatic > Freshwater > Lake > Sediment | place: USA: Wyoming | collected... | reverse complement strand
GCGTACGCCGGATGGAGCCGACCCGGCCTTTACTTCGTCCAGGACGCGGATGGCTACTATTGGTACAAGAGTCGTCTCGACGACATGATCGTGACCTCCGGCTACAAGGTGCCGGGCGGCGAGGTCGAGGTCGCGCTCAACAATCATCCGGCCGTGCTCGAAGCCGCCGTGATTGGCGTACCGGACCGGGAGCGCGGCAACATCATCAAGGCGTTTGTGGTGCTCAAGGACGGGGTTGCGCCCGGCCCCGAGCTGGTTCGATATCTGCAGGACTTCGTCAAGGAGGAAATTGAACCCTACAAGTACCCACGACTGATCGAATTCGTGGCCGCAGATGCGCTGCCGCGCACATCCACCGGGAAGATACAGCGCAAGGCGCTGCGCGATCTGGAAATTGCGCGAGCGCCCAAGGAAGAGCCCGCGATCAACTCGCAATTCGTTGCCGGCGTCCGGCAATCCGCAGAACAGGCTTTTGCCTCAGGCCTGTATTGCGCTGAGGCCGTCGTTCTCGCCCTTGCCAAAGCGCAGGGCGTCGAGTCCGATCTTCTTCCCAGGGTTGCGACGGCGTTTTGCAGCGGCATGGCCCGCACCCGCGGTCCGTGCGGCGCCCTGACCGGTGCAATCATGGGGGTGAGTCTCGCGCTCGGTCGCAGCAAAGCGGGCGAACCGGTACAAAACTCCTATGCCGCGACGCAGCAACTGATTCGTGAGTTCGAGCAGGAATTCGGCGCCCGGAATTGCGATCAGCTCCTCGGTTGCGACCTCGGCACGCCGGCAGGTCAGGCGACGTTCCATGAAAAGCGGCTGCAGGAGCGTTGCGCGCTATACACCGGCAAGGCCGCGGAAATCGCCGCATCCCTGATCTCGAAAGCGACCGTCAAACCGTCGATGCCGGTGGACCCCAAGGCGGGGGCCAGCTGAACGCGTTACGCATGGACGCCGATCCGCCGAACGATCCCGCCACCGGCTCGGTGCAGTTGCGCGGTGTCCCGTGTCGTGTCTACCTGGACAAGTTGGCGCATCCGCACAACGAGGAGCGCAGCGTCAAACCAAAAAAGGCGGCAAGACCGATTTCGGCATAACGCGCTGGCGAGTGGCCTGAATTTCCCGCGCACATCCTCGCTGCACGCGTTGGCCGGCGCCACTCGCAGCGCGGGCCTCCCGCCTGCACCCTGCAAAGGAGGCTGCGGGCCGAGTCAATTTGTTTCATCGATTGCGAAGCACACCCCCGGGCTCATGCGCTAATGGTACGGCCGACGCGATTCACGGACGCGATGTTTCAGGAATACATCTCGAAGAGGATGTGGACGGACGAGACGACGCCGAAGATCTGGGACGGAAACGCCAGGCGGTATCCCGGAAAAGAGGCGTTTGTGGATCGCGGCAGGCGGTTTACCTGGCCCCAGATCAAGATCATGTCGGACCGGCTGGCCTTCAACCTCATCGAGCTGGGACTGAAAAAAGACGATTTTGTCTACCTGATCCTGCCCAACTGGGTCGAGTCCTACATCTTTCGTTGTGCCGCGGAGAAAGCGGGCATCCTGGTCGGAACGTCGCTCATGACCGTCGGGGATGCGGACATCGGATTTGTCCTCAGGAACTTTGATGCGTCTGGAATCGTTATCCCCCAGGAATTCAGAAAGAAAAACTATCTTGACCTCATCCGCGAGATGCGGCCCGGCCTTCCGCAACTGAGGCATGTTTTCATTCCCGGCGGGAATGTTCCCTCCGATGCGATTTCCCTCGAGAAGCTGATGGCGGAGCCGGTGAATGCGGATTTCAGCATGGAATATTTTCGCGAGACCTGTTACGGACCCACGGATGTGTCGGTCATTGGATTTACCAGCGGGACCACGGGCACGCCGAAAGGCGCCGAGCATATTATTGCTTCCAGAATCGCCGGGGCAAAGGGCTATGGCGAGGGATCGCAAATCCGGGGGTCGGACATTGTCCTCAATATCATCAGTCCTGTCGCCGGCCTGAGTTCCGCCTATTGCTATAACGGGACGGCGTCCCTCGTCGGCGCCAAAGTGGTCCTGTGCGATATCTGGAGCCCCGAGAAGACTTTTGAGCTGATTGAAAGCGAACAGGTAACCGTCCTGCTCGCCGTGCCCGCGCAATTGGCGCAGATTCTTCGCCACCCAGACCGGGAGCATCATGACCTCGGTTCTCTCAGGTGCATTGCCACCTCCACGGCGCCACTGTCACGCGCGCTCGCAAGGGACCTCGAGGAATCATTCAAGCTGCCCGTTCTCAATTTCTATGGCCAGATCGACGGCGGGTTGATTTCCTGTCCCAGCATCGATGATCCCCCGGACGTTCGACAGAACACCGTGGGCAGACCGCAAAAATACACCAGCTTCAGAATCGTCGATGAGGACGGCAACGATGTTCCTGCGGGTGTGGAGGGGGAACTGGTCTATGCCGGGCCATCCTGCACCGGGGGCTATTTCAGGAACATGCAGGAGACGCTCAAGGCATGGGGAACCCTCGGCCCTGATGGCATGTGCCGCAGCGGTGATCTGGTTGCAATGGATGAGCACGGTTGTTTGATTCTGCTGGGCCGCAAGGACGACATGATTATTCGTGGCGGGTCCAACATCTACCCGTCCGAACTTGAAAGTATCCTGATCACCCATCCCCGGATAGAGGCCGTCGCAATCGTTCCCATGCCGGATCCGGTGATGGGCGAAACTGTCTGTGCCTATGTGGCGTTGTCGCCCGGGGAAAAGCTGACGTTCGAGGAGCTGATCTCGTTCCTGAAGGAAAAAAAGATTGCCACCTATAAGCTCCCGGAACGATTGGAAGTCAGGGCATCCCTTCCGCTCAAGGGGACGCAGAAGATAGGCAAGGCTTCGCTGAAGAAGGAGATCATCGAGATTCTCAAAAAAGAAGGCAGGCTATAGATGACATTGTCTTTGACGGCCGGTCAGGCAGGGATTCAATATTTCAACCAATGAGGTAAGCAGCATGAATTTTTCAAATATCGTTTTCGAAGAGATGGGCAGCGTCGCCAGAATCACTTTCAACCGGCCGGACGTCAGAAACGCGCTGAACCCGGAATTGCTGGGGGAGGTGATCCAGGTCGTGGAATACCTGTCGAGCAGCGACAAGACCCGCGCATTGATCATTACCGGGACGGCCGATATCTTTTCAGGCGGAGCGGACCTGGACTTCCTGGAGAACAATCTGCGCAAACAATCGTCGGTGCAGATCCACCAGTTTCTGATGGAGTACTACGGCAAAGCGGCCTTGTCTTTGCGCAAACTGCCGTTTCCCGTGATTGCCGCCATCAACGGTCCCGCCGTGGGCGCAAGCTTCGATCTGTCCCTGAATTGCGATATCCGGCTGGCGGCCAAAAGCGCGAGCATGGGGTCGATCTGGGTCCGCATCTGCACCATCCCCGCCCTGGGCGGCATGTACCTGCTGCCGAGGATCGTCGGCTACGGCCGCGCGGCCGAGATGATTTTTTCCGGAGACATCATCGGCGCCGAGGAGGCGCATCGCATCGGCCTGGTGAATCATGTCTACGAGGATGGTGAACTTCAGCAGAAGGCGCTTGACCTGGCAAATCGCCTGGCAGGGAACGCCCCGGGAGCGATCAGGATCGCCAAAAACGGGTTGAATCGCGGCCTCGATGGAAATTTCGCCAGCGAAGTGGATTATGCCGTGACCATGCAGGGCATCTGCCTGAAAATGGACGATTGTCTCGAGGGCATCCGGGCGTTCAAGGAGAAACGCAAACCAAAGTTCACCGGCAGCTAGACCGGCAGGTCAATGATGGCACCCACCGTTTGCATCGCCGCCAGAGATGACTCCACCGCACGGTGGACGGCGTCAATCCACCTTTGCGCCGGAGTCTTTGATCAGTTTGCCCCACCGCGGAATGTCGGCCTTGATGACCTCGGTCACCTCCTCCGGCGTGGTTCCGGCGGTGATGCCGCCCATCGACTCGATGATTTCCTTGAACTCGGCCGAGCGGCCGATTTTCACGATCACGGCATTCAGCTTGTCGACGATTTGCCGGGGCGTCCCGGCCGGAACCATGATGCTGAACCAGGGGACAAGGTCGTATCCGGGCAACCCGGACTCGGCGAGCGTGGGAACTTGAGAAATCGCAGGAACGCGCTTGGCCGAAGTCACCGCGAGCGCACGCAGTCTGCCGGACTCAAGAAAACGCATGCCGGTAACGACGCTGCAAAAGATGATCGGGACCCGGCCGCCGAGGACGTCGACGATGGATGTACCGTCACCTTTGTATGGAATGTGGACCATGCGCACGCCGGCCATGGATTCAAAGAGGACCCCGGACAAATGCGAACTCGTGCCATTGCCGCCGGAGGCGAAGCTGTATTCACCGGGTTTCGCTTTCAGCAGCGCAATCAACTCTGCCACGTTCTTTGCCGGAACGCTCGGGTGCACCGCCAGCATGTTGGGAAGGTAGCCCAACAGTGTGATCGGCGCCAGGTCCTTGAGCGGGTCATACGGCAGTTCGCCGAACAAAGTCAGGTTCGCCGCCAGCGGCCCGCTGGTTCCCATCAGCAGCGTATAGCCGTCGGCAGGCGCTTTCGCAACGACGTTGGTTCCGATATTGGCCCCGGCCCCGGGTCGATTGTCCACCACCACGCTCTGGCGAAGCGTCTCGGACATTTTCTGCGCCAGCGCACGCGTCACGAGATCGGTCGGCCCGCCCGCGCCGAAAGGCACGACGAAGCGAATCGGCCTGGCCGGATATTCCTGCGCCTGCGGCTGCGCTGCGGGAACCGCGAGGCAAACGGCCGTTGCAAGTATTGCAGTCAGGAATTTGCTTCTGTGAAAAACCGGCATGTGATTTTCCATTGCGCCACAGCTCGATGGATATTGCGCCTGCGCCAGGCTTATTGCAATGCCGGATACGGCAAAGGCCGCTCACCCGCCGGCGAGGCGCCGCGCCGGCTGGGCGTAATGAATGAACGGTCCGGAGACCCCTTCGGCCGGGTGATTACCTAGACAACAGAAGGAGTCGAAGCATGAATCTCGTTCGCGCAGCCAGTGGTTTCCTGGCGCTGATGGCGCTCGCCTGCGGGGCCACGCCCGCCGTCGCACAGTCGTATCCGGACAAGGCGGTCCGCATCATCGTGCCGTATGCCCCCGGCGGGTCGACGGACTCCACCGCGCGCCTCATCGCGCAGGCGTTGAGCCAGCAGCTCGGGCAGCCGTTCGTGGTGGAGAACCGGCCTGGCGCCGGCGGCCTCATCGCCCACGAGGCGGTGGCGAAAGCGGCGGCCGACGGCTACACGCTGCTGTTCAGCGCGGCCGGCCCGCTGGTGGTGTCGCCGCACACCTACGCCAGGCTTCCCTACGAGCCGATCAGGAGCTTCGAGCCGATCAAGCTCATCTCGACGGCGCCGCTGCTGCTGGTGGTGAACCCGAAGTTCCAGGCAGGCAGCGTGCAGGAGCTGATCAAGTACGCGGCGGCAAATCCGGGCAAGGTGACCTATGGATCCTTCGGCAACGGCAGCGCGGCGCATTTGGCGGGCGAGCAGTTCAAGATACTCACCAAGGTCGACATCGTGCACATTCCGTACAAGGGCAGCGCGCCCGCGCTGACCGACCTGGTTGGCGGCCAGATCGACATGATGTTCGACGTGCTGGTCACCGCGCTTCCCCAGGTGAAGGGTGGGCGCCTGCGCGCGCTGGCAATCACCTCGCCAGAGCGCTCGCCGCTGGTCTCCGATGCCCCAACGATGCAGGAAGCCGGTGTGAAAGGCTTCGATGCGGGCACCTGGTTCGGCGTCCTTGCGCCGGCCGGCACGCCGAAGAACGTGATCGACGCGCTGTCGAAGGCGCTCGACGCGACGCTCGCGAAGCCCGAGTTCCGCGAGGCGATTGTTTCCCAGGGCGCGTTCGTCGCAGGCGGCACGCCGCAGCAGTTCGGCGAGTTCTTCCGCTCCGAGCTGGACAAGTGGGGCGCGGTGGTGCGCGCGGCGAAAATCAAGGCCGAATGACCGGCCTCTACGCCGCGCCATCGCGCGATCGCGGCTATCGGTGAACCGTGCGGCCCACGCGGGCCGCGGCCCAGGTGCCGATCTGCGCCAGGGTGTCGCGCGCTTCGGGCAGGAAGGGGAACAGCGTGAAAACGTGCACCGAGTCCTGGACCAGGTTCAGCGTCAGGTTCACGCCGGCCGCCTTCGCGCGCTCGGCCAATCTGGTGGTGTCGCTGAACAACACCTCACCTTCGGTCGCCGTCAGATACATCGGCGGCAGGCCCGCGAAGTGGCCGAACAGCGGCGAGACCAGCGGGTCGGTGGGCTCGTGCCCCTGGAAATACGACGCGCCGAGATAACTCAGCAGATCGCGGTTCGCGACCGGGTCTTCGCCCGCGAACTGCCGCACGCTGGCGCCGCTTAGCGTCAGGTCGGCAAACGGGCACACGGCGATGATTCCTGAGGGCAAGGGCACGCCTGCACCGCGCAAGGCGATCGCCAGGGCAATGGCCAGGCCGCCCCCCGAAGATTCGCCGCTGAGTATCAGGTCGGACGCCTGTATGCCTTCCGCCAGCAGACCCCGGTACGCATCCATCGCGTCGTCGATGGCCGCCGGGTAAGGGTCCTCGGGCGCCAGCCGGTAGTCGACGGTGATGCATTCACCGCGCACCGCGCCGGCCAATCGCGCCGCGTATTCCACCGATCCCCTGGCAGAGCCGATCACGTAAGCCCCGCCGTGAAAATGCAGCACGGTCGGGATGCGTTGCGAGCCGATCGCACGCAGTGCGCCGCCTGCCGCGCCCACGCGCAGCGCGTGAACGCCGTTGAGCTCGATGTCGGCAACCGGGACGTCGTCCGGCGCCGGGAAATGGGTCAGCAGGAGACGGTCGTAGCCTTCCCTCAAGCCATCGTGGCCCCGGCTCACGTCTTCGGCGGTGAAGGCAGTCTTCCACAGGTCGAACGCGCGTTGGCTCTCGGGCCGCTGCATCTGCTTGCCTTCGCGCGTCGCCGCCAGGCCGAGCACGTTGCCGGCAGGCTCGTCCACCGCCTTGAGCACGTCGTAGTCCCAGACGAAGCCCCAGGTGGTCTCGGCCAGCGGGTCGATGCGCGACATGCCGCGCCAGCGACCATCGCGTGCGCGCAGCCGCGCTGCGTCGGTCTCGTGGACCATCTTCACCATCGAGCGCGCGCCGGCCTGCACGCGCGTGGTGCGCGGCCGGCGGCGCTGTTCGTATTCCGTGAGGCCGCCTTCGACATCCTTGCCCCCGTGGCGCTGCAGGCAGGTGGCGAGGGTCCAGGCGTCCTCGATGGCCTGGCAGGCACCCTGGGCGAGGAAGGGCACCATTGCGTGCGCTGCGTCACCCAATAGCGTGATCCGGCCGTGCGTCCAGCGGTCGATCGGATCGCGGTAATACATCCCGGTGATGAACGCCGATTCCACCGTTTCGAGCAGGCGCTGCACGCGCGGTTCCGCGCCGTCAAAGGAGCGGCGCAGCTCGTCGATGTCGCCGCTGTCGGTCCACGACTCGCGGTGGACTTCGGACGCGGGAACCGAGGCGAGCAGGCTGTAAAGATTTTTCGGGCGGACCCAGTAAGAAATGATGGTTCGCCCCGGGCCGGTCCAGTAGTTGCCCCGCTCCGGTAGTTTGATCGAGCTGAGCTTTGCGGCTGGCATCAGCGAGCGCCACATCAGGATGTTGGCGAAGTGGGTCGCCTGCGGCCCGTACAGGCTAGTTTGCACAGCCGAGTGCAGGCCGTCCGCGCCGATCACGGCGTCCGCGCGCAGGGTTTCGCCAGTGACCAGTTGTACGGAAGCGCTGTCCCTGTCCTGGCTCACCGCGGCGCACTTGGCGCCGAATCTGACGGTACCCGGCGGCAGCGCCTTGAACATGATGTCGATCAAGTCGGCGCGAAGCACGTTGTAAAGCGGCGCTCCGTAGCGCCTGGCCGCGTCCTTGCCCAGAGGCGCGTGGTGCAGCAGTTTCCCGGTTTCGAGGCGGCGGTAATCGTAGGATTCAGGCACTACGGCGATCGCAGCCATTTGTTCTTCCAGGCCCAAACGGCGCAATACGATCGCGCCATTGCTGGCGATCTGAATGCCCGCACCGATTTCGCTGAATTTCGCTGCCTGCTCCAGGACGATCGCTTCGACTCCGTTCTCGCGAAGCGCCAGCGCTGCGCACAGGCCGCCAAAGCCGGCGCCCACAATAATGACTCTCATCTCACATGTCCCCAGTTACGTCCGCAAACCGCTCGCATTGCGCTTTCGATTGAATCAGAATTTCCGACTCGAACAGCGGTCGATGCCGGGACAGGAACCAGCGCCCTTCGAGGCGCGAGTGCAGATTGACCTGCACCTGCCCGATGGCCTCATCTGCAGCGATGCGCCGGCCAATCCGCAGGCCGAGGGATCGAACCCTTGACCGCCCACCAATTCTTCCGCTTCCTCAAATCTCGACCTGCGTCCCCAGTTCGATCACCCGGTTTGCCGGGATGTGGAAGTACTCCACCGCGCTGCCCGCATTGCGCGACATGGCGGCAAATAATTTTTCTCTCCAGTCCGCCATCCCGGGTCCATGCGCGGCGATGACGGTCTCGCGGCTGAGGAAGAACGAGGTGTCGAGGTTTTCGAATTCCAGGCCATGGGGCCTGCAAAGCTCCAATGCCTTCGGCACGTCGGGCGTGTCGCGGAAGCCGAAGAAAAGCTTGATCCGGTAGCAGTTCTGTCCGAGCGATTCGACTGCCGTGCGCTCCGCTGCAGGGACCCATGGAATATCCCTGGTGATCACGGTAAGAAACACCACGCGTTCGTGGAGCACCTTGTTGTGCTTGAGATTGTGTAACAGGGCATGCGGCACGGCATCCGGATTCGCGACCATGAACACCGCGGTGCCGGAAACGCGCTGCGTCGGAAACGCGAACAGCGACTGGATGAAAGGCAGCAGGGGAATCGACGAGGCACGCAGCCGCTCGAACACGAGCTCGCGGCCGCGGCGCCAGGTCACCATCATGGTGAACACCAGCAGCCCCATTGCCAGCGGGAACCAGCCTCCCTCGGCGATTTTCAGCAGGCTGGAGGAGAAGAACGCCGCGTCCACCAGAAGGAAAAACCCCGTCGCTGCCAGGCACAGGAACAGGTTGTATCCCCAAAGGTAGCGAATGACGAAAAACGACAGGCAGGTGTCGATGAGCAGGGTCCCCGTCACCGCGACGCCGTAGGCCGCCGCCAGGTTGCTCGAGGAACCGAAGCCGATCACTGCGGCGACGATTGCGATCAGCAGTGTCCAGTTGATCATCGGGACATAGATCTGGCCGATTTGCCTGGACGAGGTGTGGACGATGTTGGTGCGCGGCAGGAAACCCAACTGGATCGCCTGCTTGGTGATCGAATACGCGCCCGAAATCACGGCCTGCGAGGCGATCACCGCGGCGAGTGTCGACAATGCGACCATCGGGTACAGCGCCCAATCCGGAAACATCAGGTAGAACGGGTTTTCGATGGCCTTGGGATTGTTGATCAGAAGCGCACCCTGCCCCATGTAATTGAGCGTCAGCGCCGGGAATACCAGGGAAAACCAGGCGAGCCTGATCGATTGCCTGCCGAAGTGTCCGAGGTCCGCGTACAGGGCTTCGGCGCCGGTCACGCAGAGCACCACCGCACCGAGAACCACGAAGGACTGCCAGCCATGCCGGGTGAGGAACAACATCGCGTGAACGGGATTCAGCGCCTCGAGCACCTGAGGCGCCCGCAGGATATGGACCATGCCTGCGATCGCAATCACGGTGAACCAGACCACCATCACCGGGCCGAACAGCGCGCCGACCAGCGAGGTGCCGTGGTTTTGCACCGCGAACAGGACCATCAGCACGACGACCGTCAGCGGCACCACGTAGGGCTTGAACAAGGGTGTTGCGACCTGCAATCCCTCGACCGCGCTCAATACCGAGATCGCGGGAGTGATCACGCTGTCCCCGTAGAACAGCGCCGCGCCAAACACGCCGAGCACGGTCAGCGGGCCGATCAGCCTGGGATGGTTCTTGACTGCGGCCGAGGTCAGCGCGAGCAGCGCCATGATGCCGCCCTCGCCGCGGTTGTCGGCGCGCATGATGAGGATCACGTACTTCATGCTCACCACGATCATCAGGGCCCAGAAAATCGAGGACACGCCGCCGAGCACGTTTTCCGTCGAGGCATGGCCGGCGATGCCGTGGATCGGGCTGAAGACCTCTTTCGCCGCATACAGTGGGCTGGTGCCGATGTCGCCGAAGACGATGCCGAGCGCCGCCAGCGACAGGGCCGCCAGGGAACGGGAGGATTGCTCGGTGCGAGGCATGAATGGATTGTCCGGAAGCGCGACAGGCCTTCATTGTAGTTGCATTCTTGCGGCGCAGCAGCGAAGGTTGGTCTGCTGCCCGGAAATGATCCGGCGAAGAGCGTGATTGCAGATGGCGAAACCTGGTCCTCCCGGCAACCGGCCCCCCGCGGGAACCGCATCCGGTTAGAATCACCGCACTGTGTTGAAGCTGGTCCGGCATGCCTGGCCGGATCACGGGGACCGCGCATTTGTCATGACACCGACTCTCAATATCATCGGCTGTGGAAAAGTCGGCCGCGTCCTCGGCCGCCTGTGGGCGGCAAGCGACGCCTTTGAACTTTGCGATGTCCTCAATCGTTCACCTGAGACGGCCGCAGCCGCGGTGAGCTTCATCGGCGCCGGGCGTCCAATCACGGATTACGCTGCACTGCGGCCTGCCGACGTCTATTTGATCGGCGTGCCCGATGACGCGATCGCGGCGTGTTGCGAACAACTCGTCGCGGCAGGCCATCCGGCCGCGGGCAAGACGGTGTTTCACTGCAGCGGCGCTCAGCCGGCGGCGATTCTCGCCGTTGCCGCGGCGCGCGGCGCCAGCATCGCCAGTGCGCATCCGGTGGCGAGTTTCGCCGACGCCGAATCGATCATCGCGTCGTTTGCCGGAACCTTCTGCTGCATCGAAGGCAACGCGGATGCGGTGCGGAGGGTGGCGGCGGCGTTCGGCAGGATCGGCGCGCGCACGCTCGAAATCGACGGCGCTTCCAAGCTTGTCTACCACGCGGGGTCGGTGTTCGCCGCCAGCTATCTGGTCACCTTGCTGGAGGTGGCGCTGCAGACTTACGAACAGGCCGGCATCCCGCGTGCGACCGCGCTCGAGCTGATGCAGCCGCTGGTGCGCGGCAGCGTCGGCAACGTGTTCGAAAAAGGGAC
>Ga0315281_10013167_pt1 | contig 11209 bp, 11 predicted proteins | sample YL17G07_0_MG_FD_204540 | JGI IMG/M metagenome (GOLD analysis project Ga0315281, IMG submission 204540) | Sediment microbial communities from Yellowstone Lake, YNP, Wyoming, USA - YL17G07_0 | ecosystem: Environmental > Aquatic > Freshwater > Lake > Sediment | place: USA: Wyoming | collected... | reverse complement strand
GCATTGATGGGGCTAATAGTTATTTATGATGACAGATCAATTTTAAAATCACAGGGGAAGCGCCGAGGTGTGAATAACGGATTGTATGAATGATCAGTTATGCTTGCATCAATGGTGTTTGTTAATCGCTGCAGCACACTCTACCACCAAGTCCGTGCCGCGATAAATCAACCCGCTGTAAACCTGTACCAGCGCGGCGCCCGCTTGCATTTTCTCCGCCGCATCCGCACCGCATAAAATTCCACCCACACCAATGATAGGTAACGCACCTTGAAGCTCAATGGCGAGCTGGCGGATGACTGCGTCTGATTTTTCTCGAACCGGCGCACCGGAAAGGCCGCCTGCTTCAGTGTGCAAGGGTAAATGTGTAACGCCATCTCGCGACAGGGTGGTGTTGGTGGCGATGACGCCGTCGATGCGATGTTTCATCAGCAGCGCGGCGATTTGCTTGATCTGCTCGCTATCCAGATCGGGCGCAATCTTGAGGGCAATGGGAGCATATTTGCCGTGTTGCTGTGCCAGAATTTCCTGTTCTGCTTTTAGTTGTGACAGCAGTGCATCCAATTCATCTCCGCCTTGTAATTGCCTCAGGTTTTTGGTGTTGGGGGAGGAGATGTTGATGGCGACATAGCTGGCATGCGGGTAAACCTTGCGCAGGCCGATGAGGTAGTCGTCGGCGGCGCGCTCGATGGGGGTGTCGAAATTCTTGCCGATGTTGATGCCGAGTATGCCCTTGTAGTGGCTGCGTTTTACATTTTCAATAAGTGCATCCACACCGAGGTTGTTGAAGCCCATGCGGTTGATGATGGCCTGCGCTTCGGGCAGGCGGAACAGCCTGGGTTTGGGATTGCCGGGTTGCGGGCGGGGCGTGACGGTGCCGATTTCGATAAAGCCAAAACCCAGTGCTGCGAGGGCATCAATGTAAGCGCCATTTTTGTCGAGCCCGGCGGCGAGGCCAACCGGGTTGGGAAAGCTCAGTCCCATTACGGTGCGGGGATCTGGGCTGGGCTGTTTGGTGAAGAGGGGAAGCATGCCAAGGTTATAGGCAAGCTGAAGATTGTCCAGGGTGACGTGGTGGGCGGTTTCCGGGTCAAGTGAGAAGAGTAATGGGCGGAGCAATGAGTACATCTGAATTTAATCCTGGCTGTGATTCAAAAAATAAGGTTGCTGAGAATAGCTATGGTTGCTGGTCAGTATCCAGCCGCTGCCAGACACCTTGCCGCAAGCCATGCAGCGGCTGGAAATTTCCCTTGTAGGCCATCTTGCGGCTTTCCCTGATCCAGTAGCCCAGATAAAGATGGGGTAGCTGCAATTGCCTGCACAATTCTATTTGCCACAGCACATTGTAAACGCCAAAGCTGGCCTGTTTGTTGTCCGGCTCGAAAAACGTGTACACCGAGGAAAGGCCGTCATCCAGTGCATCGATGATGCTGACCATGCGTAGCACACCTTCTTCACGAAACTCGACCAGCATGGTATCCACATGGCTTTGCAGGAGGAATTTCTGGTACTGGTCATGGCTGTCATTGCTCATGCCGCCATCGCGATGCCGCGCCTGCTGATAGCGCTTGTAGAGCTCAAAATATTCCTGCCTGTCCTGCAGCGGGTGCAGGGAAACTTCAAGATTGTTGTGTTTTTTCCAGCTGCGCCTCTGGGTGCGGCTGGCGGCAAAATGGTTGACTTCAACGCGTACCGGAACACAGGCAAGGCAACTGTCACAACGCGGTCTGTAGGTGAAGGTTCCGCTGCGGCGGAAGCCCTGCTTCACCAGCTCGGAATAGATGGCGGGCGAGATTAAAAAGCCGGGTGTCGCCACTTGTGAACGGGCTTCCTGCTCGGGCAGGTAGCTGCACTGATAGGGTGCGGTCAGATAAAATTGTAACGCCGACAAGGGCATGTCACGCAACAGGGTCATGGTCTATATGAAAACAGAGTTATTGAGCTTTTTATAATTCATGACTTCAAAATCGTTAACGAAAACTGCTCACCAGGCTTAAACCCCCTCCGGCTCCCCCTTGTCAGGGGGAGAGACGCGCACGCCCCTCCCCTGTAAAGGGGAGGCTGGGAGGGGTTTGGAAGTGTCACCATTTTTGAATAAATTAGCAATGCGCCAGGGTGCGGGAACGTCTGGATAGTGTATCAATTCTTTCAGCCTGCTGATAAATTCTTTGCGCGGAATTTCGCGGGCACCCATGCTGGCCAAATGCGCGGTATTCATCTGGCAGTCTATCATGCCGAAATTCCACTGTTTAAGCTGTGCAACAAGATGGGCGAGGGCGATTTTTGAAGCGTCTGTTTTGCGGCTGAACATGGATTCTCCATAGAACATTCTTCCCAGGCTGACACCGTAAAGCCCTCCCACCATTTCGTCATCGACCCAGGTTTCGACCGAATGTGCCAACCCAGCCTTGTGCAAATGAACATAGGCCTTAATGATTTCTTCCTGTATCCAGGTGCCGTTCTGCCCTGTGCGCGGCATGGCACAGGCACGCATGACCTGCTCGAAGGCAGTGTCGGTGCGCACTTCGTAGTGCCCTCGTTTCAGGGTTTTGCGCAGGGAGTGCGACATTTTAAATTCGTCCGAAAACAGCACCATGCGAGGGTCAGGACTCCACCATAAAACGGGGTCTCCCGCGCTATACCAGGGGAAGATGCCCTGGCGATAGGCAGACAGCAGGCGCTCGGGCGTAAGGTCACGGCTGGCGGCAAGCAGGCCGTTGGGCTCTTGTAGCGCTTGTTCCAGCGGAGGGAACGGCGTATCGTGCTGTAGCAGGGTGATATTCACGTTTGGCAGGTTTCAGGATGGCGCTAGTAGTTTTTCACGGAAGATGGCGAATATTGTAGATATTTACTTATATAATAACCGAAGCAGATGGACATATCGTACAGGGGATATACCTGTTGGGTTTATTCAGCAATAAATCAGATCACCCGTTAGCCAATTTAAAAGCTGCACAGAAGCTGCTGGACGACCTACCCAAGGTTGACAGTGTGGCAGTATTGCATGAAATAGGACAGTGGATAGAAGCACTCTTTGATCCTGCAAATGAGTTTCGGCTGGATCACCAGTTTGCCGTTTTGCGGATACTCGATGAATCAGCACATCCCCATCTGCGCAAAATCATCCAGACATATTTTGCAGCCGTTCCACCCAGCGCATTTCAGGAAAACCGTTTATGGAGTGCGATGAATGAATTTCTTACTTTCAGGGAGTTGGGTTATCTCGATCTGATTATTGGATTAAAAAATGGCGAAAAGGGGAGTTCCAGTATCAAGGCCAGCATACCGCTGATTATTGCCCGTGGTATTAACGCAGTGTGCGGGCGCATGGAGTGTGCTGCGGTGAAATACCATCCGCTTGATCCGCAGGTATGGGCACGCCTCGCCGTTTTTTATTCCTTTGCCGAATCTGAAGATTGTCTTGAAGAGCAGCTTTCCCTATATGCGGGGCCGGGCGCCAGCATCACGGCCGGGCGACTGTTTGCAAGTACCCTGGTATGGTACGCAGCCAGCACGGGTACGTTCAAGCCGCTGGAGTTTCATATCGCCAAGCGTTTGATCGCCCACTTGAACAAATTATTTACGGTGAGCAATCAATATCAGCCTGGCTGTTTGCTTGCTTTTGATATTGGCAAGCCAGCATCACCTTTTCGGATTAAAGAGGCGGGCGCCATGTATCCTCCCGGCGTGCGTCTGGTTGGTGTTGGCGCTTCGTTGGGCCAATTGGAAGCACTGAGCAAAACACTGGAAAAAAATATGGTGCCTGAAGAACTGAATATGGGGGTTGCCTACAGTCCTGAACAGGTGGGTGAGGTGGTGCGTCGTATGGCTGCATATTTCAGGGTGACTTTCCCGGTACGCAGGCCTGCGCGGCGTAAAATCAAGATGAACATCAGCGTGCTGAGCGGTTTTTTCAATATGGTTGAGCAAACCAATGTCGATCTTAATTTGAATGACCCTGTCAGCGAAAGCCTGGAAGTGGGAGATGTAAGCGCCAACGGCCTCAGTTATGTGTTGCCACCCGGTAAAAACAGCAACGTGCAGATTGGAACACTGGTCGGCATTCAGCCTGACAAGTCCCTGCACTGGGGAGTGGGCATCGTAAAACGCTTGCAGCGTGATGGAGAAAATAGTTTGCACGTCGGGGTGAAAATTTTATCGAACAAGGTAAGCAACGTCATGTTGCAGGCAGATAAGGGGGCTGCGAAATTCCCGGCCCTTTATCTGGAAAGACCTGAAGATCAAGCGGGTGAGAGCTGGATATTGATGAAGCCTGATACTTTCACCATCAACCAGAGCCCTTCAATGTTTCTGGGTGAGCAAAGCTACCTGATGATGCCTCTTGGGTTGGAAGAAAAAGGGGATGATTTTGATGTGGTGCGCTATCGCAAGATGGAGCACGACAGCAGTGTGGAAGAAACCTATTAAACGATTTTTTGTTTCAGCCAGCGTTCAATATCATTAATCTCATCGATGCAAACCGAGTGCGGCATCGGGTATTCATGCCAATCCAGATTAAAGCCGTGTTGCTGCAGTTTGTCCGCAGACATTTTTCCCAAAGCGTAAGGCACTACCGGATCGTGTTTGCCGTGGGCAAAGAGTATGGGCGTTTTAAGCGCGCTGAGGCTGACCTCCTGTGAAAGGGTGTCAGCCAGCGGCAGGTAGGTTGAAAGGGCAAGTATGCCGCCCAGCCTGGCCGGGTGCCTCAGCCCGGTGTGCAGTGCAATGGCACCACCCTGCGAAAACCCGGCGAGGAAAATATTTTCGGCTGCTACGCCACGGTCTTTCTCTGCCGAAATAAATTTTTCAATTTCAAGCTGCGAAGCGCGTATCCCTGCAGCATCCTGTTTTGCGGCAATATCGACATCCGCGATGTCGTACCATGAGCGCATCACAAAGCCGCCGTTGATCGTGACAGGGTGCTTGGGTGCGTGAGGAAAAATATAACGCATGGCTACCGGCAATTCCAGTTGTTCTGCGACCCCCACAAAATCTTCACCATCCGCCCCCAGGCCGTGCAGCCAGATCATGGTGTGCCTGGGTGCCGTACCTTTGTCGAGGACGATATGGGGCAGGATGTCTGTCATGTTTTACGCTTCACTGTCAGGGCTGGCAGCTTGTGCAAGGGGTTCTTCGGTGATGATCTCGCGAAGCACCTGGAATATTTCACGATAACTTTTGGGTGGCTTAAGCAATTCCTTTTCCTTGAGGGCATTGCGTATCAATGTGCGCAAACGCTGCACGTCAGCGCCGGGATAGGCGGCGAGCAACTCGGTGAGTGAATCTGGCTCTTCCAGCAGACGGTCGCGCCAGCGCTCTACCTGATGCAGCCAGGCGATATGCTGGCGTGAGGTGCCGTTCCACTCGGCCAGTTTGGCCTGTATGGGGGCGGGGTCGATGGTGCGCATCAGTTTGCCGATGTACTGCATCTGGCGGCTGATCGCGCCGAAGCTTTTGATTTTTTTTACTTCGCGTACCGCATCGCGCAAATTGTCGGGCAGCTCGATCTCGGCCAGTTGCTCCTTGCTGAGTCTGGTTAATTGCTCGCCGAGATCCTGCAGCTCGATCATCTGCTTTTTGACCTTGGTTTTGCTGGGCGGAAGATTTAGCTCTTCACTGTCGTCGTATTGCTGTTGTTTCATCGGGGTTCGGTATTAATTCATATATGTTGTTATGATAACGCCTTACGACCGGACGTTATATAAAATTTACCCCATTGTTTTACATATTTTACCAAGATGACCTCAAATTTAACTGAAAAAAGCTCCACTACCAGTTCTCCTGATGCCCTGCGCCAGATCGCACGGGATCTCGTTCAATATGCCGTAAAACAAGGCGCTTCGGCCTGTACAGCCGAAGTGTCTGAGGGTATAGGTCAGGCTGTTACGGTACGCAATGGCGAGGTGGAAACCATTGAATATAACCGCGACAAGGGTCTGGGCATCAGTGTTTATATAGGCAAGCAGCGTGGCAGCGCCAGCACCTCGGATTTTTCCCAAAAAGCGATACGCGACAGCGTGGATGCAGCCTTGAATATTGCGCGTTTTACTGCCAGCGACGAGTGCGCACTGTTGCCTGAACGCGAATTGCTGGCAACCGAATTTCCCGATTTTGACCTGTATCACCCGTGGCTGCTGGATGTGGATAGCGCCATTGAATTGGCCCGCCGTTGCGAGCAGGCAGCTTTTGATACCGACAAGCGTATCAGCAATTCCGAGGGTGCCAGCATCAATGTGCATGAGTCGAATTTTATTTATGCCAACAGCATGGGATTCTTGAATGGCTTTCCCACTTCACGTCACAGCATTAGCTGCTCGGTCATTGCCGGGAAGAATGCCGATATGCAGCGTGATTACTGGTATAGCGAGGCGCGCGACCCGGCAGATTTGCTGTCGGCAGAAAAGGTGGGGCGCATCACCGCCGAGCGCACCGTGCGACGGCTGAAGGCGCGCAAGCTTGCCACCATGCAGGTGCCGGTGCTGTTTGAAGCACCGGTTGCGGCCAGTTTGCTCGGCTCGTTTGTCAATGCGGTAAGCGGGGGCAGCCTGTACCGGAAATCTTCCTTTTTGCTCGATCAGCTCGGCCAGCCGGTATTCTCACCCATTATCCATATTGAAGATGTGCCTGATATCCGCAAGGGTCTCGCCAGCGGTGCTTTTGACGGCGAGGGTGTGAAAACTCAGCACCGCACCATTGTTGAAAATGGTGTCCTGCAAGGGTATTTTTTGGGCACCTATTCGGCATGTAAACTGGGTATGCGCAGCACCGGTAATGCGGGCGGCACACACAATTTAATTGTCAAACCGGGTGAGCTCGATTTTAAGGGGTTGCTGAAAAAAATGGGCAAAGGCTTGCTGGTTACCGAGTTGCTCGGTTCCGGTGTGAATGCGGTGACGGGGGATTACTCCAGGGGAGCGGCAGGTTTCTGGGTGGAACATGGCGAGATTCAGTATCCGGTGGAAGAGATCACTATCGCGGGGAACCTCAAGGATATGTATAAACACATTGCAGAAGTGGGAAATGATGTGCTGATATCCGGCGCGCGCCAGTGTGGCTCCATTCTGATTGAAAATATGATGGTGGCAGGGCAGTAAAGATGAGTGAAAACACAATCAAAATTGAAGACGGCTTGAGCGAAAACGAACGCGTTGCGCTCACGCAATATCTGGATGAGAAATTGCGGGAACTGAACAGTGCGAATGGTGTTGCTCCGTTGGCGCGTGCCCGCATGCAACTGGATATTGCCGAGATTCTGAATAATCTGGAACGCAAAACTGAAGCGTGGGATTTTGCGCGTGATGCTTTTGATACCGCATTAAAAAATGATGCCTGGCAAGACGCGGTGGAGGCTTGCAATGTGTTGTATCAAGCCGAGCAGGATGACTCCATTGCCGCTTTGGGCATGGGTGTATGGCTATCGGTAAGTTTTCCGGTTGACCCCGAGCTTACGCTGGCGATGTTGCTGCATATCGTTGATGAAACGCCCAACAACTCGGACGGTGCCGCGCTTGCCGCAGTCGTTGCCCGCTATGTGGTCGATATGCGCGCAGACGATGACAGCCACGAAAGCCAGGGTTTCCTCGCCAATAATCTGATCGCCATGGTTGCCGGTCGGCACAGCAATGTGCGTGACCAAGCCGCGCTGGACGCCTGGATGGACAGGCTAGAACTGCGCGATCCGCAAGTGTTTCTCCCGCGCCTGGGCCAGGTGGTGGATGTGATGGTGGGTGATGCCTGGTGGTTTGAGCGGGATGAGCTGCGCAGCAAATTTGATGGTTAAATGAGTATATTTCGATTGTTAATTGGTAGAGTAAGCGGTGACTACACATTAGCCTATTGACAAAGTTGCTGGGGCAGGGAGAATCCGTAAAGGGTAACGATATTCAAGTATCAAAGCTGCTGTATTTCGTACCATTTAATATATTAAGGGGGGAATCATGAATAAATTATATTCTGGGATGTTGCTTGTGGCCTTCGGTCTGTACTCATCGCTCATTTCTGCAGCACCAGGTGAATGGTGGGAAATGACGACGAAAATGGAAATGGAAGGTATGCCATTTGCGATGCCTGCCCAGGCCATGAAAATTTGCATGCCCAAGGGAGGACAAAGTGATCCCAGTAATACTCAGGGTAAAGATAAAAATTGCAAGATGACCGATGTCAAGCATTCTGGTAACACCGTTAAATTCAAAGGCTCGTGTGTTAATCAGGGTGAGACCATGAACATGGAAGGTGAAACCAGCCATGATGCCAACAGCTTCAAGAGCAATGTCAAGATGACAGGTAAGTCACGTGGTGAGCCGATCGATATGAAAATGGCCAGCAGCGGTAAACGCATAGGCGGAGCCTGTGATACAGAGGAGCTAGGGAAAAAAGCCAAGGCACAAATTGATGCTGGTATGGCCAAAGCCTGTGATACGTCAAAATACAAGACAACTGACTGGATGTACAACTCAAGCAATTTTACAGGAGCAAAGCCTGTCTGTCCCGGCAAACTGGACACGATGTGCAAAGTCTTGCGTAATGATGTGCCGCATGATTTACAGGCATTCCAGACATTACAAAGCATGGATAAGGACCGCGGCAAGGATTCTCCGGCCAAAGCTTGCAATATGGATATGGCTAGTATGACCAAGGCAATGTGTAAAGAGCGAGCCAAAAAAGGCCCCTTGTCCTTCCTTGAGGCATCTTGCCCTGCAGAGGCTAAAGTCTATCGGGAATTGCAGCGCAAACAGGCAGAGTGCGGTGAGCGTGGCTTTACATCAGGCATCAAGATGAAGCAGTGCATGGGAGGCGAGATGATAGAAGAGGAAACCCGAAGCGCGGCGCCTACGAAATCCAAAAAAGCCAAGGCAGAACCCGAGCAGGATAATTCAACTTCAAGCGACAGCACTTCCGATTCAGTAATTGATGGAGCGAAAAAATTGAAGGGCTTGTTTGGTTTCTGAGTTGCGAACAGTGCGTTATTTGTTGATCGGGCTGTTGCTGGTGTGCCAAGGTGCACAGGCGCAGCCCGATCCTTTTCCTGCGGTTGCTTCTGCCTATGTGGTGAGGGTTAATGGTGAGTTACTGTGGGAAAGGCAGGCAAATCGGCGTTTGCCACCCGCAAGTTTGACCAAGCTGATGACGGTGCTACTGGCGCTGGATGACTATAAGCCCAAGGCGGTTGTCGAGATCAGCAGGCAGGCAGCAAGGGAGACCGGGATGAGGCTGGGCCTGAAACATCAGCAGCGTTTTTATGTGGAGGATATGCTGGCTGCTGCGCTGATCAACTCGGGCAACGATGCCTGTCATGCACTGGCAGATTTTGTGGGGGGAGATCATCAGCGTTTTGTAAAGCTGATGAATCAACGCGCAAAGAAACTGGGCATGAGCAATACCAACTTTACCAATGCCTGCGGGCACGATGCGGCTGATCATTTTTCAAGTGCGCATGATCTTGCTATCTTGACGACTGAGGTAATCAAACACAAGTGGATCGCTGATCTGGCAATCAGGGAGTCCATGCAAATTTCTGAAATTGGCACGTCAAAAAATTACACCCTGCAAAATAAAAACGCCCTGATAGGCCGCTATCAGGGCGCTTTGGGTTTGAAGACGGGCTACACCCCCAAGGCGGGTACTTGTCTGATTGCCCTTGCCGAACGCGGCGGAACGCGGGTGATGCTGGTGATGCTGAATTCGGCCAATCGCTGGTGGGATGCAGTTGATTTGCTCGATCTGGCCTTTGCGCAGGCTCGCCATGCTTCTTGATCGCAGATGAGGATGTAGTGTTCACTCTTAAAACCAGATGGAATCGAAACGCATAACTTCACTCACAGTTGTACTGCTAAGTTGTGCAGTTTTTCTGTCTTATATAAATTCCTTGTGGGGTTCCTTTCAGTTTGATGATTTTAATGTGATCGTCAACAACCAGCGTGTGCATACCTGGCAGGCATGGTTGCAGGATATACAACAGGGTATACGTCCGCTGCTCAAATTTACCTATACACAGAATTGGACAATGGGTCTAAGTGAGACTGGCTTTCACCTGACCAATGTGCTGATACATTCATGTAATACTCTGCTGGTGCTGCAATTGTCGCGCCGATTTGTTGCAAACTTTCCAGCGTTACAAGCGCAATCAAGCCTCCCCTTCATGGCTGCCTTGCTGTTTGCAGTGCACCCGGTACATACCGAAGCGGTGACTTACATTTGTGGACGTTCCAGTGCGCTGATGACGCTATTTTACCTGTCAGGGTTGCTGTTTTATATTGCCGGACGGGTTCAGGGCAAGCAATGGTATCTGCATGTGCTCACTCCTCTTTGCATGTTGTTTGCGCTGAGTGTAAAGGAAATAGCAGTGACCTTTCCGTTTGCGCTGCTGTTGTGGGAGCTATACAACGGCGGCTCGGTCAAGGCGGTAATTCGTAGTCAGTGGTCAAGCTGGGTACTGTTGCTGGCGAGTGCAATTTTCTTTTTGCTTCATCCCGGCTATTTGAGCATGGTAGAAACCAGCGGGCATTTAAATAGCTTGAGTGGAAATATTTCTACCCAGCTACTCGCTTTTGTATATCTGTCACGGCAGTGGTTGTTGCCGTTGTGGTTGAATATTGACCCTGACTTACCAGTACTGCATGGCTTTGCCGGTTTATGGCCGCATGCACTTGTACTGATGGCTGTGCTTGTGATGATGCTGCTTACCATACGCCGTCGCCCTTGGATCAGCTTTGCTCTGGCCTGGGCAGTGCTGCAACTTATTCCGCTTTACCTGTTTCTCCCCAGGCTGGATGTGGCAAATGACAGACAGCTTTATCTGGTGAGCTGGCCACTGGCGCTTGCGTTAGTGGCAGAGCTATCGCTGTGGTTAAAACCATTGGCATTTCGACTGGTCACGGGTATTGTTGTAATAATGCTGATGAGTTTAACGGTGTCGCGCAACCAGGATTACCGTAATGAAATAACGCTGTGGGAGGCGACAGTGAAACGTTCGCCGGAAAAAGCGAGGGTGCAGAATAATCTGGGCTTTGCCTATATGCTGGCCGGGAGAAAAGAAGAAGCGCGTGTAGCGTTCAACGCCTCTCTGCAGTTTGATCCGAAATATTACAGGGCTCGTTATAACCTGATTCGTCTGAATGATGAGGCAAACAGGCAAGAAAGGTAATTGCTGCAGGGTCATGTCTTGTACAGCTATCACCTATCCTCTGGGGCGAATTTTTTGCTGATATTG
>Ga0315281_10013166_pt1 | contig 11210 bp, 10 predicted proteins | sample YL17G07_0_MG_FD_204540 | JGI IMG/M metagenome (GOLD analysis project Ga0315281, IMG submission 204540) | Sediment microbial communities from Yellowstone Lake, YNP, Wyoming, USA - YL17G07_0 | ecosystem: Environmental > Aquatic > Freshwater > Lake > Sediment | place: USA: Wyoming | collected... | reverse complement strand
CTACGCGTGTGTTCGCCATCCGCGTTACGTGGAGTTCATCCTGACATTTCTGGCGCTGGCCCTCTTGACCGGAGCCGTGGGGATTTTTCTGCTGGTAATTGTGACCATCCTGTTGTATTTAATTGTTGCGCCGCTCGAGGAACGGGAACTCCTGGAACATTATGGGGCGGATTATGAAGCCTATGCCCGCGAGGTTCCGCGCTTCGTGCCCCGTCTGCGGCGGTAAGACTAAACCTCAGATGTCGGGCTAACCTGGAGGTTCTCATGCGTAAGTATCGCATCGTGACGTTCCTGCTCGCTGGATTGTCCGTGGTCGTGCCTCTGCGGGCCCAGCAGGTGTGCCCCGGCTTCTCCATCGTTATCAGCACGCCGGAGGATGAACTGACGCTCGCCTACAACGGAGCGGAGAATCCCCAGGAGCAGGTCGCCGCGCTGGACAAGTTCATGCAGGCCCACGCGGACTCCAAGTTTGTCCCCTGCGCGCACGAGTACTACACGATGGCCTACCTCAAGCTCAACGACTACGACAAGGTCATCGAGCACGGGGAACAGGGGCTGGCGGGCCACGAGGACCTGATGCTCGTGATGAACATCGCCAAAGCTTATGTGGCCGGCGGCAAGGTCAGCGATACCGCCTTCGCGACGATTTTCAAAGCCCCGGAATTGATCAAAACCGAGAGCGCGCCGAGCCGACCCCCCAAGGTCAGCGACGACGATTGGAAGAAGGAAATGGACGAAGCGGCGGAGCAAGCCAAGGAATGGCGCGCCTATATGGAGTATGCATTCTTCCAGCTCGTGCCACGCGTGACCGACCCCAAGAAGCGGGTCGAGGTCCTCGACCAGTTCGCCCAGGCCTACCCCGACAGTCCGAACGCCGGAAAGCTTAACCTGCAATACTTCCTCGCCTACCAGATGGTCAACAACTCTGTGAAGGCCAGCGAGTACGGCGAGAAAGCCATCGCTTCAGACCCGACCAATGTGGAGACCCTCAATGGCGTGGCGGATTACTACGCCACGACTCTGCAAAACAATCTGGAAAAGGCCGAAGGCTATGCCAAGAAAGTCTTGGACCTCGCGCCCGCCTTGAAGAAGCCGGAGGGCATGGACGACGCCCAGTTCAAAACCTATCAGGACAGCCAGCTGGGGATAGCCCATGCAACCCTGGGCTATATGGCGTTTGTCACAGGCAGCAAGACTCACAAGGTCGCGCCTGCCATCCAGGAATTCAAGACGGCGGTTGACTTGCTGGGCGGAAACCCCACGTTCCAGGGCCGGACGCTGTTTTACCTGGGTTATGCGTACGAAGTGCTCGCACCGGCCAACCACAAGGGCGCTATCGATGCTCTGACCCGCTCCGTAAGCCTTGCCAGCCCCTGGCAGGCTCAGGCTCAGGACCTTTTAGGGAAAGTCAAGAAAGCAGCGGGACAGTAGAAGGGCGGCATACAGTAGGTGGCATGTGGTAGGTGGGGAGTAACAGCCTCATCTATCGACGAGTACATTGCTAACGGGGTTCGAGCTTTCCTTCTTGCCAGTCACAATTCACTATTCACCCTTTCCCGTTCATCATTCATAATTCTGCCTTTCTCCCCTTCCTCTTCCAAAGGTAATAGGCCGGTATTCCGACTGCAACCATCAGAACTCCCAAACCCGCCTCGACCGGTTTTTCGAGGAGCGTGTTAACGAGAAACCAAGTCGAGGCGAGAACGAAGGCAATAGGGACCCAGGGGTAGCCGAAGACTCGATAGGGACGGGCGAGTTCCGGCCGCTTGCGCCTCAAGATGATGACGGCGAGTCCCGCCAGCGCGTAGAAAACCCACGCCGCAAAAACCACGTAGGTGAAAAGCTCTTCGTAGGTGCCCATGGCCACCAACAAAATCGCCCACGCGCCCTGGAGGAGCAACGCCCGGTGCGGCGTGTGATATCGCGGGTGGACAGCCGCGCACCAGCGGAAGAACAGGCCGTCCTGCGCCATGGCGTAATAGACGCGGGGCGCGGCTAGGACGCTCCCGTTGATGCTCCCCAGGGTCGAAATGATGATGACGATGCTCACAAGGTAGGCGCCGGTTCGGCCGAAGATTCGAACTGCCGCGTCGGCCGCCACGCGCGGCGACTGGGCAACTTCTGGCAGCGTCAGCACGCGGTAGTACATCAGGTTCAAACCCAGGTAGAGCACGATCACGCCCACCGTTCCAAGAATAAGCGCCAGGGGAAGGTTGCGTTCCGGGCGCTTCACCTCCCCCGCGGCAAAAGTGCAGGTGTTCCACCCTTCGTAAGCCCAGAGTGCCGCAACTAAAGCCAGGCCGAACGAAGCGACGAATCCTCCACCCGAAGCTACCGGCAACGATTTGACTCCCGCAGGAACCCCTGCCACCAGCACGTACCCCAGAATCACGATCACCACCATCACGCCGACTTTCAAGCCCGTTAGGACGGACTGCGTCAATCCACCCTCGCGCACGCCGCGATAGTTAATGGCCGTAAATAGCATGATGGAGGCGGCCGCGGCGGCCTTCGCCTCCCACGGCGAGAGGGGTATGAAATCGCCTAGATACTGCGCAAAACCCACGGCCAGGACTGAAATGCCACCGCCTTGTGCCGCAAGGAAAAACGACCAACCGCACAGAAAGCTCACTAGCGGCCCGTAAGCCTCGCGCAGAAAAACGTACTGGCCGCCGGAACTGGGAAGCATGGCGGCCATCTCGGCAAAGGAAAGCGCCCCGAACAAACTCAACAACCCACCCGCAATCCACACCGCCAGCGCCGCGCCGGGACTGCCCACTTCGCGTGTGATCTCGGCCGGAACGATGAAGATCGCCGTGCCAATCATGATTCCGACGGCAATCGAGGACGTTTCCCACAGGCCCAGAGCGCGCAGGAGCTGGGGCTGGTCGGCGGGGGGTGAGGTTGGAGTGTTAGCCACGGCTTCGTTCATCGGTAGGGGCGATCCGTCAGCCGACGGATCTCCCCTACTGTCACTGTCAATGCCCGCGCCACAATAGAGGATTCCCCCCCACGCGGTCAACCAAGAACAGCCCGCGCGGCTGGGTTATAATCCCGCGAACGCCAGAACCGGGGTGACACCTAGATGCGCTACAACAATATTCTGGAGGCAATCGGCCGCACGCCGCTCGTCAAGCTCAACCGCCTCACACGCGGCTCGAAAGCCGCCGTGTACGCGAAGTGCGACCAGTTGAATCCCGGGGGGAGCGTCAAGGATCGCATTGGGACCGCCATGATCGACGAGGCCGAGCGACGCGGCCTGCTCAAGCCCGGCGGCACCATCGTCGAAGGCACTTCGGGCAACACCGGCATGGGCTTGGCGCTGGTGGCCGCGGTGCGCGGCTACAAGGCTGTCTTCACCATGACCGACAAGCAGTCAAAGGAGAAGGTGGACCTTCTCAAGGCGCTGGGAGCGGAAGTGATCGTGTGCCCCACCGCGGTCCCCCCCGACGACCCGCGCAGCTATCACTCGGTGGCCGACAAACTCACGCGCGAGATTCCCAACGCCTATCATCCCAATCAGTATACGAACCCTGCCAATCCTGAAGTGCACTACCGCACCACGGGTCCGGAAATCTGGGAGGATACCGAAGGCAAGATCACGCACTTCGTGGCAGGCATGGGCACCGGCGGAACCATCACCGGCGTGGGCCGGTATCTGAAGGAAAAGAAGCCCGGCATTCGGATCATCGGCGCCGACCCGGACGGCTCGCTGCTCTACGATTTCTTTCATAAAGGAATCGTGGGCAAGGCCGAGACTTACAAAGTCGAAGGCATTGGCGAAGACTTCTTCCCCACCACGCTCGACTTCAGTGTGCTCGACGACGTCATTCGCGTCAGCGACAAGGATTCGTTTTTATGGGCGCGACGACTGGCCCGGATGGAAGGAATCTTCGCGGGGGGCTCAGCGGGCACGGCGATCGCCGGCGCCATGCGCGTGCTTCCCACACTCGCGGAGACCGACTTGATGGTCGTCCTAATCCCTGACACCGGCATGCGTTACTTAAGTAAGGTCTATAACAACGAGTGGATGCGCGACAACCGTTATCTCGAGCCGCCCGTGGCGCTGACCGCCGGCGAAATCGTCCAGGCCAGAGCGGACACAGGACAGGCACGCTCGTTGGTAACGGTGGCGCCCTCCGATACCATCGCCGCCGCGCTGGAGCGAATGCGCGCGCACGATTTCTCCCAACTTCCGGTCTTCGAAGACGGCACGCCCGTCGGCGCTCTCTACGAAGACGCCATTCTCACGTTGGCGCTCGAGGGCAAGGACCTGAAGAAACGCGTGGTCCGCGAAGTAATGGGTGGCGCCTTTCCCGTGGTCCCCGCCTCCGCCACCATCGACCAGATCACCCATTGCATCACCCGCGACTGCCCCGCGGTGTTTGTCGAGACCGGCAGCGGGAACTACGACATCCTCACTAAGTACGATTTACTCCAGGCCATCGCGCGGATGGTGGGACAGCCGTAGCAATGGGCTTTCCCACCGATCGGCCCTCGAACTCTGGATTCCAGCGGGACGTCCCCAAGGAGGGGGAACCAAAGGCCTCAGAACCAGCGGTAGGCATCTTTGCGGTGGCCGACAAACTCTATCTTAATCAAGAGGCTTCCGCGGAATAGCGAATAAACAACACGATACTCCGTCGCGACGCGGAGACGGTAGCGATTCTCGGACCCTTTCAGCTTCTTAGACCCCGCCGGGAAAGGATTCTCCGCCAACTCAGCAATTTTCCTCAGTGCGGTAACACGGACCTGTTGGGGTAGCCGGGCGACGTCTCTTTCAACTGAACTACGATAACTAATCTCCCAGCTCATGCTTGTACTTTTTCAGGAGTCTGCTGATCGGCAAGGCGGGTTCGTTTTTGCGAGCATCGCAAATGAGGTTCAGCGCTTCATCTTCACTAAGCGGGTTCTTCGCATATGGCCTTTTCGCACGATTGATGACGGCCCACACGCCTGGAACCTCGGCCAGCCTGGTCATTTGAGGAAAAGGATGCAGATGTTCGTCCACGGCAGGGACAGGGTTCTTGATCGTCGTTCGTTTACGCTGCGAAGTTTTCCGATGTTTCTTCACAGATGTAGTTTAGCCCGAGTATCCTGCATTCCTCAACAGAAGAATTTCCCGCCGCGCGAGTGTTCGACCCACTACATGAGTCGTTGCTGGCGCCAAGGCCGCTCGCCAACATCAAAATGGATGCGGGGTGAAGGGGGGTTTGACAATTCCTTCCACCCGCCCGAGAATGGTTCTCTCAGGGAGAATACAAAAGGATGAAGATCAGTCCGCAGGATGTTCTCAACGCCTTGAAGGCGGTCGAGGATCCTGACCTCCATCGGGATATCGTTTCGCTGGGATTCGTCAAGGACCTCGAGGTTAGCGACAGCCGCGTCTCGTTCACGATTCAATTGACCACGCCCGCCTGTCCGGTGAAAGACCAACTCGCGGCCGCGGCCCGGCAAGCCGTCGCGGCGCTGGGTGTCGCGGACGTGCAAGTGCGCATGACGTCGCAGGTGATGACGCCGATGCGCGGGAAAAATCAGTTGATCCCGCAAGTCAAGAACACCGTGGCGGTGGCGAGCGGCAAGGGGGGCGTGGGCAAGTCCACTGTGGCGGCCAACCTGGCCGTGGCGCTGATGCGCACCGGCGCCAAAGTCGGCCTGATGGATACCGACGTTTACGGTCCGAGCGTGCCCATGATCATGGGCGGGAGCACCGCGCCCCACGTGGTGGAAGGAAAAATCGAGCCGCCGGTCGAGTACGGCATCAAGATTATTTCGATGGCCTACTTCCTGCCGAAGAACGAAGCCGTCATCTGGCGTGGGCCGATGCTGCACAAAACCATTCAGCAGTTTTTGGGTGAAGTGCGCTGGGGAGAGCTGGATTACCTGCTCATGGACATGCCTCCGGGGACTGGCGATATCCAGTTGAGCCTTTCGCAGACCATTCCCCTGACGGGCGCGGTGATTGTCTCAACCCCGCAGGATCTGGCGTTGACTGTGGCCTCAAAGGCCATCGCCATGTTTCAAAAACTCAACGTGCCCATCCTCGGCATCGTGGAAAACATGAGCTACTACCTCTGCCCGGAGTGCGGGCATCGCGAGGATATCTTCGGGCACGGCGGCGCACGCGAGGCGGCCAGCAAGCTGGGCCTCCCTTTCCTGGGCGAAATTCCGTTGGACGTGAACGTGCGCATCCAGAGCGACAGCGGCAAACCTGTGGCGCTCGACGACACGACTCCGTATGGAAAAACGTTCCAGGAAGTGGCCGGGGCGCTCGCCGCTCAAATCAGCGTGGCGAATTATCAGGTGGGACCGGAAATCACGATTGAATAGGAAGTTGTTGGTAGTTGGTAGTTCATAGTAGGTTGTTCCCGGTCAGTTACTCCGAACAAGCGGGCGCACAACGACAACTAACAACTCACAACTAACAACGAACCGAGGCGCGACAAACGCGCAGGGCCGAAGGCTAATTTGCAGCTCATTCCTAAGAAAATCAAACTCGCTGCCGGCATTGACACGCTGGCGATTGAGTGGTCCGACGGTCACGTGAGCGCATATCCTTATCGCTATTTGCGCGACAAGTGTCCGTGCGCCACCTGTACGGGAACAGAATCTCTTACGGCGGCCGCGGCCAGCCCGTTTCCGATGTTTGGGGTGAAGCCGCTCAAGCCCGACCGCGCAGAGGTCGTTGGGCGCTACGCCTTGCAAATCTTTTGGAACGACAACCACTCGACAGGAATCTACTCGTTCGAGTATCTCCGCGAGTGCTGTCCGTGCGGCGAATGCGCCGTGCGGCGGCCAGTTGAAAACTCCGCGCCTGGCGCGGCATAGGAGGCTCGTGATGCGCACTGCTGCGGGATTTTCTCTGTTGCTACTTCTGCTGGCCGCTTGGGGCACGAGTGCGCCGCCGGCAAGCTCGTCCACGCGGGGTTTCCTGCTGGTGGCGAACAAAGGCGATCACACGCTCGGAATCGTTGATCCCAAATCCGGCCGTCAAATCGCCACAGTCGCTGAAAGCGGCGTTACTGGCCACGAGACGGCAGCATCCCCGGACGGGAAGACGGGCTACGTGCCGATCTACGGCGACTCGGGCGTGGGCGCGGCGGGCTCGGACGGGCGCACGCTTGACGTGGTTGATCTGGCCACGCGCCGCGTGGTCACCACCATCGACTTCGGCCGTCCGGCGCGGCCGCACTGCGCGGTCTTCGGGCCCAAGGACGGGCTGCTCTACGTCACCACCGAACTCAGCCAAAGCATTGACGTGATCGACCCGCGCAGCAACAAGATCGTCGCGCAGATTCCCACTGGCCAGCCCGAATCGCACATGTTGGCCATTACGCGCGACGGCAAACGGGGTTACACCTCCAATGTCCATGTCGGTACCGTGAGTGCGATTGACCTGGCAGCGCGCAAAGTCATCGCCGTGATTCCTGTATCCGAGCACGCGCAACGAATCGCGCTGTCGGTGGACGATCGCTACGCCTTCACGGCCGACCAGACCAAGCCCCAACTCGCCGTCATCGACACCGCAACGAACAAAGTGAAGACCTGGGTGGCGCTGTCAACGCTCGCTTACGGGACAGCGCCGACGCTTGACGGCAAGTGGCTGCTGGTGACGCTGCCCTCGGCAGGTCAAGTAGCCGTGGTGGATTTGAATTCGATGCAGGTGGTACGGACGGTCGATGTCCCCAAGTCTCCGCAGGAAATCCTGGTGCGCCCAGACGATGAGGTGGCGTACGTCTCCTGCCACGAAAGCCGCAAGGTGGCGGCCATCAACCTGAAGACCTGGAAGGCTGACAAGATCATTGAGGCGGGGCCGATGGCCGACGGACTGGCGTGGGCCAAGGCGGATTGAATCATTGATCCATCGGGTCATTGATTCATTGAAGAGATCAATGACAAGGCCTAAGGGTAAGTCAATGAATCAAAGATTCAGTGACTCAATGAATCAATTTCACACGATTTCGACCTGGCAATTTTTCACCAGCGACTTGAACTTCTTCGCGTCGGCGTCGCTCCCCACGATGGCCGCGTAGTGCATGGGCACGGCGATCTTGGGGTTAATCGCCTTGGCCGCCTCTGCGGCTTCCTCCGGCGTCATCACGTAAGTTCCCGAGACCGGCAGCAGCGCGATGTCGCACTTGACCGATTTCATCTCCGGGATGAAGTCCGTGTCGCCCGCGAAGTAGACGCGCGTCCCGTCCAAAGTGAATACGAACCCCAGCCGCTTTTCGCCCTGGGGATGGAAGACTTTGCCCGGCTCGCGGAATTTGTTGAGGTTGTAAGCGGGAACGGCTTCGATTTCCACTTTGCCCGCCGTGTACTTGCCACCCGGATCCAGGAACCGCGTCTCCTTCACGCTGACTGCCTTCAGCGCTTCTTTGCACAGCGGGCTGGCGACAATCGTCGTTCCGGGCGCGCAAACTTTCTTCAGATCGTCGAGACTGAGATGATCGAAGTGCTCGTGGCTGATGAGAACGATATTCGCTTCGTCGCGTTTCGTGACCTTGAACGGGTCGGTGTAAATGACCTGCGACCCCGCAATCCGAAAAGTATCATGAGCGATGCGAGTGAATTCCAGGTTGAGGAGTTTCATGGCCTTGCCTCCTTTCCAGACCTGTTCATTCCCTGGCCCCGAGGGAAGTGCATCGGGGCGAGTGCTGGCGCGCAACGGCATCGTGGCGCGCCGGGGTAAGAATACCATCGACAAGCAAGAAAGTAATTCTGCGGCGCGGCCTCGACAGGACGCAAGTGTTTGCGGACGCATCCCCTGATGTTAGCTTTGCGCCGGTTGGCCCCGCTCCACCCGGCGGCAACGGTGCACGGATTAATATAGGAAGTCGTACAACTTCTTGGGGCTAGGTCACTTCACGGGAATTGTCGTGAAAAAGAGTGGTCACCGGTGGTGGTCACCCCGAGGGCTCGCCTGCAGCCATCAAGGCTCCGCCGGAGAGCGGATATCTTGAAGTTTCAAAAGGTCAGCTGGTGAGCCGTGAGGGAATCGAACCCCCAACCTACTGATTAAGAGTCAGTTGCTCTACCAATTGAGCTAACGGCCCATCCATTACTTACGGGCAACGCTTCCAGGACTGGAGCAGAAATTGGTGCTGGTAGCTCGAGTTTCGGGCTATCCGGCAGGCTCTTGGTCGCCCTCTGATTCAAGCCCTCCAGCCGCTCTACGGCCCTTTCGAGAGCTTCCGGCGTGGGGTGTACAACCCGCTGGCGGACTGTCCCGCTGCTCTGCCCCATGCGCCGCCTCATCGTGAAGGCCTCAGCCGCCGCTTCCTCGAGCCGTGTCCCGTAAGGGTGCCTCAAAGAGTGTAACACAAACTCTCCCGGCATCTTCAAGGCTTCCCGCCGTTCCCGGTGAAGGTGGTCCAGGGAACCGATGTCAGCGCCGCGCGCCCGGTCGATTGTCATTCTGATACCGCCCCGCGATTGTCATTCTGAGCGAAGCGAAGAATCTGCATGTCGGCCCCGCCCTGCCCCTGTCATTCCCGCGTCCGTCGGGGGACGGCCCCGTCCGGCTGACGGGCACGCGGGAATCCATCGCGGAACCACTGGACCCCCGCTCCCCGTCTTCACGGGGACAAGCTTCGCGGGGGTGACAGCAAGAAACGACGCCAGTGCCGCGACCCCGCGCAATTGTCATTCTGATCCCGCCGCGCGGGAGAAGAATCTGCATCTCGGTCCCGCCCGCCAAGCAACTGCAGACCCTTCGTCCGTCAGCCGACGGGCTCAGGGTGACAGCATGGGGATTTTCGCAGACATCAGACAGCCCGTCAGCTGAGGGGAGCGCGCTACCCGTCATGGGCTCTCATTTCGTGTCCTTTTTCTTCTCGGGCCTCGGCAGGCGTTGTCGATCCCATTCCTTCTCTGCCTCGGCCTTGGAGCGAAACGTTTGACCGGCCAGCGGGCCGCGATGGCAGTGGTAGTTGTCCTGGCGCTTATCCGCGTGGCAGCCGAGTTCGTCCAGGCCGCCGCCGTGCCCCTTGGCCACGATGGCCAACATCAGGCACGTCAAAATGGCGTAAACCAGGGCCTTCATTGCTGTTCGCCTCCATGCTGCTCGCCACGGCCCCGACGCGTCGGGGCCGTGGGTGCGTAACGTTGTGTGATTGAAAAAGCAGGGTAGCGCAGAGTTGGTCTGTAACTCTGCGGCCCTTCAATCGGTTCATATGCGCGCCCCGGCTTCCGCTGGAATCCTGACGCGGTCGATGCTTAGCGGCGGAACGCCGAACGGCGGCGTGGCTCCCGTCGGCCCGTATTCGTGCACGCTGGACCATCGCCATTCCTCTGGTCTCGCGACCAAGCCGCGCCGCACGGGATTTCGATGGATATACTCGACTGTCTCTTGGTATTCCTTCACCGTCCGCAAGGCCCGGTCGAAGAAGCGACCCTGCCACAAGGGCCCGCTTTCCCGCCGCCGGGCGTTGATGCGCCGCGTCGAGCCCACCTTAACGGACTCCAGGACGAGCGAAATCGTTTGCGGATAGCGCGGCCCGACAATCGCATGCCAGTGGTCGGGTAGAAATACCCACGCGGTGAGTAGGAAATCATGCTCGCGACGACGCGCCGCGATGACGTGGGCCAGAATCTCAAAATCGTCGTCGCTCAGGCGAGTCCGAGTCCGCCGCAGATTGCAGGTCACAAAGAAATATCGATCCGAAAGCACCAGGCGCCGCAACCGCGACATGCCGGGAGCATACCGCCCTGCGCGACCGATTCACAACTCGAAAAGAGGTAGCGCCCCGATGAATCGGGGCGGCTTTTCATTCCCGAACATTCAGAACCGCAGAGTTACAGACCAACTCTGCGCTACCTTGCTACCTTGCTTTTTCCACAACGGAGGCCGCTTGAAACCAACAAAGAGAAAAGTTTCCTGCACCTTCAAAAGAGAAATCCCTCTTGAAATTCAAGAGAGAATCTACTCGCTCCATTAGTGAGCTTCACCGGCAATCCGTATAAGCCGTTTGACCAATGTAGCGTGTAACGCAATGAACTGAAGTCGCTGGACTTGAAAATTGAAGTGGCGGCGGAAGTTGATAAGGTTTAGTTTGCCCGAGGCGTCCCAGGATGGCTAACGCCAGGGCGCGTCTTGAGTCAGCGTTCGCTCTTTGTGCTTCCGCATAGGTATCGGCTGCCGCCTGAGTGTGAGCGGAAAGTTGCTGGACCTGCCCTCTGAGTGCTTGATTCTCCTTACTGAGACTCGC
>Ga0315281_10013165_pt1 | contig 11210 bp, 14 predicted proteins | sample YL17G07_0_MG_FD_204540 | JGI IMG/M metagenome (GOLD analysis project Ga0315281, IMG submission 204540) | Sediment microbial communities from Yellowstone Lake, YNP, Wyoming, USA - YL17G07_0 | ecosystem: Environmental > Aquatic > Freshwater > Lake > Sediment | place: USA: Wyoming | collected... | reverse complement strand
TACACGTACTCGAAAACTTCCAAACCTTTCTCAAGCGCGAAGGCCTTGACGAACGCCGACGAAATCGCGAGTGCGAGGTTGCCTCCGATTTCTCGGAAGTCCGAGCTCTTGTCAATCGTGTGCAGCGTAAGGTCGACCTCGTCCTGATCGTAGAACTCTTGTGTCTTGAAGTTCCGAGATACGAGAGCGAACTTGTGGATTGCCTCGTCCGCTGGCAGAGCGACCGCTTCGTGCTTGCCTTTGCTTGTGCCCATAGGGACTGCCGCGCGCGACTCGCCCGCCTTCGTTTTCAGCTCTACCTCTATCGTATGCTGCGAGTTCGTTGCAAGGATCTTGCGTATCTTCAGGCCGCGGACTAACATGCAGACTTCACTCAATTCTAATTTGGGATTTCCGCAGGAAATAAATAGAACTTAATCAGATGCAAGCTTCCTGCCCAGCTCCGCCGCTGCCTTGAGCGCCTCTTTGTCCTTGGCAACGTCGCCCGCGTGGCTCGCGGACGCATCGACCGTGCCGACGAGCACGATGTCGTTCGCCGAGAACAGCACCTTCATCGCGTCTATCGCAGGCTTGCCGTTCTCGCCGCCGACCGCTATTATCCCGCCCCGCTTGCCTCGCAGCTTCTCCTTGCGCGGGCTGTAGAACACGAGCATCCTGTCGATGAAGCTCTTCATCAGGCCGGAGACGTTGCTATAGTAGTTCGGCGATGCTAGCACTATCGCGTCCGCCTCCTCGAGCTTGCGGTAGAGCGGCTGCATGTCGTCCTCTATGTGGCATTCGCCTTCGCGTTCACCGCCCTCTTCGCACGTCGCGCAGCCGTCACAATAGCCTATGTGCTTCTCTCGCAACAAAACGAGCTCCGTCTCGGCGCCAGCCTCCTCCGCTCCGTCGAGTGCGGTGCGCAGCAGTAGCTCGCTGTTTCCTTCCCTCGGGCTTCCGCAGATTCCCAAGACTTTCATGCGCCATCGCCTGTCAGAAGATGTGCTTCATCAGCTCGCGGCCGGTAAGCTTGCCCAAGCTGCCTTTCTTGGCCGAAAGCTCGTCGAACTTCTTCAGCGCATCCTTGCGCTTGCCGTATATCAGCACAGGCACTGGCCCGCGTTCGTGCTTGCCGGTGATGCTCGACGTAATGTGGTCGGCCGTGATGACAAGCACGCCGTTGAACTTCTTGAACTCGGCAAGCCGTACGTCGAGGGCTTCGATTATTTTCCGCTTCATTTCCGGATCGCGGTCGTGCGCCGCCTCATCCGCGCCCTTGACGTGCGCATAGACGAAGTCGTACTCAGCCAGAGCGGAGTCGATGTTGTCGAAGATAAAGTCCAACGCCTTTAGCTGGCCGGACAGCATGTCATGGCCTTCGAACTCGGGCACGTTTATGGAGCTGAACCCGGCCAGCAGGCACGTGGCTTTCATCACCCCGGGTTCGGCAATGCACACCGCGTTCTTCACGCCCCAGCGCCTGGCGAAGTTCGGCAGCGCTGCTATCCTGTTCCCGGGCTGCCGCACGAGCAGGTAGTTGACTGGCGGCAGGCCTCTGTCGATGCGCTCGGAGTTCTTCGGATGGAACTCCATCACGCCCCTTGCCTTGTCCACGAAATCCTGCACCAGCTGCGCCGAGCGCTCCGCCTCGGCTGCAAGCGGCTTCACCCTGCCGATCGCCGCGCCTTCGGCCGTGTCGTTGCCCTCGATTTTGTCCGAGAGCGGCTCCTGGATGATGAGCACGGCGCGGTGGCCGTAAGTGCGCATGAACATATGCTTCGCATCTATATGCACGTGCTCGTTGACGTAGCGCGCCAGCTCGTTCAGGCCGTACGTTGCCCGGCCGGCCCGCCTGTCCACGACCTTGCCGTCAGCCGAAGCCGAGGCGAAGTTGCACCGCAGCGCGAGGTGGCCGTTCGTATATGGCAATCCGGCGCCCACTGCCTCCAAGGGACCGCGTCCGAGCGGATAGCGTTCGGCCGTGTAACCGAGCAGGTTCACGTTCGCGTACTGGCTTACGCCCTTGCGGTCGATGGTTGCCCAGAGCGAGTCGCTTATCAGCTCCAGCTCGCCGTTTGCGCCGTTGGCGGCCAGCCAGTCCATGTTCGACTTGCGAGCGGCCTGCAGGGGCGTCTTCCTGCCAGCCTTCGCGACGTCGGCCAGCCCGTCTATCACGAGAAATACTATCTTCCTGCGCGAGCGCCTCGCCTTCCCAGCGGGCTTCGGCCTCGCAGCCTTACGCCTGGCCGGTTTCTTCGTCTTTGAAGCCATTTATATTGTATTTGGCTTTGGAAGCAGAAATGCTTTTTGAAAAACAAAGAAAAAGAAGCTCAAATCTTCCTGTACAGGCAGAACGCCGGAAGATACGGCCTGCCGGTCCTGCGTCTTTCATACCTGCCGGCCTCGTGCAAAAACCTGCTGTCTGTCACGGCCTCAAGCCGCAATACCATAAGACCGACGTCTACAGGCACGTCCTCAGGCAGCATCGGCACGCTGTACGGTATCTCTATTTTCGACATAGTTTATCGCCTCGTTTCGCTTCGCTACTTCCAATTCAGCTCGTCAAGCGTCTTCTGCGCGTAGTCCGCAAGCTTCCTCGAAAGGTTGCTCTTGGCCACGATCAGCTTGCGCTTGACAGAAGGATCGTTGCCAATAGTGCGTTCGACGCTCCACAGCGCGACGAAAGAGCTCTGCAATTCGAGCCAGAAAAGCGCCTTGCCCAGGCATTCCTTCATTGCCGGCAGCGTCTGCGCGTCCAGCGCCAGGCGCTTCCACCTGCCGTACTGTTCGGCGCACGTCTCAATCTGCTCGTGTATGGGCATCGTTCTGCACCTGTTGCTACTTGCTAATGGTTACTATGACTAGAAGGGGTATATAAATGTTACTGTTTAGTGGTAACACTTCCAGATGCCTTGCGAAAAGGAATCCTGTGCGCGGCTAGACGTCGAACGTGCGGTTGTTCGCCGTGGGCGCGATGGCGTTGAACCCTTTCTTGCGGAGCTCGTCGGCGAAAGCGGGCGTGTCGTCGCCGTGCACGCAGAACACGCGTCGCGGCTTCACCTTCTCTACGAAAGCGAAAAGGTCCTTGCGGCCGGCGTGCGAACTGAAGTCCATGCGGCTGACCTGCATGCGCATTTTCAGGTTGAGCTTGTTGCGCTCCTCCTCCAAAATGAAGCGACCCGTGTCGAGCAGCGTTCGTCCGGCAGAGCCGTCTACCTGGAAGCCTGTGAGTATGAGCGCGTTGCGCGAATCCTCGTACAGCTTCTGTATGTACCACACGACCGGCCCGCCGTTGAGCATGCCGCTCGTCGTGAGCACGGCGCACGGCGCCTTCAGCGCGCGCTTCCTGTCCTGCTCGTTGTTGATGTAGCGCACCTTGCGCAGCGCCTTGTCCAGCTCGGTCGGATCCTTCATCAGCCGCGGATAAGTGTTGATTATGGTCGTGGCTTTGCGCGCCATTCCGTCCATGTAAATCGGATAATCGATGCCGTACTTGTTCAGTATCAGCAGAATCTCCTGCGTCCGGCCGGTCGCAAAATTGGAAATTAGCGCTATGCCATCATCGTCGATTGTCGCTTCGACCAGACGCACCAGCCGTTTCTCCTCTTCCTCACGGTCCGGGTGGTCGCGGTTCGCGTACGTGCTTTCCATTATCAGCGTGTCGATTTCAGGCAGCTCCGTGTCCGCGTGCGCCAGAAGCCGCGTGCTGTTCGTGTTGAAGTCGCCCGTGTAGAGCACGTTGCAGCACTTGCCCGATTTTGTTCTGCTCTTTCCGTAGCCTTCGCCGCCGAAGTCTATGAACGTCATCATGCTGCCCGGTATGTGGCCCGCATCATACGCGACTGCTGTGACTTTGTCGCTGCCTTTCGACTTGCCTATCGTAATCGGCTGCTTGTAGTCCATCGGTGTGAAGTGCTTCAGGGTGCGGTGCACGTCGTCGCGCGTGAACGGAAGGTGCAGGCCTTCGTTCTTCGCGATCTTCAGCGAGTCCTCCAGAAGCATTTCGACCAGCGGCCTGTTCACGGACAGCGAGTAGATGGGAAACGTGGCGCGCTTCGACAGGAGCGCCAGCCCGCCGCAGTGGTCGAGGTGCGCGTGGCTGAGGATTGCAGCATCGATGCTTCCCTTCACGGCGTGCGGGAACCTTTGCGGAATCTCCTGAACGTCCGAGCCGTAGTCGAGCACGACGCGCCTGCTGCTGTGGCCGCCCGTTTCGACGAGCACGCCGGACGCGCCGATGTCGTTTATGGCACCGAGGAAACTGAGCTTTACCATAAAATAACTTCTTTCCATGCAAAATAAATCTGCGGGCGGCGGTGTCGCACTCTGCAATGACGTACGGGAAGCGGCTTTTGCGCGCCACGCTCGGCTTCGCCGGCCGGCCGTACTCAACCGATTAAAAGAGTGCCTTGTTCAGCCTGTAAAGTTTCCTGCCGGGAACTTTTTCATCCGTGCCGAACTGCCCTATTATGCCGATCTCCTCGAGCAGCTTTGAATACCGCTCGTCCATCATGTCGTCTCCGAGGCCTCTGCCGGAGGCGCTCGCCTCGTACAGATTGTACATGAGTCTGGGAAGCCCTTCAACGTTTCTGGGTATGCCGAGTTTCGTCGTCAGCTCGCTGTACCTGTTTCTGAGAGTGACCTCTGTTACCTTGCTTTTAACTGCTATCTCTCCCTGCGTATACTTAGACCTCGAATTTCTCGATTCGGTTATATCCTCGTACGCCAAGCCCAGGATGTAAAGTGCGGCCGCGGACAGTCCCATCGGATCCTTTCCTGAAACGTACCTGCCCCTGTGCTTCGGATCCTCGAGGTATCTTGCAAAGAGCACCGCAGCGTTGTCCAAGTACGGCTCCGCGCCGAGCCTGCTGCACAGGGTATGCATGGACTTGGAAACGCGGTCCTGCTTGACTCCGTACTTCATCTCCCTCACAACAAGCCTGTAGGCCCTGCCTATGTCCTTCTCGGGGATATCGAATGCGGCTCCGAACTCGCCCAGAGTCCTCTTCACCTCAGGGTTCGACCTCGTGGCCGCATACATGCAGGCGGCGATGACGCAGTCCATGCTCCTGCCGCGAACGAGCCCCCTGTGGAGGACTTTCCTGTACAGCACCGCGGTTTCCTCGGTGACGTGGCTTGGCAAACCCAGCTTGTCCGAAAAATCCCGGATAATGCCGAGGGAGACGGACAGGTTCCTTTCTTTGGACGAATGCAGCCTTGCGACGTAGTCATGGGTCCTCATCCTCTTCATTTTTTCCAGACTCCCCGGGCTTAGCTTATTGCCTCTCGCGTCCTTGCCCCCGAAGTCTATGACTGTGGATCTGCCTCTCATCTCCAGAACGGATTCGGCGGGACCCGTCCTTATCCTGCTCCGCTCATCCCCGTTGTACACCCTTGCATCGATGCCTCGGTCCAAGTTCGTCCTCTCGAGGACTAGCCCGCACGACCCGCATACTATCTCGCCGTTTTTATAGTCCATGACAGTCGCGCCGCCGCACTCCGTACAAACGTGCGGATTGGCGTGGCCGTGCGAATTCTCTGGTTGCGTCTCGGCTTCGACCGGCGTTGAACCCGTATACAAAAGAATTACCTAACTTGATTTTGAAGAAAAAACCTTAAAAACTCGATTCCCCATAATATTGGAAAGGTTGGAATGTCAGCAGAGACGTCCGATGCAAAGCCGAATGGCCGCATTGCCTTTTGTAATGCGATGTATAGGCTTACATGGCTCTTTGGCATGCGACGCTTCGGCTATACGCGCTGCTGATTCCACGGGTTCTGTTCCTCGGATTTCGGCGGTGGACGCCGGCTGGCTGCCAACCGACACTGACTGCTGAAATGCTGTCATCCTCCGGCGTTCTTCCGCGTTTCCTGGAATGGAACCCGCGTATTCTGCACGCTGCCACGGCGCAAACATGAAGCTGCATTCCGACCGCAAAAAAAAACAAAACGAAAGGAGGAAGATGGAGAATGGAGTACAAAGAACCGAAAGATAAAAACGAAATATCGGAAGCGATACCAAATACAGAAGCCGAGGCAGTGTTCCTGTACGGCAAACCCAGAGCCGGAGCCGCGGAGCTGAGCAAGAAAGTCAGGAACAGCTTGCCACCGGACAAGAAAGGACCGAACGGGTTCTACGACCCGAACAGATGAAAAGCATCGGAACAAACCAAAAGGAGGTTGTATGAAGATGAGTTCGAACGAAAAACGCAGCGAGCCTGTATTGAAAGAGGGCGATAAGGTGACGCGAGAATATGCGAATGGGCTTGGAATCCTATGCAGTTTCAACAGGCGCTTTGGAATAGTAGAGTACAGGTTTCTAGAACCGTACGTATACGCGCTATCGCCGTCAACCGACGGCGCATGGACGTGCGTCAGCGTCCGCCTCGATTCGTATGCGCAGTACGGCGAGGAAATTAATATGCTAAAAAACCGAAAATAGACATTAACGGGGATGGAAAGCATGGACGTAGAAACTAGGATGGACCTGATAAAGCGCGTCGGCGAGGAGATAATAACCGAGGAGGAGTTGCGGCAGCTGCTGCAGGAAAAGCAGCACCCGACAGCTTATGATGGATTCGAACCTTCCGGACTCGCACATATTGCCTTCGGCGTGTTCCGCGCCATCAACGTGCAGGACATGATAGACGCGGGCGTGCATTTCAAGCTGTGGGTCGCGGACTGGTTCGCGTGGCTGAACAACAAGCTCGGCGGCGACCTCGAGAAGATACAGCAGTGCGGCAAGTATTTTGTGGAAGTGTGGAAGGCCGCTGGAATACCGATGGACTCGAACAAAATCACCGTGCAGTGGACGAGCGAGGCCGTGGCGGACCCGGAGTACTGGAAGAAGGTTGTGCTTATAGCGAAGAACACCACAATGCAGCGCGCGACGCGATGCCTGTCGATCGCGGGCAGGAAGGAGGGCGACGTCAAGCAGACTGCGCTTCTGTTCTATCCGATGATGCAGACCGCTGACATTTTCTGGCTGAAGGCCGACATATGCCAGCTAGGCCTGGACCAGCGGCGCGCGAACATGCTTGCGCGCGAGGTGGGGCCGAAGCTCGGATGGTGGAAGCCCGTAGTGGTAAGCCATCACATGCTCATGGGGCTTGAGGGGCAGAAGGCGCCCGACGGCCTGGACGAGAACCGCGCGTTCGACGTTCAGATCAGTTCGAAGATGAGCAAGAGCAAGCCCAGCACCGCAATCTTCGTGCACGACGGCGCCGAGGAAATCGCGCGCAAGCTGAACTCCGCGTTCTGCCCGGAGAAGCAGGTCGACGGAAATCCAGTACTGGAGTACTGCAAGTACATAGTATTCCGCAAGCAGGATGCGATGCTTTTCAAAAGGCCGGCCAAGTTCGGCGGTAACCTGGAGGTGCAGTCGTATGACGAGCTCGAGTCCGTTTACCGCGCGGGCAAGCTGCACCCGATGGACCTGAAGGCCGGAACGGCTGCATCGCTCGACGAAATCGTCCGCCCTATACGCGAGCACTTCGAGAAGAACAAGAAGGCGCGCGAGCTGTACGAGCTCGTGAAGCAGACGCAGATAACGAGATAACCGTTCATTTTGCGTTCAGTTTAAATCTTTCGACTGTATCAGTAGTTGGCAAAGTTGACGGTGCCATCAACTAGATCTTAGGGTCCTGTTATTTTAATAAATTAACCGAAAGATTTAAATAATATCATATTGATAATTATCAATATGTAAATAGAGGTTTTATGATGAAAGTATTGAAATTTGGTGCAGTATGGTGTTCGGGCTGTTTGGTCATGAGACCGAGATGGCAGGAGATTGAAAAGGAGAACCCTTGGTTGAAGACTGAATACTACGATTTCGACAAAGACAAGGAAATGGTTGAAAAATACAAGATTGACAAGAACCTTCCAACATTTGTTTTCCTTGACAAAGATGGGAAGGAATTCTTGAGGCTTAACGGAGAGGTGGAGAAGAAAGATCTGGTAAAAATAATTGAGGAAAATAAGGACAAATAAGTGGACGGTTGGTATGAATAAAATAATTAAATCATTTTTATTTGTTATTCTTCTTTCTCTATTAATCAGTCCTGTTCTTGCAGAATCGCAAAGTTCGAATGAAAAAGTCAATATATATTTTTTCTGGGCCGAGGGGTGCCCGCACTGTGCTCATGAAAAGCAGTTTCTAGAAAGTCTGGAGCAAAAATATAGCAATTTAGAAGTGCATAGCTTTGAAGTCAGCAAAAGTAGGGAAAATGTTGAATTGTTGCAGAGTGTCTGTGAAGAATTAAATGCCGATGTTTCAGGCGTGCCATTTACAGTAATGGGCAAACAGTATTTCAGCGGTTGGTATGATGAGAAGACTACTGGAGCAGCGATAGAGGAAGCAGTTCAATGCGTAATAAAAAATAGTTGCCCGGATATAGTCGGAAGTTTGATAACTTCTGTAACACCAAACCCTGTTCCAGAAAAAGAGAAAACAATCCCAGAAAAAATTAGTCTACCTATCTTAGGTGAAATAGAAACAAAAAATCTTTCCTTGCCTCTATTCGCTGTCGTCATGGGTGCTTTGGATGGTTTCAATCCTTGCGCAATGTGGGTGCTGCTTTTTTTGATCACCATGCTGTTGGGGATGAAAAACAAGAAAAGAATGTGGATTTTGGGAAGTGTTTTTATAATTACTTCGGGGGCTGTTTATTTCCTGTTCATGACTGCCTGGTTGAACCTGATTCTGTTCCTCGGGTTTATATTTTGGATAAGATTGATAATTGCTTTGGTTGCTTTAGGTGGTGGTAGTTACAATTTGAGAGAATATTTTATTAGTAAGGATAGTGGCTGTAAAGTTGTGGGTGAAGAAAAAAGACAAAAGGTTTTTGAAAAATTGAAAAGAATTACGCAAGAACAAAAGTTTTGGTTAGCCCTTGGCGGGATAATGGTTTTAGCTGCTTCAGTTAATTTGGTAGAACTGATATGTTCGGCCGGTCTTCCTGTCATTTTCACTCAAGTTTTAGCTTTAAGCAATCTTGCTACCTGGCAATACTATTCTTACATGCTGATATATATTTTCGTTTTCATGCTGGACGATTTGTTTGTTTTCTTTGCTGCAATGATAACACTGCAATTGACTGGGATAACTACCAAATACACCCGCTTATCTCACCTGATAGGAGGGATACTGATGGTTGTTATTGGGATTTTGTTAATATTCAAGCCCGAATGGTTGATGTTTGGTTAGGTGGAAAAGATGAAAGAAAAAGAAGCACTTCAAATCTTGAAAGCACTTTCAGATGAAACAAGATTAAAAATATTGAAATTCCTTCTAGACGGAGAGAAATGCGTATGTGAAATTTTTCCTTATGCCGAAAGAACGCAATCGACTGTTTCAATCCAATTAGGAAAGCTTGAAAGCTTGGGAGTTTTAGAGTCGAGAAGAATGGGTAAGAAGGTTTTTTACAGGATAAAAGATTACAGAGTTTGTGATGTTTTCAAGGCTTTAGGTTATGCAAAAAGCAAGATTTTGAAGAAGAGCTGCTATATAAGGAGATGAATAAAATGGTTTACGATATTGTTCTGAAAGCACTTAGTTCAGGAATATATGTTTTAATAGACTATTTAGGAGCTCACGTGTTAACATGCTTGGTTCCTGCATTCTTCATAGCCGGAGCTATGTCTGCCTTGCTTCCAAAAGAAAAAATAACCAAATATCTTGGGGAAAATGTGCCAAAATATAAAGCTTATCCGTTAGCAGTAGTGGCTGGATTATTGCTGGCTGTCTGTTCTTGTACTATACTACCATTATTTGCTGGAATCAAAAAGAAGGGTGCTGGTATAGGACCTGCTATAGCTTTTCTGTATACAGCCCCAGCTACAAACATTTTGGCAGTTGTATTCACGGGAAGTGTTCTGGGTTGGGATTTTGCTGCTTCAAGAATAATACTTTCAGTTATTTTTGCGACATTAATCGGAATCATAATATCTTCATTTTTTAAAGAAGAGGGAAAAATAGAAGATAAAGGATTGGTTAAAAAATTAATAAAAGAAGAGGAAAAATTTGACGGTATTGGTAAATTACCACTTCACAAAAGGATCATTAATAAAATTGTCTCTAATAAGTTACTGATATTTTTTGCTACTTTGTTTGCAATCCTTATATTAGGTGCTTCCAGGATAGGGGCAGATATAAAATCGATGTCATTGATTGGTTTGATTGCATTCTTGTTAGTACAGCTAAAACTCAGTTTCAAAAAAGATGAGATAAAGAGTTGGTTAAAGGATACGTGGACATTTGTCAAGACTATATTTCCAATACTTTTAGTTGGTGTGTTTGTAGCAGGAGTTTTAACAGCTCTGATTCCAGAAAACTTTCTAGCTGAATATGTTGGAAGTAATACAGTTTCTGCTAACCTTTTAGGTGTTTTGTTTGGAGTTTTCATGTATTTTCCAACTTTAGTTGAAGTTCCAATGGCCAAGATGTTTTTAAGTTTAGGTATGGCAAAGGGTCCTCTACTTGCTTACTTACTAGCAGACCCAGTAACATCGTTACAAAGTCTCTTGGTCGTGAGAAAAATAATGGGAAATAAAAGGACTTTGGCCTATGCTTTGTTGATAGCAATCTTCTGTACTATATCAGGTTTGATTTATGGAATGTTTGTAAGGTGAGTAAATGGAGAACAAGAATTTTTCAGAATGGCATGGAACAGAGAGAGAAAAGATTAACTGGTTTCCTGTAGTAGACGAAGGCAAATGTGTTGGTTGTGGTTTGTGTGTAACGACGTGCGGCAGAAGTGTCTACAGGTATGATTACAAAAATAAAAAATCAAAAGTAGTGAATCCCTGCAATTGTCTAGTTGGTTGTCAAACTTGCGCTAACCTTTGTCCAACAGAAGCAATAAGATTTGCTGAAGGGAAAACAACAAGAGAGAAATCACAAAAAATAATCAAAGAATTCCAAATTTTACCAAAAGTTAAAACAGAACTTGAAAAAAGAAAGAACGAATTGGAGTTTAAGGGGTGAATTGAATGAGAACTTATGATTTAAACGAAAAGGTCGTCTTTTCACCAGAAAAGCCTATCAAAAGACATTTTCTGAATGCAAAAGGCTTTCATGCTGCACTGATATGTCTCAAAAGAAGGGTAGAGCTCCCACCCCACCCAGAAGACTACGGTGTGCTATTAACGGTTCTCGAAGGGAAGGGAATATTTACTGACAGTAATGGAACTTTTGCCTTAGAAAGAAATCAGAGCATATACATCAAAAA
>Ga0315281_10013163_pt1 | contig 11211 bp, 6 predicted proteins | sample YL17G07_0_MG_FD_204540 | JGI IMG/M metagenome (GOLD analysis project Ga0315281, IMG submission 204540) | Sediment microbial communities from Yellowstone Lake, YNP, Wyoming, USA - YL17G07_0 | ecosystem: Environmental > Aquatic > Freshwater > Lake > Sediment | place: USA: Wyoming | collected... | reverse complement strand
TCATGCGCTTTCCCCTGCTGATCATTTTACTGGCCGTGCTCGTTGCCGGCTGCAACCTGCTGTACAGGTCGGAGGTGCAACAAGGCACCCTGCTTTCAGCGGAAATGCTGGTCAACCTCAAGCCCGGCATGACCAAGCGCCAGGTGCGTCTGCTGCTCGGCAGCCCGCCGGTGAGCGATGTCTTTCACCCGGAGCGCTGGGATTACGTGTATTCCCTGGTCAAGGTGGGAGAAAAAACCGTTCCGCAGCATCTCGCGCTCCATTTCCGCGACGATACGCTGGTGCGCGCCGAAGGTGAACTCGCGCCAACGGCGCTCGCCAAATCGGCCAACGAAAAAGCAGTCCCTGAAAAATAAAGACGCGAACGCGCCGCACTGAAGCAACGAGTAGGTTGGGCTGAACGCCGTTTGTGAAGCCCAACGGTAACAGGCAAAGGCAGGCTGCCACGGTAGTTGTGTGGCTACGCCGAGCGGTGAGATGTTGGGCTTCGCAAGCTCAGCCCAACCTACCGGAACCGGCGTCCTTTCTTCGCTTGGGCACGCTGGCGGCGCGCCTCTTTGGGATCGGCAATCAACGGTCGGTAAATCTCCACCCGCTCTCCGCCTTGCAGACACTCGTCGAGACTTGCCATCTCGCCGAACACACCGGTGCGGTTGACGCCAAGATCGATCTCCGGGAATTCCTCAAGCAAACCGCTGGCGCGGATCGCGGCTTCGACGTTGCTGCCAGCCGGCAAGGACAAGGTCTTGACGACCTGCCGCGCCGGTGTTGCGTACACCACCTCGACACGCATATCAGTTTCTGGTTGCATCTTTGATAGATAGAGTCTGATCCATGGATGGCATCAGATACCAAATACGGCAACGCTGGCCACCTCAGTGTCTTACCGCACCCGTACCCGGAATCGCACTTCAAAATACGGATTGCCCAAGCCGGTATTGGCCGCCATGCGTCCTTTGGGGTTCATGCGGATGCGCGTGACAGTCGGGTCATAGGAGCCGGTGGGCTGATAATTCCAGGTTGTCCCGTTGTAGAAAAAAAGATCGTCGACAGGGACTGGCAGCAATGAACTGTAGGTCCATGTGAGCGCACTACTGGGACTGCCATTGGTAAAGGCTACCGGGCCGCTGCTCACTGCCCCCAGATCACCGACAAACAACTCTGTGTTAGTGGGTATCGGATCTTCCAGGTTCAGGTCATCCAAACCCACACTACCCTGCCCGGTATTGGTGACGCGCAAGGTATAGTCGGCGATGGCGCCGGGAATGAATTTCGGGTTGCTGGTGCCGTTCACCGGATCACTCACAATGGCCACGGATTTGAGGTTGACCAGGCTTGGGTATACCACGGTGTTGCTGTCGCTCACGGTATTGGTTTTCCCGTTCACGGTGACGGTCGCGGTGTTGGTGACGACCGTGCCCGCTGGCGTACCGCCATTCACCTGCGCAGTCACGGCGAAGGTGACCGTGCCATTGGCTGGCAGATTCGGAATCGTGAGCCCCGCGCCCTGCATGGTCGTGACGTTCGCCGGGTTCGGCGGCGCGCTCAGTGTCGGGCAGGTCGCGCCACCGGTGGCGGTGCAGGTCACGCTGGTCGCGGTGAGATTGGCCGCCACCGGGTCCTTGAACACCGCCGCGTTGCCGGCAGCGGTTGAGAAGTTGACGCCGGTGGTATTGGTAATCACCACACTGTACGTCGTCGGCACGCCGGGGGTGATCACCGTAATGCCGTCGGTCTTGGTAATGTTAGGCATGACGACGATGGCAACGGCTTGTGGGACCGTCGGCGCGTTGCATTTGGATGGGGTGTTGGGCACCGGGTCGGCATTTGAGTTGCAGACGCCGCCGGGCGGAGTTTTCTGGTTGTCCCAGGTCACCACGAACGGCACCACGAGGTTGCCCGAGGTCGAGCCGGCGCCGCTGCACAAAATGGTGGCACCCGTGACGCGCAGCACACCCGTCGTGGTAACCGCTGAATTGATATCGCCGCAACCGTCGCCATCCAGATTTTTAAATGGCTCGGGCGTGAACGGCAGGGTCGTGACGTGACAGCTGGTGGAGCCGCCGTTGGCAATCATCAGCTGCCCGTCCTTACCGTCCCTGGACATGAACACGCCGACATCCCAGCGATCGGGCTTACCGGTATTGATGGTCACGTCGAGATCTACGGTGATCGGCTGGCCGCCTACACAACTCGTGACCGATCCGGGCGCCACGGAAATACTGCTGATGGAGACGTCATTGGCAGTACAGCCAAGATCTGATCCGAAGCGATCGGCGGCGCACATATTGGTGGGAAAGGCCTGTGCTGTGCCGCTTACCAACATGGCCAGCAACAACAGCAGTGCCTGAAGCGAAGCGCTGAATCGCATGCTCATGTCTCCTCAGGCCAGTAATATTTACACATGGCGTATGACATCCGCTGTCTGCTGAAAATATTCATGTGGTTTTGAATTACAAGTGAGTGGCATTAACGCTCCCCGCTGATGGTGATATCCACCCGCCGATTGGGCTGCAGGCAATCGGCCAGCAATTTGCCGCGTATTGTACCCGTGCATTGTACCAGTGGTTTGCCGCCGCCTTCACCGGTTGCTGCAATGCGTTCGGCGGGCAGGCCCTGACTGATCAGATACAAACGGATGTTGTTGGCGCGCCGGCGCGACAGATCGATATTATAGGCCGGTTTGCCCAAGCGATCCGTGTGACCTACCACGTTAATCCGTTCGATGGATTTCCATTGCTTCAGATCGGCAGCGAACGCCGCCAGTCGTGCCTGACCGGCTGCGCTGATCGATTTAATATCGTCCTTGTTCAGGGGGAACAGGGCATCACCGGCAATAGATATTTTTTCAACAGTGGGTACGGTGGCGACGGATTTTTTTGGCGTGCAGAATCGCTGCGCCAGTTCGGCTTCTTTGGCAAGATTCTCTGCAACGTCCACGGCCGGCTTGGCGTGCGTCCAGCCGGATTCCCATTTTTCGTGACCGGCCCACACCAGTTGCACTTCAAGCTGGGCAATTTCGCGCGCGGCGCAGTGAAACTGACGATGCTGGCGCAGTTCCGAGGCCTTTGTCCACAGGTCCTCGCGAATGAGATCCGCGGCACGCGGCAGGGGTGTGTCGAAAGCCGCCTCGCTGGTTTTGGCCGCGAGCAGGCGTTCGGCCTCCGCGATCGAATGCTCGAGAATGCCGGCGCGGTCATCTTCGTAATGTTCGTGCAGGGCGAGATCGAGCCACGCCAATGCTTTCGCGGGCCGGTACAGCGCCTCGCCCGTTTGACCGAAGAGGTCCTGCTCGGCCTGGCGCTGTAACGCGATAATGCGTTGCCGGGTGGCAAGGGCTGTGTCATCGGCCCGGGCACTGGGTGGCGTGAAGCTGAGAACGAGCAACAGTGCGATCATGAGAGCATTCATCTGTACATCCTCAGGCTTAACGATTCAGGGTGAAGGTCGCGTCGGGGCGGTTGAGTCCGAACGTGTCTTGATCAAACTTCATGCGTATGGCGATAAAAAATCCCTGTGCACGGTAGCCGGCAGACCCAAAGTCCTTGTCGTTAAAGCCAAGCAGATTGTAGCCCACGGACAACCAGGCGTTGTTAAAGGCCTGGTAGCCGATAGAGGCGCCAAGGCCATAATCCGTGATGTTCTCATTCCAGCTGTGCTGCACGCTGCCGTGCACGCCAATGTCCCAGTGTGTGCCCAGATTACGCCGCGCCTCAATGCCGATCAGGTCGGTATATCCAGCGTAGTCCTGTCCGTCAATTTGATCGAAAACATATTTGCCACCGTACTGCAGGGCAATCTGAATGCTGCGATTCGGTACCCAGTTGGCATTCAGATTGTTGACGAGCTTGCGTGCCAGCAAGGTGCTGGTGGCGTCCATGCTACGGTCGGTTATCAGATTCAGCCGGTCGAACCAGACCCAGCGGCTGTCATTCGGACGATGAGAGTACGAGAGACGCAGGTCGGACTTGTTCGTGTGCACGCCGGCGGCGGTCTCCGTGTCGTACAGGGAGAAGCCGGCCGCGACAGACCGGCCGGTGTCGAGTTGACGCTGGAACCCGCCAAACAGGTTGATCTTGTCATCCGTGTCACTGACGCGCCGCTCAATACGGCCATTGGCGGACCAGACAGTGTTGTTGTAGTAAAAGCCGGTATAGACGGCCGTGTAGTCTCTGTTCAAGCTGCCGGACGTCAGCGGCACATTGGAGTTGAGGGGAACCACGCCATTGCTTTGCAGGGTCTGGGTTCTGCCCACGCCGAAATCAGTGCGCCAGCGCTCATTGATTTGCCATTTCTGCACCAGGCCCAGGTTTCCATACAGGCGCTCGCTGTCGTTATTGATCTGATTGCCGACTGAAGCCGCCAGTTCGCCATTGCTCCAGGGAACAGTACGCAATCCGGCGCGAGTGGTATCGGCGCTTATTTTTTCACCGCGCGCAAATTCCTGTTCGGCAAAAAGTGTTGTTTGCGCAGTCAGTTTGTAGTCGCCGCCAATCGTGTAGCGGTCTGGAAAATCCACACTCTGTCCGCCATTCCCGTCCAGTGATTTTTCAAGGCCGAGGCGCAATGTGGTGCGCGCGTCCGGAAGTGTCCAGGCAGTTCCGGCAATCAACTGATTGCTTTCCAGCACATCACCGCTGCCGATCTGGTCGCGTGCGGTGCGCAGGCCGGCATGTGTCGTGAGTGCCTGGTCGCGCCACTCCACGCGACCCTCGGCGACCTGGCGTTGGGCATCGGTGGCCAGGGTCTGCTGTTGGTAGGCCTCGCCCTGAATCGCAAGGTTGTCGCTCAGCTTGTGGCGCAGATCGGCTCCGAACTTGCGTGTTCCCGTCTGCGCGCCGTTCTGTTGGCCAATGCCGAAATTCTCATCCTGTTCGCGCGCGTACAGTTTGCCACTGGTGTTGATGTCCTCGTGCAGGGCTTCGATTTTCCAGGCGTTACCGCTGGATTGAACGCCTGCAATAGTGCGTTGACTGTCGGCGAATTCAGCCTTGAGCCGTGTTTTATCATCGACCCGGATTGTGGCGTCCACGCCGGTGAGATCGCGGACGGCGCTGACGTTGCCTTCGTGTATGCGCGTCACGCCCAACTCGACCCGCTCTGTGGGCTTCATGGCCACGCGGCCACCATAGGTCAGTTCCTTGTCGCTGGGATCGGCGCTTTCGTACTCGGCGACGATGTAAACCGGGTTGAGACTGCTGTCGAGGCTCGGGATCGGCTCGCGGAAGGTTAGAGCGCCCGTGGTGTAATTCAGATCATAGTCGAGGTAGCGCGTGAGCGGCCGGCTGGCGAGGACGAGTTCGCTGCGGAAGCGATCGCGTGTTTCGATACGCAACTTGTCGGAGTTCACCAGGATGTTCCCGACAGACAGACGGAACACGCCGGACGTGCCATCACCGCGGATCTCGTCCTTGCGATACGCCTGCGCTGTATCCGCGACGAAGGCGTTGTAACTGAGGTGCTTGCTCTTCATCTCAGACTTGAGACCGTTCAAGGTGCGGCTGTAACGCGAAAATTCCGTTACGGTCAGACCGGTGTCGTAGTCTCCGAATAGCGCATAGAACTGTTTTCGTTCTATCTTCACATACAGTTTACGCGTCGAAGCCGCGTCGTATTGCGATTGGGTGGCATCCGCGTACAGGGTGTAATACTGGTTGGGATCGACGGCCTGTTTGAGTTGCTCGCCAGCCGTGCTCCGGGGTTTGGCTGAATCGTAGGCTACCGTCAAAAGATATTCGCCCTTGATGCGGCCTTTGGCGTAGAGCGCAACACGGTTGTCGTCATAAAGTTTTTCTTTTGCGTCCGCGCCACGCAGTGCTTCGGCATTGCCGCTGAGTTTTGCATGGCCGGCAGTGCCTTCTGCGAGGCCCACCAGTATCCATTCGCGTTCACCGGGCGCGAGCCAGACGCGAACTTCCTGCGGGCTGCCGTCGCGAAACTGAAAACCCAGCACTACTTCACCGGTCTGTGTGGTAGGCGTGAGCTCGATGAGCGCGATGCCATCGGCGGTAATTTCATAGCGCGGCAGACCGCCGACACGTCCGGCGATCGGGTCTCGTTCAATACCCTCCAGACGATCAGCGGACTGGTAAGGCTCGTTGATCGTGAAGTCGCCGTTCAAGCTGCGGCGCACCGGATTGCCGTCGCGGTCGGTGATACGCACGGCAATGACCGGCCGCGTCTTGCCGTCAGCGATGAGTCGCGATTGCGTCTCCACCAGCTCCACCTTTGCCGGCCTGTCGACGTAGCGGATGGTGCGTCGCTCGCTCTTCACCAGCTGACCATTTTCATCCAGGACACGCATTTCAAGGATGTTCTTGCCGCCGGACAATTCCACACTACGCCAGCTTGACAACGATACGGTGCCGGCGGCATTGCGTTTCGATCCGTCGAAATTGAGCGGACTTACCGCACGACCATTCACGAACATCTCGACGTGTTGCCGCGGGTCGTGCTTGACGGCGATCTTTATCGCCGGGATCGCCGGGAAGAATTTCTCTTGCGGATGCAGCCACTCCAGACCGGGCGCCGCACTGCTCAGCCAGCGCTCGTCATACGGAAGTTCTTCGACGAGTTTCAGCTGCTTCTGCGCGGGCGCGGCTTTCGGTGCTTCCGGCGTGGTATTGGCGGTTCGTACCGGTGCACAGTGCTTGACAGCCTGTTCCGACCCGAGTGTGAGCTCAAGCGCTGGCAACGATTGTCCGGGAAGGCCGGGTGGTTGCACGCGGACCAACGCCCGGATCTGACCCTCGTTGCGGTCAATTTTAAACTGCACCTGGTCACGCATACCCTTCGAGCGCGCAGGCAGTCGTGCGATGATGACATTCCCGTCGTGTTCAGTCTCCAGCGCCTTGCCGTTTAATTCTGGACTGGAAATCGTCGCACCGTCCGGCGCCATCAGCGTGAGACTCGTTGACTGGCTGGAAACCGGGTAAGTGATTTCCAGCCGAACAGTACCGTTGGCGACGCTCATTTTCTGATCGAGGCAAATGGCTTCCGGCGCGCGCTTGCGCACGTGGAAGTCGGCGCGCCACAGTGTTCCGCCACGCACGTTCACGAATTGTGAGAAGGACCGCCCGGCGAATCGCGTGTTCTGTTCGCAGGCGACGACTTCATAATCTTCCGGCAGCGAATCGAGATCGAGCTGAACAACGTGCGTACCGGGTTTGATGTTGTCCATGTGCCAGCGGCCTTCGCGGTCGGTCAGGACATAGCGGCCGTCTTCGAGCAAGACGCGCGCATTTGCCAGACCGCGATCGTCGTTCTCGACCTTGTCGTCGCAGCTGCCGACTATCACGCGTCCAATCAATATTGCCTTGTCACGGAACAGGTCTTCGCGTACGACAACGCTGGCACGTGCGGTATTGGAAACATTTGGTGCCAGTGCTACGGCTGTATTCTCGGCTGTCCCGGCGTGGCTACCGGCAGTGGCCGCAGCCACGTAACGCAATGAAACCGTTGTATTCCCTGCGATGTTGCCGAGGCTGAAGGTCAGCGTGCGGCCATCCGCTGAAATCGTTGGGTCGGCTATCGCCGTACCATTGAGTCGCGCGGAACCATTCTGGTAACGGAATCCTTGTGGCAGACGGTCGCTGATCTGCACCGATACCGCGACAGCGGCGTTGCTGTTGCGAATGCTGAGCGTGTAGGGCAGGAACTCGCCGATGCCAACGATGGATTTACCCGCCGTCTTGGTGATTTGCAGGTTGCCGCCCGCCGGATCCAGCGGTATGTCTATCTTCACCGCCGGGCCGGGATTCAGTACAAACGCGCTGCCGTATGAAGCACCGCTGCCGGGCGATCCGATGATGGTGAATCCGGACGGCAGACTCGCGGGCGCCACGCTCGATGGAAAGCCATAGCCAACCGGCGGTGTAACCGCGATACGGTAGGTGCCCGGCACCACGCGCGGGAAGCGGTATTCGCCCGCCGCCATGGTCGCATCACAGGTGGTAGCGGCGCCGGAGGTAATGGGCTGGGTCAGCACCGTGACGCCGTTATTGCAGAAGACTGTTGCCGGCAGACCGGTGAGGTCGTTGAGCAGCGTTATGGTCGCACCATTCACGGCCGCGCCGCTCGCCGAATCGAACAGAACACCAAACGGATCAACCAGCGCGTTGGTGGTTACCGTCGGCACCACATCGGCGGGGTCGGTGTAGGAGGCGGTTATGCTCTGTTTGGCGACCACCGACAGTACACAATTGTTCGTCGTTGTCGTGGCCGCTGTCGTTTGCAGGTAGCCAACAAACACGCCGGTGGATATTCCGGTTTCCGAAAGCGTGATGGTTTCGCTGTCGCCGGTGGGGCTTGTCAGCGTGATCGAAATGGTTTCCACGGCCGCGGCATTTTGATTCTGGTCATAGTCTGTGACGCGAATAAACACAGGGTCACCGCTGCTGTACAGCGTGGCCGGGGCCAGCCGTAACGCACCGGGCACGGTTAGCGTGGATGACGGGATGAGGTAGTTCGGATTTGGCAACGCGGTACCGCCGCACGACGCCGTCCCGACCTGCTCAATGGAGCCCGTCGACCCGCTCGGGACATATTGCAGAAACTCAATGGTGGCTGGTGTACGTGTAGACGTGGTGGTCGTGACACTGCTTGTGCTGGTCACCGGCGTGCCGCTTACCAGATAACTGGCAGTGCCGGTATTCACGATGGCGGTGTTTGGTGGTGTGGCTGCCTGCGCCAGGCTGGTTGCGAAACCGAATAACAACAGTGCGAGCGTCTTTCCCTGCGTGTTGGCAACGCGCAGGGAAAGACGCTCGCGACCCTGTATAAGGTCTCGAACGTATAAAACACACAAGGCGGCGCGGGATACCGCGCCGCCAATGCGTGTGAGGAGACAGCCGTCCCTCATTTTCACACTACAGCCGTTGATGTTGGCTACATCAATTGATGCTGACGTTGAAGTACACGACCACGGATTCACCGGCTTTCAACTCGCCAGCCGCGTACGTACCTTCCGCCGGCATCGCCGGACCGTAGTCAATCACTACCGTCGTACCACTAAGATCGGCACCATCGCTGTCGAGAGCAGTGGTAAAGAACTTAGGATAGGTACCCGGACGTGTAGAGCCGGTCACATTCAGCTTGAAGCCTTTACCATTGGCATTTTCCGGAGTACCGGCGCCGCCAGCGGCACCTTCACATCCGGCTGTACCACCGGCACCGGTAATCAGATCCGGGTCGAAGGTACTGTTGGCATTGAGGGCGTCGCTAACCTGGGTCAGTGTCGCAGAGGCGCTTGCGGTGACAGAGTTGCTGACGGTGATGGTCCAGCGCACCACGGCGCCCGGTATGTTCTTCGGGTTGGTCGTGCTGTTGAGCGGATCGCAGACGAGCGCTACCGTTTTCGTCACCGTAAGTGCTGCCGAAACAACTCGATAGGCATCACGCGCTGAATGCGCGGCGTCACGGCTGGAGTCATCCGTGCCTGTACCATCGGCGAAGACAATGTCCACCCCTGCGGTGTTAACGCCGGTTGTTTCAGTGAGCGCTGCACCCAGGCTGGCGGCGGTTCCACCGGCGCGCGCCGTTGCGGTCAGCGAGACCACGGCATTGCTTCCGTTTGCCAAACCGGCCGGGATGTTGCACACCACATAGACGGTTGCCGTCGTGGTACCACTGGCTGGCAATTCATCAATGTAGGTAGCGATATCCTCTAACGGCTGATAGCCGGCGTTGGCGCCACTTTCGCGGTATGCCGAGCACGACGTGGCATCAAAGTTATCGGTCCCGCCGAACAGTATCGCGCCACTGGACAGATTGGCGGCTGACAACGCGAAGTCCTGCGTTGTATTGCCCAAGTTGGTTACCGTAAATGTTGTTACGGCAGCCGACTGGCCTGGCGACACGGACGTGTAGGTGCTGTTGCCTTCTGCCACCAGCATGGACACCTTGTTGTCCACAACAAAGGTCGTGTCGGCACCGAGTGTTGCTCCCGGCGTCGAGTTGCCGGTCGGTGAGGACTCGATCAGCGTCTGTGCAACAGAGCCCACCGAATAGGTCAACGACGAACGGTTGGTGATAGTAGTGGACGAGGCCGTACCAACGGCACTCGCCAGTCCCGACCAGGCCATCAGCAGAACGCCAAACACGGCGGCTGCCTGCCTGTAATGTCCTCGTACAGAGGATATAGTTAACTTAGATTTCATGGCTGTCTCCAATTACAACTGTTTAGAACACGTGATGTGACTATAAAGAACCAGATGGCAGTCGTGTTCATTACTGTCTTCTGGGCAAAAGAATTCTTTCGGATTTTTGGATGAGCGATCACTTGATGACCACGCGAAACCCAACCTCGCCACGTTTGCCGGGCGCCAGTTCACCCACGTAACTCCAGCGAATGTGGGTATAATCGCGCGGCTCGGCCGATCGCTCCGTGCCGCCCGCAATTTTGATTTTCAGTTTGGTCGGCAAGTCGTAGTGCTTGCCGCCATCCACCGAATAAGTGATGGCAGTGCTGGCGCCGAAAGCGCTACCACTGACAAAAACCGTGTTTTCCGGAATCGGGTTGTTGATGACAACGCTGCCAGCAGGCTTCGTGCCCTTGTTGGTAAAGCGCGTGGTGTAGATCACCTGCGAGCCAGGGATGGCGAGAACGACGGGCTGGCGCTTTTTCTCTTTGCGAGCGGCGGGACCAATGACCTCCACCTCGGTTTCGGCGATGCTTTGCACGACGATATCCCCGTCAGCCTGCGCGGTTGCAAACGCAGAAGCGAAAAAGATGAACGGCACTACAGTGGCAAACAGTGTGACTCCTGATAATTTCATGGTGATTCTCCTAGTTGACGGTTGCACGAAACTCGATGACATGAACGACAGGTGAAGCGGTGTTACCAAAATTGACGGTGACGGTATTAGTGGAAAATTGGGCGTTGTCGGCATCCGCGGCATCGGTACGCATGACGCTGTTCACCAGCATGCTGCCCGCGACATAGGTGGTTTGTGCGGGCAGCGGGTCGGTGATGACAAGATTGCTCGCGCTGCCGGTACCGCTCAGCGTGACCGTGATGCGGTAGGTGAGTACCGAACCAGTCTCGACACTGGACCCCCCGCGCACATCGAGCACCGCCGCCACGGATTTCACAATGCCGAGTGCGACCGTACTCACGAGGTAGCTTCCGGTGCGACTGGCCTGGGCACGACTGGAACCCACCACCGCGTCCACCCCGCCCGTTCCCAGGCCGGCCAGCGTGGTGCCCGGGG
>Ga0315281_10013161_pt1 | contig 11212 bp, 13 predicted proteins | sample YL17G07_0_MG_FD_204540 | JGI IMG/M metagenome (GOLD analysis project Ga0315281, IMG submission 204540) | Sediment microbial communities from Yellowstone Lake, YNP, Wyoming, USA - YL17G07_0 | ecosystem: Environmental > Aquatic > Freshwater > Lake > Sediment | place: USA: Wyoming | collected... | reverse complement strand
GCGCGCCATCCTGCGCGCCTCGAACTACGGCAAAATCCGGCTGCTGATTCCGATGCTCGCACATGCGCACGAAATCGAGCAGGCGCTCGCCATGATCGCACAGTCCAAGGAGTTGCTGGATCAGCAAAACCTCCCCTACGACCGCGGCATCGAGATCGGCGGAATGATCGAGGTGCCGGCGGCGGCGCTGTCGCTCGGGGTATTCATGCGCAGGCTCGATTTTCTTTCGATCGGCACCAACGACCTGATCCAGTACACGCTCGCCATCGACCGCACCGACGAAAGCGTGTCGCACCTGTACAACCCGCTGCACCCGGCGGTGCTGCACCTGATCGCCCACACCATCAGGACCGGCAGCCGCATGAAGATGCCGGTGGCGGTGTGCGGCGAAATGGCGGGCGACGTGAAACTGACGCGGTTGCTGCTCGGCTTCGGGCTGCGCCAGTTTTCCATGCACACGGCGAACCTGCTCGCGATCAAGCAGCAGGTGCTGAAGAGCGACCTCGCCGATCTGACGCAGCTCGCGAACCGGATCCTGCGCGCCGTCGACCCGGACAAGGCGCGGCGGCTGCTGGAAAAACTCAACGCCTGAGCCGGACCGCCCGCGCATGACTTCCAGGGGTCTGGTTTGCAGGTCAGGAAAAATGAGCAACTCAGTAGGCGCGGTCCGGCCGCAGATCATGCACTTCGATACGCCGCTCGCATGCAGGAGCGGCGCGGTGCTGGACGCCTACGATCTCATGTACGAAACCTACGGCACGCTGAACGCCAACGGTTCGAACGCGGTGCTGGTATGCCACGCGCTCAACGCGTCACACCACGTCGCCGGCTATTACGCGGAGGCGCCGGACCAGATCGGCTGGTGGGACAACATGATCGGCCCGGGGAAGCCCCTGGACACCGACAGGTTCTTCGTCATCGGCGTGAACAACCCCGGCGGTTGCTTCGGTTCCACCGGACCGGCCTCGATCGATCCCGCGACCGGCAGGCCTTACGGCTCGAACTTTCCGGTGGTCACGGTCGAAGACTGGGTCGCCGCCCAGGCGCGGCTCGCCGACCGGCTCGGTATCGGACGTTTCGCCGCGGTCATGGGTGGCAGCCTCGGCGCGATGCAGGCGCTGCAATGGGCGATCGGCTATCCGGCGCGGATCGCGAACGCCATCGTCGTCGCCGCTGCGCCCAAGCTTTCGGCGCAGAACATCGCCTTCAACGAGGTGGCGCGCCAGGCGATCACCACCGACCCCGATTTTCACGGCGGCGACTTCTACGCCCGCAACGTGGTGCCGCGCCGCGGGCTGCGCCTGGCGCGCATGATCGGTCATATCACCTACCTGTCGGACGACGCGATGATGGAAAAATTCGGCCGCAGCCTGAGATCCGGCGCGATCAACTTCCACTTCGGCGTGGACTTCGAGGTCGAGTCCTATCTGCACCACCAGGGCGACAAGTTCTCCGAATATTTCGACGCCAACACCTACCTGCTGATCACCCGGGCGCTCGACTATTTCGACCCGGCCGCGGCCTGTGGCGGCGACCTCGCAAAGGCGCTGGCGCCGGCGACCGCGCGCTTCCTGGTGGCCTCGTTCACTTCGGACTGGCGCTTCGCTCCGGCGCGCTCGCGCGAGATCGTCAAGGCGCTGCTCGACAACCGCGCTGACGTTTGCTACGCGGAAATTGATGCGCCCCACGGGCACGACGCATTCCTGCTCGACGACGCGCGCTATCATGCGCTGGTTCGGGCGTATTTTGAAAACATCGCCCGCGATCTTGATACGGAAGGGGCGGCGGCGTGAGCAGGAAGCAGGGCCCCCGCGCAGCGGGGATGCGACCGCCCGCGATTGCCGCCCGACGCCGACCGTGGTTCGGCTTGAACCACCATAATCGTACGGAGGCGGCGGCATGAACACTACGCTCCCGGTCCCGATGCTCGAAGGCCGCGAGGACCTCGACGCCATTGCCGCATGGTTGCCGCCGCGCGCGAGCGTGCTCGACCTGGGCTGCGGCACCGGGCTGCTCCTGAGGTACCTGAAGCAGAGCCGCGAGGTGCGCGGCTACGGCATTGAAATCAGCGACGCGGATGTGCTGGCTTGCGTGAAGAACGGGGTCAACGTGATTCAGAGCGACCTCGAGGCAGGCCTCGCGGGCTTTGACGCCGGTTCCTTCGACTTCGTCATCCTGTCGCAGACGCTGCAGGCGATGCGCCACACCGAGGAGATCGTGATGGAGATGCTGCGCGTCGGGCGCCAGGGCATCGTCTCCTTCCCCAATTTCGGCTACTGGCCGCAACGCCTGCAGGTGATGCGCGGGCGCATGCCGGTGTCGGACGTTCTGCCCTACCTCTGGTACAACACGCCCAACGTGCACCTGTGCACACTGGCCGACTTCGAGGACTTCTGTGCCTCTCACGGCGTGCGCATCCTCGAGCGCATTGCGATGCAGGGCGGCCGCCGTGTGCATATCGCCCCCAACCTGCGAGGCAGCGTGGCGGTATACCGGTTCAAGAAAGCGTGACCCGGCCCGGGGCTCAGGCCGCCTGAGGCTGCGTCTGATCCACCGCGTCGATCCGGGCCCGCATGCGCCACACCAGCCACAGGCCCGGCAGCGCGGCGACAAAGGTGAGCACGAAGAAGTTCGCCCAGCCCGTGAGCTCGACCAGCCCACCGGTGACGGGGCCGAACAAAATGCGTCCGAGCGAGGCCAGCGCCGACAGCAGCGCGTACTGCGTGGCGCTGAAGCTGTGGTTGCACAGCGCCATGGCGAAGGCGACGAAGGCCGCGGTGCCCATGCCGCTGGCGAGGTTTTCGAAGCCGACCGCAAACACCAGCAGCGGGTAGCTCTTGCCGGCCCAGGCCAGAGCCGCGAACGACAGGTTGGAGACCGCCTGCAGCACGCCGAACAGCAGCAGCGCGCGGGTGAGGCTCATGCGCACCAGCAGCAGACCGCCGGCGAGCCCCCCGAGCAGCAGCGAAGCGAGCCCCAGGGCCTTGTTGATCGCGCCGACCTCGGTGAGGGAAAAGCCGGCGCCGCGAATTAGAAAGGCGGTGGTGAGCGTGCCGGCGAGCGCGTCGCCGAATTTGTACAGCGCGATCAGGGCCAGCAGTTGCAGCGCTCCCGGGCGCGACAACAGATCCTTCAGCGGCTCGATCACGGCCGCGCGCAGCGTGCGCGGCGGCGTTGCGCGCACCGCCGGTTCGGGCGCGCCAATGCTCGCCAGCAGCCCGATCCCCATGAGGACGGCCATCGCGAAAAACGTCTGGCGCCAGCCGATCTGGTCGGCAAGTATCAGCGCCAGGCCACCCGACGCAAGCATCGCGATGCGGTAGCCGAGCACGCCCACGGCCGCGCCCATGCCGCGTTCCTGCGCCGGCAGCAGATCGGCGCGATAGGCGTCGATGACGATGTCCTGCGAAGCCGACGCGAAGGCCACCCAGAGCGCGAGGCAGCCGAGCAGCCAGAGGTCGGCGTTTGGCGACGAAACCGCCATGCCGCAGATGCCCAGAACCAGCGCCAGTTGTGTTAACAGCATCCAGCCGCGCCGGCGGCCCAAGAAGGGCGGCACATAGCGGTCCATCAACGGCGACCAGAGGAATTTCAGCAGATACGGGATGCCGATCCAGGAAAACCAGGCGATGGTCATGATGTCCGTGCCCGTGACCGTGAGCCATGCCTGCAGCGTGCCTCCCGTCAGGGCCAGCGGCAGCCCGGAGGAAAACCCGAGCAGCAGGACTGCGGCGATGCGCGGGCTGCGCAGGATCTCCAGGTAGGGCGACGGCATGGGGCGATTCTACCTGCGTTGGACGTGCTAAAGGTTGATTTGGCGAGAGAAAGCCGGTAGCCTTGTAGGCTTCCGCGGGCGTTTTAGCCGAAGCGGCGTTTATCAGTCAGAAAGGCAAATACGATGAGCAACGACACCGAAGTATCCCGCGACAAACTCGCGTCCGACCTCAGGATCGTGATCTCCGATGCGGAAGAATTGCTGCGCGCCACCGCCGGCCAGATGGGCGAAAAAGCGGTCGTCGCGCGCGAACGCATCCAGGAGAGCCTGCGCGGCGCCAAGGAAAAACTCGCCCGCGCGGAAGAGGTCGTGATCGACAAGACCAAGGCCGCCGCGCGCGCCACCGACGATTACGTGCACGATCATCCCTGGGGGGCGGTGGGCATCGCAGGCGCCGTGGGCCTGGTCATCGGCATGCTGATCAGCCGCCGCTAGTCATGGCGGAAAGAGAAGACGCCGCGGCTCGCGGCGGGCTTCTGCATTCGATCCGACATCTGGCGGGCAACCTGCTCGGCGCTGCGCAGACGCGCCTGGAAATTCTCGCCACCGAGCTCGAAGAAGAGCGGCTGCGGCTGGAGCAGATGCTGCTCGTCGCGCTGGCGGCGGGTTTCTGCTTCGCCTTGGGCATCGTGCTTTGCGTCGCGCTGATCGTGCTTTGCTACTGGGACACGCACCGGCTTGCCGCCGTCGGCATTCTCGCCGCGGTGTTCCTCGGGGTCGGCGCAATGCTGGGCTTGGTCCTGCGCGGCAAGGCGAACGCGCGGCCGAAGCCGTTCGCGGTCACGCGCGGCGAACTGGCGAAGGACCGGGACATGCTGCGGAATCCGCTGACATGAACCCGCGCCTCGTCGCGATCGAGACCAAACGTGTGCACCTGATCGAGCGCGCCGCGCGCGAGCGCGCGGACTTGGCGCAGGCACTGCAGTCATGGGCGCAGCCGCTGGGGTTCATCGATCGCTGCCTTGGGGCCGCGCGTTATGTGCTTTCGCGCCCGCCGCTCGTTGCCGGCGCGATGCTGTTGCTGGCGCTGCTGCGCCCGCGCCGCGCGCTCAGATGGGCGCAGCGTATCTGGGGCTTGTGGCGGGGTTATCGCTGGCTGACGCAGAAACTCGCGGGATAAGGAATGCGCAAACCGATAATGGTCGGCAAGGTGATGGAAATGATGGATCGGGAACGCAAGTACGTTCTCGGCGAAGTCACGCAAATTACCGGACTGATGCCCTTGTTGATGAAGCCACGCAATAAGGGAAGATGGACGCCGGAGGAACGGCGCCAGGTCGTCACCCATCTGCGCCGGCTGTCCGTTGTGAGCCCCTATCTCGCGGTGATGGTGATGCCCGGTTCGTTCCTGGTGCTGCCGGCGCTGGCCTGGTGGCTGGACCGACGGCGGCAGAACGACCTGCGCAAGAAGCTGTCGCCGGACGGCAGCGCGGTTCAGGATCCGTGAACAAGACGAGGGCGCGCATTTCCCCGCGCTCCCGTCGATGATGCTTGCCGCCGACTTTCAGAAGTCGTAATCGATGGTGAGCGGCGCGTGGTCGCTGAAGCGCCGCGCCTTGTAGATCGCGGCCTTCGTCGCCCTGGCGGCGATCCCCGCGGTGGCGATCTGATAGTCGATGCGCCAACCCACGTTCTTGGCCCAGGCCTGGCCGCGGTTCGACCACCAGGTGTAGGCCTCGCCCGTGGTTGCCGGGTGCAGGCGGCGGTACACATCCACCCAACCCCGCTCGTCGAGCACCTTGCCGAGCCAGGCCCGCTCCTCCGGCAGGAAGCCGGAATTCTTCTGGTTGCCGCGCCAGTTTTTCAGGTCGATTTCCTTGTGCGCAATATTCCAGTCGCCGCAGATCACGATTTCGCGTCCGCTCGCCTTGAGCTTGGCCAGGTGCGGCATGAACTCGCGCATGAAGCGGAATTTCGCTTGTTGGCGTTCGTCCGAGCTGGAGCCGGAGGGCAGATAGACCGAGATCACGCTCAGCTTGCCGAAATCGGCGCGCAGGTAACGGCCTTCCGGGTCGAACTCCGTCGATCCGAAGCCAGCGACGGTCTTGTCCGGCGCCTTGCGGCAATAGATGCCGACGCCGCTGTAGCCTTTCTTCTCGGCGCAGCTGAAATGGCCCGAATAGGGGCGGGGGTCGAGGGTTGCGAGGTCGAGATCGACCAGCTGCGCCTTGATTTCCTGCAGGCATACCACATCCGCTTTTTGCGCGATCAGCCAGCGCAGCAGGCCTTTGTTCACCGCCGAGCGTATGCCGTTGAGATTGAGCGCGATAATGCGTAACATGACTGGCTTTCAGGCACCGGGCAGCGCGCACCAGGATCGGCTAGTGTCGGATTTTCGCAAACAGTTCATTGCCTTCTGCATCGATTGCGGCGTGCTGCGTTTCGGCCAATTCAAGACCAAGGCCGGGCGTACGTCGCCGTATTTTTTCAATGCCGGCCTGTTCAACGACGGCGCGATGCTGGCGCGGCTCGGGCAATTTTACGCCAAAGCCATCGTCGCCGCGAACCTGCCCTTCGACATGCTGTTCGGCCCCGCGTACAAGGGCATCCCGCTGGCCGCCGGCGTCGCCATCGCGCTGGCGCAGGCGGGGCGCAACGTCCCCTACAGCTTCAACCGCAAGGAAACCAAGGACCACGGCGAGGGCGGCCGCATTATCGGCGCGCCGCTCGCCGGCCAGGTGCTGATCGTGGACGACGTGATCTCCGCCGGCACCTCGGTGCGCGAATCGGTCGATCTGATCCGCGAGGGCGGCGCCGTTGCCTGCGGCGTGGCCATCGCGCTTGACCGATTGGAGCGGGGCGCAGGCGAGCGCTCGGCGGTGCAGGAAGTGCGCGAGCTTTTCGGCATGCAGGTCATCGCCATTGCCGATGTCGACGACCTGGTGCAATATCTCGGCGGCAAACCCGAACTGGCGCCGCAGCTGATCGCAATCGAACATTATCGACAACTTTACGGAGCGTCCGCACATGCTTAAGCGAAACATTCTGGTTGCGGGAATCCTCCTCGCGCTCGCGGCTGCGCCCGCCTCCGGGCAACAGCGCCTGTTCAAATGCAAGGACGCCAAGGGGAAAACCTACTACACGCAGACGCCGCCGCCCGAGTGCCTGGGACAGGAGGTGGACGAGCTGTCCAAGCAGGGCACGGTACTGAAAAAGCGGGAAGGCGTGCTGACGCCGGAGCAGCTCGCCGCGCGCGAAGCCGAGGAAAAGCGCAAGAAAGAAGAAGAGCTGCTGGCGAAGGAGGAGAAGCGCAAGAGCCAGGCGCTGCTCAACACCTATTCGAGCGAAAAGGACATCGAGGACAGCCGCCAGCGCGCGCTGAAGCAGGCCGCGGAGTCGGCGAAGGAGATCGAGAAGCGCATCGAGGTGGCGCAGCAGCGCGCCAAGAAACTGGCGGCCGAAAAGGAATTCTACGCCAAGAAACCGATGCCGAAAAAACTGCAGGACGACATCAACAACAACGAGATCGACCTCAAGGGACAGCAGGACGCGATGGCGGGGAAGAACAAAGAGCTCGCCGAAATCAACGCCAAGTACGACGAGGACAAGCGGCGCTATCTGGAGCTGACGAGCGGCGCAAAAGCGAAACCCGCAGCTGCGCCGGCGGGCGCGGCACCGCCGAAAAAATAATCAGCCGGTAAGCTTTTTCTTCAGGATGTCGTTGATCCGGGCCGGGTTGCCCTTGCCCTTGGTCGCTTTCATCGCCTGCCCGACGAGCGCGTTGAAGGCTTTCTCTTTGCCGGCCCTGTATTCCTCGACCGACTTCGGATTCGCGGCGAGCACGCGATCGATGACTTCCTCGAGTTCGCCTGCATCGGAGATTTGATTCAGGCCCCTGGCGGCAATGATCGCCGCGGCTTCACCCTCGCCGTTCCACATGGCATCGAACACGTCTTTTGCGGTCTTGCCGGAAATGACGTTGCGTTGAATCTGCTGCAGCAGGCCGGCCATCTGCCGGCTGCCGAGAGGCGATTGGGAAATCTCCAGCCCGGCGCGCTTGAGCGCACCGAACAGTTCACCCGTAATCCAGCTGGCCGCGAGTTTATAGCCGCCTCCCAGCGCCCCGATCACGTCTTCGTAAAAGTCGGCCACCTCGCGCGCTGAAGTCAGCACGCCGGCGTCGTAGGCTGAAAGTTCGAACTCGCGCATATAGCGCGCGCGCTTCGCCGGCGGCAATTCCGGCAGTCCAGACCGGATCCGCTCCAGCGATTCGTCGCTGATCGCGAGCGGCAGCAGATCGGGGTCGGGAAAATAGCGGTAATCGTGCGCATCCTCCTTCGAGCGCAGGGAGCGCGTTTCCTTCCGTTCCGGATCGTAGAGGCGCGTTTCCTGCACCACCCGGCCGCCGCCGCCGAGCAATTCGATCTGGCGCCGCACTTCGTAATTGATGGCCTCTTCCAGGAAGCGGAAGGAATTGAGGTTCTTGATCTCGCAGCGGGTGCCGAGCACGTCCGAGCCCCTGGGGCGCACCGACACATTGGCGTCGCAGCGGAACGACCCCTCCTGCATGTTGCCGTCGCAGATGCCGATCCAGCGCACCAGCGCGTGCAGCGCCTTGGCGTAGGCCACCGCCTCCTCCGCGCTGCGCATGTCGGGTTCGGTCACGATTTCCAGCAGCGGCGTGCCGGCGCGGTTGAGGTCGATGCCGCTCATGCCGCGGCTGAGCGCCGAATGCGCGCTTCCCGAAACCTCGTGCAGCGACTTGCCCGCGTCCTCCTCCAGGTGGGCACGCGTAAGCCGCACCGTCTTCTCACCGTCCTTCACCGCCATCGACAGCGACCCGCCCTGCACCACCGGCAGCTCGTACTGGCTGATCTGATAACCCTTGGGAAGGTCGGGATAAAAATAATTTTTGCGCGCGAACACCGAACGCCGGTTGATGGTCGCGCCGACGGCCAGGCCGAAACGGACGGCTTTTTCAACCGCCGCGCGGTTCAGGACCGGCAGCACGCCGGGCAGCGCGATATCCACCGCGCACGCCTGGACGTTGGGCGCGGCGCCGAACTGCGTGGCCGCGCCGGAAAAAATCTTCGACGCCGTCGACAGCTGCGCGTGGGTCTCGAGCCCGATGACCGTTTCCCATTCCATCGCCTACTCCACTCCCGCCGGCTGCCGCAGGTGCCAGTCGGTCGCAAGCTGATACCGGTGCGCGGCCTGCAGCATGCGCGCCTCGGCAAAATAGTTGCCGACCAACTGCAGCCCCACCGGCATGCCGCCTTCGCCGAAGCCGCACGGAATCGACATTGCCGGCAGGCCGGCCAGGTTTGCCGCGACGGTGTAGATGTCGTTGAGGTACATCTGCACCGGATCCGACGCCTTGGCGCCGAGTGCGAACGCGACATTGGGTGAGGTCGGCCCCAGGATCAGGTCGCACTGCGCGTAGCCGCTGGCGAAATCCTGCGCGATCAGGCGCCGGATCTTCTGCGCCTTGAGGTAGTAGGCGTCGTAATAGCCGTGCGACAGCACATAGGTGCCGATGAGTATGCGCCGTTTCACTTCGGCGCCGAAGCCCTGCGCCCGGCTCTTGCGGTACATCTCGGAAAGGTCGGTGTATTCGGGAGCGCGAAATCCGTAGCGCACGCCGTCGAAGCGCGACAGGTTGGACGAAGCCTCGGCCGGCGCGATCACGTAATAGGCGGGCACCGACAACGCGGAATTGGGCAGGCTGATCGCGACGCGCGACGCGCCCAGTTTCTCGAATTGGGCCAGCGCCTGTTCCACTGCCGCTCCGACGTCGCCGGCCAGACCTGCGCCGAAATATTCCTTCGGCACGCCGATGCGCAGACCGCCGAGCGGTTTGGCGCGATCTCCCGCGGGGGGCGCGCCGAGCAGGCGCGCGTAGTCCTCCGCCGGCCGTTCGACGCTGGTTGAGTCGCGCGCATCGAAACCCGCCATCACGTTGAGCATCAATGCGAGATCCTCGGCGCTTTTCGCCATCGGCCCGCCCTGGTCCAGGCTGGAGGCGAACGCGACCATGCCGTAACGCGAGACCACGCCGTAGGTGGGCTTGAGGCCGCAGATGCCGGAGAGGGCCGAAGGCTGGCGGATGGAGCCGCCGGTGTCGGTGCCGATGGCCGCGGGCGCCAGGCGCGCCGCCACCGCCGCGGCCGAGCCGCCGCTGGATCCGCCCGGGACGCGGCCGCGGTCCCAGGGATTCTTCACCGGCCCCCAGAAGCAGGTTTCGCTGGACGAGCCCATCGCAAACTCGTCCATGTTGGTTCTGCCGAGGATCACCGCGCCGGCCGCGTTTAGCCGCTCCACCACGTGCGCATCGTAGGGGCTGACGAAGTTGGCGAGCATTTTCGAGCCGCAGGTGGTAAGCCAACCCTTGGCGCAGAAGATGTCCTTATGCGCGATCGGGATTCCGGTAAGCGGCTGCGCCGTGCCCGCGGCTATCTGCGCGTCCGCCGCGCGCGCCTGCGCCAGGCTCCTGGCCGCATCGACGGTGACGAATGCGTTGAGCCCGGGATTCAGGCGGGCGATGCGGTCCAGATGGAGCTGCGTCAGCTCGACGCTGGAGAGTTTCTTCTGCCCGAGCTGGAGTGAGAGCTGTTTGAGGGTGGCGTTGAACATGTGCGGCTGGGCGCGGCAGGACCGGCGTCCCCGGTCCCCTGCGCCAGGTGCCTATTCGATGACTCTGGGCACGAGATACAATCCGCCTTCGACCTGGGGCGCGATGGACTGGTAGAGCGCGCGCTGGTCGGTTTCCGTGACCCGGTCCTCGCGCAGACGTTGCACCAGGTCCTGGGCGTGCGCCATTGGTTCGACGCCCTCGGTGTCGACGGACAGCATCTGCTCGATGAGCTTGAAAATGCCGTTCAGCTGACCCTGCGCCGCCTCCGCCTCGGCTTCGGTGATTTCGATGCGAGCGAGCCAGGCAACCCGCTTAACTTCCTGCAAAGACAGCGGCATGGAATTTGCGCCCAAATGAGGCGTTAAAGTGCGGTATTATAAAGTATTTGCAGTCCTTACCGGGAACGGAACACCAGCAAATGTTTGGATTTTTACGCGGTTATTTTTCCGACGACCTGGCCATCGACCTTGGCACCGCCAACACCCTGATCTACGTGCGCGGCAAGGGCATTGTGCTCGACGAGCCTTCAGTCGTCGCGATCCGCCAGGAAGGCGGTCCCAGCGGCAAGAAAACGATTCAGGCGGTGGGCAAGGAAGCCAAGCAGATGCTCGGCAAGACGCCCGGCAACATCGTCGCCATCCGGCCGATGAAGGACGGCGTAATTGCCGACTTCACCGTGACCGAACAGATGCTGAAGCTGTTCATCAAGAAGGTGCATGTTTCGCGCCTTCTGTCGCCGAGCCCGCGCATCATCATCTGCGTGCCCTGCGGCTCGACGCAGGTCGAGCGGCGCGCGATCCGCGAGTCGGCGATCGGCGCCGGCGCGTCGCAGGTTTTCCTGATCGAGGAACCGATGGCCGCGG
>Ga0315281_10013160_pt1 | contig 11212 bp, 11 predicted proteins | sample YL17G07_0_MG_FD_204540 | JGI IMG/M metagenome (GOLD analysis project Ga0315281, IMG submission 204540) | Sediment microbial communities from Yellowstone Lake, YNP, Wyoming, USA - YL17G07_0 | ecosystem: Environmental > Aquatic > Freshwater > Lake > Sediment | place: USA: Wyoming | collected... | reverse complement strand
GGTTGATGTACTCGAGCAGCCTTTTTCTCTGTCCGACGAGCTTCATGAGCCCCGTCCGGGACCCGAAATCCTTCTGGTGGGTCGAAAAATGCTTGATCAGAAGGTTGATGCGCTCCGTGATGAGCGCAACCTGGATCTCGGGCGAGCCGGAGTCCGTGCCGTGGCTCTGGTTGTCCTTGATAATTCGCGTTTTGTCTTCCTTGCTTAACACGTCTTCTGTTTCTCCTGTGTTTTTGTTCTTTTTATTATTTTTCTGGGCTATTTTATCAGATAGAAACCGAAAAGTAAACACTTTCTTCGGCTTACGGATTTCGTTTCTCCTCGAGAAGGCGGGCCAACGGCCGTCGGGCGGCAGGAAAGGGGGAGAGGGACTTTAGGAGCCCAGGGCCTTTTTCCGGGCCAGGAGCTGGCGGGCGTACTTGGAGACGAGGCCGCCCTGTTTTTCCTGGCAATTCGCCAAGCGGGCGTCGATCTCGGCCGGCGAGAGTTCGTTCATCTTCTTCTTCCGGGGGGCGGATTCGGCCGCCGGGGCCGCCGCGGCGGCGGGAGCGGCGGGTTTCTGTTCAGCTTTCTTCTCAGCCATGGTTCGTTCCTTTCGGTTTCCTCTCGGGTATGGACGGGGAGGAGAGCGACTAATTTACCAGAAAGCTCCCGCGAAATCAACCCGGGCGGCGGGCCGGCCCGGTTTACATGGCCCGGCTTTTTCCTTATACTGAATCTCAAATGACTGAGATCAAGCGGCGGGAGTTTCTGGCGAGGACCTTGAAGACGGCGGCCCTGATATCCACGGGCGGCAGCGGACTCCTCGTTCAAGGATGCGCGGCCGGCAAGGACTACGACCTCCTGATATCCGGCGGGACCGTTTATGACGGGACGGGGAGGCCTCCGGTCCGTACCGATATCGGCGTCTCCGGAGACACCATCAAGCTCATCGGCAAAATCCGCACGTCCAGGGCCCGGGAGGTCATCGAGGCCGACGGGTTGGCCGTCGCGCCCGGTTTCATCGATGTCCACGAGCACACTTCGGTCGAGCTCCTCGTCAATCCCAAGGCCGAGAGCGCCGTGCGTCAAGGCGTGACGACCCTGGTCAGCGGGAACTGCGGGGACTCGATCTTCCCCCTCACCGAGCCCATGGCCGACGAGGCGGCCAGGACACTTCTCGCGGATTACGGCCTGGACCTGAGCTGGAAGGACGCCGGCGGATTCTTCGACCGGCTCGGCCGGTCCGGGATGGCCGTGAACTACTCCTCATACGTCGGTCAGGGGACGATCAGGGCGGCGGTCGTCGGATATGCCGACCGTCCGGGGACAAGCGCCGAGATGAATGCGATGAAAGCCCTGGTCCAGACGGCCATGTCCCAGGGGACCCTCGGCCTTTCCACGGGCCTCGAATATTCCCCGGGCAGTTTCGCCCCCACGTCCGAGATCATCGCGCTCTGCCGGGTCGCGGCCTCCGCCGGAGGCCTGTACGCGACGCACATGAGGGACGAAGAGGAAGGGATCATCGAATCGGTCGAGGAGGCGCTGCGGATTTCGCGAGAGACCCCCATCCGCCTCCAGATCTCCCATCTGAAGACCGTCTACCCGCGGAACTGGCCGAAATTCCCCGAGATCCTGGCCCGCCTGGAGAAGGCCCGCAAAGAAGGGCTGGAATTCCGCTGCGACAGGTATCCCTATATCGCTTACGCCACCGGCCTGAACATGCTGTTTCCCCTTTGGTCGAGGGAGGGGACGGACAAGGACTTCGTCGGCCGGCTCCAGGATCACGCCCTCCGGGCCCGGCTCAGGGCTGAAGTGTTGAAGAAGGGCGGCGACATCGGGGCCTGGGACAAGGTCCTCATCTCGAGCGTCGAAACGGAAAAAAACAAGCGGCTCGAAGGGATGGACATCCTCGCCGCGTCGCGGACGGCGGGGCTCGAACCCTTTGAATTCCTGAGGACCCTGCTCATCGACGAGCGTGGACGCGTGGGAATGACGACCTTCGCCATGAACGAAGACGAGCTCAGGGCTCTTCTGGCCCACCCTCTGGTCGGCGTGGGCTCGGACGGGCAGGCCGTGGCCCCCTACGGGCCCCTCTCGAAGGGCAAGCCCCACCCCAGGTTTTACGGGACTTTTCCGCGCGTCCTGGGGAAGTACGTCCGCGAGGAGAAGGTCGCCTCCCTCGAGGACATGGTCCGAAAAATGACCTCGATGCCGGCCGGTCACCTCGGCCTCGCGCGTCGCGGCCTGCTCAAGGAAGAATGCGCGGCCGATATCACGGTTTTCGATCCGACTCGCGTCATCGACAAGGCCACTTGGACCGCTCCGGCCCAGTATCCCGTGGGTATTCCGCACGTCGTTGTCAACGGCCGCGTGGTGGTCCACAACGGAGAGCATACCGGAACCCTGCCGGGAAGAGTCCTGAAACGAAATCCCCGCGGGGTGGTCGAATGACCAGGAAGCTCGCCGCCCTTTTGGTTCTCGCCGCCGCCCCCCTCGGGCTGGCCGCCCAATCGAGAGAGTCCCTTCGCGCGGAATCAGGCGTCGTCGTGGACATGGCCTACCGGTCCCTCGCGCCCGGGGAGCCCCTCCTCTTCGTCCTGAGAAGTCCCGGCGTTTCCGCCGTCATTCTTCATTTTCTGGGGAAGACGGCCGTCATGCGGGCGGAACCGGTCCCCAAGCAGGGGTCGATGGCCTTTATCGGCATCGACCTGGACGTCAAGCCGGGGCTCTACCCGCTGGACATGCAAATCGAAAAAGCGGACGGTTCAATCGAGGGCTTTCACAGGGACATCGTCTTGAAGGGCAGGACATTCCCCTTCGAGAAGCTGAGAATGAGCCCGGAGTTCGTGACGCCGCCCAAGTCCGTGCTCGTCAGGATCCAACGGGAATCCGAAATGGTCGCCCTGGTCTTCGGCTCCTATACGCCCGCGTGGCTGGGCGACGGCCCCTTCGTCGCGCCGCACCCGGTCAAGCCCTATCCGAACTTCGGGCAGAGAAGGCTGACCAACAACGTCCTCAGTTCCGTCCATGCCGGCGTCGACCTGCCGGTGCCTTGGGGCGAGCCGATCCGGGCGGTCAACCGGGGATGCGTGGTCCTCGCCAGCCCCCTCTATCTTTCCGGCGGGACGGTGATCATCGACCACGGACTGGGCGTCTTCAGCTACTACTGTCACCTCTCCAAGCTCCTCGTCAGGCGGGGAGACCGGATCGAGAAGGGGGCCGTCCTCGGAAAATGCGGCAGCACTGGACGCTCGACGGGGCCGCACCTCCACTGGTCCATGAGGGTGAGCGACAGCCGGGTCGATCCCTACGCGATGCTGGAGCTTCGGTAGCGAGTTTTTGCCCTCCGCCCGCGTCTATTCTTCGGGCCCCGAGGGAACTTTTTTTCTTGCGCGCCGTATCATTTTAAGATTAGACTAAGCGCCGGCCATGAGCATCGAAGTCAAGAACCTGAGTTTCCGCTACGGAAGGATAACCGCCCTCGACGATGTGACCCTCACGCTCGGCGCGGGGGCCGTCGGCTTGCTCGGCCCGAACGGCGCAGGAAAGAGCACGCTTCTCCGGATCCTGCTGGGATTCCTCGTCCCCGAAAAGGGGGAGGGGAGCGTCCTCGGCTATGACATCCGCCGAGAGCAGGACATGATCCGGCGCTCCGTCGGTTATATGCCGGAAGATGACTGCTTTATCGCCGGCATGGACGCCGTGACTTTCACGGCCTATTTCGGCGAGCTGTCCGGCATGCCGCGCCAGGAAGCCATGAAACGGGCCCATGAAGTCCTCTTTTATGTCGGCCTGGAAGAAGCCCGCTACCGCCTCCTGGATACGTACTCGGCGGGGATGAAGCAAAGGCTCAAACTGGCCCAGGCCCTCGTCCATGACCCGAAACTCCTGTTCCTCGACGAACCGACCTCCAACCTCGACCCGCAGGGCCGGAACGAGGTCCTCGAGCTCATCGAGGACGTCGCCTCGCACAAAGACATCCAGGTCCTGCTCTCATCCCATATCCTGGCCGATATCGAAACCCTGTGCGCATCGGTCGTCATCCTGAACAAGGGCAAGGTCGCGGCCGAGGGGCGGCTCGAAGACCTGCGGGTGACCGACCTCAGCCTCTACGAGATCAAGATCAAGGGGGACGGCGGCGCTTTCCGCCAGGACCTCGAAGCCATGAAATGCCGCGTAGAGGAGACGGAGGACAAGTTGATCAAGGTCTATATGCCGGCCGGTCGGAACCCGATGGAGATCTTCCGCGCCGCGGCCAGGACCGGCGCCCAGATCCGCTACTTCGTCAAGAGCCGGACCTCGCTCGAAGACCTCTTCGCCCAGGTCGTGGGGGTGGATTGATGGCCACGGTCCGGGAAAAGGGCTATTACCACTGGGACGGCAAGCTGGTCGAGCGCCGGCTCCCCTGGCTGCCGATCACCCGGACGGGGATCATGCTGGCCTTTAAAAAGAGGGGCTTCCGCTTCCTCTTCGCAGGCGCCTTCCTTCCCGGGATCGTGTTCCTTGGGATTATCTACATATCCGAGAACCTCGAGAGCTTCCAGGCCATGGTCCGCGGCTCGGACCGGCTCATCAACATCACGCCGGGCTCATTCAAAACCTTCCTCACGTTTCCGCCGGTCCTGTTTCTCATGATCGCCATGATGGTCTTCGCCGGCTCCGGACTCATCGCCGACGACCTCAAGCACAACTCGCTCCAGATCTATTTCTCCCGACCTCTGCGCAAGAAAGATTACCTTTTGGGCAAGATGGCCGTTGTCTTTTTCTTCATCCTGGCCGTGACCCTCGTGCCCGGCCTGCTGGTTTATATTTTCAAGCTCATCTTCGCCGGGAGCTTCAAGTTCTTCCTCAGCTATCCCTGGCTTGTGCTCTCGATCGTCGGATTTTCGGCCTTCCTGGCCGTATTTTTCGCGTTTTACACGCTTCTCCTTTCGTCCCTGAGCAAAAACAGCCGGTACGTCATGGTCCTCGTCTTCATGATCTACCTTTTCTCGGACGTACTCTTCGGCATCCTCCAGAGCATTTTTAGAACGCCCTACATGGCCCTCTTCTCGATCCGGGCCAACATCGACCAGGTCGGGGCCCTGGTCTTCGCCCAGAAGCCGTCGCACCCGGTTCCCGTCCTCTGGTCCGGCCTGATTTTGGGCGGCATCTGCGCGCTGTCCGCCCTCGTCCTGAACAGAAAAATCCGGGGCGTCGAGGTGATCCGGTGACCGCCGTCATCGAAACGAAGAGCCTCTCGAAATGGTACGGCAACGTCCTCGGGCTGAGCGACGTCTCGCTCGAGATCGAGAGCGGCATCACGGGCCTCCTCGGGCCCAACGGGGCCGGCAAATCCACGTTCATGAAACTCGTCACGGGCCAGATGAAGCCGAACATCGGGCGGGTGACGGTCGCCGGCCAGGACGTCTGGAACAATTTCCGGCTTTTCTCGAGGATCGGCTTCTGCCCGGAGCAGGACGCCTTCTACGAGGACGTCACGGGCTGGGAATTCCTGACAGGCCTTCTTCGCCTGGCCGGGTATTCCGGCGCGGAGGCCGCGAAAAGGGCCGCGCGGGCCCTGGAGATCGTGGAGCTCACCCAGGACAAAGACCGCAAGATCCGGAGCTATAGCCGCGGCATGCGCCAGCGGGTCAAGTTCGCCCAGGCCGTGGCCCATGACCCGGACATCATCATCCTCGACGAACCCCTCAGCGGCCTCGACCCCCTCGGGAAGCGCCGGCTGATCCGGCTGGTCAAGGATTTTCAAAGCGAGGGCAAAACGATCATCGTCTCGAGTCACGTTCTGCCGGAAATTGAGGCCATGACCTCGCGGATCGTTATGATCCACCAGGGCAAGATCCTGGCCCAGGGGGACATCCACAGCATCCGGGACCTCATCGAGTCCTATCCCCATATGATTTCGCTCAAGTGCGGCGACGCCCGGGCCGTGGCGGCCCGATTCGTCCACGACGCGTCAATCCTCAAGATGTCCTTCGGGCCGGACGGCCGGTCGCTCGTTGTAGAGACCTACAAGCGGGACGCCTTCTTCAGCCGCCTGCAGGCGGTCGTGCTCGAGGACGGGATCGAAGTCGAGGAGCTCACGTCTCCCGATGACAATCTCCAAGCGGTGTTCGATTACCTGGTGGTGAAGTGACATGAAGCCGAACACAAATCCCGGCCCCGCCACTCTCTGGATGTCGTTCCGGCGGGTTTTCTCCATGTTTTTCTTCCTGGGGAGGAAGACCGGCAAAAGCCGCGTCTTCCTGCTCCTCGGGCTCATCCCCGTCGCGACTGCCGTTATGGCCCGGATCTTCATGACCGGCCGGGCCGAAGACGTCGTGGCCGTCTTCAACGAGATCCTGATCGTGTTCTACGTGACGTTCGACATCGTCATCCTGTCGCTCTTCTACGGGACATCCATCGTCGCGGAGGAGACCGAGGGCCGGACGCTTTCCTACCTCACGACGCGGCCGCTGGCTAAGACGGGAATTTTCCTCGGGAAGTACGCCGCCTACGTCACCCTCATGTTCCTCATGGTGTCCGCGAGCCTTTTCTTTTCTTTTTTCATCATGAACGGCCACCGGTTCCGGGACCCGGCCCTCTATCTCACGTTTCTGAGATACGCGGGGGCCCTGGGCCTCGGGATTATCGCCTATACCGCGCTCTTCGCCTTCCTGGGCACGTTCCTTAAGAGGGCCATCCTGGTGGGGCTCCTCTTTGGGTTCGGGTGGGAAAACGTGGTCCAATACTTCCCGGGCTCGACGCAGAGGCTATCCCTCGTCCACTACATGAAATCGCTTATGCCCCGGCGGGCCGCGGGGGGCCCGTTATCGATTCTGCTCTTCCGGCTCGAGCCGAGCACGCCCGCAGTGGCGGTCCTCATGCTGATCGTGATCGCGGCGGTCTTCCTGGCACTGGCCTGCTGGCTCTTCCGGACCAAAGAGTATCTTTACGAGGAATAGGCATGAGGCCCGGTCCCCGGACAGGCTGTCGGCCTATTTCTTGACCTCGGCCCCTTCTTTCTTCTCTTCCTTCGGGACGGGCGGATGGAACTGGATCATCTTGCCGAACTTTTCCTGGGCCAGCTTGCGGGCTTTTTCCAGGAGCTCGCCCGGGATGCTGGCATAGATTTTGACGCTCTCGTTGCTCGAGCTGATCTCGATCTTGTTCACGAGCTCGCCCAGGAGCGGCTCCTTCCCGGCCATCATTGTGCCCATCCCCTTGAGGGCCGTGAGCTTTTCCGCCAGGGCCTTGTTCTGCTCCGTGGCCCCGCCCAACCCCTGAACCTCTGCCGTGAGGGTGCTGTTGGCGTAGTCTAACGAAACAGTCAGGCCCGTCAAGCCGACGAGGTCCTTGAGCATCGGGTTCTTGTCCATCTGGCTCTTGAGCATCTCCTGCGGGATGACGGCCGCCCCCCAGAAGTTGGCCGACATGTTGACGGCTTTGAAGAGCTTCTTCATCTCAGGGTTTTTGTCCACGGAGTCGGCCTTCTTCTGAAAGACGTCAATGGCCGCCCGGACGGACTTAGCGGTGCCCAGGACGATGTTCGAGTCGTCCAGGAAGGCCCCTGCGGGAGCCGCATGTTCCATGTTCATGGCGGCGGGGCCCTGATAGAGAGTGACGCCGTTGTATGTTTCTTCCCGGATGTCCTTAGCGGTTTCCTTGATCTTGGCCAGGAGAGTGTCTTTGTTATACCGCAGGTTGATAATGATGACCCCTTCCTGACTCCTGCCCGCCGGGTCTCCGGACAAGCCGACCGCCACGATATAGATGTCCTTCATCGGGTCGAGGCCGGCCATCTTGATGAACTCGTCGTATTTCTGCTTGGTTTTCTCGTCCTTGAGGACGTTCTGGGCCATATCCGCCGTCATGGACCTGTGGATGTCCACCATCAGGACGACGCGGGCTGTCGCGGGGATGAGCCGAAGCATGGACTTGCCCGTGGCCGACCCGGCCTTGATGCTGCCCTGTTCCATGCAGGCGACCAGGCCGATCGCCATGAAGATAACGAAACCGATCATGAAGTTCTTTTTCATTGCGCAAACCTCCTTTTAAAGGATATACGAGATTTCCCTCTGAAAGTTCCTGTACGGGATGATATCAGAAAAGCCCGGGCGGACGCAATTCCCGGAATCGCCGGGAAGCCGTTGAGGCGTCCGCAATGGGCCCGGGGCTGTTGCGCCAGGAGCTCTTTTGATATAAAAATAAGGGCCCGGCCCCGGCCCTCGCAGGACCGGGAAAGGAGGGCAAACGTGACCCGAAAAAGAGCGTTCAGGTTTTCCATCACCTTATGGTTTCTGGCCGCGGCGTTGAAGCAAGCGAAAGAAGAAGGGCTCAAGCCCAGCATCTATACCCACCCGTTGGGTTATCACGGCCACGCGGCCGGCCCGACGATCGGACTCTGGGACAAGCAGGCAGGCGTACCCGGCGCCGGAGACTATCCGCACTGGAACGATACCGTCTACTCCATCGAACTCAACGTCCTTGCGGCGGTCCCGGAGTGGGGCCCGCAGGAGGTGCAGATCGCCCTCGAGCAGGACGCCGCCTTCACCAAGTCCGGGGCCCGCTTCCTGGATCAGAGACAGACGAAACTCCACCTCATCAGGTAATCCATGCCCGCCTTCATCGACATCGTCAGAAGCCGGAGAAGCATCCGCCGTTTCCTTCCCCGTCCGGTCGAAAGGGAGAAGGTCCTCGCCTGTCTCGAGGCGGCCCGCATGGCGCCATCCTCCCACAATTCCCAACCCTGGCGCTTCGTCGTCGTCGACGAACCCGGCCTCAAGGAGGCGCTCTGTCGCGAGGCCTTTTCGGGGATCTACAAGATGTCCCAATTCGCCGCCCAAGCCCCGGCGATCATCGTGGTCATGGCCGAGAAGGAGGTCGTGGCCCACCGCCTGGGGCGGCGGATCCAGGGCGTTTCCTTCCACCTCATCGACATCGGCATCGCCGGCGAACACCTGGTCCTGCAGGCCGAGGAACTGGGCCTTGCGACCTGCTGGATGGGCTGGTTCAACCGCCGCCGGGCGCGCCGCGTTCTCAAGCCCCCCAGGAAATTCGAAGTCGTCGCCCTGTTGCCCGTCGGCTACGCGGCGTCGAGGCCGCCGCGGGAAACGGTGAGGAAGCCCTTGGCCGAAATCGCCTGGTGGAACGGATTCGGACGGGCCGACAAGGACGAAAAGTGCGGGAACGACGGGACCCCGGAAAGGTGAGGAGTTCGGGGATGCTCGTCTTCCTCCTGATCGTCCTCGCCGTCTACGGGCTCGTCAACCTCTATATTCTCCGGCGCGGCCTCCAGGCCCTGGCCGCATATCCCCGCGGCCGATGGATATTCGTCGCCGTTTTCCTGGCCCTCGTCCTGGCCTATCCCGCCGGGAGGATCCTCGTGGGCCTCGGCCGGAACTCCGCGGCCGGCCTCGTGGTCAAGGCCGGGTCGCTTCACCTGGCCCTGATGATCTATCTCCTCCTGGGTGTCATCGTGATCGATCTTTTCCGGCTCGTGAATTCGTTCTGGCCGATTTTCCCCAAAGCCTGGGCGGCCAGGCCCGGCCAAACGGGAGCCGCGCTTTTCGTTTTCGTCGCCGGCGCGTCCCTCCTCGTCGTCATCGGCGGGGCCATCAATGCGGCCCGGCCACGGCTAAGGGAGCTCGCGATCTCCATCGACAAGCCCGCCGGCGTGCGCCGGAACCTGACCATCGTCATGGCCTCCGACGTCCACCTGGGGACGATCGCCGGAAGCTCGCGGCTGAAAATGCTCGTCGAAAGGACCAACGCCCTCGATCCGGACATCGTCCTTCTGCCCGGGGACATCGTGGACGAGAGCGTGACGGCCGGGGAAGAGGAGGAGATGACCTCGGTCTTCCGGACGATCCGGGCCCCGCTGGGCGTTTTTTCCGTCCCCGGAAACCACGAGTATTACGGCGGCCTCGAAAGGAACCTGGCCTACCTCCGCAAGTGGGGCGTCACGGTCCTCGAGGACGAGGCGGTGCTGGTGGACGGATCGTTTTACATTATCGGCCGCAGGGACCCGACCGCCCTCCGGCGGGGCGAGCCCCGCATGCCCATCGACGAGATCATGAAGCGGGGAGGGGTCGACCCCCGGCTGCCTCTCATCCTTCTCGACCATCAGCCGATCCGGCTCGAACAGGCCGAGCAGTCCGGAATCGACCTGCAGCTTTCGGGCCACACCCACGCCGGCCAGCTCTTTCCGATCAACCTCATAAACAAGGCCGTCTATGAGCAGAACTGGGGGTCCCTGGTCAAGGGGAGAACCCATTACTACGTGTCCTGCGGCGTCGGCACCTGGGGCCCGCCCGTGAGGACGGGCAGCGTCCCCGAGATCCTCCGCATCCGCCTCACCTTCCGGGAGACGCCGTGAACGGTCGGGAGAGGATCATGGCCGCCCTCGCCGGCCGGCCGCCCGACAAGGTCCCGGTCATGCTCCACAATTTCATGATGGCGGCCCGGGAGAACGGCGTGTCCATGGGGCTTTTCCGCCGGAGCGGGAAGGCCATCGCGGAGAGCTTCATCCGGGCCGTCGAGACCTACGGGTATGACGGCGTCCTGGTGGACGTGGACACGGCCATGCTGGCCGGCGCCGTGGGCGTTCCTGTCGATTTTCCCGAGGACAAGCCCGCCCGCTGCCACGAGCCCCTCATCCATTCGCTGGAGGAGATCCGCAACCTCAAGCCAGCGAGCGTCGGAGATTACTTTTCCGTCCAGGCGGCCGTAGAGGCCGTCTCGCTCCTCAAGGATCACTTCAAGGACGAGGTCGCCGTGCGGGGCAACTGCGACCAGGACCCCTTTTCCCTGGCCGGCCTCATCCGTTCGCTCGACGACTGGCTCATGGACCTCGTCGAGGGGGATCAAGAGCTCGTCCTCGAGCTCCTCGATTACGCGGCGGGGGCCACGCGGCAGTTCCTGAAGCTCATGTCCGAAGCCGGCGCCGACATTCTTTCGAACGGCGACAGCCCGGCCGGGCCGGACATGATCTCGCCCCGGATGTACCGGACATTCGCCTGGCCGTTCGAGAAAAATATCGCCGCCGAAGCCCACCGGCTCGGGCGGCCTTATATCCTCCACATCTGCGGCAAGACGGACCTCATCCTCGCGGATATGGCCGGAACCGGCGCCGACGGGCTCGAAGTCGATCAAAAAACCGATGTGCGGCTGGCCCGCCGCCTCCTCAAGAACAAGGCGGCCTTTGTGGGCAACATCGACCCGAGCGGAGTGCTGGCGCTCGGGACGCCTG
>Ga0315281_10013159_pt1 | contig 11213 bp, 9 predicted proteins | sample YL17G07_0_MG_FD_204540 | JGI IMG/M metagenome (GOLD analysis project Ga0315281, IMG submission 204540) | Sediment microbial communities from Yellowstone Lake, YNP, Wyoming, USA - YL17G07_0 | ecosystem: Environmental > Aquatic > Freshwater > Lake > Sediment | place: USA: Wyoming | collected... | reverse complement strand
GAAGAAGTTGTCCTGGTGCTAGTCGGCCCCGCTGGAGGTGAACTGCTTGACCTTCTGGTTGTCCTTGTCGTAGATCCAGCCGCCGCCCCCGCCGCCGACGAACGACCCGCCCTCGCAGTCGATGGAGAAGCCGATCTGCGTGGTGCGGTAGTAGTCCATCGCCTTGTCGCCGGTCTTGCGCGGCAGGCCGCGGACCTCGAAGATGAGCGGCGCGGGCTGGTAGTCGTAGAACGCGGTGAGCGTGTTGGGCGTCGTGGCGTCGTCGTCGTGGACGAACCGGCCGCCGAAGCTGAACACCCGCGGCGCGATCGCCGGCTGGCCCAACGCCCATCGGCACATATCCATCTCATGGATACCCTGGTTGCCGATGTCGCCGTTGCCCGTCGGCCACACCCAGTGCCAATCGTAATGCAGGTTCTTGCGCATGAGCGGCTCCTTGGGCGCCGGGCCGCACCAGAGATCGTAGTCCACGTTCGGCGGGATGGGCGTCGGGCCGCTCACCTTGCCGATGCTGCCGCGCGGCTTGTAGCAGAAACCGCGGGCCACGAGGATCTTGCCGATGTTGCCGGCCTTGATCCACGCGAAGGCCTCGCGCAGGCCCGTGTTCGAGCGGCTCTGCGTGCCGGTCTGCACGATGCGGTTGTACTTGCGGGCGGCCTCGACGGCCTGGCGGCCTTCCCAGATCTCGTGCGAGACGGGTTTCTCGACGTAGACGTCCTTGCCCGCCTGGCAGGCCCAGACGACGATGAGCGAGTGCCAGTGGTTCGGCGTGGCGGTCGAGACGGCGTCGATCTCCTTGTTCTCAAGGAGTCTGCGGACGTCCTGGTAGGTCTTGACCCCGTCGGCCCTATCGCCGAGCATTTTGACGCCCTTCTCGATCACCTTCGAGTCGGCGTCGCAGAGGCCCACGATGCGGACGCCCGGAATCTTGAGGAATCGCTGGATGTGGCCGCCTCCCTGGCCGTTGAAGCCGATGACGGCGACGCGGATGTCGTCGTTGGCCCCGAGGGCGCGCGAATACGGCGCCGCCAGCGCCCAGGCCCCTGCGGCCAACGTTCCTGCCACGAACTGCCTGCGTGTCATGCGAGTCATGCCCGGCTCTCCTTTCTCGATAGACCGGACGTGCGACAGGTGACAATCTTGCACTCTTTTCGCCTCCGCTGCAAGCGCTAATGTGCGCTAATGTGCGCGAAGGCGCAACGGATGTCGCTTGCCGTTGGCCACTTCTTTCTTGATTCCGCCGCCGAAAAACGGTAACAATAAAAGGCTGGTGTGCGAGTCGTGAGGAGATACAGTGGCCGAGTTGGTCCTTGACAGGTTGAGGGAACTTCAGGACGCGGATCGCGAGCTGCGGCGCTTGGAGCAGAAAAAGTCGGCGCACGACCATGGCGCCAAGGTCCGCGCCGATCAGATCCAGAAGCACCAGGAGCACATCGAGGCCCTGAAGGCCGAGCAGCGCCAGGCCCGCATGGCCGCCGACAAGAAGGAACTCGAGGTCCGCCAGAAACGGGCGGACATCGAGCGCCTCCGCCAGCAGCAGATGCAGATCAAAGACAACCGCCAGTACCAGATCCTCCAGAACGAAATCCGCTTCGCCGAGCTCGCCATCTCGAAGATCGAGGACGAGATCCTCACCGACTACGGCGACTTCGAGGCCGTCGGCGCGAAGCTCAAGGATGCCGACCGCGAGGTGGCCAAGCTGCGCCACGAACTCGAGGGGGTCCAGAAGGAGATCAAGGCCCGCAAGAGCGAGGTCGACACCGAGATCGCCGTCCATCGGGCCAAGCGTGACGAGATCGCCAAGGGCCTGCCGCGTCCGGTCGTCGACCAGTTCAACCGAATCGCCGACCGCTTCGACGGCGAGGCCCTCGCCGCCGTCATCCGCGACGAGGAGGAGGACGAGGAAGGCGGCCTCTTCATCTGCGGCGGATGCCACATGAGCGTCACGCAGAACACCTACGTCCGCCTCGCCGGCCGCGGCGATAACATTGTCACCTGTCCCAACTGCACCCGCATTCTTTACCTCGAAAACCCATAGAGTTCCATCGTGAGTGAGCCCCTCCACCTCATCGTCTACATCGACGGCGCGTGCTCCGGCAACCCCGGCCCGTGCGGCGCGGCCGCCATCGTCAAGGACGCCGACGGCACGACGCTGCTGGAGAAGGGCAGGGCGTTCGGTCCCGCGACGAACAACGTGGCGGAGTACCAGGCGCTCCTCTTGGGCCTGGAGGCGGCCGCCGAGCTGCATCCGGCCCGCCTCACGATTCGCAGCGACTCCGAGCTCCTCGTCCGCCAGCTGGCCGGGCAGTACAAGATCAAGGCCCCGCACCTCAAGCCGCTCCTTCGCGAGGCCCGGCGGCTGCTCGAGCCCTTCGCGTCCGTCGAGATCCAGCACATCCCGCGCACCGAGAACGCCGAGGCCGACAAGCTCTCGCGCAAGGCGATGCTCAAGGCCCGCCAGGTCGACGCCGAACTTCCGCCCGAGGCCCGCAAGACGCCCGTGCAGAAGACCTTCCGGCTGAAATAGTTTTCCGGCGAACTCCGTTGCGCGATGGCCGTCAAAGCCATTGCGAGCGGTGAACCGGTTTGCGCGTAAGGAGGCGTCTCGTGAAGCGAGTCTTCGTGTTGTCCTTGGCCGCCGCCGCCATCGTTCTGGCCTGCGGCCTCCCGATCTTCGCCCTGCGGCTCACGTTTCCGAATGACCAGCCGGTGGTGCGGCAGGAGCGCTGGCCGGATGGCCTGGCGGAACTCGTGGGCAGCCGGCCCCGCGTCAAGGGCTACGGCCACAACTTCGGGTGCGACGCCTACTACTACGCCGGCGACGCCAAGGCCTTCAACGCGTTTCTCGCGGAGTACGCGAAGCTGAAGGGCATCCCGCTTCAGCTCGTCATCCATCCCGGGCTCGGCGTCAAGGGCCGCGCGGCCCAGACGGACCCCGACGTTCGCTTCGACTGGCTCCTGTATGTCGATGCGCTTATGCGGATCGGGGTCGTCAAGAAAGATCCGCCGCCCAAGTGCCGCCCCACGCTGCACCTCTACCTGGGCGACAACGTCGGGCTGGACGAGCTCCTCGTGCCGCTGGAGGTCGAGGTCAAGGCGGACAACGCGCTCGACGATTTCGTCAGCGAGCACACGGCCAAGCGCACCATGTTCCCGGAGAAACCCAGATAGCCTCTTGCGGCGCCGCCGTGGTATAATGGAAGTGGAGTCCGGCGAGCGGGTGATGCGGCCGCTCGGTCCGCGAGGATCGGGAGGAAAGTCCGAACTCCGCAGGGCACGGTGGTCGCTAACGGCGACCGGCCGCAAGGCCAGGGAAAGTGCCACAGAGAACAGACCGCCGATGGCCCGCCGGCGCCTCGTGCGGCGGCGGGATCAGGCAAGGGTGAAACGGTGCGGTAAGAGCGCACCGCTCGCGTGGTGACACGCGGGGCACGGCAAACCCCACCGGGAGCAAGGCCGAATAGGGGGCGACGGAGTGGCCCGCTCCGATCTCCGAAAGGGGATAAGCCCCGGGTTGGCCGCGCGGAGTCGCCCGGCAACGGAGCGACCCAGATAAATGGCCGCAGGTCCTGCCGCAAGGCGGGGCGACAGAATTCGGCTTACGGCCCGCTCGCCGGACTTCATTTTTCATGCTGATATCTATCCGTCGCGCAGCAGTCTCGCTGGGCCGTGGCTGCACTGGGGGCGACCCGTGCCGGCGAACGAGCCAGGGGGTGGGTCCCGGGGCCGGTGCTGGCTGGGCGTGATGGCAGCGAAGCACGCGGTCGCCTTCGGCTCCCCGCTAAACATCGCCTGGGTTTGCCTCTCGGCTCTCACTCCGCATTTCGCATTCCGCACTCCGCATTTGCGTTGGGTCCGATAATCAGTCATCGCGCCGCGTTTTGCCTCAAGGCCCCTATAGGTAGGGGCCGATGTTATCTCGTAAGCGCAGAGGCGGGGCCGCGCGCTCGAGCGGCAGGCGGCGCTCCCGGCGCGGGGCGTGCCTCAGGAGGAGGTCCGGAGTGCGCTGTCTTCTGACGATCCTGCTTCTGGCGGGTCTGCCCATGGCGGCGGGCTGCACCGGCGGGAAAGGGAAGATCCAGGAAGACAGGGCCGCGTTCAACGCGGGGTATGCGGCATTCGAGGCGGGCCAGTGGCAGCGGGCCGTCGAGGCGTTCTCGCGGTTCCTTCGCTCGAACCCGGCGATGCAGGCGCGCGGCGAGGTGTACTACTACCGCGGCGAGTGTTATGTCCACCTCAAGAATCGACGCGAGGCGATGGACGACTTCGAGCGCGCGCTCGGCGCGAGCGCCCGTCCGCCCATCGACAGCTTCGCGCGGGTCGCCATCGGCAACCTGTACTACGAGGACGGCAACGATGCGAAGGCCGCCGAGACCTACGCCGAGGCGCTCCGCAAGCCGCCCAAGGAACTGCCGCTGGAGGCGGTGGTTCTGCGGATGGGCATCAGCCTTCAGCGGCTCGGCAAGTGGGAGATGGCCGACAGGTACTTCGCGTACCTGCTGGACCGGTACCCGGACTCGCCCGGCGCGCCGGAGGCCAGGCGCCGGATTCACGCGACGTGCTTCGCAGTGCAGATCGGGGCATATGTTTCAATGTCAACAGCCCAGGGTGAGGCCGCGCGGGTGCGGGCGGCGGGTCTCCAGCCGCGCGTCGTGCAGACGGTGCGCGGCAGCCAGACGCTCAACGCAATCCAGGTGGGCCGGGCCCGGACCTACGCCGAGGCGGCGTCTCTGGCCCGGCACCTGAACCAGGCGGGCTTTCAGGCCCTCATTGTGCCGTGAGCCCTGGTTAGCCGCCCAGCTTGCTGGGCGCGTGTTCTTGTGATCGTGCGAACACCATAAGGAAATAAGGCCATAATGACCACGGGTTGGCAAGCAACCCGTGGCACGTGAAGACACGGCGGCGTCACGCCGGCAGGAGCGCATAACCATGCGTCGACACGACTATGCCAAAGAAGCGGCCCTGCGGGACCGGGCCCGCGACGAGCCGAAACGGACTCAGGCCCACACGGAGCTCGGCGCCTGGCTCGTGCGGTCCGGGCAACTGGAGCAGGCGCGCGAGGCGCTCCTGGGCGGTCTGGCGGCGGGTGACCGGCCGTCGCGAATCCATCATCTCCTGGGCCTGATCCTGGCCGGCGCGGGCGACTACGAGTCCGGCTTGCGGCATCTGGAGCGGGCCGTTCGCGCGGAACCGATGCGTTTCCAGTTCATGCGCGACCTGGCGCTCGTGCAGGGGGCGGCTGGAATGACGGCCGCGTCGGTCGACTCGCTGCGGCAGGCGGTGGCCCTCGGCGGCGAAGCCGCGGCGGAAGTCGCGTGGCTCCTCAAGATCGGCGAGCGGGCACTGGCCGAGGCGGGCGTGCGGGCCGGGCGCCGAGCCCCGGCGCCGCCCCGGCGGGTGGCCGTCGTCGAGCGGCTCGTCGCCCGCGATCCGGAGCTGGCCGAGGCGATCGTGGCCCGCCAGGGCGAGGCAGGGATGGAGGAGCGCGAGACGCTGCGGGCCGCCCGGCGGGCGCTCGCCCGGCTGCTGGCCAGGCATCCGACCTACCCGGACCTTCACTTCGGCATGAGCCTCGTGGCCGAGCAACTCGGTGAGACCGATCGAGCGATCGAGGCGGCCGAGAAGGCCCTCAAGATCAATCCGAACTATGTCGAGGCGTGCCTGCTTGCAGTGCGGCTGTACGAGAAGAGCGGCAAGCGCGACCGGGCCGCCGAGCACTGCCGCCGCGCGACGGAGCTTCGGCCGCGATGGGCCGACGTTCACCTGCGGCTCGGGCGCCTGCTGCGCGAAGACGGGCGCCGCGAGGAGGCGGCCGGCGCCTACCGGCGGGCCCTGCAGATCAACGGCCAATGCGGTGAGGCCAGGCAGGGCCTCGCGCTGGTTGAGGCCGCCCCGGCGGGCGGCGGGGGTGACGCATGAGCTACCTCCTGCGGCTCCTGGGCAAAGGGCTGGCCGGCGAGTTCACGGGATACCTGAGCAAGTTCCTGAAGCCGCCCGGCGACATGACCCTCGAGGCCATCCAGGAGCAACTCGAGGAGCATCCGCGGCGGGCGGACCTCCTCCTGGCGCTCGGCCTGAAGCAGATGGAGCTCGGGCGCCTGGCGGCGGCCAAGCCGCCGCTCGAAAGCGCCGTCCGCCTCGATCCGCTGCTTGACGACGCGCGCGTGGCGCTGGCGGCGGTTCTGAGCGACCTGGGCGACCCCGCCGCGGCCGTCGCGGTGCTCGAGCCGGTGGCGGCGCGGAGCACCGTGGCCGCCACCGTGCGGTACGTCGTCGGCCAGCTTCACGAGCGCCAGGGGACGACGGATCGCGCGGCGGCGAGCTACCGCTCGGCGCTGGCGGCCGATCCGACGCACACGGCCGCGCGGCAGCGGCTGGCCGCGCTCGAGCTGGTGGCGGGCAACCTCGACGCGGCCGCCCACCACTACGCCACGCTCAAGCAGAACCAGCCCGGGGACTTCGAGACGCGGATGCATTTGGCGTCGCTGCACGTGAAGCGGGGCGCCATGGAGGCCGCCATCGTCGAGTACCAGGACGCCATTCTCATCGAGCCCGACAACTGGGAGGCGCGGTGCCGCCTCGCCGATTGCCTGGAGGACCAGGGGATGGCCGACGCGGCGCTCGAGGAGATCCGGCGCGTCCTCGACGCCCATCCCGACTACCCCGACATGCACTTCCAGGCCGCGCGGCTGCTGGCGGCGGCCGGCGACATCGAGTCGGCTGACTATCATCTTCAGCAGGCGCTGGCGATCAACCCGCGGTACCTCGACGCGCTGGTCCTGCGCGGGCAGGTCCTTGCGGAACAGGGCCGCACCGACGAGGCGATCCGCCTTTACGAGCGGGCCACGAAGATCAACGACGGGTACCTGGAGGCGTACGTCGGCCTGGCGGTGGCGTACCGCGAGGCGGGGATGGAGAAGCAGGCCGACGAGGCGGTGGAGATGGCCGTGCAAATCGCCCCCGGCTCGGTGCAACTGTACCAGGCGATGTCGCGGGCGACGATGCGGGCGTCGCTTTCCTCGGCCCTGGCGCGCGAGTTGAACGTGCCGGGGGCGAAACTCGGCGCCGTCGTCGATGAGCTCGACCCGGCCGAGGTGCTGAGCGTGGAGCTTCAGGACCACGCCGCGGCCGTCGCCGAGCACCCCGACTTCCCCGACTACCGGTACCGCTACGGCCTGGTCCTCAAGAGCGCGGGGCGGACCGAGGAGGCGCTCGAGCAGTTCCGCGCCGCCGCGGCCATCAACCCGACGTACGTCAAGGCCCTGGTGAAGCTGGGCCTGACCGCGTGGGAGGCCGGCCGGCTGGAAGAGGCCACGCGGTCGCTTCAGCGCGCCGTGACCTTGCAGCCGGAGTACGTGGACCTGCACTATCGCCTGGGCCTGGTGTACGCCGACCAGGGGCTCTGGCCGATGGCGGTCGAGCAGTACCGCAGGGCCCTCGAGCGTCAATCGAGCGCCGAGGGGATCGAGGCGAGCCTCGCCCTGGCCCTCGAGAACATGGGCCTGGTGGGCAGCGAGGAATCGCCGTTCGTCTCCGCGCCGGCCTCGGCGGGCAAGACGCCGCCGAGCGCGGGTGAGGCGGAGGACGCGGGCGGTTAGCCGCGGCCGGGACGGCCACAGCAATAATGACCGTCGCCGTATGCGGCGACGGCTAAACGATGACGGCGACGGCTAAACGATGACGGCGACGGCCGAGCGATGACTACTTGCCCTTGGCCTTGTGCTTCTCCTTCTCCGCGTCCTTCTCTTTCGGCTTCTCCCTGACCGGCGCGCAAGAGGTCGGCACGACCTCGATCTTGGCGGTGAGGTGTTTCTCGGCGGCCATCACCTTCTGGATGCGGCGGGCGTGCCGGCCGGCATCGAACGGCGCCGCCAGCCAGACTTCGACCATGCGGTGGATGAGTTGCTCGCCCAGGAGGTCCGCCGCCAGGCACAGAACGTTGGCGTCGTTGTGGCGCCGGCTCATCTCGGCCGTCAGCTCGTCGTGGCAGAGCGCCGCCCGGATGCCCGCGACTTTGTTGGCGGTCATCGTCATGCCGATGCCGGAGCCGCACAGCAGGATGCCGCGGTCCGCCTTCCTGGCAGCGACCAGGAGGCAGGCGGGCACCGCGTAGTCCGGGTAGTCGCAGGAGGTTTCCGACGTGGCGCCGCAGTCGAAGACCTCGTATCCGTGTTCGGTCAGAAACAGCTTCAGCCGCTCCTTGGGCTGGTAGCCGCGATGATCGCTGCCAAGGACGATCTTCATCAAACGACCTCCGCCAAACGCTCGGCCAGGGCCCCCGCCATGAGGTCCGCACACTCGCGGTACGCCTCGACGTCGCCGCCCATGGGGTCGGGCACGTCCTCTCCGCCCGGGTCGAGCAGCGACGCGCGCGACGCCACCGCCGGCGCCAGGCGCCGCACCGCGTCGAGGTGGCTGCGCGTCATCACCCAAATATAGTCGGAGGCCAGAAGCGCGTCAACCGTCAGCGGCTGACTCTGATGCCCACGGATGTCGATGCCGCGCTCCTCCATCGCCTGCACCGCGTTCTCGCTGGCCGGGTAGCCGAACATGGCGCCGGTGCCCGCGCTGGCGACCTCGATGCCGTGGCGAGAGAGGGCCTGGGGCTCGCAGCCCAGGCGCTCGGCCAGCATCTGGCGCGCCAGGCCCTCGGCCATCGGGCTGCGGCAGAGGTTGCCCGAGCAGACGAGGAGCACGCGCGTGCGGACCAGCCACGCGAGCCGCCGGGCCGGCACGGCCCCCTCGCGCAGCACCTCGTAGGAATCATCCGCGCGGACGCGGACGACCGTGGAGGCCTGGGCGTAGGCCGCCGCCCCCGCGTCAACGACCAGCGGCACGAGGCCGCTCAAGTCTGCCAGGGCGTCGGCGGCTTTCCGCGGCGCGGGCCGGCCGGCGAGGTTTGCGCTCGTGCCGACGATCGGCACGCCCGCCGCCCGCAGGATCGCCTGGCCGACGGCGTGCCTGGGGCACCGCAGGCCGACCGTGCCCTCGCAGTAGATGGCTTCCTCGACAAGCCCCGCCGGCCGGGTGTGGTCGGGCCGACGGTCCGGAACGACCAGCGTCACGGGACCCGGCCACGTCTTGCGGATCAGGCGGCGGGCCACCAGCGGCAGCGGGCCGGAGAACTGCTCGGCCTCGGCGGGATCGGCCAGATGAAGCGTGAACGGCTTGTCGGGCGTGCGGTTTTTGAGGCGGCTCAAGGCATCGACCGCGGTGCGGTTGACGGCGCTGGCCCCGATGCCGTAGACCGTTTCGGTCGGAAAGACGACGAGCGCCCCCTCGGCCAGGGCCCGGCCGGCCGCGCGAACCGCCTCCTCGTCCCAGGCGGGGTCGGTAATCGTTACGGTCCTGGTTTCCATCTGGTGGACCTGTCGTCAATGCGACGGAACCCATCCGCCAAGTACTTGCGCGGCGGGCAAGACTGCCCACCGCGCAAAGCGTTCATGGGATGCGTGCGAGCCGTCGTCGCGCCGGCGCCGGTGGAGCGATTTGAACCGGCGGCCAGAGGAAAGTCAAGACGTGGCGGGAGTCCGTCGGGATGGCGCCAATCCACTGATAACGCAGCGCTACGTTGACTGGTGCGCGGTGGGTCTCCTGACCCACCGCGCCAGAAACTGCGGCCCTCGCGCCGAGACTGGCACTCGGCGCGGCGGGTCAGGAGACCCGCCGCGCAGACCCGCATCAGCGGCGTCGTGCTGAACACGTGCGGGTCATGGGACCTGACCGCGCACCCGATGGAGCGGCGGCGAGGCTTCAGCGTCCGGTGGCCTGGATTCCCGCGAGGAAGTCGCCGGGAACGCTCAGGAGCGCCTCCGCGGCGCGCGGGTCGAACTGCTCGCCCGCCAGCCGGCGCACCTGCTCGAGGGCGGCATCGAGCGACAAGGCTTCGCGGTGCGGGCGCGGGCTGGTCATGGCGTCGAACGCATCGGCCACGGCGATCACGCGCGCCACCAGCGGAATCTCCTCGCCCGCCTTCCGGTCCGGGTAGCCGGTGCCGTCGTAAGACTCGTGGTGGGCGCGGATGATCTGGCCGACCTCGGCGAGGAAGTCGAGGGGCCTGAGGAGGTTTGCCGAGGTCTCCGGGTGTCCTCGAACGACTTCCCACTGCTCGGGCGTGAGCGGGCCCGGATGGTTGATCGCGGCTTCGGGGACCGCGGCGAGGCCGATGTCGTGCAGGTGTGAGGCGATCTGGAGCGCCCCGACCTGGAACGGCGGGAGCTCGAGCACCGTGGCGATCGGCATCGCGTACGCGATCACGCGGGTCGAGTGCCCTCGGCGGAACGGGTCGCGGTCCTCGAGCGCCCGGGCCATGCCTTCGAGCGTGGCGTAGATCTGGCAGCGCTGCTGGTGATGGAGTTTCGCGGTCCGGATGGCCGGGCCCATCACCTGCGCCAGTTCCGTGACGTGCTTGATGTCGTGGACGCCGAAGTCGTTGTCGTCGGCGGCGCGGTGGAGCACGGCCACGGCCGCCGTCGCGTTCTGGCACGGCAGTGGGACGATGAGCAGCCGGCCCTCGCGCCAGAACTCGCGCTCCTTGGCGTGGACGAGATTGCTGGCGCCGATGTCCTCGACGTGCACGCTCTTGCCGGTCATGGCGGCGCGGCAGAGAATGCCCGAGCGGATCGGGGCGGGCAGCCAGCACAGCGTCGGCGACTCGTCTTCCTCCGCCGGATGGGCCCGCACCATGAGGCCCACCGCGTTCTCGCGCGAGTCGTGCAGCGCCACGGTGCTCGACTGGCACGCGACGCGGTCGCCGATGATCTCGGCGCACAGGCCCAGGAGGTCCTCGACCTCGATGACCCCGAGGATCGAGCGGGCCACGTCGGCCACCAGCGACACGGTCTCCATCTGGCGGACCATGCGCTTGCTCGACAGCACGAGGTCGTGGCTGGCGATATCGAGTTTCTGGCTGAGCTGCGCCTGCGAGGCCTCGAGCGCCGCGTTCGCCTCGGCGAAATCCTCGCGCCGCCGCTCGGCCTTCGCCTGCCGGCGGGCCTGCTGGACGGAGCGGCCCACGGCCTGCCGGAGCGCCTCGAGGTCGAACGGCTTCTGGATGAAGTCGGCGAAGCCGGCGCGGAGGGCGTCGACGGTGCCCGCGACGCTCGCACGGCCGGTGATGGCGATCAGGGCCAGGCACTCGTCGAGCGCGCGGGCCTTGTGGGCCAGGCGGATGCCGTCCATCCCCGGCATCACCAGGTCGGTGACCAGGCAGT
>Ga0315281_10013158_pt1 | contig 11213 bp, 11 predicted proteins | sample YL17G07_0_MG_FD_204540 | JGI IMG/M metagenome (GOLD analysis project Ga0315281, IMG submission 204540) | Sediment microbial communities from Yellowstone Lake, YNP, Wyoming, USA - YL17G07_0 | ecosystem: Environmental > Aquatic > Freshwater > Lake > Sediment | place: USA: Wyoming | collected... | reverse complement strand
GACGGCAAGCTGATCGACCATCAGATCTGAAGTGAGACGGGAAGGAAGAACGAGAGACGAGAGACGAGAGACGAACCACGAAACACGAGAGACGATCAGACGACCTCGCTGAGCGGCCCGGGCTTGGAGATGCCGAAGCCCTGAACGTAGTTGACGCCGATCCCGCGCAGTGCGTTGAGGATGTCGGGCGTCTCCACGAATTCCGCCACTGTGAGTATCCCTTTCTCTTCGCACACGCGGACGATGGCCTGGGCCTTGGCTGCGGCGATCGGGTCGCGGACGATCTCGCGCACGATGCCGCCGTCAATCTTGATGAAGTCGGTGGCTGCGCTGTGTAACGAGTCAAACGAGACGGTTCCGCGGCCGAATGAGCCGATTGCGGACAGGCAGCCCATGGCTTTGGTTCTGACGAGGAACCGAACACCATCGTCGGTCAGCGCATCGCTCTCGCCAACTTCGAAGCACAGCAATTGGGGCGAAAGCTTGTGCGCGGCAAGGCGCTCGCGCACGAAAGCGGGGAACCCGACATCGGCAAGCGTGCTGTTGGCGAGATTGATGCTGCACAGCGTTTGCGCTTGCGGAAGACGCGATGCAGACCAGGTGATGACGTGCTCCACGATCCAGCGGTCGAGCGCGGGCATCAGGCCGTAATATTCCATGATGGGGATAAAAGCGCCCGGGGGCGTGAGGTTCTCCTCTTCTTCCTTGAGCCGGACCAGTATTTCAAGAAAGGGGCGTGCTCCATTGCGCGCCATTAACGGAATGATGTTCTGCCGGTAGAGTATGAATTCGTCGTTGCGCAGCGCGAGCACCATCCGTTCATGCGGATCGCTCCAGTTGGTGATCTGGCTGGCGAGCGATTTGAGATACAAAAACTGGGGGTCGGCCGCGTCCTTCGGGGCGACTTTCTTCCTGGCGTCCACGTTCGAGTGTTCTTTCCGAGTTGGCGACTTTTAGTCTGCCGCCCGGTGCCGGCCGATAATTCCATCGACGAGAATCGATACTTCGCTCTCATCCCATTCAAGTTGGGGAAAATCAGTGTCACGCCCATCCGTTTCCAATTCGAACGGGAATTGATCCAGGTCGCTACCGTACACGTCATCAAGCGTCATCGTAGCCTCCGTTTCAAATGTTTCGAGATTGCATGATGAATCGATTGTCTACGGCGCCATGCGTGAAAAAGGCGGCAAAATACCGCCCAATTCTCGCAAGTACGGTTTGCCCCATGCCTGTTTCGGGCCGTGCCTGCCGCAGGGTCCTGGTGTAAATCGGGCAGTCGAGCAGACGCAAAAACCTGAATGGTTTTTTCCACAATCCTAATCAATGCGTAGCAAAGATAGCTAGACGACGAAATTCCCTGATATTTCCCAGATCAGGGAATTTAAATTTCCTGTTCCGATTCGAAGTGCAACGCGGTCTGATGGTCTGAGATTGGCTCTGGATGCGGGTTTCAGAGGAACAGGGCGTATTCCTAGTTGTCAAAAACCGCGAAATTCCCTGTATTTTTCCCTGTTAGCAAGGAATTTACGGTGGAGCAGGGTTCGCGGTAGACTGCACCCACCGCCAGTACTTTTGGGTGCGCAAAATTTTCGGTCATTGCGGCTTAACGTTCGACGCCTTCACGGCCTGCGCCCGCGATGTCGCCAGGTGCATAGTGGTGGCTAGGCGCGCCAACATCAAAATCAATTTGAGCGGTTGAGAGGACCATGCAGGAAACCACGCTGGGTGCCTACAACATCGCCGATCTGCGCGAGATGGCGCGAAAAAGGCTGCCGAAAGGTATCTTTGAGTTCGTCGATCGCGGCGCCGAGGACGAAGTCTCGCTGCACAACAATCGCGCGGCGTTCGAGCGCATCAAGCTTAAGCCGCGCACGCTTGTCGATGTCTCGGATCGCAGCCAGGAAATCACGCTGTTCGGCCACAAACAGAAAATGCCGATTGCGATCGCACCAACCGGGGTGGCGGGCATCATGTGGCACGAGGGTGAAATTGCGCTCGCGCGCGCTGCGGCGGCGGCCGGCATCCCGTTCACCCTCGCGACCGGCTCGATGACCGCGATGGAGAAAGTTGTTGCGCAGGCAGGCGGCAGGTTGTGGTTTCAGCTTTACATGTACGCCGAGCGGTCGCTGTCGCATCAGATCGCCGAGCGCGCGAAGGCCGCTGGGTTCGAAGGCCTGGTCGTCACCGTGGACAGCCCGGTTTTCTCCAACCGCGAATATAATTTGCGCAACGGCTTCACGATGCCGCTATCGTATACGCTGCGCAACACGACGGACGTGCTGACGCATCCGCGCTGGCTGCTCGGGGTGCTGCTGCGCTACCTTACCACCACCGGCATGCCGCGTTACGAGAACTATCCGGCCGATGTGAAGGCCAGGATCACAGCGCAGCCCATGGGGCGCGCACTAAAACTCAACGATGCGCTCACCTGGGAGGATGTGCGCGCGCTGCGCAAGCTGTGGCCGCGCACGCTGATCGTAAAAGGCATACTGCACCCGCAGGACGCGGTGCACGCCGCCGATTGCGGCGCCGACGGAATCATCGTTTCCAACCACGGCGGCCGTGTCATCGACGGTGCAATGGCGCCGATCGAGGTGCTGCCGGAAGTCGTCGCAGCGGTTGGCAAGCGCATGACCGTGATGGTCGACAGCGGTTTTCGGCGCGGCAGCGATGTGATTAAGGCGCTCGCACTTGGCGCCAACGCCGTACTGATCGGCCGCTCGACGTTGTATGGAACGGCAGCCGCTGGTGAAGCCGGTGCGGCGCGGGCGATCGCGTTATTTCGCGAAGAAATCGACCGCGTGCTGGCGCTGCTCGGCTGCCGCGGTGTTGGCGCACTCACGCCTGATTATCTGGTCGCCAGGCGATAACGTATGAAGCACCGGGCGCGTGCGGCGTTGACGTTGTTATGCGGTTGCACGGGAATTCATGACTGAAAACCAGGCGAAAACCAAGCGCTGTCCGGAATGCAAGCGCCTGGTTGGCGCTGCCATGATGCGGCCGCTTTCGCGAACACGCCAGGGCGGCGGACTTCGCTATGCCTGTCCGGACTGTTTTGCCCGGATCATGGCGCTCAGAAAAATGGTCAAAAGAGCGCAGTAAACAGCGCATTGCCAATGGTGCGCATCCCGCAGCGCCACTGGAATGCCTCCTATTTTTTTAACAGCGCGCTGCCGTAGAGCCCGGTCGGCTTGATCAGGAGTATCAGCAGCATGATGGCAAACGGCGCCATCTGCGCCAGAGGCGCGTAGATAAGGGAGCCTATCGATACGACCTGCCCGACCAGAAACGCGGATATCAGGGTTCCCTTGATGCTGCCCAAGCCGCCGATGATGACGACCATGAACACGAATGCCAGCACTTCGAGTCCCATATTGGGATCGACCATGATCAGCGGCGCATGGAGTCCCCCGGCCAGCCCGGACAACGCGCCGGCAATGATGAACGTGATGGTGAAAAGCCGCGCCACGTTGATGCCCAGTCCTTCCACGTGCTCCACATTCTCGATCCCGGCACGGATCGCCTTGCCGGTGATCGTGCGGTTGAGGAACAGCCAGATGCCGACATACACCAGCAAGGCGATGGCGACGACGACCAGGCGGTAGAGCGGAACTTCCGTCCCGACGATGTCGATTTGAGCAGTCAGTGGCATCGGCACCGGACGCGGCACCACGCCCCAGAAAAATTTGATGACGCCGATGCCGCCGATCAGGACCCCGAAGGACGTGATCATGCTGAACGTAAGCTCGCGTTCGTAGATGCGCCGGAAAATCAATCGTTCCACGGCAAAGGCGGTGATACCCCCGACCACCACGCCTGCGAGCACGCCGAGCCAGATGCTGCCCGAGGCGACGCTTACCGAATACGTGAAATACGCGCCAACCGAATAGTAGAGCAGCTGATCGAGGCTGATGATGCGCATGAGCCCGAAACACAGCGACAAGCCGATCGCCATCAGAAAGAAGATGGCGCCGATGCTCAACCCGAAAATAACGCCCGACGTCAGCAGTTGCGCGGTCATTGCTGCGTTCCCGAGCCTTCACCCGTTGCGGGCGGGGCTTTCTTGCGGACGAAAAGCTTTTCAAGCCACGGCTGCAGCGAGCCCCAGATGCCTTTTTCCCCCGCCAGCATGATGAATACCAGCAGGAAGCCGATAAAGAGCTCCCAGTTGCCGATCAGCTTGCTGATCACGTCCTTCATGCCTGTGTAGGCCACGGCGCCGACGATCGGCCCATAGAGCGTGCCGGTGCCGCCCAGGATCGTTACCACCACGGGATCGGCAGCCCGCGACGGGCTGGTGATTTCCGGGCTGACGAATCCCAGGTAGACCGCGTACATGGCGCCGGCCAGCGCGGTCGTCGTGTTAGCAATGACGAATGCCAGCAGCCGCACGCTGTAATTGCTGTAGCCGAGGAACTTGAGCTTGTCTTCGTTGATCTTGGTGGCGAGGCAGCAGGCGCCGAATATCGTGTCGTCAAGATATTTGTAGAACGCCCACACCGCGATCGCGACCAGCAGCGCGAAGATGAAAAAGTGGCCCGGTTTGCCCAGATCCAGCAACGGCGTGGAAGCGATATTGGTCAGGAACCACAGGCCGTTGTCGCCTTTGGTGATGTTGGCCAGGACCTTCTGCATCAGGTAGTACACAATGACGGCGAGCGCCAAATTCACCAGCGCGAAATAGTCGCTGCGCAGCCGGACGAACAACGGCCCGACGATAGCGGCAGCTACCAGCCCCGACAGCACGCCGAGCAGGATGCCGATATAGGGATTGGTGCCCCAGTAGAACAGGTAGAAAGCCGTGCCGTAGGCGCCGACCGCAAGATAGGCCGGCTGGCCGAAGGAAATGAAGCCGACGCGCCCCAGCAGGAAATTGCAGCCGATGGTATAGACCGAAAAAATGAGCACTTCGAGGACAAACGGCAACGGTACGATCACCCGCGCCAGCGCCACCAGCGAAAACGCGAGCAGGATGCCCCACCACCATCGCAATGCGTTCATCATGCCGGCAAACCGTTAAAGATATTTCTCACAAACGTCCGTCCTGATCGACGCGGCGTCCGCCAGTTCCGCCACGATACGGCCTTCCTTCAGCGCATAGACCCGGTTTGCAATCGCGCATACGAGCGGGAGGTTCTGCTCGACGATGACGAGCGCCGCATTCCTGTTCAGTTCGCGGAAGACTTCCCTGAGATGCGAAACGATGCTCGGCGCGAGCCCTTCGGTAGGTTCGTCGATGAGCAGCAATTTGGGACTGCCGAGCAGCGCACGCGCGATCATCAGCATCTGGCGTTCGCCGCCGCTCAGGAAACCCGCCTTGCGGTCCATGAGTTCCTTGAGCTTCGGAAAATAAGCGGTGACGCGGTCCCAGTTGTAGTCCTGGGTGGCATAACTGCCGAGTTCGAGGTTCTCCCGCACGGTGAGGTCGGAGAAAACCCGTTTGTCCTGTGGCACGTACTTGATGCCCATCCTGGCGATGTCGTAGGACATCCGCCCGATCAGATCGACGTTTTCGCAGGTCACCGAACCGGCAGCCGGCTTCAGGAAGCCGGCAATGCTTCTCAGCAAGGTGGTTTTACCAGCGCCGTTGCGGCCGACGCAGGCGACGATCTCGTTGCGTCCGATATGCAGGTCGATGTCGAACAGGACCTTCGATTCGCCGTACGAAACGTTGAGCCCCGCAACCGCGAGCAATTCGCCAGTGGCAGCCGCCACGCCGTCAAGCGGAGGCATGCTCGTTCCCTTCCTGTTCGGTGTCGATCTGCCAGTAGCTGCGGCGCACTTCCGGATGCTTCAGGCATTCCTCGTATCCGCCATCGGCAATGACGCGGCCTTCGTGCATCACGGTAAGACGCTGAACGAATTCTTTCACATGCGAAATCTTGTGCTCCACGATGAGTATCGTCTGCTTGCCGACATGCCGGCCCAGGACTTCGAGTATGCTTTTGATTTCGGATTCGGCAAGTCCGGCGAGCGGTTCGTCCAGCATCAGCACCTGTGGTTCTGCCAGCACGGCCATGGCGATTTCCAGGCGCCGCTTTTCGCCGAGGCTCAGGTTTTTCACCAGCCGGTCGCGCACGTGCTGAAGATTGAAGGTTTCCAGAGTCGCGACGATCTTGTCCTCGTTGCGATACCGCTGGCGCTTGTTGACCAGCAGCTTCAGCATCGAGGAACTCCGGTGCGCCCGAAAATACACCAGCACCAGATTGTCGATGACAGTCAGGTTGTCGAACGTCGAAGTCAGTTGGAATGTCCGCGTCATGCCGAGCGCCACGCGCTCCTGGGGCGTCAGTCGGGTCACATCCTGCCCCTTGTAGAAAATGCTCCCTTCGTCCGGCGGGTAATACCCGGTCACGAGGTTGAAAAAGGTGGTTTTTCCGGCGCCGTTTGAACCGATGATGCCGGCGACCTCGTTCTCGCGCAGCGAATAGTCGACGCGGTCGACCGCGACCAGCGCGCCGAAGCGCTTGGTCACGCCCACTGTCTTGATGATTTCCGTGCTCAACCTTGCCTCACTGACGGCCGCCACATCCCCTTCCGCCCTGGTGTCACGGATGCAATTTCACCGGGGCAGAAAGCGCAATGCCGATGCAGGACGTAACTTAGTAGCCGAGAGACTTCAGCGTTGGCAGTACCGAATCGCCGCCGACCGAACCCATGACGGTGAACAGATCCCATTCGTTTTTCTGCTCCTTGGGGCCTTTCCCTTTCACGAGGAACGCGGCGTGCTTGTATTCGGCCGAGTGGTCCTGACGCCATTTCGCGGGCCCCTTGACCGAGTTGAACTGGCCGTTGTTTGCCATCAGCGATGCGGACACCTTGGCCGGCTCAAACGATTTCGCGGCTTCGAAGCCCCGGAACATTTCCATGTAGGCAACGTAGGCGATCGTCGCATAGGCATCCGGTGGCCGGTTGTATTTGGCGCGATACAGGTCGGTGAACTCCTGGGCGCTCTTCGCTACTTCCTTGTCGGGGAAGCTGCTCAAATCGTAGTAAAAATAATGCATCGCGTAGACGCCCTCCAGCGCTTCGGGGGGCAGCCCTTTGGCGACCACGTTCGTGATGAACGCATTGAAAATCGTCATTTCCTTGTTGAGGCCCATTTGCTGGACCTGCTTAAGGAGCGCGATCGCGTCGGCGGCAAACTGCGCGGCGATGAAAACATCTGGCTTGGCGGCGCGGACTTTCTGCAGCACCGTGGTGTAATCGCCGGTTCCCAGCGCAACCTCGTCATAGCCGACGACCTCGGCGCCGTATTCCTTGGCGGCGGCATAGGCGCCATCGCGCATGTCCCAACCCCAGCTGTCGGCGCGGGCCAGGAAGAATATGCGCTTCTTGCCCAACGTTTTGACGGCTGCCTGGCCTGCCATGTAACCGACGGTCCAGGGACTGTAGGCGGTGGCGAAGGTGGAATCGGCCAGCTTGCCTTTCTGAAACGCTTCCTTGGCCATCACGCAGACGGGGAAATAAGGCATCGGCTCTTTGCTGACAATGGCGTTGATGGCGTAGGCCATCGGCGCCCAGGTTTGACCGCCCACGCCTTTGACGCCTTCGTCAACCATGTAACGGTAGCGCCGGACGCCCACATCCAGCTTGGCTTCATCATCGGCGACAATGCCTTCGACCATGACTTTGCCACCAGGCATATTAAGCCCCCCTCGCTTGTTGACGACATCCACCGCCAGCAGCGCGCCGTCCCGTTGGGTTTCAGCTACGGCTGCAAAAGTCCCCGTCAACGGCAGCAGGATGCCGATCTTTATCTTGCCGGGTTCGGCCGCCATGGCGCCGAAGCCGAGAACGCTGGACAACACCAACGTCGAAAGTAGGATAAAAAGCTTTTTCATGCTTGCCTCCTTCTGATGGATACGATGAGTTTCAAATCTTCTGCTAACGTACAAAGCGAACAATGCGGAGCGCGCGCTGGCCGTGTATTGATCTATATCAACGAATGCTATGGTAGCATTTGATTCAGCGCGACCGATAGGGTCATGCTGAACGCAGGCCAGCATTCTCAGCCGACGTTGGAGCCTTCCCGAGGGAAAATGAGAGCGTTTGAATACATTGCCGCCAGGGATGCCGGGCATGCGGTGGCATTGCTGGCCGAGCATGGCCTGTCTGCCAAAGTACTGGCGGGCGGGACCGATCTGCTGGTCGAACTCAAGGCCGCGGCCCATGTTCCGCATGTGATCATCGACATCTCGCGTGCCGCTGACCTTAAGCGGATCGCACTGACCGATGACGGCCTCAGCATAGGCGCACTCGTCACCCACACCGAGATCATGCGCTCGCTATTGATCCGGGAAATGTTTCCGGCGCTGGTTGCTGCGGCGCATACCGTGGGCGCGGTACAGACGCGGAATCTCGGCACGCTCGGCGGCAATCTGGTAACCGGCGTGCCATCGATGGACAGCGGCCCCGCGCTGATCGCGCTCGACGCCTTGGTCACGATCGCAGGGTCCGCCGGCCGCCGGCAAGTTCCTTTGATCGAATTTTTCATCGGGCCGCGCAAGACCGTGCTCAAGCAGGATGAATTGCTGACCGGGATCATCATCCCCAAGAAAAACCTCGGCAAGCCCGCGCATTTCCTCAAATTCGGCCTGCGCAAGGGGCAGGCGCTGGCTCTGGTCAATGTCGCCGCGAGTTTGTGGGTGGACCCGGACAAGAACGTTTTCGTGGCGCCGCGCATTGCGCTGGGCGCGGTTGCGCCGACGATCGTGCGCGCGTCAAAAGCCGAGGCCTATCTGGACGGGCGCGCAGTTTCGCCCGAAGCCATGGCCGAAGCCGGCCGTATCGCGGTCGGTGACGCGAAACCAATCAGCGATTTCCGTGCCTCCGCTGAATACCGGCGCGAACTGATTGCAGTGCTCACTGCGCGCTCGCTCGCAGGCGCCTGCGCGCTGGCCAACGCCAAACGACTTCCAGGCAAGCAATGACCGACGTATCGATCAAGATCAACGGCGAAACGCGCACGGCATCGGTGCCGCCGGAAACGACACTGCTCAAGTTGTTGCGCGAGAATTTCAACCTGACGGGCGCCAAACTCGGGTGCGACGTTGGCGATTGCGGTGCGTGTACGGTGATCGTCGACAGCATGCCGGTCAACGCCTGCCTGATGCTGGCTGGACAGGCCGACGGCCGCGAGGTGCTGACCATCGAAGGGCTGGCGACCATGGACCGGCTGCATCCGATCCAGATAGCGTTCGAGGACCAGGCCTCGCTGCAGTGCGGCTTCTGTGGTCCCGGCGTCATCATGTCCGCCAAGGCGCTGCTCGACGAGATACCCGACCCGACACCGGCGCAAATTCGCGACGCGCTGGCCGGCAATCTGTGCCGGTGCACGGGCTACACCAAAATGATTTCGGCGATCGAGGAAGCCGCACGCGCTCTGCGCGCCGAGTCCGCGGACCGGGCGGCATAGCCGACTGCGGAAGGGAAGACCTATGCCCGCCAAAACCAAGCTCGCTGCATCTGTTCATCCTCATGCGGCCGCACGGTCGCAGGCGGCACCAATTCCCGAGAAGATGAAGGCGTGGGTGCTCGGCGGGCCAGGTGAGTTGACGTTGGTGCAAAAGCAGGTACCGCAGCCCGGCGTTGCCGAGGTGTTGGTGCGCATTGGAGCAACCGCGGTGTGCGGAACCGATCTCGAGGTCATCAGCCAGGGCGAGCCGGCGCTGATACAGGGCGGAATGCCGTTCAACAAGAATTTCACGCCGGGCCACGAATACATGGGCACGGTCGCCAGGCTTGGCGCCAGTGTCGACGAATTCGCGGTTGGCGACCGCGTTGCTGTCGAGATCCATGCCGGCTGCGGGCGTTGTGAGCGCTGCCGCGAAGGCATGTATACAGCCTGCCTTAATTACGGCATGAACTTTGGTGATCACAACAAGGGCCATCGTGCCAACGGCTTCACGACGGACGGCGGTTTTGCGGAGTATGCGGTCAATCATATCAATACGCTCGTGCCGGTGCCCGCCGATATGTCGGATGAGGAGGCCACGCTGATCGTCACAGCGGGAACCGCGACGTACGGCCTGGATGCTCTCGGCGGATTGGTGGCCGGCCAGTCGGTCGTCGTGATCGGGCCGGGGCCGATCGGATTGATGAGCGTGGGTGTCGCGAAGGCGCTCGGCGCAAGCCCGGTGATACTCGTCGGCACCCGCCGTGACCGCAAACGTCTGGAGATTGGCCGCAAGCTCGGTGCCGACACGGTGGTCGATGTCGACGAAGAAAACGCGGTCGAAGCGGTCAGGCGCATCACGGGCGGCAAGGGTGCGCATTACGCGATGGAGTGCTCGGGCGCGCCCGATGCAGTCAACCAGGCGGCACGCATGCTGAGCCGTGGCGGCCGCATCTGTCTCGCAGCGTTTTCCCACGGGCTGGTGCCGGTGGACGTGGCCTATCTGGTAAGCAACAATATCTATCTGTTCGGCATTCGCGGCGAGGGCAAAAGCGCGGTCCGGCGGGCCGCGGCACTGATGGCGCAGAAGCGCTTCCCGGCCGGACTCGTCCACACCCACACTTTTCCGCTGGCCGAGGTGCCGACCGCGATCCGTTATGCACGCGAGCGCATCGAGGATGCGATCAAAGTCGTGGTAAAAATGTAGCGGTACTGAGGAAGAGGAAACAGACGTGGCCAGAAGAACCAAAGTCGCAGAAAAAAGTGCGCCGCTGGAAATGCCACACGAAGCCTATCGCACGTTGCGCCTGCCGGCGATTACCGTGCCGGCGACTTATCCGATTGAGACCCTGGTGCCGCAGGTCCGCCAGCAGACGCCCGCCGTCGGCCAGCGCGCGACGCGGCCCGACGGCCGCCTGCACGGACTCGGCCAGACCAAATATATCGACGATCTGACTTTCCCCGGAATGTTGTACGCGAAGATCAAGCGGGCCGGCATTGCGTCCGCGCGGATCAGGAGCATCGATACGCGGGAAGCCGAAGCGATGCCGGGCGTGATGGCGGTGCTGACCGGCCGCGAAATTCCCGTCAATTCGTTCGGCCCGTCGCTCAAGGACCAGCCGGTGCTCGCCGACGAGCAAGTGTTTCACGCCGGCGACGGCGTGGCGGCGGTGGCCGCGGTTACCGAGCAGATTGCGCTCGAGGCGCTCGACCGGATCAAGGTTGAATACGAACCGCTGCCGGCGGTCTTCGATCCGCTCGATGCGCTCAAGGACGGTGCACACAAAGTTCATGCGCCGAACAGCAACATCTACGC
>Ga0315281_10013157_pt1 | contig 11213 bp, 9 predicted proteins | sample YL17G07_0_MG_FD_204540 | JGI IMG/M metagenome (GOLD analysis project Ga0315281, IMG submission 204540) | Sediment microbial communities from Yellowstone Lake, YNP, Wyoming, USA - YL17G07_0 | ecosystem: Environmental > Aquatic > Freshwater > Lake > Sediment | place: USA: Wyoming | collected... | reverse complement strand
TCGCGCGCGCGGCGCCGAGGCGGTCCGCCGCAATCGCCAGCACGCCGGATCCGGTGCCGAGATCGAGCACCGTCTGGTTCGTCAAGTCCATCGCCTGCAGCGCCATGAGGCACAGACGCGTGGTGATGTGATGTCCGGTGCCGAAGCCCATGGACGGGACGATGACGATGTCGATCGTATTGCGGATTGCGGGTTGTGGATTGGGGATCGATTGTGGATTCGGGGAGACCGTGATTCGGCCGATCGTGACCGGCTCCAGGCCTTCCTGCGAGCGGCGCGCCCAGTCTTGGTCGGGCACGTCGACGGCGGTGACGTCGAAGCGCGGCGCGAGCGCGCGGTGCGCGGCGTCGCGGTCGACGGCGCTCGAGAAGAACACGCGGACCGACGCGTCGCGCTCCTCGACGGCCGTGGGGCTGAAGTCGTCGACGATCGCGAGCAGGATGTCGGACGCATCAGTGTGCACGTCGATCGCCGGGTACTGTTTCATTCAGAAGACGGAGGGGACAGAGGCCATGGGGTCACACAGAGAGACGAAGCGGGGGATTGAATCTCGTTGTCTGCGTTCCCTCTGTTGCTCTTACCCGAACATGTCCTTGACGCGATCGAAGAGGTTGCGCTCGTCCTGCCCCTCGCCCTCGCCGCGCGCACGAGGTTCGAAATTGTCCTTCGGCAACGCTTTCGCCAGATCGTCGATCAGCTTCCGCTGTTCCTTCGTCAGCTTTCTCGGCGTTTGCACCTGGATCGTCGCGAACAGATCGCCGCGGCTGTGGCCGTTCACGTCGGGCATACCCTTGCCCTTGAGCCGCAGCGTGGTGCCGGTCTGCGTCCCTTCGGGCACCTTCACCTTGTCGTGGCCGTCGAGCGTCGGCACCCGGATGTCGCCGCCGAGCGTCACGGTGGTGAAGTTCACCGGGATTTCGCAGAACAAGTTGATGCCGTCGCGGCGGAAGAACGGGTGCTCGTGCACGTGGACGACGACGTAGAGATGGCCGGCCGGGCCGCCGGCGGCGCCGGCTTCGCCTTCGCCGATCAACCGCAGTTGCTGCCCGGTGGCAATGCCCGCGGGAATCTTCACGGTGATCTTCCGGTCGCGCGCCACGCGTCCGGCGCCGCGGCAGGCCGTACACGGCTTCGTGATGATCTGGCCCGCGCCGCGGCACTGCGGGCAGGTGCGCGCCACGGTGAAGAAGCCCTGCTGAAAGCGCACCTGGCCGTGGCCTTTGCACTGCGGGCACGTGCTGGCGCTCGAACCGGGGGCCGAGCCGGCGCCGCGGCACGTCTCGCAGGTCTCCTGGCGCGGAATCTGGACCGACGTCTCCGCGCCATTCGCGGACTCTTCGAAGGAAATCTCGAGGTCGTAGCGGAGGTCCGCGCCGCGCTGCGGGCCGCCGCGCCGCCGGCCGCCGCCGCCGAACAGATCGCCGAACCCGAACATGTTGCCGAGCACGTCGGCGAAGTCGCCGAACTCCGCGAACACCGACGGGTCGAAGCCGGCGCCGCCGCCCGCCGCGGAACTGACGCCGGCGTGGCCGAAGCGATCGTACGCGGCGCGCTTCTGGGGGTCGGCCAGGATCGCGTAGGCTTCCGCGCACTCCTTGAATTTGCCTTCGGCCAGCTCGTCGCCCGGGTTGCGGTCGGGGTGAAATTTCATCGCGAGCCGGCGATAGGCGCTCTTGATCTCGGTCTCGTTCCCCGTCTTCGAGACCTCGAGGATGTCGTAGTAGTCCCGCTTGCTCACGCCTTCGCCACCTTCACCATCGCCGGCCGCAGCAGACGGTCGTTCAGCACGTAGCCCTTCCGCAGCTCGCTGATCACTTCGCCTTCGCGATGATCGGGGCTGTCCTCGTGCATCACGGCTTGATGGATGTTCGGATCGAAATCGGCTCCCAGCGCGTCGATCGCCCTCAGTCCCTGCTTGCGCAGCAGATCGTGCAGCTTGCCGTGGATGAGCTCGACGCCCTTCCGATAGGCGCCGCCGCCCTCGCCCGCGTCCACCGTCAGCGCGCGGTCGAAGTCGTCGACGACGAGCAGCAGCTCCTGCAGGAGGTCGACGACCGCCTGGTCCCCCTGCTCGCGCCGCTCGCGTTCGATGCGCTTCCGATAGTTGTCGAATTCCGCGCTCTTGCGCAGCCAGCGATCCTTGAAATCATCACGCTCGCGCTCGAGATCGCCGGGATCGGGACCCTCTGGCGCCGCGACTGGCTCGTCCCGTCCGTCGGTCACAGGTTCATCAGACATAGATCAACTGTCAAGTCTCACGTGTCAACTCTCAGAACTCAACTCTCGCCCTTCCGCTCGGCATCCCGGGTGAGCGTTGAGCCTTGAGCGTTGAGCATTGTTAGTTTGGATCTCGCAGCACACGCGAGACCGCCTGCGCCGCGCCGGCCACGGCGGCGATGGCGCGGGAATAGTGCATGCGGGTCGGACCGATCACCCCGACGGTCCCGATGCCCGATCCATCGTCGTAGGTCGAGATCACCAGGCTGAACGGCCGCAGGCTGGGGTCGAGATGCTCGGCGCCGATCACGACCGTCAGCCCGGGGCCGTCGATGTACTCGTTGAGCAGTTCCAGCAGCTTCTGCTTCTCGTCGATCATCTGCAGGAGCGCCTGCAGCGTCTGCACCGTCACGCCGGTCGCGTCGTTCAGCAGAGACGAAGCGCCTTCGACGTACATCGGGCGGTCGTCAGGCAGATCGGAAAAGGTGGACGTCGCCAGCCGCAGCGCGCGGGCGCGCAGCGCGTCGTAGAGCGATCGCTCGGCGATGATGCGCTCGAGGACCGCTTCGCGCGCGCGGTGCAGCGGCAGGCCGGAGAATTCCTCGTTGAGGTAGTTCGCCGCCTGACGCAGTTCGTCGGCGCCGAGCGGCTCGCCGATGTCGATCACTTTCTGAATCACGTGGCCGCCGCTCGCGACGATCACGACGAGCACGCGCGTCGCGCTCAGCGGCACGAACTCCACGCGGTCGAAGACGGCCGCTTCGTGCGCCGGCCGGATCGCGAAACCGACGCTGCGCGACGCCTGCGACAGCATGTGCGACACCTGCGGCAGCAGCGAGTCGAGCAGCCGGTCCGGGCTGTCGCGGCGCAGACGGGCCTCGACGGCCGTTGCGGATCGGCTCGGCCGCTTCGAGTCGAGCAGCAGGTCGACGTAGAACCGATAGCCGCGATCGGTGGGAATGCGGCCAGCTGAGGTGTGCGGCTGCTGGACGAAGCCCTCCTCCTCGAGGCGCGCGAGGATGCTGCGCACCGTCGCCGACGACACACCCAGACCGGCCGCGGTCACCAGCAACGATGACGCGACGGGCTCGCCGGACGTGATGTACTCGCGCACGAGCGCGGCCAGTACCCGCTTCGACCTGTCTGCGGCGTCTTGTGACATTTTGGAGTTGGCAGTCTCTATCGAGGACTGCCAGCCCATTATACAGGGCGACCGGAGCGACCACAAACCCAAACCACCTTGGGGCGCCGGCTAGCAGGCCGCGGTGAAAGTCAGCACGGCCTGCGAGGCGCGGAGAAGCGCGCCACGGAGGCTCAGAGCCACAGAGATTTCCTATGGTTTTCTCGGTGTCTCCGCGTTCTCCGTGGCCCTTTGGTGTCTCGCAGCCCGTGGATCGGACTTCCGCCACGGGCTGCTAGCCCTCGAACGTCTGCACGAGCTGGATGTGAGCGGCGGCCAACGGAAATTGTGCGACCGCACGTTCGAGGCGCTCGTCGGCCGTGAGCATCCGAGTGTTCATGCGGATGGCCAGCGCCAAGTACATCGAATCGTACACGGTGCGCCCGGTCGCGTTTGCCAGTTTGTGCGCGTCTTCGGCTAAGAGGCGGCAGGGAACCGCCTCGACCGCGATTCTGCCGATGTCCTGCACGAGTTGGCAACCGCGGTCCACAGTCAGCTCACCGCGGCGAATCTTCTTCCAAACGGTGTTGGCTGTCTCAGCGAACACCAAGTCCGGAGCGAGATACTGGTGCGAAAAGCCCAGAAGACTTCGTGCAGCCTCACTGTGGATTTCTGGCACGAACCACTTGACGACGACGCTGGCGTCGACGACGAAGACACTCACCGGGTGTCGCGGTCCTCGCGAATCAATGCCGTGCTGTCCGTGTGTGCAGACCCACGCAGGCGTTTCAGCCACTTCGTCGACAGTCGCTGGGTTTCCGACAGGTTTCTTGCGCTGGCGCCCCGCAGCACCTCGTGGATCTCGGCCTGCAGCGATCGGCGATGGGCTTTCGCCGCGGCCTTGAGGTGCCTCAGGACAGCATCGTCCAAATCCCGAACAAGAACATTCGCCATCTGAGACTCCGGTTAATTGATATCATAATGATACCATAGCGGCGGCCCGCCTTCCAGCTCGACCGACCGTGAAGCAGACCGCGGACCGAGAGCTATAGGCCCGCGCGAGACGCGAGTTCGCGCGCGGCTACGCGGGCTGCAATCGCAATTTCGCGGCGGTCGACCCGGACCGGAGCAAACTCGTCCACAAGCAGCGCGCCGTCCACGATCGTCGTCCGCACGTCGCTGCCGCGAACGGCGTAGACCAGCGTGGAGTACGGATCCGGCCCCGGTACGAGGTGCGGCCGATCGCGATCGACGACGATGACGTCGGCGCGTTTGCCGACTTCGAGCGACCCGATCTCGTCCTCGAGCCCGAGCGTCCGCGCGCCCGCGCGCGTCGCCATCCACAGCACGTCGCGTGCCGGCAGGCTGCCTGGCTGCTTCCGCATCGCCTGCAGCGCGCCCGCCAGCCGCATCTCCTCGAACATGTCGAGCCGGTTGTTGCACGCGGCGCCGTCGGCGCCCAGCGACACGGTGATGCCGCGCGCGCGCATCTCCGGCACCGGCGCGATGCCCGATCCGAGCTTCAGGTTGGAGCCGGGGCAGTGCAGAACCTTGACGTCGTGGTCGGCCAGCAGTTGCTGATCCTCGTCGTCCACCCACACGCAATGCGCCGCGCACAGATGCGGCGACGCGAGCCGCACGCTCGCCAGGTAGGCGATGTTCGTCCGGGCGCCTGTCGCCTTCTGGACGATCGCAATTTCCTCGCGCGCCTCCGACGCATGCGTGTGCACCAGCGCGTGATGCTGATCCGACAGGCTCGCGACCGCTTCGAGCAGATCGCGCGAGCACGAGATGGCGAAGCGCGGCGCGAACGCCGCGTGCAGCCGCCCGTTCGCCGCGCCGTCCCAGCGCGCGTGGATCGCGACGCTTTCGTCGATGGAGTGCCGCGTCTCCTCCCGCAGGCGGCTGGGCACCTGCGCGTCGAAGTCCATCATGCACTTGCCAATCGTCGCGCGCAGGCCGCTTTCGGCCACCGCTTCGAACACCACATCGGTGTCGTGCACCGTCTCCATCGTCAACACGGCGGTGGTGCCACTCGAGAGCAACTCGGTCGTGGCGAGCCGTGTGGCCGCCCGCAGCGACTCGGGCGTGTGCGCCGCCTCCATCGGCCAGACACGTGTGCGCAGCCAGTCCATCAGGGCCAGATCGTCGGCGTAGCCGCGGAACAGCGTCTGGCAGAGGTGAATGTGGGTCTGGATCAAGCCGGGCAGCACGTAGCCGCCGCGCGCCTCGACCACGCGGTCGTGATGGCCGGTGAGGTTCGGCCCGATCGCCGCGATACGCCCGTCCAGGATCGAGACGTCGCCGTCGATGACGTCCCAGCGGTCGTTCAAGGTCAGGACCGTGCCGCCACGGATGAGGAGTGACATTGAGATTGCAGATTTCAGAGTTCAGATTTCAGATTGATTTCAGATTTTAGATTGGAGGGGGTCCAGCGCATCGACGTCGGGTGCGTTTTGCCGTGTTTGACGGCGATCAGCTCCGCGAGGATGCTGACGGCGATTTCCTGCGGCGTCACGGCGCCGATGTCGAGGCCGATCGGTGCGTGGACGCGCGTCAACATGTCCGCCGGCATCCGGTCGGCCGTCAGCGCCTCGTAGATGCGCGCAACTTTGGCGCGGCTGCCGATCAGGCCGAGGTACCGCAACTCGCGCGGCGCGAGGGCGCGCAACGCCTCGAGATCGTTGGTGTGGCCGCGCGTGACGATGACCACGTAGGCGTACGCCGGGAGAGTGGCGCGCGCGATCCACGCCGGGATGTCGTCCACGACCACGTCGACCGCGGTGGGGAAGCGTTCGGCGTTCGCGAACTTCTCGCGGTCGTCCACGACATGGACGCGGAAGCCGACCTCGTGCGCGACCCGTGCGAGGTGGAATCCGACGTGGCCGGCACCGACGATGTAGAGCTCGGGCGACGGCTCGATGGGCTCGATGTAGACGTCCATCTGCCCGCCGCAAATCAGGCCCGTCTCCTGCGCGAAGTCGTCGTCCAGCTCGTAGTGGACCAACTGAGGCGCGCGGTTCACGATCGCCTCACGCGCTTTCCCGAACGCATCGTTTTCGTAGCAGCCGCCGCCGATGGTCCCGACGATCCGGCCGTCGCCGAACACGAGCATCTTCGCGCCCACCCGCTGTGGCGTGGAGCCGGTGGTCGACACGATGGTGACGAGCGCAGCCAGTTCCCCGCGCTCGAGCGCGTCGGCGACGGCGGCGAAGACCTCTCGATTCATGCTGTAACGGATTATAGGGCGGGTAGGGCAGGTAGGGCAGGTGGGTCGGGTAGGTCGGGTAGGTCGGGTAGGTCAGGTAGGTCAGGTAGGTCGGGTAGGTCAGGTGGGTCAGGTGGGTCAGGTGGGTCGGGTAGGGCGAATAGGTCAGGTGGGTCAGGTGGGTCAAGAACGTTCAAGCGAGCGTTGGTTCTCCCCCCCGTCTTACTCACCCGACTCACCCGACTCACCCGACCTACCAGACCTACCCGCCCTCGGATCACCTGTGCAGCTGGCACGTCCGCGTCGGCTCGGTGCCGGCGATAAAGCTCTCGGAGATCACTCTCGGGCAGGCGGGCGTCGCGAGCTGGCCGGTGTCGGCGTCGATGTCGACAAAGACAATGCCCTCGGGGACGTCGAACGGCACGCTGGCGCGGCCGGCGAGGGCGTTCTTCATGAACTGCGTCCAGATGGGCAACGCCGCCCTCGCGCCGCTGAGGCCGACCGGCTGGTTGTCGTCGAAACCGACCCAGACCACCGTGAGCAGCTCGGGTGTGAAGCCGACGAACCACGCGTCGCGCAGATCGTTGGTGGTCCCGGTCTTCCCGGCGGCGTCGAGCGTGAATCCCATCGATCGGGCGCTCGCGGCGGTACCTTCGTTCAGCACGCCCCGCATCATGTTGGTCACGAGAAACGCGTCTTCCGGCTTCACGACCTGGCGCGGTGCTATCGTGTCCTTTTTCATCACGTCCTGCCCGCCGCTGGTGATGCGTGCGATGTGGCGCAGCGGCCGGATCGCGCCGCCGTTCGGGAACAGCGTGTACGCCGTGGCGACCTCATACGGCGTCGCCTCGAACACGCCGAGCGCGATCGACGGATAGGGCTTGGGGGGCGCGCCGACGCCGAGCTTCTTCCAGAGCGCGGCGACGTGGTCGTAGCCCGCCGCCTGCGCGACGTGAATCGTCCCCAGGTTGCGCGAGTGGGCCAGCGCGCGGCGGAACGTGATCGGGCCGTCGTATTCGTGCTCGTAGTTTTCCGGCGTCCATACCTGGTCGTCGAACTCGAACGTCTCCTGTTCGTCGTTGGTGATCGAGGCCGGCGTGACGTCGGTGCGACCGTCTTCCAACGCGCGTTCGAACGCGGTCAGGAAGACGAAGGGCTTGAACACTGATCCCGGCTGACGTCGCGCGATCACGGCGCGGTTGTACTGCGACTGGTTGTAGGACCGGCCACCGACGAACGCGAGAATCTCGCCGGTCCGCGGATCGACGGCGATCAACGCGGCTTCGGCCTTGCCGCGCTTGCGCTTCGAGAGCAGGCCGTCCACCTGCGTGAGGCCGGCACGCACGGCGTCCTGCGCGAGGCGCTGCAGGTGCAGATCCAGCGTCGTGTACACGTCCACCGCCTGCGTCGTCGTCGTGGTGAGGCCGGGATACTGATCCGCCAGCGTCTGGCCGACGAAGTCGACGAAGTGGGGCGCTTCGGCTTCGAGCGCGCGCGGCACGACGACGAGCGGCTCGTGGATGGCGCGGTCGGCGACCGCCTGGGCGGTGTACCCGGCATCGACCATCGCCTGCAGCACGACGTTGCGCCGCTCTTTGCAGCGTGCGGGGTTGTTGAACGGCGACAACGCCGACGGCGACTGAAATACGCCCGCGATCGTCGCCGCTTCGGCGAGCGTCACATTGCTGACGTCTTTGCCGAAGAACAGCCGCGACGCTTCCGGCACGCCGACGATCCCGAACGACCCTCGCTGGCCGAGCGTCATGTCGTTCAGGTACATCTCGAGGATCGCGTCCTTCGGCGCGCGCGTCGTGATGATGAACGACACCCAGATTTCGAGCGCCTTGCGTCGCCACGATTTCTGCCGCGCTTCCTGCAGTGTCATGCCCGGAAACATCTTCGGCAGGAACACGTTCCGCGCGACCTGCTGCGTGATCGTGCTCGCGCCGGCGGTGTACGCCCGCTTGCCGCGGACGTTCGAGATCAGGGCGCCGACCATGCCGATCGGGTCGAACCCGGGGTGTTCGTAGAACCGGCGGTCCTCGATCGAGAGCACCGCCTGCTGCATCCGCGCGGGAATCACGGAGAGCGCCACCGGCCGCCGCTTTTCGCGCTCGCCGCCGAGCGCCGTGAGCACCGGCGCGTCGAGTGTGATCCGCTCGGCGGGCTTGCCGCCGATCTCGAGGCGCTGCACGCGGTCCGCCACGCGCGGCGGCGGCGCCTTCTTCGTGCGTGAGGCCGCCTTCGGATCCGGCGCGGGCGGGCGCTGAAAGACGACGCGGACGACCTGGCCGTTGAGGTCCGGGACGCGCGGCATGATGGCGACCGCGCCCGCGCCGATGGCGAATTCGCCCGCTTTCTCCGCCCGGTCGCGGTGCGAGTAGCCGAGCTCGTTGAGCCGATCGATCAGCTGCTGCTCGGTCATGCCCTGACCGCGGCGCAACGCCAGCGGCCGCGCGAGCACACGCGGGAACACCGTCGAGCGCTCGCCGTGGAGGCGCGCGTCGATCAGGCGCGCGAAACGGACGTAGTAGTAGCTGGCGGCGAGGCAGAGGATGACGGTGGGAATGGCGAGCACGATCGCGGCGATGCGCACCCAGCGCTTCCGCCAGAGGCCCGCGATCCCGATTCGGTGCCGTGCGGTCCGCGAACGGGTCTTGGCCAGCCTAGCCCCCAACCCCAAGCAGGCTGCTGAAGAACGCAGCCTGAAGTGAGAACTCAGAACTTAGAAGTTCGAACTTAGTCACGAGTGGCCAGAATCTTCACTTCTCAGTTTTGAGTTCTCAGTTCTGAGTTCAGGTTGCTGGCTTTTTCAGCAACCTGCTCTAGATCGTGACAATCCAGTGACGCCCGAGATCGAGCGGTAACTCCTCGTCCAGACGATCGACCAGAGCCGGGCCGTACTGGTTCAGAAAGGAGAGAAACCCGATCGTGCGCTCCTGCGCATGCCCGCCCGGGAAGGCGAGCGCCTGTGCGTGAATGAACTGGCGGCGAAGCGTTTCATCGCGGCGCTTGGCCGCGTGGATCATCTTGCCGTGCAGGTTGTGCAGGTCGCGCTGCATCCGCTCCAGCGTGGAGCGCGCGGCGCCTTCCAGCGTCGGATCCAGCGTCGGAATCGTCTGGATGAGGTGCCCCATCTGCGTGTCGATCGCCTGCGCGACTTCGGTGAACGATTCCTCGACGACCGGTGGAATCTGCGCACGCAACAGCTCGTTGAGCGCCGCCTCGTCCTGCGCCTGCAGCGCCTCGATCGGCAGCTGGTACTTCGTCAGGAAGCGCAGCGCGGCGGAGTCGAGGATCGTGGCCGTGGCGCGCGAGTAGAAGAGGGGCATCGGCACGCCGAAGTGCGCGTAGACCCCGCGGAGCTGGCCGAGATAGGCGAGCTCGTTCGGGCCCGCCACGTAACAGATTGTCGGAAAGAGCGTGTCCTGGACGATCGGGCGGAGCAGAACGTTCGGGCTGAAGCCGGTCGGCTGCGACGCCGCCCGCTCGATGAGCGTCGCTGCCGCGTAGTGCTGGTCGCCGACCACGAAGCCGCCGTCCTGCTGGCGGATTGCGCGCCGGCCGTCGTCGAGGTGAAACAGCGCGAGGCCGTCGTCGTGCCCGTGGACCTGCGCGTGGTAGCCGCGCGCCGTGAGATCGGATCCGGCGAGCGCCGCCAGCCTGGCTGTCTGCCCGGGCATGGAGAGCTCGCGTACGAAAACCTGGCTCACGAGCGGCTTGGACGTCGTGTCGGCCGAGTCGTACACGATCAGCCCGCGATGGCCGAGGACCTCTTCCAGCCATCGGCCGAACGCGTCGGCCATGCCTCGCCCCGGCGTGTACGCGCGTCTCAGCGCGGCCACCAGCGGCGTGCGAAACTCGGTCGGGGGGAGCAGACGCTCGATGTCGTCGAGCACGTCGAGCACGGAGTGGTCGAGGGCGATGGTCGCGACCGGAGCCGGTTCCGCCCCGAGCCGCGCCGGCAGCGACACGGTGTGAGGTGTCCGCGCCTCGTCGAAGACCGTACACGACCGGACTTCCTCCCAGTCGTGGTCTTCCGCGTCGATCCAGAAGATGGCGACGGCGGGTACGTGGTGGTCGCGCGACACCTGTTCGGCAAGCTTGATCGTCGTGAGCGCCTTGAGGAGCGTGAAGAGCGGGCCGCCGAACAACCCGGCCTGCTGCCCGGTGACGACCGCGACGGTCTTGCGGTCCGCGAGCAGCCGGCCGGCTTCCCGCGCGCGGACGGGCGCGTCCCGAACGTCCTGCTGACGAGCGATGACGGCGGCGATGTCGTCGCGGCGCCGCGCGTGCGCCTGGGTCCGCGCGATCGCGTCGGCCCACGCGGTGCGGTCCGCCGGATCGCCGGCAAAGAACGGCGCGACGGATCGAAAGTCGTACGCGTAGTCGGCCGCGAGCCGTCGAATCCACGGAAACCTCCGGACATCGACCGGAATACGCACGGACGGTCCGTCGGCTGAGGAGGTTGAAGACTGGGCTGAGTTGACCTGCACCGGAACGCCTACTGTCTCAAAGCGTCGCGCGGACTGTCAAGCACGCGGACGCGCTATTCGATTGATGTGACAGCACTAAGACGTCGGTCCGGCGTGATCGGATGCGTCGACTTCGTGTTACCATGAACGCGCCTTCCCGAGGAGTTCTTCACTGCACACCGAAGCTGCTGGC
>Ga0315281_10013156_pt1 | contig 11213 bp, 11 predicted proteins | sample YL17G07_0_MG_FD_204540 | JGI IMG/M metagenome (GOLD analysis project Ga0315281, IMG submission 204540) | Sediment microbial communities from Yellowstone Lake, YNP, Wyoming, USA - YL17G07_0 | ecosystem: Environmental > Aquatic > Freshwater > Lake > Sediment | place: USA: Wyoming | collected... | reverse complement strand
TGGGCGGCAGGCATCACCGGGATCCCTGCGGCGACCATCCGCCGGCTTGCCCATGAGATGGGCGTGACAGCGCGCGACCAGAAGATCGAACTGCCGATTCCATGGACCGACATCTGGGGCGAAGAGCACGACACGGTGACGGGTAATCCGGTCGCATTCCATGCGATGAGGGGCCTGGCGGCGCACTCCAACGGCTTTCAGACCATCCGGGCGCTGGCCATCCTGATGACGCTGCTCGGCACCATAGACCGGCCGGGCGGCTTCCGCCACAAGGCACCCTTCCCGCGCCCGATTCCGCCCTGCGCGAAGACACCCAACACGCCGCTGGCCGTGAGGCCGAATACCCCGCTGGAAGGCCTGGCGATGGGCTGGCCGTCCGAACCCGACGACCTGTTCGTGGATGACGATGGCAGTCCGGTCCGGATCGACAAGGCGTTTTCCTGGGAGTACCCGCTCGCGGTGCACGGCCTGATGCACAACGTCATCACGAACGCCTGGCGCGGCGACCCGTATCCGATCGACACGCTCATGATCTTCATGGCCAACATGGCGTGGAACTCGACCATGAACACGTCGGAAGTCAGGCGCATGCTCAACGACAAGCGCGAAGACGGCGAGTACAAGATTCCGTTCCTCGTCGTGTGCGACGCGTTCCAGTCGGAGACGACCGCGTTCGCCGACCTGGTGCTGCCCGATACGACCTATCTCGAGCGACACGACGTGATGTCCATGCTCGATCGCCCGATTTCCGAATTCGACGGCCCGGTGGACTCGGTGCGGATCCCGGTGGTGCCGCCCAAAGGCGACTGCAAGCCCTTCCAGGAAGTGCTGATCGAACTGGCCGGCCGACTCGGCCTCCCGGCCTTCGTTCGGCCCGATGGATCGCGCAGGTTCCGCGACTATCCCGATTTCATCGTCAACTACGAAACCGAACCGGGCTCGGGAATCGGTTTCCTGTCAGGCTGGCGCGGCAAAGGCGGCGAGAAATTCATGCGTGGGGAGCCCAACCCCCGTCAGTGGGAGATGTACGCGCGCAACAACTGCGTGTTTCAGTACAAGCTGCCGGCCTCCTACCAGTACATGCGCAACTGGAACAAGGGCTACCTCGAGTGGTCCCAGCGCAACCGCATCACGCGTTATGCCGAGCCGATCCTGATCCACCTCTATTCGGAAGTGCTGCAGAAGTTCCGGCTCGCCGCGCGCGGCAAGGGCACTTCGCGCAAGCCGCCGGCGCATCTTGCCAAGCGCATAGAGACTTACTTCGATCCGCTGCCGTTCTATTACGAACCGCTCGAAACGCAGCAGGCCGACACGGTGAAATATCCCCTCAACGCGGTGACCCAACGACCCATGGCGATGTACCACTCGTGGGATTCCCAGAACGCCTGGTTGCGCCAGATCCACAGCCATAACCACCTCTACGTCAACCCGGGCCTCGCGCGCACCCACGGCATCGAGGACGGCGGCTGGATGTGGGTCGAATCGCAATGGGGCCGTGTGCGCTGCATGTGCCGCTACTCCGAAGCCGTGGAACCCGGAACCGTCTGGACCTGGAACGCCATCGGCAAGGCCTCGGGTGCCTGGCGCCTCGCGCCCGATGCCGACGAATCGCGCCGGGGGTTCCTGCTGAACCACCTGATCTCCGAGGAACTGCCACTCAAGGGGGGCCCGGGTCGGATCTCCAATTCCGATCCGATCACCGGGCAGGCTGCATGGTATGACGTCCGGGTGCGCATCTACAAGGCCGACGCCGCAGAGCCGAAACGGACCTGGCCGCAGTTCGAGCCCATGACCGCCGCCCCCGGCACTGCGAGCCGCCAGCCACGCTGGCTGGCGTTTCTCGCGGGCAGCGGGAACAGCCGATGACTCAGCTTGCGCTGGTGATCGATCTCAACGTGTGCGTCGGCTGCGACGCCTGCGTCACGAGCTGCAAGCAATGGAACACATCGGGGTCTGCCGGTCCCCTCGCTGACTTCAACCCTTACGGCGCCGATCCCACCGGCACGTTTTTCAACCGCGTGCAGACCTTTGAAGTGGGAGAGTTCCCCCATACCGAAACGGTCCACTTTCCGAAATCCTGCCTGCATTGCGAGGACCCGCCCTGCGTGCCCGTGTGCCCGACCGGCGCGAGCTACAAGCGCGCCGAGGACGGGATCGTGCTGGTGGACTACGACAAGTGCATCGGCTGCAAGTACTGCTCCTGGGCCTGCCCCTACGGCGCCCGCGAGCTGGACGAGCAGCGCAAGGTCATGACCAAGTGCACGCTCTGCGTCGACCGGATCTACGATGCAGCGCTGCCCGAACGCGAGCGCAGGCCCGCCTGTGTGCTCGCCTGCCCTACCAGCGCGCGTCTGTTCGGCGATATCCACGACCCGGCCTCTGCCGTGTCCGAGGCCATCCGCGAGAGCGCCGGGTATGCGCTGATGCCCGAATGGGGCTCGCACCCGGCCAATCACTATCTCCCGCGGCGCAGGACGGCACTGCATATACACGAAGACGAGCTCGAGCGCGCGGACAACCCGCTCAAGATCGACGGGCTGCTGCCCAAGCCTTCGAAGGCGGAGCCGTCCCTTGACGACGTCACGTCCTGGTAGCCGAACAGATCATGCAGCCCGCATTCTCGGTCATCCTGCTTACGACGCTGATCGGCGTAGGACAGGGGCTGTTTCTGGCGCTGTTCACGGCGCAATCCTACGCGCTGTTCGATCTGCTCACGATCAGCAACGGTCGCGCGTTCTACACCCAGGGCAGCCTGATCGCACTGATGTTCCTCGGCGCCGGACTGCTGGCCTCGTTTTTCCATCTGGGGCGCCCGGAACGGGCCTGGCGCGCAATCGCGCAGTGGCGCAGCTCCTGGCTTTCACGCGAAGTCATCGTCCTGCCCGCGTTCATGGGGACGGTTTTTCTCTATGGCGTCGCCCACCTGTCGGGCTGGAAGCCGGTGCTTGTCATGCTTCCATCCGGAATTCCCGTCGATGCTTCGGTCGTCCTGGGCGTGATCGGCACCCTGCTCGCGTTCGCGCTTTTTCTCTGCACGGCGATGATCTACGCCTGCCTGCCCTTTCTTCGCGAATGGCACAGCCCGCTGACGGTCTTCAATTACATCGTGCTGGGCGGCGCATCGGGGTTTACCCTGGCGAGCGTGCTTGCCGCCCATGCCGCGCCGGAACTGACCCGGTTCTTCGTTGTGTGGGCTGTCATCATCACGCTGTTCGCATGGATCGGACGCAGCGCCTCGCTCATCCGCAACAGACGCCTCAAACCCCGGTCGACATTGCAGACGGCCACCGGCGTGAAGCATCCGAAAATCGTCCAGAAATCCCAGGGCTTCACGGGCGGCTCGTTCAACACCCGGGAATTTTTTCACGGCAGGACGCACTCCTTGCTGCGATCGATCAAGTGGTCATTCCTGTTCGGCGTATTTGTGATTCCCACCGGCCTGTTGGCCGCGGCGGCGGCATGGGATTCGGGGGTCGTGCTTGCGCCGGCCTTCGTCGTACAGTATCTGGGGCTCATGGCGGAGCGGTGGTTTTTTTTCGCCCAGGCCAACCACCCGCAGAACCTTTACTACCAAGTAATCGCCTGAACGCATACACTTACATGGAGAGGGAAAATCATGCCACTCGTTAATCCCCACGGAGGCGAAGGCCTTCGGCCGTTGCTGCTGGAAGGCCCGGAGCTCGCTGCCGAAAAGAAGCGCGCCAGCACGCTTGCCGGCGTGCGGGTCAGTTCGCGCGAAAAAGGCGACATCATCATGCTCGGGATCGGCGGATTCACGCCCCTCGAGGGCTTCATGACGCGCGCCGACTGGGAAGGCGTCTGCGACGGCATGAGAATGGCGAATGGCCTGTTCTGGCCGATTCCCATCACGCTATCGGTCAGCAAGGCGACTGCGGACGCGCTGCGGACCGGCGAGGACATCGCACTGCTGGATCCCGACAGCGGCGAAACGCTGGCCATTATGTCGGTCACTGAAGAGTACTCGATCGACAAGGCGCACGAGTGCGCCACAGTGTTCCGAACCACCGACCCGGAACACCCGGGCGTGAAGATGGTGATGGAGCAAGGCGAGGTCAGCCTGGCCGGACCCCTCAAAGTGCTATCGCTCGGCGGCTTCCCCGAGAAATACGGCGCGCTGTTCATGACCCCTGCGCAGACGCGCGCCGCGTTCACTGCCCTGGGCTGGTCGAAGGTCGCCGCGTTCCAGACACGCAACCCGATGCACCGCTCGCACGAATACCTGGCCAAGGTGGCGATCGAAATCTGTGACGGTGTGCTGATTCACTCGCTGCTCGGCAACCTCAAGCCCGGTGACATCCCCGCCGACGTGCGCACACGCACCATCGCAGTGCTCACCGAACGGTACTTCGTCGGCAAGACCGTCGTGCAGGCGGGCTATCCGCTGGACATGCGCTATGCCGGCCCGCGCGAAGCGCTGCTCCACGCCCTATTCCGCCAGAATTACGGCTGCTCGCACCAGATCGTCGGCCGCGACCATGCCGGCGTGGGCAGCTATTACGGCCCGTTTGACGCCCACCATGTCTTTGATCATATTCCACATGGCGCCCTCGAGACGCAGCCGCTCAAGATCGACTGGACATTCTGGTGCTACCAGTGCGGGGGCATGGCGTCCGCCCGCACCTGTCCGCATGGCGACGCGGACCGGCTGCTGGTCTCGGGCACCAAGCTGCGCAAGTGGCTGTCCGAGGGCGCGGAGGTCCCCGCTGAATTCAGTCGACCCGAAGTGCTCGCCATCCTGCGTGAATACTACGCCGGCCTGGACGCGTCCCAGAACGTGGAGGTCAAGCTGTCCGGGCACTCTGCCCGCTGAACCGATTTCTGTAATCGCCGGTGGCGCTCTTGAGCCGGCCTTTTCTTGAGGAGAAAGCTGATGCCTACCTATGTACGTACCGACAAGTGCGACGGCTGCAAGGGACAGGACAAGACCGCCTGCATGTACATCTGTCCGCACGACCTGATGAAACTGGACAAGGACGGGTCGGAAACCGGCCATGCGATGAAGGCCTGGAACCAGGAACCCGAGCAGTGCTGGGAGTGCTACTCGTGCGTGAAGATCTGTCCGCAAAACGCCATCGAGGTACGCTTCTACGCCGATATCGTGCCCCTGGGTGCATCCGTGCAACCCATGCGCGGCTCGGACTCGATCCTGTGGACCATCAAGTTCCGCAACGGAACCATGAAGCGGTTCAAATTTCCGATTCGCACGACGCCCGAGGGCTCTGCCGACCCTTACGGCGGCAAGCCGAAAGCGAACATGGCCGACATCGAAAAACACGACGTGCTTTTCACCAAGAGCACGCACGCCGGTGATCGCAGCCAGTTCTTGGCGTCGTAGGCGACTGGACACTACCCGACTGGACACTATTATTGACGGCAGGGCGCCCCTGGGTTGGGCGCAGCCGATCCTGAAGGAGTAAAGAAATGGCTGAGTACGGTTTTGGAAATCCGGAAGTCGTCGAGGAAGAACTGGACATCCTCATCATCGGCGGCGGCATGGCCGCTTGCGGCACGGCGTTCGAGGTTCCGCGCTGGGCCGAGGGCACGGGCCTGAAGATCAAGCTGGTGGACAAGGCGGCGCTGTCGCGCTCGGGCGCCGTCGCCCAGGGACTGTCCGCCATCAACACCTATCTGGGCGAAAACGATCCCGCGGATTACGTGCGCTATGTACGCAACGACCTGATGGGCATCATCCGCGAGGACCTGGTCTACGACGTCGGCCGCCACGTGGACGATTCGGTGCACAACTTCGAGGACTGGGGCCTGCCGATCTGGAAGTCGCCAGGCGACGAGGAGAAACCGCTGCGCGATGGCGGCAAGCCGGTGCGCTCCGGAAAGTGGCAGATCATGATCAACGGCGAATCCTACAAGTGGATCGTCGCCGAGGCAGCAAAGAAGGCGCTGGGGATGGAGAACATAGACGAGCGCGTGTTCATCGTGCGCCTGATCAACGACAAGAACGACCCGACGCGCATCGCAGGCGCGGTCGGCTTCTCGGTGCGCGAGCACAAGCTCTATGTCTACAAGTTCAAGGCCTGCCTGCTGGCGTGCGGGGGCGCGGTGAACGTGTTCCGTCCGCGATCGGTGGGCGAAGGCGGGGGGCGGGCATGGTTCCCGGTGTGGAACGCCGGCTCGACCTACTCGATGGCGGCCGAGGCCGGCGCCGAGATGACCATGATGGAAAACCGCTTCGTGCCGGCCCGCTTCAAGGACGGCTACGGTCCCGTGGGCGCATGGTTCCTGCTGTTCAAGGCGAAGCTGATGAACGGCGCCGGCGAGGATTTCGGCACCCTGCGCGGCGACATCATCAAGGACGAAAAGCGTTTCGGCAAATACGGCATGGGCGTTCCGGGGACCTGCCTGCGCAACCACATCATGCTGGAGGAGATGATTGCAGGGCGCGGCCCGATTTTCATGGACACGCCGACGGCGCTGGCCAAGCTCGCCGAGAAAATGACGCCCAAGGAGATCAAGCACCTCGAAGCCGAGGCGTGGGAAGACTTTCTCGACATGACCATCAGCCAGTGCGGCATCTGGGCGGGCGAGAACATCGAGCCGGAGAAGACCCCGTCGGAGATCATGCCCACCGAGCCCTACCTGCTCGGGTCGCACTCAGGCTGCGCCGGCATCTGGGCCTCGGGTCCGACCGACCTGCCGGGCGTGCCCAAGGAATGGTCATGGGGCTACCGCTCGATGACCACCGTCAAGGGCCTGTTCACAGCCGGCGACGGCGTCGGCGCCTCGGGCCACAAGTTCTCCTCCGGTTCGTTCGCCGAAGGGCGCATCGCCGGCAAGGCGATGGTCAAGTTCGCGCTGGACAACAAGGACTGGAAGCCCGAGCTGCAGCGCACCCGGGACGAACTCGTGGAGGAGATCTACCGTCCGGTCAGGAATTTCATCGAGCACAAGGACTACACCACCGCGATCGACATCAACCCCCACTACATCACGCCCAAGATGCTGCAGTTCCGGCTGCAGAAGATCATGGACGAGTACGTGGCCGGCGTGGCGACCTATTACCGCACCAACAAGAAGATGCTGGAGGTGGCGGAATTCAAGCTCGAGATGCTCAAGGAAGACTCGCTCAAGATGCGCGCCAAGGACCTGCACGAGCTGCTGCGCGCCTGGGAAAACTTTCATCGCATCATGACCGCAGAAGCGCACATGAAACACATCCAGTTCCGCGAGGAAACCCGCTATCCGGGCTTCTACTACCGCATGGATCATAACTACATCGACGACGAGAACTGGAAGTGCTTCGTCAACTCCACCTACGACCGCAACACCAAAAAGTGGTCGCTGAAGAAGGTGCCGTACGTGCAGCTGATCAAGTAGCGATAGATCCGGACCGGCTGCGCCGGCGATCTCCGCGCGATGAGCGGCGCCGGCACGCCGCGCCGCTCATCGCGCGGCACTCCTGAACCCCCGCCCGGGAATCCGCGCGGGGGTTCCGCTTTATGACGGATTTCGACTGCAGTTCCGTCGCGCGGGATGCAACCGCGGCAGCGCGGGCACCTCCCGCCGCCTTACTCAGCGACCGCTTCCGGCTGTTCTTCGCGCGTGCGCACGATGCGGCGATGGCCGTGCAGCATCGCGCCGCTGATGATAATGCCGCCGGTGCACAATGCCAGCACGAGGAAAGCGAAGCTCGCGTGCCCGAGCACCGCTGTCGTATCCGATGAGAGTCCCAATTTGCCAAGCTCGGTAAGATAAACGGGAACCACCAGCGCGCGACTCACGGCCACGATCAGCATGATCGCCGCCATCACCACCTTGATCAGGTAGGGCTTGACAAAGGTCGTGCCGATCGCGCCGAGCTGGATGCCGAACAGCGAGCCAGCAAGCAGGATCAGCGTGAGCCGGATGTCGATCAGGCCATGCAGCGCGTACTTGATGCTGCCGCCCAGGCCCATCACGAATGCGATTACGAGCTCGGTCGCGCTTGCCACCAGAGCCGGCGCACCGAGCACGTACATCATGCCGGGCACGCCGATAAAACCGCCGACCGCGATCGTGGCGGCCAACATGCCAGTCGCAAAACCGAGCGGGATCGTGAACAGCACCGATACCCGCACGTTGGCGGTCTTGAAATGCATCATGGTGCCCGGTATCTCGACCGCCTGGACCCACGCGGCAAGGCGCGAGGTGCGGTCTTCGGCGTGCATGTCGCCACTGCGGAAGATCTTGATCGCGTCGCGCAGAACATAGGAACCCACGATCGTCAGCACAATGACGAAGGAAAGGCTCACGTAGAGATTGGAGCCAGCCTCCCCGTAGTTGACTTTTATTTGCTGCTGGATGTCGGCGCCCACCCATACTCCGATGGAAGCGGTAGCAGCCATCACCAGACCGAGCTTGATATCGACGTGCCCATAGCCGTAGCGTTTGTAGGCGCCCACCAGCGCTTTCGGAAACTTGTGGCACATGTTGCTCGCCACCGCAACCACGCCGGAAACGCCCATGGTCATCATTGCCGGCGTAAGCACGAACGCGCCTCCGGAGCCGATGAATCCGCTCACCAGCCCGCCGATGAACCCGATCACGAACAGCGACAATACGTTGGCAGTGGTGAGATCGATGAAGTTGACGGCGAGCTGTTCCATCGTGGATTAACCCCGGGATCGGGCGGTAATGCCCAGCACTTCCCAAAAGTAACCCGTGAATGCGCCGTGCGCAAAGGAAAACGCGAAAGCGGTAGCCACCGGCAGCCCGGGATACCAGCCGTCAGTGCGCGTGAACGCCGCCATGATTTCGTGATGGAACAGATATAGCGCCAGATAAAGAGCGCCCGAAATCAATCCGGAAACGATCAATCCGGCGTACGGTTTGTTGTTAGCCACCCGTAATCTCCCCTGGCCGCAAACCTTTGCGAAATTGCGATTAAATCATGGCAGCAAGCCGCTCAGGCACAATGACCGTGTCAGATTCACGCACCCCGTCAAGAAAAACACCCTGCAAACAACTGCAGGGTGTCTGCCGGGCCTGTCTGCTCCTATGCCTTCTTCGCCATCGGCGGCGAGGGCACCTTGCTACCGTGGCATTCGGTACAGTTGTGCTGGGTCTGGATGCCGTACCCCGCGGCCGGGATGATCCCTTTGGTCTTGTATTTTCCATCTTTCCAGTCGTTCAAATGCACGACCAGCTGGGCGGTCACGTCCGCCGTGAGGCGGGCGCACCGGTCTTTACGCTCGGCACTCCCCAAATCCTTGTTCGCAGCCTTCATCCATTTGCCCACCGAGAGATGGCACAGCGGAGAATTGGAGACGGTCTTTGGAATGTCAGCCTTGATCTTGGGTTCCTTCGGTACATAGGTGGGCAAGGCTGCAGTGGTGTACCACTGCATTATTTCACTGCCCATCAGCATGCCATCGTCGGTACCGGAGATTCGCGGGCCGACGATGTTGTTGGTGACGATATTCGCGCCCGCGTTGGCGCCACAGATGGTCCCCCAGCCCGAGGTGCCGCCTTCAAGGAAAATGAAGGCATCGATCGGGAAGGACTTGTACGGATCTCCCACCTTGTCACGCAACTGCCCGAACACGGCGCTGATGACCGCGGCCCCGCAGAACACCCTGTACCATTCCTTATAGGCGATTTCGGCCGTCGCCGCCGGGTCCAGCTTCTGATACGGCCACGGCCACTTCTCCGTCGTCCCGCCCAAGGCATGTGCTTTCGATACCATCCCCGGTACTACGGACGCGAGGGCAGTGACCCCCGCCGCACCGAGAGCGCATTTTCCTGCTCCGAAAAGCAGTTCCCTCCGCGTTACTTCTTTGGTACCCACCTGTTCCGATTTCATGATGCTTTCCTCCTTTTTACTGAATAACAAAACTCATAATAACCATCCACCCAATTTTCTTAATAGTCAACGGTGCTTATCACGTCTTCGGCGAAACGCTGAAGCGCGATCCGGGCATCGCCCTCATACACGTACCCGACAGGGGCGAGGCTCTGGCCTTGACCAGCCTGCCCGACTGGCAGATCAGTTCGCGCTTCGGTTCGGGGGTGCCTCCGCCCGCCGCGCGCAGTGACTCTCGGCGCCACATCGGCAATTGACTGCGGCCGCCATGAGCAGAGATACTCTCGGAGGTGCCGTTGAACTTCCTATTCGTTTATGCACGCGGGTATGCTTGACCTTCCTGAACTCGAATATCGCCGGAGGCGATGTGCAAAAAAAAATAGCAGTGCTGGTGCGCGAAAGGCAAGGCGAGGCGCTCAGGATGTCGTTGGGTCTGATCCTGGCGGACGATCTGGTTGACGTGTACGTGCTCGACCAAAAGCTGCGGGCGACGGAGGAAACTGCGTTGCACGTCGAGACGATGAAGGAAATGGACATGCAGATCTATACGAACTGCCGCGACAACGAAGGAATGGAATATCTGCCATTCGACGAAATCGCCCTGAGGTTGCCTCGGTACGACCATATACTCGCGTATTAGCGAGACCGGCTCGAAAGGAGACCGCAGTGAAGCTCGGGATGCTGATCAATACGGCGAAACACGTGGATGATGTCGTCGGGATTTGCCGAGCCGCTTTGGCGAAGAACCATCAGGTAATCATTTTCGCGATGGACGAGGGTACCCGGCTGCTGGAAAACGATGCCTTCGCCTCGCTCGCCGAGCTCGAGGGTGTGTCGTTGAGCCTGTGCGATCACAGCGCCAAGATGGTCGGCGCCAGGATCGAAGGCCTGCCGCCGAAGATCGTCTGCGCAAGCCAGCTGAGCAACGCCACGATGAATCACAGCGCTGACCGGGTAATCGTGCTTTAGGTGGTCTGCATCAATCGCGCACAGGAGGGAGACAGGGGATGGTCAAGATGCTGTTCCTGTTGAACGATGGCCCGGATGCTTCGTCCGGCGCATGGATCGAGGCTCTGTCGCGGAATTGCGAGGTCGAGGTGATCGACCTCGCGCGCAAGGAAGTGCCTTACGACGCGCTCGTGGACAAGATCTTCGGGTGCGACAAGCTGATCTCGTGGTGAGGGCGTCGGCATAGGCCGGCGCATTACTTCACCGTGCGGGAGGTGCCCACGGGGAACGAACGAAGCGGCGCGCAAGGCTTTGCGCGACCCGTGTTTCCGGCGGCCCATGCAGCAGCGGACCGGCCGTTGCTCGCGTACACCGCGATTGCGCTCCTGTACCTGGCAGTCTTCCTCACGCTTTTCCTGTTTCGTGCGCTGGATGACAACCGGCTGAC
>Ga0315281_10013154_pt1 | contig 11214 bp, 9 predicted proteins | sample YL17G07_0_MG_FD_204540 | JGI IMG/M metagenome (GOLD analysis project Ga0315281, IMG submission 204540) | Sediment microbial communities from Yellowstone Lake, YNP, Wyoming, USA - YL17G07_0 | ecosystem: Environmental > Aquatic > Freshwater > Lake > Sediment | place: USA: Wyoming | collected... | reverse complement strand
GCCAAGAGCCAAGTCAACGGGATCGTCCATCTGGTCGCAAGCAGTGTCGAGGGGCTTCAAGTCAAGGATGTCACGGTGGTGGATGGCCATGGACGGCTCCTCTCATCGGCAGCCGGAGGCGACGACGCCGCCGGGCTTAGCGGATCGCAGTTGGAACACCAGCGGACAGTCGAAAAGGATATCGAAACACGCATCCAAACGATGTTGGAGCGAATCGTCGGACAAAGTAAAGCGGTGGTGCGGGTGTCCAGCGTGCTCGATTTCCGCAAGGTGGAAACGACGGAAGAGCGGTACGACCCGAACGGGCAAGTCGTTCGAAGCGAACAGCGAGGACAAGAAAAGTCGAATGGCGTCAATGGCATATCCGGTGGCGTACCTGGCGTCCAGTCGAATGTGCCGCCCGGGACGGACCAAGAGCCGGCTCAAGCGAGTTCAACCAGCAATCAGACCAAGAACGAAACCGTGAACTACGAAATCAGCCGGACTGTTTCCCGCATCGTGGAATCCAGCGGCAGCATTAAACAACTCTCTGTGGCGGTGCTCGTGGACGGCACCTACGAAGCGGCCAAGGCGTCTGCAGACGGGAAATCCGTAGCCGACCAGGTCAAGAAGTATGTCGCACGGTCTGAAGAAGATATGAAGCGCATCGAAGAGATCGTGAAAAAAGCGATGGGCTATTCGGCAGAGCGCCAGGATCAAGTCCAGGTGACCAACGTGCAATTTGACATCGGAACCGAAGAACCTTCCGCTCAGGGTATCGAGGCCGCGGCAGATTCGGCAAATCCCTTCATTCCCTATCTTCGCTACGGGGTCGGCGGGCTGTTCTTTCTCCTGATTCTCTTCCTGGTCGTGCGTCCGCTTCTGAGCATGCTGGGGACGACGGGGGGGGCATCTGGCCAGGGGGACGCGCCGCAGCTGCCCGCTTCGGTCAGCCAGGTCGAAGCGACATTGCAGGGAAAAGAGCACACGCATCTCATCGATAGGGCCCGCAGCAATCCCGAGTCGACGGCTGTGGTCGTGAAGCAGTGGTTGAAGACCAATCCGCAGTAAGGAGCTGGAGCGATGCCCGTATTATTGTCTGGTGAGCAGAAAGCCGCGATTCTCTTGCGAGCGATCGGTGAAGATGCCGCGGCGATGGTCATGAAGAACCTCGATCCAAAGGAGATCCGCAAGCTGGGATCCTTCATGAGCGACACAGCCAATATTACGAAGGAAGAAGAACAGCTGGTGATGGAGGATTTTGAGAGGGCCAGCGCGGTCGGCGACGTGTCGTTTCACGGGAAGGAATACATCAAGACCATTCTGACGAAGGCCCTCGGCCCTGAAAAGGCCGCCCGTCTTCTTGAATCCATGAATAGCAGAGTCTATCCGGGGCTTGATGCGTTGAGGTGGGTGGATCCCAAGAGCGTGTCTCAAATGATCAAGATCGAGCATCCTCAAACGATCTCTCTCATCATGGCGCATATGGAGGCGGAACAAGCCAGTCAGGTCATGGCCGGCTTGCCCGCCGAGATGCGGGCGGATGTGGCCTTCCGGTTGGCGACGATGGAGGAGGTTCAGCCGGAGGTGCTCGAGGAACTCAGCGGCTCGCTACAAGACTTACTGGTTGCCAGCACCGGTGCCCATGCCCTGAGCATCGGTGGTTCCCAGGTGATCGCGAATATTCTCACCCGGCTGGACAAAACTACCGAAAGCGGCATCATGGCGAAGCTCACAGAGCGGAGCCAGACCTTAGCCGATACAATCCGCGCATTGATGTTCGTGTTCGACGATTTGATCAAGCTCGATGACCGGGGGATGCAAGAGCTGATGAAAGAAGTCAGCAAAGAAGATCTTCCCGTGGCGCTTCGCGGCGCGAGTCCCGACGTGAAAGACAAGTTCTTTAAAAATATGTCGAGCCGAGCCGCTGAAATGCTGAAAGAGGACATGGAGGTGCGAGGACCGGTGAAGGTGACGGATGTGGAGAAGGCCCAGCAGAATATTCTCAAGGTGTGCCGCAAACTGGAAGAAGAAGGCCGTATTGTGATTGCGGGTGCTGGGGAGGCGTTGGTGTAAATGGCAGGTCCCTTAAGCATGGAGTCCCCCGTGTCTCAGCCAGCGCCACGCGCCGCATGGCAGCGAGACGCCTCCATCTTAGTCGTCGACGATGAGGTGTCGATCCAGAAGTTGCTGGCTGCGATGTTACAGTCGGAGGGGTACCGCGTCCGCACGGTTGGATCGGCGCGAGAGGCGCTCGCGGCGTTGAAGAGCGCTCCCGTCTCGCTCCTGATTACCGATGTTAAATTGCCGGACCAGGACGGCATTGGCTTACTCCAACAGGCCTGTGAGCTCGATAGCCGCATGATCTGTGTGGTGATGACCGGATATGCCAGCATCGACCTCGCCGTTCAAGCCATGAAGGCCGGTGCGGCAGAGTTTTTGATGAAACCTTTCCAGAACGATGTCGTGCTGTTGACGATCAAACGGCTGCTCGAGCTCTACCGTCTGCGAGGCGAAAATGCCGTCCTGAAACAGGCCGTGGTTCGTGCGGGAGGTATGCGTCTTCAAGACCTTGCGTTGACCGATTTCGGCACAGGCCAACTGTTCAGCAACACCAGCGGTCCCTCGGACTACGATCAAGGCATTGCCGAAGGCGAACGAAGAGCGAGCGCGCGAGACGCAGCGGTCCAGCGACGGGAGCAGACCTTGTTTGCCAATGCGGTCCACCAACTCGATGAGGTTTGGAGGTCGCTTAGCCAGACGATGGAAGCAGATGTGACGGCATTGGCCTTCAGTTTGGCGACACGCATCTTGCGGGACACTATTGCCGAGCGTCGGGATGCCGTGACGGCGCAGTTAAAAGCCGCCTTGGCCATGATCCGTGATTCAGGTGTCGTGACGGTGCGAACCCATCCCTCCGATGTCTCCGTCCTTGAAGCGGCGCGCCCGGAATTGAGCCGCGATCGAGAACCGGGCTTGACGTTGCACATTGAAGGCGACGCATCTCTCTCACGGGGGAGTTGTGTGGTGCACACCACGAATCGGATGGTCGATGCCTCGCTGGACGCGCAGTTGCTGCGGCTCGGCGAAGTTTTACAGAAGCGAGGATGCGGTGCAGCTCGTTGATCTGATTGAACAGACGGACCCACTCGCCGTATCCGGCCGTGTGGCCCAAGCGGTCGGGATTGTCATCGAGGGATATGGTCCCATGACATCGGTGGGAGAACTATGCGAAGTCACGCGCGAAGACGGGGAGGGAGCCGTGCTTGCCGAGGTCGTCGGGTTTCGCGGAGAGCGCGTGCTCCTGATGCCGCTTGGAGAGATGCGGGGGATTGGGCCACGCAGCCGGCTGCTGATGAAAGGGCATTGCGCGTCGGTTCCGGTCGGTCCACATCTGCTCGGCCGAGTGCTGGATGGGCTTGGCGAACCACTCGATGGGCTGGGTCCCCTGGTCACCGAGCGTCAATACCCGCTCCATGCGGCGCCGCTCAATCCTCTCCAACGCACTCGCATTACGAAACCTCTCGATCTCGGCATCCGGGCGATCAATGCCTGCCTGACGTGTGGGTTGGGTCAAAAAATTGGGATCTTCTCCAGCGCAGGTGTGGGGAAAAGCGTCCTCCTCGGCATGATGAGCCGTTACACCAGAGCCGATGTGAATGTCATTGCGCTGATCGGCGAACGGGGCAGAGAAGTGAACGAGTTTCTTGAGCGGGATCTGACTCCAGCCGCGCTCCAGCGTTCGGTCGTCATCGTTGCGACATCGGATCAACCGCCGCTGGTACGGTTGCGGGGCGCATTGATTGCAACCGCCATCGCGGAATATTTCCGTGATTGCGGAAAGCAGGTCCTTCTGATGATGGACTCGCTGACTCGATTAGCCCACAGCCAGCGTGAGGTGGGGCTCGCCATCGGCGAACCGCCCACGACAAAAGGGTATACGCCGTCGGTCTTTACATTTCTTCCAAAACTCCTGGAGCGAGTCGGCACGGGGCCTGGTTCCGGCACGATCACCGGGCTCTATACGGTGCTCATGGATGGCGATGAGCTTGCCGATCCTATCGCGGAAACGGTCCGGTCGATCCTCGATGGCCACATCGTGCTCTCGCGGCAGTTGGCGGCCCGCAACCATTTTCCCGCGATCGATCTGCTCAACAGCACCAGCCGAGTCATGAAAGACATCGTGGGACGCGAGCACTATGCCGCGGCCCGGTCCATGGTCGAACTCATGGCGCGCTACCAACAATCGGAAGATCTCATTCTCTTAGGCGCCTATAAGGCAGGGACGAACAACGCGCTCGACAGAGCCGTATCGGCGCAGGACGGGATCAATGCCTTTCTCCGTCAGGACACCGAACAATCTGCCGACCTCGGGGCATCGGTCCAAGATTTACTGGCGCTGGTGAAGAGCACAGTATGAAACTCGACGCGATACGACGCTATCGTGCACAAGTAGAAGATGTCTTGCGTATGGATCTTCTGCGCGCTCGCCAGAACTTACAGGATGCTGAAACCGCTTGTCATGCGCTCGACGCACAGATGCGGGAGACGGTCGAGCGGTACTGTGTCAAAGCCAGTGCCGGTATGGCACTGGAGGAATTTTTTGAGTGGCAGGCGACGTATGACGCCGAGGCCGCCATGCACACGCAAGCTCGACTGGTTGAAGAGCGATTTCGCAACGAATGGCATCAGAAGCAGAACGACTTGCGGGACGCGATGCAGGAGCGTCGGACGCTCGATCGGCTCGCTGAACGAGTACGCTTGCAGCAACGGGTCGCGCAACACCGAGTCGAGCAAATGCAAATGGATGAGGCCGCGCGTCGCACGAGTCCGATGCGCGGCTCGCACAATCCCCTATGAACAGGCCTACAGTGGATCAACGTCGCGATCGCATCACCATCACACGCCCTCGTGTGCCCGGGTCTCGTCGCCCGCTCATCGGGTGGGGAAAGAAGATCGGGTCTGTCGGCGGTTTGCTTGGCGTGATCATGGCGCTGAGCTGGACGACGGTTCAGCTCAGCCACGATTCTTCCGCTCAGACAACGGCGCTTCCTGGTTCTCGGACGGCTCTCCCTGTCGCAACCGATCCAGAAGGCGCTCCGGCGCGGCCACTGACAGCGGAAGAGACTAAGACGGCCTGGCAGGAGTCATCACCGACGCAGCCGATACAGGCCCAGGGCCCTGCGCTCAATGTGCCGGAGGAAGTGGTCGCCATGCTCCAACAGCGCCAAGGAGATTTGGAAGGTCGCGAGAAGGCCGTTCGGACGGCAGAGGAGCGGCTCACAACTCTCAGGGCTGAACTTGAGCAGATATTGAGTAAAGTCGAGGCCGCAGAACAGCGGCGTTTAGGCCTCAAGGAACAGCAGGAGAAAGCCGCTACGGGGCAGAGCGCGGCACAGAAGAAACAAGCGGCCGAGCTGCACAATCAAAAATACGCACAGCTGACCAAGATGTATGAAAGCATGCCTGCGGAGGAGGCAGCGGCACGAATTGAGCGGATGCCGGATAGGAAGGCGCTGGAGATTCTCCGGCTCGTAAAAGGTAAAATTGCAGGATTGATCCTCGCGCAAGTGAAAGTCGACCGCGCCGCGAAACTCACCGAACAACTTCTCTCCAACCCCTGACTTGTTCGTTTCGTAACTACTCAGGTAGATAGGCTGAAGGATTTTAGCCCGCCTTATTCATGATGGTTCGTCGAGAAATCGCGCAGTCGCCAGGCTTGTCGCAGCGGCGAATCTGTGATTGCCGCAGAAGCAGTCATGAATCATGCGGGTTAGGGGTCGGGCTTCTTGCCCAGCGAGAATTCATCTCTGCTTGAACCCAAGGCCGTAGAACCCGAGAAGGTGTTGAAAGGCTTGATACGGACTTTACGAGATCATTTATAGCCCTTCAGTCGGAACACCTGAGTCGTTACTTCGTTTCTCCCGTTCTTCCCCGGTACTCTTTGCCGAACGGCTCGGCAACTCTTTCCACCGCTGGTCTTGCCGCCCCATCGCCAGAATGAAACCCTACGCCAATCGACAGATGGCGCGCCATTCTGTGTGGCACAAGCCTTGAATTGCTCTTGGCTCGATGCCGTTTATCCAATGGCCACAGGAACGACGAGAATATATGGACGTTAGACAACTCAGCATACAGATCGGCACACAGCAGGCTGGCGGCGAACTGCAGCTTTCCGGTCCGGGCAGCCCGTTCGGATCGCCCTCGCACGATAGAGGATTCTCAACGATTCTCCAGGCTCTGTCGCGCAAGACCGACGGCAATAGGGATGCGAAGCCTCGCGCGCCTCAAGCGGAGACCGATGACCGGCCACCCAGCGCGACCCTGGCTGCTCACCGCGGCCTGTCGTGCAAGACCGACGGCGGCAGGGATGCGGAGCCTCGATCGCCTCAGGCTAAGACCGATGACCAGCCCCCCACCACGACGCCGGCTGCTCACCGCACCGCGTCGCGCAAGGCCGACGGCAGCAGGGATGCGGAGCCTCATGATTCTCAACCTAAGACGGAGGACGGCCCGCCCACGACGATGTCCGATGCTTCCACCACGGCATCGGATGAGACATCCTCTAGCACGGACACAGCGTTTCCCGCCTCTCAGCCTAAGCCCGGTGACGCACCATCCACGATAACGTGCGGCGCTGAGCCCCTGGTGCTCTCACTACTTGGAGCCACGATGGTGATGCAGGCGTCCCCGGTCGCTTCAACACAGGAGGCTGCAGGGACGGACGCATCGACGAATCACGCCGACGGGCTCATAGGTATGTCAGGAACGTCAACGATCCAGCCGACGGCTCAGCCGGCCGAGGGGGTCGAGAGTGCTGTACGTTCGGAGACCGGGCTCAGCACTCTTGCCGGGCACAATACGGCATCGGCCACGGGGGATGCTGTTGCCGCCTTGTCTTCGCCGATGCCCGAGCCGCAAGCACGCTTTACGGAACCCGATGCGGTCATGCCGCCTGTTGAGAAACCCAACATCAGCCAGCCGCTCACGGTATTGCAGGGTCAGAAGGCTGAGCGCGGCGATCCGCATCAAGGATTCCCGATCACGGAGCAGCCGGAGAAAGGCGTGCCTCAGGCCCCGGTTTCATTAGGGCAGGCCCCTGTCAACGAAAGGGATCCTGCTCAGCTGGTTGCCCCGGTGACGACTCAGCCGACTCACCGGAATAGTGAGGGGGTTGAGGCCCAGCCTGACCGGTCGCCGGTACAACCGATCCTGACAAAAGCTGAGCCGTTGCTGCATCAAAAAAATACCCAGACGGAGTCCTCCGAGACCCAAGCAGCTGCAGCCTTGTCCGGGTACACGTCGGCGGACGGGCAGAACTTCAAACAGGCGTCCGACGGACAGAGGAAGGAAGATGGCCTGAAGTGGTTTTCTCATGCCGATCTTCAATCGGCGGAGGTTTCGCCGCGCGGGCCACAGGAATCGATGGCTGAACCCCTCGACTCGGGACGCCAGGATCTGTCCTATCACCTGGGCCAAGGCGGCGCGCCATCGACCATCAAGCTCCCTCCCACAACGGCAGTTTCCCCGTCGCCTCAGCCGAATCGGCTCAGTCTGGATACTACGGCAGCGCCCGCACCACTCACCCATGCCGTTCAGTTCGACTTGGCTCCATCGGACTTCGGGCAACTGCGTGTGCGCGTCGTCTTGTCCGACCAAACGATCCATACGCACATGTCGACCGACCATGCCGAACTCGGGCAGATGCTCACGAGCCGGCAAGAGCAATTGAGCACGCAGTTGTCCAGCGCCGGGTTGGATTTAGGGCGTTTCCAAGTTCAGGTCGATCAGGGGAGAACCAACCAATCCGGGCAGGAGTGGCAGTCGCAGTCCCAGAGCGGCACCTCCCAACAGCAGCGAGATTCTCGGCAGCAGGATCACTCTCCTGAGACTCCGGTTCCTTCGCAAAAGCGAACCGGCATGCTCAGCTTGTTTGCCTAACGTGTGGATTGAAGGAGACGCATCATGAGCACTGTCAGCGACGCGACATCATCCATGGCTACGGTTGCATCCGCGGCGACGCCGGCACTGACGACGTTGAAGCAAGCCGAGCTTGGCAAGAACGATTTTCTGAACCTGCTCGTGGCACAGCTGAAGAACCAGGACCCATTGAAGCCGATGGACAGTTCGTCATTCGTGGCGGAATTGGCCCAGTTCAGCCAACTCGAACAAAGCTCAAATCAAAGCGCGCTGCTCCAAAAGAGTCTCGATGCGCAGAACGTGAGTCTGCAGTATTCGTTGTTGCCGCTGATCGGACGTGGCGTGAGCATTCAGGGCGCGGTGATTCAATTGGGCACCACGCCGGCGACGCTCAATTACAGTCTCGGCCAGGATGCCGCATCAGTCAGCCTGTCCATTCTGAATGCATCGAATCAGGTTGTCCGCGCTGGAACCCTCGGGCCGCAGGGCGCCGGCGCGCAGCAGTTGACATGGGACGGGCAAGATCAGAACGGCACGACGATGCCGCCAGGGATCTACACCTATGCGATTACGGCCCTTAATGCTCAAGGGCAGTCAGTGCCTGTGACGACGTCGTCGAATCTGACGGTCACCGGTATCCGAATAGTAGAGGGTCAGCCTCAGCTTGCAGCCGGCGGTCAAACCATCGATCCAGGCTCCGTGACCGAATTTCGCTGAGACAGAGAGAGAAGCCGATATCATTTTTCTTACAGGATTTAGCAAGGAGGTAGCTCATGGGTATTATGTCCTCGTTATTCGCCGGTGTGAGCGGACTCAACGCCAACGGCACCGCCTTATCGGTGATCGGGAACAACATCGCCAATATGTCTACGGTGGGGTTCAAGTCCAGCAAAGCGACCTTCGCCGATCTGATCAGCTCTTCAATTTCAGGCGGATCAGGCGCGGTCCAGACCGGAATCGGTGTGTCGCTGACCTCTGTGCAAGGCAACTTCGCACAAGGTTCCTTGGCCACCTCGTCGAACGTACTGGATTTAGCGATCGACGGAAACGGGTTCTTCATCGTGAAAGATGCCCAGGGCGGAACCTTTTACAGTCGAGCGGGCGCGTTTCGATTGGACAAGACGAACAACGTCGTCGATCCCAGCGGGTTTCAATTGCAAGGATTTCTTGCCGACACCAACGGGACGATTACAGGATCGATCGGCAATGTCTCTCTTCCCTCCACCACGGCTTCGCCAAAACCCACGGATCTGGCGTTTCTTGCCGCAAATTTGAACTCAGCAACTCCAACCACGGGTGTGCAAGGCAATGTTGTCGGCTCCGCGGTTGCGACCATTGCCGTGCCGACCGCCGCCGGGAATCTTTCATTTAACATTAATTTGAACAACGATGGCGCCCAAGTCGTCACCGTGGCTGCCGGTATTGCGACGAATGCGGCCTTAGCCACCGCGATTCAGAATGCCGTGCGGGCTCTGACGCCAACCGATCCATTCCGCACCGCGGCCTATACGGGCTTCACCGCCTCGGTGAACGCGGCAGGCACTTTTACCTTCGCCTCAGGAATCTCCGGGACGACAAGTAACACTACGGCCGGCACTGGCACGGTTGTCGTCACGGCCAATGGCGTGGATACCCTGGCCGCGAACCTCAACATGCTGGCCCCGGCCTCCACGACGGGAGCAAACTTCGACATATCAGATCCGACGGGGACCTCGAACTTCTCGACCTCCATGACGGTGTACGATTCTTTGGGGAACAGCCACCTCCTGACGTCGTACTTCACCAGGGTTGGGAGCAATACCTGGAACTATAATGTGACGGCCAACAGCAATGATGTGGTGACGGCGAACTATAACGCGGCCAATATGGATGCGACGCTCGGGATCACCAGGGTCGGAGCTGGGACCCTGACCTTTGGCACGGATGGCACGTTGGATCGCGAGAGCGTGGCTCTGCGGTTTGATACCGGAACGGCTGCCGGAGCGGCCGGGGCGGTGCCGGGAGAGATGCAGGTCGACTTTAACGGTGCGACGCCCGATCAGCTGATCACGTATAACTACGGCACCAGCGTGACGACGGAAGGCGGCAGTGGACTGGATGGCACGACCCAGTTCGGCTCCCAATCTGCGGTCGTACAACTGACGCAAGATGGCTACGCGGCCGGCTCGCTCCAGGCTTTCTCGGTCGATGGGAACGGCGTGATCAATGGTCGGTTTTCCAACGGCCAGCTACGGGCGCTCGCCCAAGTGGTGTTGGCTCGATTCCCCGACCCGCTCGGATTGACCAGGACCGGCAACAATACGTTTGCGGAGTCCGGCAACTCCGGGCAACCAGTGACAGGTGTGCCGGAGAGTGCGGGATTGGGGAAATTGAAGTCCAATACGCTGGAACTGTCCAATGTCGATCTGGGAGAAAGCTTTATCGACATGATCGCTGCGCAACGCGGCTTCCAAGCCAACTCCCGCGTCATTACGACCTCCGACGAGATTCTTCAGGAACTCGTCAACCTCAAACGGTAGACCTTTGCCGTAGATGGGTCATGCGCCGCCGCGCGCGTGACCCATCTTACGGGGACCGTACCGCTTCTCAGAAGACGACACCCTCGCCATTCTTCTGCCCTCTGGCCGGTGATCCGCGTCAGGATTTTGACAATGTCAATCGCCTGGCGGCCTGTCGTATCTCCCCGCGTGCTTCGTTTGCCTTGTCATGAGGAAACCCCGCATCTGGCACAGCGTTTCTCGCATGACACGCATGATGCCGTACGAGATTCTTGTGGCATACGCATTGCAAACTCCCTGTTCCTGTCACAGTTGGACTAGAGGAGGATCTTATGGCAGATGCAGCCGCCGCCGAAGCTGACAAACTACCGGTATCAAGCGCGACCGGGATTTCCATGAAAATGGTCATCGTGATTGGAGCGGTCGCACTCATGCTGGGTCTTGGAGGGGCCTTCGCGCTTTTCAAGTTCATGGCAGGAGGGCATGGGGGAGAGGAGGCGAAACCAGCGGCCGGCGCGGCGAAAGGGGAAAGTCATGGCGAGACCGACAGCAAGCCCGTGGCAGCCGAGACGAAATCAGGTGCGGCCAAGGTCAGCGGTCCGGGCGTGATGTTCGATGTGGAGCCTTTCATCGTCAACTTGGCCGATGTGCAGGAAATCCGATATTTGAAAATAACCGTGAAGCTGGAACTGGAGACTCAGGAGGCCTCGGCCGAACTGACCAGTCGTATGCCGCAGATACGCGACACGGTGCTCGTGCTCTTGACCAGTAAGGATTCCGCGTCGATCCGAAGCACACAGGGGAAGTTCCAGTTGCG
>Ga0315281_10013152_pt1 | contig 11215 bp, 10 predicted proteins | sample YL17G07_0_MG_FD_204540 | JGI IMG/M metagenome (GOLD analysis project Ga0315281, IMG submission 204540) | Sediment microbial communities from Yellowstone Lake, YNP, Wyoming, USA - YL17G07_0 | ecosystem: Environmental > Aquatic > Freshwater > Lake > Sediment | place: USA: Wyoming | collected... | reverse complement strand
GCATGGTCCAACAAGGACGTTGCAGGGATCACAAAAGTTATCCTTGAACTCCGGAAGGAAGGCGCGTCGAGCAGCAAGATTGGACTGGTACTCAGGGACAGCTATGGCGTTCCCGATGTGAAACTTGCCACCGGCAAGCGTCTCGGGGATATCTTAAAAGAGAACAAGGTCGCATCCGAGATCCCGGAAGATCTCCGCGACCTCATGATAAAGGCGCTCGGTCTGCGCAAGCACCTGAGTGAGAACAAGAAAGATCTGCACAACAAACGGCAGCTGCAGCTGGTCGAATCCAAGGTTCGCCGGCTCGTGAAGTATTACACGGGAAGCAAGAAGCTGCCCAAAGAGTTTGTGTACAAGCCGGAGACTGCAGAGATCCTGCTGTCCAGATAATCCATCTCATAATCATCCACAACCCATGTCGCTTGATACCGCAGCAGAAACCGTGGCCGAACAGATTCGGAGGCAGGAGTTCATCGAGGTGTTCACACACCACGATGCAGACGGCATAGCCGCCGCCTCGATCCTCTGCCACGCGATGCTGCGATCAGGAATACGTTTCCGGCTCCGCGTCCGGCAGGAAATTACTGTCAAGGACTTAACCGGTGACGATTCCTACCTGCTCTGCGATCTCGGTGCAGGCATGAGCGATCTCCCGCACAATGCAATCGTGGTAGATCACCACCTTCCGGTATTTGATGGCGAGTTCCATGCAAACCCGCGACTTGCCAGTATTGACGGCGATCGCGAACTCTCGGCAGCAGGCACCGCGTACATTGTTGTCCAGAAGATGGGAGACAACCGCGACCTTGCCGGGTTAGTGATACCCGGCATACTCGGTGACGGACAGGAGATGAAAGGGAAAAACCTCGAGATCTTCAACGAGGCGATCACAAACGGCATCATTGTACCGGACCGGGGACTCACCCTGCCGGGCAGGGACATGACCGAACGGTTCTCCACCGCGATCAGCCCCTACCTTGAAGGCGTTAGTGGCACAGAGGAACTTGTCTCGACGCTGATCAACCAGTCCGCGGGCGTTAACGGCGTCCGGCTCGACAACCTGTTCTCGCAGGTTGTGATCACGGCAGCATCGGGTACAACGTTTGCCGGCCTGAGTGCGATCTACGGGGACACCTACCACCTCCAGCGCGAAGTGATCGAGGATGCCCACGCACTCACCGCAGTCATTGATGCCTGCGGTAAAGCCGGGCGCGGCGATCTCGGCGCATCCCTCTGTCTCCGGTCGTCCCACGACATAGACCGGGCATGGGAGATTGCACGAAAGCACCGCGTTGGCGTGATCGATGCGATCCGTACTGCCCACCCTGCAGAGGGTGCACCGGGCGTCTTTGAAGTTAAGGATGTCACGCTCGCAAGCGATGTGGCCGATGTGTTTGCCCGCGATCGGGTGAACGCACAACCCGTGCTGGTTTACGCACGGGATGGCAAATCCTGCCGTATATCGGCACGCTGTCCTGCCGGAGTTGAAAAAGAACTCGGGCCACTGCTCCAGACACTTGCATTGGCAAACAACGGGCATGGCGGCGGACACTACAGGAGAGCAGGTGCGACCATCCCCTGCGATCAGATCGGTGCGTTTACCAAGGCATGGAAGGAGGCGGTGGCATCATGATGCAGATCGAAGGCATGATCGCGACCCGGCACAGGAATGCAGGTGCTGTTGCTTCGGCATTATCACCGGACAACCTCCGCAACATGACCACTATCGCAGAGGGCGACAGGGTAACAACGGTGATCACCGGCACACAGTGCCGGTCGGTCATTGCATCGGTGGATGATTATCTGATGAATCTGGCAATAGCGGAAGACGCAACTGTCGTTCCGCACCCCAACAACAATCACCAGGTGATGTAAGTATGGCAAAGAAGAAACAGGTTGGAAGAAGAGTAGAAGGCTGGAAAGCCAAGAGCTGGTTCAAGGTGCACACCCCCGACAACCTCGGAAAAGTGTTCATCGGTGACACCATTGCAAATGATGCTGAGAGCGTTGTCGGCAGGATCATGACGTCAACGCTCGGCGAGATCACCAATGATTACGCCAAGCAGCACATGAAGATGAGCTTTAAGATCGCATCCGTAGCAGGCGACGCGGCATACACCGAATTCGTTGGCCACGACGTGACAAGGGACTACCTCCGCTCGCTTGTCAAGCGCCGCAGCTCCCGCGTGGACTGCCATGTCCCGCTGGTCACCAAGGATGGCAAGAAAGTCCATCTGACCATCAGCTGCTACACGTTTGCCCGTGCCAACATCTCGCAGGAGCACGCAATCCGCAAGATCATTACCGAAGCAGTCAAAGCACAGGCATCCGCGTGGGACTTAACCACGCTCGTCAACGTGATTGTGTCCGGGGAGATCTCACGGGATCTCTTCAAGGCAGTCAAGATCATCTACCCCACCCGCAGGGTCGAGATCATCAAGTCCAAGGTTGAGCCCATAGCAGCACGGATCTCAACGGCTTAATTTTTTTAATTCATTTTTCAATCCCGTTTAATTGGATCAAATTCCGGCATGGTGTCGACGCAATTAAACGCCTGCTGGGTTTTGCGCTTCGATGGACGTTGTCTGGTTAGCTGAAGCCGTGCAGGTGTTAAAAACTGCTCTGGAGAAAACATCGTTTTTCCCGATGAGTGAAACATTAAGAATGAAGTGGAGGGGACAGTGCCTGTCCCCCCAAACCGCCCCTGCGCTTTGCGATGGTGCCGTATTACCTGTTCTGGGGTTATCGTATTTTTGGGTGAGCCACAGTGGCAGGGGGGTCCCCCGTGAGCGTTCGGATTTTTTGGAGTGAAAAAGAAACGTTTCGCTGAAACCTTCTGCCGTCTCTCGCTATACGGGGCTGCCACAGCGGCGGGGCGGAGCCCCAAGAGCGTCAGCAATTCCCCTTAAACATCGCGATCTGCCCCCGCAACAGCAAGCAGATCGAAAAACCCTTGCAGGTTCTTTTCCAGCCGGCACTTACCTGTGTGTGACAAATCCCCCCACCACCAAGAAACCTAATTACCCCGCCCGTCCAACCATTCCATACCAATGACCGCGAGCAGGATTCTTTTTATCGTTCTCGATGGAATCTCCGATCGCCCCTGTCCCGTGCTCGGGGGTATCACCCCGCTCGCAGCAGCAAAAACACCTGTTCTGGACAAACTTGCGCAGGAAGGCTGTTGCGGCATTATGGATACCATCGCGCCGGGCATCCGCCCGGGTTCCGACACCGCACATCTTGCACTCCTCGGGTATGATCCCTACAAATATTACACCGGCAGGGGACCGCTCGAATGCGAGGGTTCGGGTATCCATATGGAGCCGGGCATGATCGGGTTCCGGTGCAACTACGCCACGGTATCAAAAGAGGGGCTTGTCATCGATCGCCGTGCCGGGCGCATCCATGATACCGCCTCTTTGAGTGCCGCAATACAAAACGGGGTTGATCTCTCGAAGTTCGGCGTGGAATTCACGTTCCGCTCCGGTGCCGGGCACCGTGCTGCACTCGCGCTCAAAGGAGAGGGCATTGGCCACTGTGTCACGTCCAATGATCCCAAGAAAGAGGGGGTCAGGCCGCTCACGGTAAGCGCGATAAAAAAGACGCCAGCCCACGAAAAGACCGCCGCAGTCTGCAACGAGTTTGTCCGGCAGTCCACAAAGATTCTCTTTGGGCATGCCGTAAACAAGGAACGCATTTCAAAGAATCTCAACCCGGCAAACGTGGTGCTGATGCGGGGTGCCGGAGAGATGGGAAATTACGAACCGTTCCAGGAGAAATACGGCCTGTCAGGATCGGTCATCTCCGCTGCAAGCCTCATCACCGGTATCGGCAGGGCAGTCGGCCTCCCGCATATCGACGTCCCCGGCGCTACCGGCTCGCAGAACAGCAACATTGCCGGCAAGGTCTCGGCAGCACTCAACGAGTTAAAGACCAAGGACTTCGTGCTCATGAACATCAAGGGTGCAGATGAGTCCGGCCATGACGGGCTGGCCGAACAGAAGAGAAATTTCATCGAGAAGATCGACCCGCTGCTCGAACCGCTGCTGGGCCTCAAGGATACCATCATTATCATCTGCGGGGACCACTCCACACCCTGCACGATCAAGGATCACAGCGCTGATCCCGTCCCGGTGCTCATCCGGGGCGAAGGTGTGCGGATGGATGATGTGATGCGGTTCGATGAATATGCCTGTGCGAAAGGCGGGTTGAACCGGATCACCGGTGCAGCACTCATGCCAACAGCACTTGACCTGATCAACAGGGCACACAAATTCGGCGCCTGACGGCATTTAGCGGAGGATGGATGAGAGAGAGAGCCGTAAAAAACTGGCATAAGCACTGCCTGCTTCCTGATGGCACTGAGCTGCAGGAGCACAGCTTAAAGACCGACAGGGATATCGTGATCGGGGAGTTCTGCCAGATCGATTACGGCCTGAGGGGTGCAGATGTCTACGTAGGCGAATCCTCAAAGATCAGCGAGTATGTCTGGGCGAACGGCGATGCACGGATCGGCAACCTCTGCGAGATCGGCAGCGATGTCATTGCAAAGCAGGATGCGTACATTGGTGAAGGGGTGAAGATCAACGGCAGGCTGGTTGTCTCAGGGGCCCTTGATATCGGCGAGAACGTTGAGATCAAAAAAGGGTTTGAGGCAAAAGGCGACATCGAGGTAAGAAACCCGATGCCCGTCTTCATGTTCATCCTCATTTACTTTATGACGATGTTGAAGATCCAGAATGAAAAAGAACTGGACCGGATCATCGACAACCTCTTCTCTGAAGATGAGGGTAAGAGAGAGATCCCGCTCATGATCCCTGCCCGCTCGAAGCTCAACATGAAGCTCTTTTCCGTCCCCTCCACCATGAAGATCGGGAAAAACTGCCGGCTCCATGGGAATATCCGGGCAGGTTCGATCGACGTCCAGCAGAATACGGTGATCTTCGGAAGCCTGCGGGCAAAAAACCAGATCAGCGTGGTTGAAGGTGTGACCATCCATGGCAATGTGGAGAGCGGCAGTACGGTCTATGTGAAGAAGGGCGCCCATGTCCTGGGAAATGTGATCGCAAAATCGATTGTGCTTCACGAGGATGCTAAAATTGACGGGACTATCCAGGCGCCGCACGGTATGCGGATCGAGCGGGGACCATGAACATAGCAGAAATTTTTGAGCTCGAAGACCTCCGGTTCATCGAGCCGTCGTTTGCTGACCTTACGGACAGCAGGTTCAATGCTGTCCTGACTGAACTGGATGCCAGTGGAGGGCGCCTCCTTCTGGATGAGGCAGAAGAGCCGCTCGCCCTTGCGTTCCAGGGAGCGGATGGCTGGATTGCCGGCACGTTTCTCTGCCGGAACCCTTCGGTTGCCCTCATCGACCTGTTCGAGAGCGTAAACGGCGAGATCTTCCAAGAGAACCGGGCGGTCTTTGCCGCGGCAGTGCGGGAATATTTCAGCACGGCCCTGGCCGCTGAAGTCCCCCCGGCGATCGAGGATCTCAATCCCGCCCGGAGAGGGATTTTAGGGGCGCTGATTGAGAATACCTGGGGAAGCGGCAGGGGAGAGACCTGCGTTGACTGCTGCTGCGGGTCAGGTATCGGCTCGCTGGTGCTCCGGGATCTCGGGTACTCTCCCCTTTCGTATGACAACGATAATTCGCTCCTGTCCCGGGGGCTTTTTACCGGCCGTCTCCTGCCCGCAGAGACGATGTGCATCAATGCGACTATTGCATCGCAGTACGTGGAGCCCTCCCCCAAGGGCATCGGGATCATGATGGGCGAGATCAACAGTTTCTCACAGGAGATGTGGGAAGCTATCGTGCAGGAGCTCTTCGCGGCCACGAAAGAAACGCTGATCACGGTGGGAACGGAACGCGAGGCCCGGCTCGTGGCCGGATGGGGCGAGGAGATGGGGCGCACGGTAGACGTAAGGGAGAATCCTGCGGATCCCATCTATGATCTCTGGGTGTGCGAAGCGCACATAGCGTAAGGAAGAAAAAAAATTATTCCGGGGGCTGGGCGCGTTTTAACCGCTCGCTGACCGAATGACCGTGCTCTTTGGGGCTTTTGAACGGAGGGGTGCATGACCGTATCCCCCGTTTCTGGGAGAACATCTCGTCCGGGTTGAGATTGTCTCCCGTAAGGGTCCGGGTCAGATTGTGCAGATCTTTTTTGACCTGGCGTTCCTGCTCTTCAGGTTCCATGGTTAGTAATGTCCATGTACCAGGATAAAGGATTTCTCAGGTGTTTATTGCAGGAGCATTATCCTTTCACAACCTGTTTACCGCCCCGCACAACATTTTGTCTATCCCATGATCGCACGCCCGATTTCACCTGAGAGCCGGATGAAGCCAGTGCGTGTGGCGGTTGCCCTGATGCTCGTAATGGTGGCGGTGCTGCTGGCAGTGGTGTGTAAGGAATCAGGACTTTGCCGATAATCCGGAACCCCGAGGCAGCCCCCCCCCGTCACCGCTGATACCCGGGGGCTGGCCGATCTCCGCGTAACGGCCCAGCCTTGTGCGGGTGATCGCATGCCATTTGGCTATTGCCGGAAGGGTGCGGGCCGGTATAGTGAAGTCCGGACCGGGTAGCAGAAACCGGGTACCCGTACCTCTGCTTAAAAAAGGGAATTTTTGTCTTATGCTTTTGTTACCGTAATCGTCCAGTGCTCGGCGAGCATTATACTCGGGTTATCGGTGCAGGTATCGCAGACCGCATCGGGGAACTGGATAGTATTGCGGGTCAGGAGCACCGCATCGCCCGCACCGGGGGTGAGCGGAACGTCGACATCATTCTGGATGATGTAGCGGTACGGGTCGAGGCTGCCAAAGAAATACTCCTTATACCGGTGCCGCTGGTCATCGGTAGCATTGTAGGACCATTCGGCACCCTCCGCAACGGTCACATCAACGGGGATCCAGCCGTACCCTTCCAGGTAATACTCTGCCCAGACATGGGTGCCGGGGGGTGTTCCCCTCGTGATCATCTGGTAGCCGACCGGCACCCGGGCGGGGATACCCAGCGAGCGGCAGAGGGCGGCAAAGTACTGGCTCTGGGCACCGCAGTCGCCGATACCGGTCTCAAGGACATAGGTGGACCGCGGCACATTGGTCATTTCGAGCAGGAAATGCGGGGCATGACTGTAGGGGTAGGTATCCACGACATACCAGTAGATCTTCTGTGCCCGGAGGTACGGGTTGGTCTCGTTCCCGACAATCTCCTGCGCCTTTTTCTTCATTTCGGGAGTGGTGACGATATTCTTCCCGGGCGCCGTGTACTTCCGGTACCCGGGATCGCTCGTGTTGTAGGGTTTCACCTGTGCGGGATCGATGGTGAAGTGCGCACTGTGCTGGACGAAGCGGAACCGGGCAGTGACATTGAGGAAGGGGTCCCGGATCTCCCCGAGCGGGATCTCGAGGTATGCAAGGCCGATATCCGCATCCGTACCGGTCATGGATTTGACATACCGGGCCGGTTCTACTGAGATGATGGTCACGTTCGTCTGGGATCCGCTCTCAACCGGCAGCGGCACCCAGAGTTTCAGGGTGCCGTTTTCGGGAAGCTCCCCGCGGGGAACCGATAGTACCTCCAGCCCGTCCCATGCTACCGGTTCGCCGTACGGACCGGCCCCGGCCTTCTGCGGGGCAGATGCGAGGGGAGAGAGCTCATCGTAGAACGGGGTGTAGTTCCCGGCGGCATTTGCTTTGCGCATCAGGGTCATGTTATGCCAGAAGATGTCCGACACTGTGTCATCGTGATACCACACTTCCCCGTCGCTTTTGAGGGTAACGGTCATATTCCCGTCCAGCCAGCCGGCCCGCTCTGCGGCAGAGGCACCGGGGATGACTGCGGCAATCTTCTGGTCCATGACGCTGCGGTTGGAGGCAAATTCAAAGGTCATCATCCGCGCCATCATGGCCCGGTCACGGGCTGTTAAGGCAGCAGCAGGATCGCCGGCTGCGGTGTAGTTCTCCTGCGCAAGTCTGAAGAGATGTTCAGCAGCGTACAGGTTGTTGTCCTGAAACTCTTTTTCTGCCAGAAAGAGAAGAGTGTCGCCCTTTGATACCGGTGCAGATGCCGGCATGGTTGTACAGCCTGCAGCAAGGATAGTAATTACACACATAAGGAGGATCGTAAGGGTCAGGATTCGTTTCATGATGCACCGGGTATATGGGATACTTAACTGACAGGATTACTCCGTGATTAAGGTTGGGTAGTGATACCCCGGTCCTGATCTTCCGGCAGAGGATGGCGGGCTCCGGATGTGCACGTACCGGAGCTTCTGGCAGAGTGTGCGGTACCGCAAAAGGACTGGACTCACCCAATCCTGTTCGCGGGTTTACTACGTACCGGGAATGACAAAAGGGGGAGATTGGGATTGGGATCAGGATATCAGTCAGCGAGAAAACCCAGCACACACTCGCTGAACAACTCCGGCAGCTGGTACATCAGGCCATGACCTGCACCGGGGATCCCGACCAGCTCTGAACCGGGAATCTGCCCGCTTATGATACGCGAGTTCACAGGCGGGACGATCACGTCATCGGTCCCGGTAATAACAAGCGCTGGTGAATGAATGTCGCCCAGCCGAAAAAACGAGCCCTGCCATGCGAAGAATGCAGCGGCCTGGCGTGCCACAATCTCATCCGCTGTGGTCTCGTATACTTCCGGGCAATAGCGGGAGGGATCATGGAGGGCAAGCCACGATGGCGGGAAAAGCAGGGAGAACATCCGGTTAACTACGTCCTGTACAGTCCCGCTCTTATCCATGAGCCGGGCCAGAATCTCCGGCTCCATCCGTACCGATTCGGATCCCCCGCATTCACCGGCAACCAGAATGAGTCTGGTTACTTTTGCAGGAAAACTGAGCGCAAGTTCCTGTGCAACAGAAGCTCCCATGGAATGGCCGATGACATGGGCAGACGAGATGCCGAGTGCATCCATCAGGGTTGCGGTATCTTTTGCAAACAGGGGAATGGAGAACGGTTTGTCCGAGGAGGATGAGTACCCCGTGCCCCGGTTATCGAAGATGATGACCCGGAAGTGCCGGGAGATTTTTTCAAGAACGGGAGGGTTTACCATATCCATCGTTGACCCTAATCCATTGACAAAGACTACCGGATACCCCGAACCCGACTCCCTGTACGCAAGCATCACATCGTCAACAGGCACCGTCTTTGCCGGAATACGGGTCACGACACGATCTCTATACTGAAGGCTTATTATTTTTCGGTATGAACACCGGTTTTTTTGGTAAAACAGGACATCGGGAATTTTTTGGAAGAAAAAAAGGGTTTTTGTCATTTGAGAGCGGGGGAGCAGCCGGAGGCCGGTGATCGCATCGCGTTTTGCAATTGCCCGGTACATGACGGGCACCGGGACGTGCATTTACCGGAGATTTGGGGAGATGAAGCAACGGAAACGACAGAGGGGTGACAGGAAAGGAAGGGCATCCGGGAAAATGGCAGATACATAGCGTTAAACATATTGTTGCGAAATATTCACAAAAGTTCCCGGGTCACATCCAGATGATACAAAAGAGGGCGTGTCCCGTACCATCTGCCATTCCGCAGAACCCTGGCACTTTTTGTCTTCTCGGCAAAGGGGGATGAAATCGCATGCAAACAGGTAAAGTAACAAGTTGTGTTCTGGTATGCTGCCTGATCCTTACCGGATGTTCTTTCCTGGCAGGATGTACCCAGAAGGGACCGGATGCCGGCGTTGTGAATAATAATGAAAATATCGTGAGGACCGATGCAGGCTCAGTTTCCGGAATGCAGCAGGGCAGCCTCCGGGTTTACACCGGCATCCCGTTTTCGGCTCCTCCGACCGGTGAACATCGGTGGAAACCGCCCGCGACGGTCAAACCCTGGGATGGCGTCAAGGAAACAAAGATGTTTTCGCCGGCCTGTCCCCAGCCGGCCGCTGCAAGTCCGGGAGCACCTCTCACCATGAGCGAGGACTGCCTGTACCTCAATGTCTGGACCCCGGCAAAGAGTGCGGATGAGAAACTGCCGGTCATGATCTTTTTCTATGGCGGGGCATTCGGCAAGATAGCCGGCGAAATGCCGCTGTATAACGGCACAGCTCTCGCCAGGAAAGGGGTTGTTGTTGTCACTACCAATTACCGGGTCGGCGCCCTCGGGTTCCTTGCCCATCCCCTGCTCGATGCCGAGTCCCCCCACAATGTCTCAGGCAATTACGGGCTCCTCGACCAGGTTGCCGCCATGCAGTGGGTCCAGCGGAACATCGGACAGTTCGGGGGTGACCCGTCCCGGGTGACCATATTCGGGCAATCGGCAGGAGGGGAGAGTATCCTTATCCATCTTGCCAGCCCGCAGAGCAGGGGGCTGTACCAGCAGGCAATTGTCGAGAGCGGAACGTTCTGGAAGACCGGTGCGGAAATTGATGCCCTCAATTCCAAAACCGATGCCGAACAGCTCGGGGAAACGTTCGCACAGAGCCTCGGATATTCCGGCCCTGGCGCGATTGCACAGATGCGAAACCTGAGTTCTTCGGCAATTACCAATGCAACGCCCTGGCCGGCCTCTCCGTTCCAGATGGTGAACTCCCGGCATTTCGAGCCAACGATTGACGGCTGGCTTATCCCCGATTCCCCGGACAACGTATTCCGACTCCACCAGGAGAACCCGGTCCCCCTGATTATCGGGAGCAACGCTGATGACGGGACTACGCTTGCTGCGGATGCAAACATGACAGTGCCGGAATACCAGACATTCATCCAGGGCAGGTTCGGGAAGAATGCGAGTGAGGTCCTCATAAAATATCCTGCCAGTTCAACTGCAGAGGTCCAGATTCGGCTTGCGCAGATCATGACCGACTTTGACTTTACGAACGCGGTGAAGTTTGTAGCGGGTTCGATGGCGGACCTGAACCAGAGCACCTACCGGTACCAGTATACCTATGTGCTGCCCGGGCAACCCTATGGAGCATTCCACGGGAGCGAGACCATCCTGTTGTTCAAAGTCCCCATTCCTCCGGATCCGGTGAATGATGCGGTCTCAGAGAACCTGATCGATCTCTGGACCCGGTTTGCAAAGACGGGCGACCCGAACGGCGGGATGAATGTTACCTGGCCGAAGTATACACGGGACGGGGGCCGGTATCTCGATATCAATAGTACCCCTTCAGTGATGACCGGTTGATAGAATCACTTTTTTCAGAAGGGATGGTTGAAAATTTTTCGTCCAGGGTCCGTA
>Ga0315281_10013150_pt1 | contig 11216 bp, 12 predicted proteins | sample YL17G07_0_MG_FD_204540 | JGI IMG/M metagenome (GOLD analysis project Ga0315281, IMG submission 204540) | Sediment microbial communities from Yellowstone Lake, YNP, Wyoming, USA - YL17G07_0 | ecosystem: Environmental > Aquatic > Freshwater > Lake > Sediment | place: USA: Wyoming | collected... | reverse complement strand
CTCGCGGCGCGGTCGTTGGCGCGGCGCGGCTTCGGCGGCCGAATAGCCGCGGTCCTCGCTGCGGCTGATCTTCTTCTGCGCGTACAGCCCTTCGAGGATGAAGTCGATGGCGGAGGCGACCGCCGGGGCGGCGGCGCCCGGCGGGAGGCCCGCGTGCGCCGTCAGTTCGCGCAACCCCTGCACGCCGTGTGTCTGCGTGATGACCTCGTCGGCCGACGAGCCGTCGCTGAGCGGCAGCGATCCACCGAGGTCGAACCACTCGATGACCGTGCGCGTGTCGACGCCGTCGAACATGCCGGTGAACACCGACCCGACGGCCGAGCGAATCAGGTCGCGTGCGATGTGCTCCGCGCCGCGCAACTCGCCTTCGTACTCGAGCTCGAACTTGCCGGTGATCGACGGCAGCGCCGCGTAGACGTCGGTGACCCGCGGCACGACGAGGGTTTCATGCTGGGCCAGCGCTCGGCGCTCGGCATTCGAGACCACGAGCTCCAGCGTGCTGATGGGGAGGCGCTGGCTGACGCCGGAGCGCTTGTCCACCTTGCGGTCCGACCGCGCCTGGAACGCGATCTCCTCGACGACCTCGCGCACGTAGGCGGGGATCTCGGTCTTCAACGCGCCGGTGCGATCCGTCCATGCCTCCTGCGTCGTGATGGCCATCGCATGGCCGCGCGTCGCGGGGTAGTGGGTGCGGATTTCCGACCCGATGCGGTCCTTCAGCGGCGTGATGATCTTGCCGCGCGCCGTGTAGTCCTCGGGGTTGGCCGTGAAGACCATCATGACGTCGAGCCTCAGGCGAATCGGGTAGCCCTTAATCTGCACGTCGCCTTCCTGCAGGATGTTGAACAGGCCCACCTGGATCTTGCCGGCGAGATCGGGCAGCTCGTTGATCGCGAAGATGCCGCGGTTCGCTCGCGGCAGCAGCCCGTAGTGCATCGTGAGCTCGTCGGACAGGTTGAGCCCCGCCTGCGCCGCCTTGATCGGATCGATGTCGCCAAGCATGTCGGCGATCGTCACGTCGGGCGTGGCGAGTTTCTCCACGTAGCGCTCGTCGCGCCGCAGCCAGCCGATCGGCAGCTTGTCGCCTTCCGCGGCGAGGCGCGAGCGGCACGACGCGCACAGCGGCGCGAGCGGGTCGTCGTGGATCTCGCAGCCGGGGACGACGGGGATCTGATCGTCGAGCAGATCGGCAAGCCCCCGCAGGATGCGGCTCTTCGCCTGGCCTCGCAAGCCGAGCAGGATGAAGTTATGGCGGGACAGGACCGCGTTCACCAGCTGCGGAATCACCGTCTCGTCGTAGCCGATGATGCCGGGGAACAGCGTCTCGCCCGCCTGCAGCTTGCGGACGAGGTTGTCGCGGATTTCCTGCTTGACCGGCCGCGAACGAAAGCCCGACCGCCGCAAATCACCAAGAGTCTGAATAGCCGCCATAGAATGGATTCTATCGCAGATGCGACGACACCCCTTCTTTACAGCGTCCCGGCCGCTCGTGTTCGCGCATCGGGGCGGCAGCGCGTTGGCGCCGGAGAACACGATCGCGGCGTTCGACAACGGCCTCGCGCTCGGCGCCGACGGCCTCGAGCTGGATGTGCACCTGTCGCGCGACGGCGTGGTCGTCGTCCATCACGATCGGCTGCTGGATCGCACGACGACGTTGCGTGGGCCGATCGCGGAGCGGACGGCGGAGGAACTGCGGCGCGCGGACGTCCCCGCGCTTGCCGATGTCCTGGCGCGCTATCACGACCCGCGAATCATCATCGAGATGAAGGTGAACAGCGCCGAGCTGGCGGCGGCGACGATCGACGTCGTGCGCCAGGCCGATGCCGTGGACCGCGTGTGTCTCGGATCGTTCGGCCTGCGCGTGCTGCGCGCGGCCCGAGCGATCGAACCAGCCATCGCCACCAGCGGCGCGCGCGAAGAGGTCCGCTGGGCGCTCTATCGTTCGTGGATCGGGTGGCCCGTCTCACGCGTCGCGTACTCCGGGTATCAAATACCAGAGTGGGCCGGGCGCACGCGCGTCGTGTCGCCGCGCTTTGTCGAGTACGCGCACGACGCGGGGCTTGGCGTGCAGGTCTGGACGGTGGACACGGAAGACGCGGCGCGGCGTCTGCTGACATGGGGCGCGGACGCGCTGATCACCGATCGTCCCGACGTCATCGTCCCACTCGTTCACACACCGTAGGCGGCCATCTTCTATTTCTTCGGCGCTACTCGTGATCCGCCAGGCCCAGCCGGACGGCGGCGGTTCTGAGCCGGCGATCCGCGCTCCAGAGCGATTGCCGAATCAGCCGCGCGCTGGCGAGCAGATGCACGTCGATCCATCCGATCCCGGCCCCGTACAGGTGCTGGCGCTCGATGAAGGTCATCACCTCCTCGTGCGTGGCGACCGGCACGGCCGGGAGCGCCTCGATGAGACGAAGGACTTCGGCGCGGCGGCCCAGTGAGCCGCACGCGAGCTCGCCGATGACGAATGGATGAGTCGTCACGAGGCCCTCGACGAGCAGGTGCTCGAGGTCCGCATTCGGCCGGCGGAAGTGATTGATCCAGACCGACGGCCCGTCTATTTCTTCGCCGCTTCCGGCTGGAATCGCCACAGCGTCGAGCGATCGTCGAAGGCCCCCGCCATCACCTGCCCGCCTGGTGCCGGGAGCAGCACCCAGTAGTCGCCAAGATGATCGATCGGAATGCGCGTCACGGTGCCCGTGGCCAGGTCCACGACGCCGGGCGAGTAAAACCAACTGTCAGACGACGCCACGGGGGCCAGCAGGCGGCCGTCCGCGCTGATCGAACTCGGGTTGAGCGCGAAGTCGGGCAAGACGAACGGCCCGTGCAGGGGGATTTCACGTTCCGCTCCGCCGTTCACTGGCACATCGAACAGCCGCATTCTCGGCGTGTCGTTCACCTGCACCACCAGACGCCGTCCTGACGGATCCATCGCGGCCGAATCGCCCGTGCGAATCTTTCGTGGTGCGTCACTGCTTCCGGTACTCGATGCCGGTAACGACCAGATCGTACCGCCGGCGGCCACATACAGCGTCTGACCATCAGGCGAGGCGGCCAAGGACCGGATCCTGCCTTTGTCGAACGGGATGCGCCGTGTGATTCGCCCCGCGGCGACCTCGGCCAGTGCGATGGTCTGGCGCGGTTCAGGCCCGATCAGAAACGCCACGTCGCCAGGGCCGACCGCCGTCACCGGGCCGGCGGTGTCCTCGCGCGTTGGAATCAGCGCTCTCGGAGCCTTCCTGGCTTCGATGACCATCAGTCGGGGGTGGCCTCGCAGCTGCTCCACGACGACGATGCGTCCATCCGGAAGCGCCGCCGCCGCCACGCCATCGGCGAGTCGGACGACGTCTGGAAGGGCGACAAGTCTTTCGGCATGCCCGCCTGTGAGCGGGAATCGGACGATCGGAAAGGAGTGTTCGAACAGATTGGCATAGACGCTGCCGTCCGGGCCGACGTCCAGCCCGCCTTCCGACTCGGTCGTGAGGGTGAGCGCCGTACGCGTGCCGCCTCGGCCGCTCCTCGGAATCACTACAACGCCGTATACAGCTGAAACAAAACACATTGACATTATCGCTGTGCAATGTGCATATTGCATGGATGGGCACCAAGACCATCTCCTTGAAGGATGAAGCCTACAAGCGCCTCCGCGCCGCCCGCCGCTATCCGGACGAACCGTTCAGCGAGGTCGTGCTCCGCGCGACGTGGCCTGAGGACACGATTACGGCCGAGGCGTTTCTCGCCTTGCTCGGTTCGCGACGCACCCATCTTCGGGCCGAGGAGTTGGACCGCGCCGACACGCTCACAGAGCGCGACGAGCCTGCGGAGGACAAGTGGGCCGGCCGCTGATCCTTGAGACCACGTTCCTGATCGATCTGGAGCGGGAGCACCACCGCGGATCGCCGGGGCCTGCCGTGGGGTTTCTCGAATCGAATGGCGATGCGCGGCTCTACCTGCCGTTCACTGTGGCGGGAGAACTGGCCGCAGGACTATCGATGCGGGATCGCGCGCGCTGGGAAGCCTTTCTCTCGCCCTTCTATGTGCTGCCCTCCACGGCTGAGGTGAGCTGGCGCTACGGGCGCGCGTATCGGCACCTGCACGACAACGGCAGGCTGATCGGCGCGAACGATCTCTGGATTGCCGCGACGGGTTTGGCGTATGGCATGCCGGTCGTCACGCGAAACGTGGAACATTTTCGCCGTGTGCCAGACCTCGAGGTGGAGTCGTACTGAGGGAACGGGCACGGTAGGATAGGTGATGCACGCTCCGACTCTCGCCGACGTCTACGCGGCCCGTGCCAGGGTTGCCCGCGTCGTCCGTCCGACGCCGCTGATGCGGCATCCACTCCTCAACGCGGAGACCGGCCTCGACATCTTCGTCAAGCACGAGAATCACAATCCCACAGGCGCGTTCAAAGTCCGCGGCGGCGTGAATCTGGTGGCGAGCTTCCCGCCCGAGGAGCGTCGAGGCGTCGTCACCGCGACGACGGGGAATCACGGGCAGTCGATCGCCCTGGCGTGTCGGCGCGCCGGCGTGCCCTGCACGATCGTGGCGCCTGTCGGGAACAACCCGGACAAGAACGCGGCGATGCGCGCGTTCGGCGCGGAGCTCATCGAGTTCGGCCGCGACTTCGACGAATCCCGCGGAAAGGCCGAACAGCTGCAGCACGACCGCGGCCTGCGATACGTGCACTCCGCCAACGAGCCGCTGCTCATCGCCGGCGTCGGCACGTACGCGCTTGAGATCTTCGAGGACCTGCCGGACGTCGATGTGATCCTGGTGCCGGTCGGTGGCGGGAGCGGCGCGTGCGGGTGCTGCATCGTGCGCACCGGCCTCGGCAGCCATGCGACCGTGATCGGCGTCCAGGCCGAGCGCGCCGACGCCGTCGCGCGGTCCTGGCGGACCGGCGTCCGCGTGGAAGGCGACAAGGCCGACACGTTCGCGGAAGGAATGGCCACGCGCGTCACCTTCGACCTGCCGTTCGGCATCATGCAGCAGCAGCTGGACGACTTCGTCACGCTGACGGAAGACGAAATTGCCGAGGGCATTCGTCTCGCCCTGCGTGCCACGCACAACCTCGCCGAAGGCGCGGGCGCGGCGTCGTTAATGGCGGCGCTGAAACTGCGCGATCGGCTGCAGGGCAAGAAGGTGGTGTGCGTCATGAGCGGGGGCAACATCGATCGCGCGACGCTGACGCGCATTCTGACATGAGGGTGCAGGGTGCAGGGTGCAAGGTGCAAGGTGCAAGGTGCAGGGTGCAGGGTGCAAGGTGCAGGGTTCAGGGTTCGTTCGCGAAGTGTCGGAACCAGATTTCGACCGCTTCCATTCGGCGGCGGATCTCGTACACCGTTCCCGCGAGCTGCTGCTGCGCCTTCTCGTCGTCGCCGCCCGATTCGATACGGCGTTCGACCGCCTCCACGGTTTCCTCCGCCAGCTCCCGCAGCCGGATCAGATCGTCCTTCGTGAAGTGGAGCGGCGACGAATCCGGAATCGTGCCCAAGATGCCGACGATGTGCGCCAGCTTGCGTTTGAACGCGCCAGGGCTCGGCTCGCCCCGTAGTTCCTGTGCCGCCGTGTCGAGTTCGCTCATAAAGGACGGGGTTGGCATGGCCTTCGATGTCACGCCAGGCGACGGTGGCGGCGCGGCGAAAAACGCCAGCATCGCCGGCGGCGTGGGCGGCGTCTCGCTGCGCTGAATCTGCACGGTGAAGACCAGCACCAGCGCCATCACGATCCCGGCGAGCACCGACTCGCGCACGATCTCCCTCATCACCCTGTTGGACACCGCGGAGCGTCGGAAGCTCCCCGGCAACGGAACCTTCCAACGACCAGCCGAGTAAGGCAAGGTAGACACCGATGCCGGATCAGCTGGATGCCGACCTCCTCAGGCGGTTCGTGCACGGTGACCGGGATGCGTTCGAAGCACTCTTCCGGCAGTTCGAGGTCGAGGTGTACCGCTGGAGCCTGGCGATTGTGCGCGATGCGAGCATGGCCGAAGATGTCGTCGTCGAGGCGTTCTGGCGCGCGCATCGCGGGAGAGCTCGTTTTGACTGGTCGCGGAGCTTCGGCGCCTGGATGCGGCGGATCACGACAAACGTGGCACGCGATCATCTTCGGGCAGCGCGACGACGCGCGATGTGGAGCCTCCCGATCGTCAACGACGTATCGGCTCCCGCTCACGCAGATTCCGGCGTTGCCGAAGCCGTCGCGCTGGCGCTTCGCAGGTTGCCGCCGAAGCTGCAGATCGTGGCCACGCTCGCGATCATCGAGGAGCGCCCCTATGCCGAGATCGCGGACGCGCTCGAGTTGCCCGTCGGGACCGTCAAATCGAGGGTGTTTCGCGCCATTCGTGCCTTGAGGGAGGAGCTGGCCCGCCTGGGCCTTCAACCATGACCGATGACGAGCGTCTTCAACAGCTGTTGCGTTCCGCGCTCGCGCCGACCTCCGATCGGCAACGCTCACGCGATCTCTGGCCACTCGTCGCGAACCGCATTCAGGTGCGCGCGCGATGGTCGTGGCTCGACGTCAGCCTGGCAGCGGTCGTGGCCATCGTGCTCCTGGTGTTTCCCGATTGGTTGTTCCTGCTCGCGTACCACTTGTAACGGAGGACATCATGCGACCACATCCGTATGTGCGGGCCTACATGGCCGGGATCGTCGTGCCGACGCTGTTTCTGCTCGTGATCCTGACGGTTCTTTCGTTCCACCGCTACTACTTCGAGGTGTCGAGTCAGTTCGTCATCCCGCTGCCATCGGCGCCGCTCGAGCGTGCGCTCGTGTTTCCCATGGCGGTCGTGCCGAACCTCTGGGGCCTGTGGAACATGTTGCACGTGGCGCTTCGATCCCGCGTGCGGCTGCCGCTCGGAGTGCACGGTGCGCTGCTGGTGCTGGTCTTGATGCCCGGAGGGGTCGTGTTGGCGCGCACGCTCGACGTCTTCGCCATCCAGTGGCGGTTCGCGCTACCCATGGTGCCGGTTGGCATGGCCGTCTATTATCTGGCCTGGAAACACCTCGTGGGATTCCTGAACGAAGAATTGGGCATCGTCTGACCGTCGAGGCCTACGTGCGAAGCGTCGCCCGCGCCATCCTGAACACGTCGTCCATCATGCGCGCGGTGAGCGTGCCGGTGTTCGTGTTCTGCCGGCTGGGGTGGTAGCAGCCGATAAACGTCTGTCCATTCGGCAGCTGATGCACGGCGCCGTGACCGAACGCCGGGCGCGGCCGGATCACCACGCCTTGCGTTTTCAGCAGCTGCAGATACGCGTCGAACGCGATCTTTCCCAGCCCGACAATGGTGCGGATGCGCGGGAGCGCGGCGAGCTCGGCGTCGAGGTGCGGCCGGCAGTTGGCAATTTCCTCAGGCGTCGGCTTGTTGCCGGGCGGGGCGCACCGCGCGGCGGCCGCGATGTAGACGTCGTGGAGCGTCAGGCCGTCGTTCGGATGACGGGCCGTCGGGATGTTGGCGAAGCCGGCGCGGTGCAGCGCGGCCATCAGGAAATCGCCGGAACCGCCGGGGCCGTCGCCGGTGAACACGCGGCCCGTGCGGTTGGCGCCGTGCGCGCCCGGCGCGAGCGCGATGAGCAGCACCCGCGCGCGCGGATCGCCGAAGCCCGGCACCGGCTTGCCCCAGTAGACCTCGTCGCGAAACGCCCGCCGCTTGGTGCGGGCGATCTCCGCGCAGTAGGTCCGCAGCCGCGGACACTTCTCACACGAGACGATGGCCTCGTGCACCATCGAGAGGGAACGCAAAGGCCGCCAAGCCCGCGAAGATAGACCTCTCGGATCTTCTTGGCGCACTTTGCGCGCTTTGCGTTCCTGTTTTACCAAACGCGGCACTGGTTCGCGCGGGCCATCGGCGCGTTCGCCTTGCACGCGAACGCCTTCTGGAACTCCGGCATGTTCGACATCGGACCGTTGACGCGATACGTGTTCGACGAGTGCGGGTTGGTGGCCGCCTTCAGCCGTTCGGCTTCGGGTCGCGTGTTTTCGCACCACACCTGCGCCCAGCCGAGAAATACGCGCTGCTCGGGGGTGAAGCCGTCCACCTTGCCCGGACTCTTCGCGCCGGGTCCGGCGAGATAGGCCATCAGCGCGAGGCGGAGTCCGCCGTTGTCCGCCGTGTTCTCGCCCAGCGTCAGCCGCCCGTTGATGTGCGTGTCCCCGGCGACGGTGTAGCCGGAATACTGATCCGCGACGCAGCTCGCGCGCTGCTCGTACGCGGCGCCGTCGGCTGCCGTCCACCAGTCGCGCAGGTTGCCTTGGCCGTCGAACTTGCGCCCCTGATCGTCGAAGCCGTGCGTGAGCTCGTGGCCGATGACGGCGCCCGCGCCGCCGTAGTTCACCGCGGCGTCTCGCCCCGCCTTGTAGAACGGCGGCTGCAGGATGCCGGCGGGGAAGTTGATGTTGTTCCGATCGGGGCTGTAGTACGCGTTCACGGTCGGCGGCGTCATGCTCCATTCGCCGCGATCGACCGGCTGGCCGATCTTTGCCAGCGTCCGCTGGCGGTTGAACAACTGCGTCCGCTGCCGGTTCCCGAGCGCTTCGTCCCGCGTGATGCGGATGCTGGAGTAATCGCGCCACTCGTCAGGGTAGCCGATGCGATCGACGACCGCTTCGAGTTTTGTCATCGCGGCCTTCTTCGTCTCGCCGCTCATCCACGGCGCGGCGTCGATGTCCTGGCGCATCGCGCCCTTGATGTCCTGCACCATCTGCAGCGTGTCGGCCTTCGCTTGCGGGCTGAACGTCGCTTCGACGAACGCCTGGCCGAGCGCCTCGCCCAGCCGGGCGTCGGTCTGCGTCACGCAGCGCCGCCAGCGCGGCGGTTGCTCCTGCTGGCCGGCGAGCGTGCGGCTGAAGAAGTCGAAGTCGGCGTCGGCAAACGCCTTCGGGAGGAGATCGGCCGACTCGTGCAGGACGTGCCAGCGCAGGTAGGCCTTGAGATCGGTCATCGCGCCCGCGGTCACGACCGTGTTGAGCGCCCGGAGGTAGTCGGGCACCGCCACGTTGATTGTCGGCAGCGGCGGCGCCTCGGCTGCGGCCGCGTATTTTCGCCAGCTGAAGTTGGGCGAGAGGGCCTGCAGTTCGTTGATCGTCATCCGGTGCTGCAGGCTCGCCGGATCGCGCCGCTTCACGCGGTCGAGCATCGCCGTGGCCAGCGTCGTTTCGAAGGCGAGCACCGCCTGTGCGTCGGTGGCCGCCTGCTCGGCCGGCTCGCCCGCCAGCCCGAACATCTTCTGGATGAGCGCCACGTACTGACTCCGCAGTGCGACGGAGCGCGCGTCGGCGTGCAGGTAGTAGTCGCGGTCGGGCAGGCCGAGGCCCGCCTGATCGACGTTGGCGATCGCCATGGTCGCTTCGTCGAGGTCGGTCTGCGCGCCGAAGCGGAAGAGCGCGGGGATTCCGTAGGCGTGGAGGTGCGCGATGAGAACCGGAAGATCGTCCGGGTTGAGGATCTCCTCGATCGTGGCGAGATCGGGGCCGATGGTCGCGAGACCGCTGGACTCGATCCGCGCCTCGTCCATGCACGCCGCATAGAAGTCCGCGGCCTTCTGTCGATCGCCCTCGTCTCTCGACGAAGCAGGCGTCTCGAGGAGGCGACGCAGCAACGCGAAGTTCCGATCCTGCACCTCCTGGAACCGGCCGAACGATCGGCGATCGGCGGGGAGCGGGTGTTTCGTCACCCAGCCGCCGCAGGCGAACTGGTAGAAGTCGGTGCAGGGATCGATCTTGCGATCCAGTGCGTCGATCTCGATACCGGACGATCCCGCAGGCCTGAAGGCCTGCGCCACATCAGACGTGGCGCGGACCTTTAGGTCTGCGGTCGCGGCCGCCAGGGCCAGAGGGAGCGCGACAAAGGTCACGGCCCGGAGCTGCCGACGCATGAGTTAAACTTCCTTCCGAGCCAAGGTACAATTAGGGGTTGGCCTACAGCCGGAGTGCCGGCAAGCCGACAACTTCGACGAGCCGAAAGGATCCTGTTTCTGTGAGATATATCGCTCCGAAAGACGCCGCCGACCTGGACGCCACCGAGACGCGGGAGTGGCTGGACTCGCTTGATTATGTGCTGCAGAGCGGCGGACCCGCAAAGGTTGCGCGGCTGTTCCGCGAACTCGCCATCCACGCCGGACAGAACGGCGTCAAGCTGCCGTTCACGGCCAATACGCCGTACTGCAACACCATCTCCGCCGACGAGCAGGCGCTCATGCCCGGCAGTCCGGATCTCGAGCGCCGGATCAAGAGCCTCGTGCGCTGGAACGCGGCCGCCATGGTGGTGCGTTCGAACAAGGCGGAAGAGGGCATCGGCGGGCACATTTCGACCTTCGCATCGGCGGCGACGCTGTACGAGGTCGGGTTCAACCACTTCTTCCGCGGCCGGAGCGACGGCGACGCCAACGACGGCGACGTCATCTTCTTCCAGGGACACGCGGCGCCCGGCATCTACGCGCGGGCGTTTCTCGAAGGGCGGATCGACGAGTCGCACCTCGAGAACTTCCGCCGCGAAACGAAGGAGGGTGGCGGCCTGTCGTCGTACCCGCACCCGTGGCTGATGCCCGACTTCTGGGAATACCCCACCGTGTCGATGGGCCTGGGCCCGCTGATGGCGATCTACCAGGCGCGCTTCATGCGCTACCTCGAGGATCGCAAGCTGAAGCCGGCATCCCGCGGGAAGGTGTGGGCGTTTCTCGGCGACGGCGAAACCGACGAGCCCGAAGCGCTCGGCGCGATCACGCTGCCGGCGCGCGAGAAGCTCGACAACCTCATCTTCGTGGTCAACTGCAACCTGCAGCGGCTCGACGGCCCGGTGCGCGGCAACGGCCAGATCATTCAGGAGCTCGAGGCCGCCTTCCGCGGCGCGGGGTGGAACGTCATCAAAGCGATCTGGGGACGCGAGTGGGATCCGCTGCTCGCCAAGGATCGCGACGGCCTGCTCGTCAGGCGCATGGGCGAGATCGTCGACGGGCAGTATCAGAAGTACGCCGTCGAATCGGGCGCCTACGTCCGCGAACATTTCTGGGGCGTCGATCCGCGGCTGCTCGACATGGTCAAGCACCTGTCGGACGACCAGCTCAAGAAGATGACGCTCGGCGGCCACGATCCGGTCAAGGTCTACAACGCCTACAAAGCCGCGTCCGAGCACAAGGGTGGGCCCTCGGTCATCCTCGCGCGGACGATCAAGGGCTACGGCCTCGGCGAAGCGGGCGAGGGCAAGAACATCAC
>Ga0315281_10013149_pt1 | contig 11216 bp, 13 predicted proteins | sample YL17G07_0_MG_FD_204540 | JGI IMG/M metagenome (GOLD analysis project Ga0315281, IMG submission 204540) | Sediment microbial communities from Yellowstone Lake, YNP, Wyoming, USA - YL17G07_0 | ecosystem: Environmental > Aquatic > Freshwater > Lake > Sediment | place: USA: Wyoming | collected... | reverse complement strand
TTCCGAAGACAGGGTAACGAGAAAACTGTTCTTCCTCGATGAGCGAAGCGATTTCTTGAACCGATTTATCAATCTGAATCATCACCATCTGTGTATCCGGAACCATCACTTCTTTTACGGACATGTCCGTGAACTCGAAAACGCTTTGGAGGATTTTTTCTTCCGTGGATTCAAATACACCATGCTTTCTTCCTTCTTTGATCAGCATCTTCACCTCTTCCTCGGTGATATAGGCCCTTTCTGTAAATAGTTTTTCGCCAAAAGGCCTGAGCACGACAGCCGTACTGAAGGTGAGTATTTTGACAAAGATTGCGGCGATCCTCGAAAAAGCGTCAACCGTTCTTGCCGTCCAGAGTCCTATTGTTTCTGGATGCATCAAGGCAATCGACTTGGGTACCAGTTCCCCAAAGATCACGGTAAAATAGGTGATCGCTACAACGACGATCCCGATGGCAATAGGTTCCGCCCCGATAGAGATGATCTTAACAGGGACTGCCTGAAGGGCAGGTTTGATGACCTTCACAGCCGCTGCGCCTCCCACTGCAGATGCAAGGACACCCACACTGGTGACCCCAATCTGGATCGTGGCCAGGAATCGGTCCGGTTCTTCCTTTAGTCTTAAAAAGGCTTTTGCATTCTTTTTTCCACTTTCCGCCATCTGTTTGATGTGACTTTTTCTGGCTGTGACCACCGCGATCTCTGACCCGGCCAGGTAGCCATTTAAGAGGATAAGAATAGCTATTAGAAATGCTCCATAAAAAAGATTTTCCATTTTATACCTCCCGTTTCTTTGTCGCGAGGCGGATAAAGAATGAAGAGGAAAGTGGTAAATTACTAAATTCCGCTAAATAGATTTACGAAAGGGAAATTCCTCAGAACTTGATTCGTTTAAGTCTTTCGATCGCTTCTTTCAACCTTTTCTCATTTACGGTAAGGGCCATTCGGATGTAGCCTTCTCCTTCCTCTCCAAAACCATTTCCTGGAGTAGCGACGATTCCTCCCTGCTCAATTAAGAGCGTGGCGAATTGGGCGGAGGTATATCCCCTTGGAACCTGAATCCAGAGATAGAAGGTGGCCTTCGGACGATCCACTTCCAACCCAATCTCTTGAAGGCCCTTTACCATCACATCTCTTCGTCTCTCATAAGTGTTAATGATTTCTGGAAGCGGAGTGTCAAGGTGATTGAGGGCTTCTGTCCCTGCTTCTTGGATCCCCTGGAAGAGGCCAGAATCGATATTGGTTTTCACCCTTCCCAATCCAGAAAGTATTTCAGAACGACCCACCGCAAATCCAATTCTCCATCCCGTCATATTAAAGGTCTTTGAGAGACTGTGAAATTCGACTCCCACTTCTTTGGCCCCTTCCACTTCTAAAAAACTGAGAGGTTGGTATCCATCGAAAGCGATTTCTGAATAAGCCGCATCATGGCAAACGATGATCTGGTAACGCCGGGCAAAAGCTACGACCTTTTCAAAGAAAGGTTTCTCAGCGATTGCAGAGGTAGGATTATTGGGATAGTTGATAAAAAGGATTTTTGCTTTTTTAGCTACCGCCTCAGGAATTTCAGAGAGGTTCGGTAGAAAACCGTTCTTTTTACGAAGAGGTAAAAAATAGGGGATACCTCCGGCAAAAAGGGTTGAAACACGATAGACAGGATAACCAGGGCTGGGGACCAATACGACATCCCTTGGGTTGACAAAAGCAAGGGGGATGTGGGCAATTCCTTCTTTGGAACCGATCAGCGAAAGAACCTCTGTCTCAGGATTGAGTTTGATGCCGAATCTCTTTTCGTACCATTGAGCCACTGCCGTTCTGAATTCGATCATCCCTTCGTAGGAAGGATACCGGTGGTTCTTGGGGTTTTCTGCTGCCTTTTTTAATCGTTCAATAATCGGTTTGGGGGTGGGGAGGTCCGGATCTCCAATCCCCAGGTCAATGAGATCAATTCCCTTCTTCCTCATCTCCTCTTTCTTTTTGTCTATCTCGGCAAAAAGATAAGGAGGGATTTGATCAATTCTTTTTGCCAACTTGATCCGCATCCGTCGCTCCATTGCTTTCTGATTTTGACTATTACAAGAATCTCTGCCGCCTACTGCCAGACACACCGCTAAAGAGATAACCTTATCCGTAATCCCTCTTTACCCCGTTAGAAATAATGCCCCCCTGCTCTGCAGCGGGGTTAGATTTTAGAACAATTCTGGTGAGGTTTAATGCCCCGCTGAAATTTCTAACGGGGTTTACGCTATGCTCCATGCCCTATGCCTGCCTACGGTAGGCAGGCGCTCTGCATTTTTTCAATTATCTTAAGGGCTTTCCATTGGAAATTCAAGATAAAAGATGTTCTATTCAAAAGCATTTTTTTCTATGGATTCCGTGCAGAAAGGGATGGTAATGTCAATTCCTTTGCGTCAGCAGAAGAAAGGGTGTATTGAAAAGGATTTTTTGATATTGACATCCTAAGTCCTTCCTATCATAATAATGGAGCTTTTGGAAACTTTTCATATGAAAAAGAGAATATTTCTAAAATGGATGATTTTGGTTCCCATCGCCCTCTCCCTTCTTTTTGGATGTGGGGGGAAAGGGAAGGATGTCAAAAAAATTGAAGGAGATCCTGAAACCCTTTACAAACAGGGATTGGCTCGATTCAATAAAAGAGACTATCCCGAGGCCCTGAAGAAATTCGAAGAGTTGAAGTCGAGTTTTCCCGATAGCCCTCCCTATACCATTTGGGCAGAACTGAAGGTCGGCGATTGTCATTTCTTGAAGAAGGACTATGTAGAGGCTATTGCGGCTTATGAGGATTTTAAGAAGATCCATCCCACCCATGAAGAGATACCTTATATTCAGTATCAAATCGGGATGTCCTATTACAATCAGATGCACACCCTTGATCGGGATCAGACTCCCACGAAGAAGGCCCTCTCCAGCTTTGAATATTTAATCGCCAATTATCCCCCCAGTCTCTTCACCGAGAAGGCAAAAGAAAAAATCGGTGCCTGCAAAAAACGGCTGGCCGATCATGAATTCTATATTGGAAATTTCTATTACAAACAGGGAAGATTTCAAGCTGCCGCTTCGCGTTTCGAGGGGTTATTAGAAAAATTTCCTAAAGAGCCTGAAGAGGATAAAACGCTCTACTTCTTAGGAAAGAGTTATCTTGAACTCGATCGATGGAAGAAGGCCGAAGTAGCCTTTATGAAGATTGTCACCGAATATCCCAAAAGTCCTCACTACAGAGAAGCCAGAGCCATTCTTGATAAAGGTCTAACGGAAAAGAAGATCTCCCTTCGTAAGACCAAGACCAAGGAGTCCAAGAAGAAAGGCAAGATAGCCGAGGCAGAACCCGATAAAGTTGCCTTGGTCAAATTCGAAGAAGAAGGCAAACAGCCTGTTTCCCTCAAGGAGGAGAAAAAGGTTGATTTAAGGAAGGAAGAAGAGAGATTGGCTTCCCTTCCTGAGACAAGCAAGTCGGTTAAGACCGTTCCTCCTAAAGAAGAAGCCAAGAAAGCTATTCCTTCTTTGGCGATCGAGCCCGTTCGGGAGGATCGAACTCGGTCCATTCCCCCCTCCCCGGAAGCTAAGAAGGGTGAGCCTATCCCGGCCGGAGAACCGATGAAGGAAGATCGAACTCAGGTTCCTCCACTTCCCCCTTCTACCAAAACAGCACCTAAGGCAGAGGTCAAACCTGTTGAAGAAAAGCGGATAGCGGCGTTACCGAGTTTCCCGAGACCTTCGAAGGAGAAAGAAAAAGTCAAGAAAGAGATTCCTCCAGGGACTAAGGAAGCCAAGCTTGTGGATACTGTGGATAAAGGCCAACCCATCGATATCACCTCTGACAAAGTGGAGGCCTACTGGAAGGAGAATTTGATCATTTTCAAAGGGAATGTCATTGCTCGACAGAAGGATATGGTGATCTATGCTGATTCTTTAGAGGCCGTGATCATTGAAGACGGTAAGGGAATCGATCGGGTCATTGCAGGAGGGAATGTGAAGATTCAACAGGGTCTTCGAGTTGCCAACTGCCGGAAGGCGGTTTTCTACAATGTTGACCAAAAAGTAGTTTTGACTGGTGAACCGAAAGTTTCAGAAGGGGATAATATCGTTTCAGGAGACGAGATCATTTTTGATATCGAAAAGAATCGAGTCGAGGTAAAAGGAGGGCCGAGTGGACGAGGAAAGGCGAAGATTCATCCCGGAGGAGAAATTGAAAAGCTGAAATGAGAAGACACTTCCTCTCTTTTCTGCTCCCCGTTCTTTTCCTCTTAGCCTGCCAGGTTTCCGAAGAAGAAAAAATCTATCAAATTTTGAATCGAAGGCAAGAGGCTCTGCAAAAAAAAGACCTCTCCCTTTACCTTTCCTGTATCTCCAAGGCTTATCAAGATAAGGAGGAAGACTTTAACCGGCTTGAAAAGCGGATCGAGGGATATTTTAAAACCTTCGATCGGATTGCCTATTCCAGTTGGGATCAATCCGTCCATATTGAGGGAGAGACAGCAATGGTCATCCAGCAATTTCATTTAGAAGCAGAAAAAGGAGAGAAGAAAAATCGCTATTCCGGTAAAGAAGCCCTCTTTTTCAAGAAGGAAGGGAGGGAATGGAAAATCATAAAGGGACTGTAACCCGTAAACCGGTGATTTCAGACTTCGAATTGCGCCTGCCTGCAGCAGGCAGGGATTGCAGATTTAAAATCTGTAATCTAAAATCTCAAATCTACAATCTAAAATCCTCAGGACGCCCCGGTGGGGCGTTTGTTTTTTTTAGGTTTGGTCATCAGGTTTGACAATTTGAAGAAAAACTAATAAAATAAGTTAGTTATAATCTTTTTGGATTTAATTATGTTTGAAAATCTTTCAACCAAATTAGATTCCATTTTTAAGAAGCTGAGAGGCCATGGAAAGTTGACGGAGCAGAATATCCAGGAGGCCTTAAAGGAAGTGAGGATTGCCCTCTTGGAAGCCGATGTCAATTTCAAGGTCGTCAAGGATTTTATTCAGCAAGTCCAGGGAAGGGCGGTCGGTCAGGAGGTGATGGGTAGCCTCACACCCGCTCAACAATTGATTAAGATTGTAAAAGAAGAGATGACCTCCCTGATGGGCGATGAGGAGCAGAAGATTCATCTTTCAGGAAGCCCTCCTGTTCCTATTATGCTGGTAGGTCTCCACGGCTGTGGGAAAACAACCACCGCCGCTAAACTCGCGCGATATTTTCAAGAAAAAAGGAAACGACCCTACCTCGTTCCCGCTGATGTTTACCGGCCCGCAGCGATTGAACAATTGCAGAAATTAGGGGAGGAGTTAAAAGTCGATTTCTATCGTCCCGAACCCTCCCAAATGCCTCTGGATATTTGTTTGAAAGCAAGAGAGGTTGCCTTAAAAGGAGGGTATGATCTGATGCTCATCGATACCGCGGGAAGACTTCATATCGATGAAGCATTAATGCTGGAGCTCCGGGAGATCAAGACACAGGTCAAGCCCAAAGAGGTGCTTTTGGTAGCCGATGCCATGACCGGGCAGGATGCGGTCAATATTGCAAAAAATTTCAATGACCGTCTGGGAATTGATGGAGTCATCTTGACCAAAATGGATGGGGATGCACGGGGAGGAGCTGCCCTTTCAATTAAATCCGTGATTCAAAAACCCATTAAATTTATCGGAGTGGGAGAAAAGTTGGATGCCCTGGAGGCTTTTCATCCCGATCGGATGGCTTCAAGAATTCTGGGGATGGGGGATGTCCTCACCCTGATCGAGAAGGCAGAAGCTGCCTTCGATGAGGAAAAGGCAAAAGAGTTAGAGAAGAAGATCCGAAAAGATTCCTTTACGTTGGAGGATTTTCGGGACCAGATCCAACAGGTTCGAAAGATGGGGTCATTGGAATCCATCCTGGGGATGATTCCAGGGCTTCCAAAAAAGATGAAAGGAATAGGAGACCTCGATTTCGATGAGAAGGAGCTGGTGAGAGTGGAAGCCATCATCAATTCCATGACGCCTAAAGAGCGGGCCCATTATCAGATCATCAATGGAAGTCGAAGATTAAGGGTTGCCCGAGGAAGTGGGACGAGCGTTCAGGATGTGAACCGGCTTCTTAAACAATATGCCCAAGCTCGAAAGATGATGAAGCAATTTACCAAAATGGGGGAGAAAGGACTCGGGAGAGGAGGAACGCCTTTTTTCTCGTAGAGGTATAGCTCATTGCGGTTTTGTAGCGCCCCCATTTATTGCCTGCCTGCGGTAGGCAGGGGGGCGAATAATCCGTCGGCAGTACCTGCCGGCAGGCAGGAATGCCGACGCTACAAATCTGCTGTTCAAAATTCAAGTGAAATAAACGTATTTGAATTTTTGATTTGTTCAGGATTTAGAGATTTGGATTTGGGACTTTAAAAAAAGGAGGTGGTCAAAAACAATATGGCTGTATCCATGAGATTGATGAGATTTGGTGGGAAGAAGAGTCCTTATTACCGAATTGTGGTTTCGGATCGTCGTTCTTCCAGGGATGGTAAATTTATTGACCAGGTGGGAACCTATGATCCCAAGAAAAATCCAGCCGAGGTTCATTTCAAGGAAGAAAAGGCGATTCAGTGGCTGAGAAAGGGAGCTCAGCCCACCCCGACCGTTCGTCAACTTTTAGTACGATCTGGGATTTCAAAGAAGTTGTCGGAAGGAAAAACCGAATAAGCCGCCTTTTCCCAAACCCTTGCTGATCATGAATCTCTTCAGGGACTAATGCAACAAGCGGAGGTGGGGTTATGAACGCAAAAGAGCTCATTGAGTATATTGCCAAGGCATTGGTCGATCATCCGGATCAAGTCAAGGTTTCTGAAATCGAAGGTGAAAGAACTTCTGTCATAGAACTCTTTGTGGCCAAGGAAGATTTGGGGAAGGTGATCGGGAAACAGGGCAGAACGGCCAGGGCCATCCGGGTCATCCTGGTGGCTGTCTCGGCGAATCTGGGGAAACGTTCTGTTTTAGAGATCATCGAATAAGGATCTATGGAGAAAGATCTTTTCCCCATCGGCAGGGTGGTCAAAACCCACGGGGTCAAGGGGAAGGTGAAGGTGGAGTATTTTGGAGAAGACCTTCACCGTTTTTCTCTCTATCGTGAGATTTTCATCGAAGGTGAAAAGGGCAGACCTGAGCCTTACGAAATTGTAGAGGCAATTCCCCAACCCCCCCGTCTCATCCTCCGATTAAAAGGGATTGAAAAGATTGAAGAAGCAGAGCTTCTGATAGGGAAGGAGATCCTAATCAAGAAGGAAGCTCTACCTGAATTAGAAGAGGGCGAATATTACTGGATGGACATTTTGGGAATGGAGGTTGAGACCGAGGAAGGTAAAAGGATCGGGAAGGTGAAGGAGATCTTTCCTACAGGAGCCAATGATGTCTATGTCGTTGAAGGAAAAAGGGGAGAGATCTTTCTGCCCGCGACAGAGGAGGTGATCCAGAGTATAGACCTTAAAAGAGGGGTGGTGAAGGTCATCCGAATGGAGGGCTTATGGGGGGATGAGGATGAAGTTTGACATTCTTACCCTCTTTCCCAATATGTTTTCCTCCCCGTTGCGGGAAAGCATTTTAGGCAAAGCCATCGAGAAAGGGCTCATCCAGATCCGAACTATCAACATTCGAGATTTTTCCTTGGATAAACATCAGGTCGTGGATGATGCCCCCTATGGAGGAGGCCAGGGCATGGTGATGAAAGCGGAGCCCATTGCCCGGGCCATTGAGTCGGTCAAGTCTCAAAATCCATCTGTCTGGGCAATCTATCTAACTCCTCAGGGAAAACCCTTCAATCAGGATTTGGCTCGCAGGCTTTCCACTCAACCCCATCTCATTCTGCTTTGTGGCCGATACGAAGGGGTGGATGAAAGAGTGAGGGAACTCTTTATCAACGAAGAGATTTCGATTGGGGACTACGTCCTGACAGGAGGGGAATTGGCAGCGATGGTCCTCATGGATGCCATCTCAAGATTCATTCCTGGAGTTTTAGGATCCGATCGCTCAGCCGAGGAGGATTCTTTCTTCAACTCCCTTTTAGAATATCCTCAGTACACCCGGCCTTTTGATTTCAGAGGGAGTTGTGTTCCAGAAGTTCTCCTTTCGGGAAATCATTCAGCGATTTCTCTCTGGAGAAGAAAAGAGGGGCTCAGGCGGACATCGTTGAGACGATCAGATCTTTTAGGCAAAGCCAATCTCACTGAGGAGGATAAAAAACTTCTGGAGGAAATCCTCCAGCAGGAGAGGAGTGAGAAGGCTGGAAATGGGGTCTAATCTCTATTTAGGATTGGTCCACCATCCTATTTATGATAAGAGGAAAGAGGTGGTGGCAACCGCCATCACCAACTTTGATATTCACGATATTGCTCGTTGTGCAAAGACATTTGGAGTAGGAGGTTTCTTTATTATTACCCCATTGGAAAGCCAAGTTGAATTAGCGGAGAGGATTATTCGCCATTGGGTGGAGGGGATTGGGTCGGTTTACAATCCAACGAGAAAGGAATCTCTTTCTCTCGTCCGAGTCTCACGGACCATTGACGAAGCTGATCGAGAGATCTCCGACCTCTGGCAGAAAAAGGTGAAGAGGGTGGCCACAGGGGCCTCCCCTCATCCAAAGAATATTGATTTTGGATTCTTAAAGAAGTTATTGAAAGATGAAAGCACACCCTTCTTCATTCTTTTTGGAACAGGATGGGGTTTGACTCAGGAGGTGAAGGACGGCTCTGATTATGTCCTGGCGCCGATCGGAGGGAAAGGATATAATCACCTTTCGGTTCGCTCAGCCGTGGCCATCATCTTGGATCGGTTATTAGGAGATAGAATTAATAGTTCGGAGTAATTGCGGAGTAGCGTCGGCATTCCTGCCTGCCGGCAGGCAGGTATTGCCGACGAGATTTTATGTCGCCCCCATTGAATGAGGGCGCTCCAAATTTCTCCGGACTGATTTAGGGAAGGAGAAGAAGATGAATCTGATGGAATTGGTTGAAAGAGAACAGTTGAGGACAGATCTTCCGGATTTCAGGGTGGGAGATACAATAAGGGTCCATGTGAAGATTGTGGAGGGAGAGAAGGAAAGAATACAACCCTTCGAAGGAGTGGTCATTCGTAAGAAAAAGGGAGGGATTCGATCTTCCTTCACAGTGCGGAAGATCTCTTACAGTATTGGCGTGGAGAGGGTTTTCCCCCTCCATTCACCCCGGCTCGATCGGATCGATGTGATCAGTCGAGGAAAGGTGAGACGGGCTAAACTTTTCTACCTTCGAAGCCTGAAGGGGAAGGCAGCTCGTATTCGGGGCGAAAAGAAACGGGTCGCCTAAAACGAGATCTCGTAAGGTCAACAGTCTGGTAAAATTAATGTTGATTTCGTTCCTTCTTTCATTCTCGCACATGGAATATTGGAATAGTGGAATAATGTGAGAAGAAACTGTCTTTATTGAAAACCCAATATTCCATTGTTCCATTACTGCATCATTCCAGTTGCGAAACAAAGTTCTTATGCTCTTTCCGTCCCTTCCAACACAACCCATGGATTATTTCGAAAAGATGTATTACCGCCGGGGTTATCGTCGGATTGCCGGTGTGGATGAGGTGGGAAGGGGGCCCTTAGCCGGGCCGGTTGTGGCCGCGGCTGTTATCCTGCCCAGAGACGGTATTGGAGAGAGGCTTTTCGATTCAAAAAAAATTTCTTCAAAAAAGCGAGAGCATCTTTACAAAACAATTTTTGCAGAAGCGCAAGGAGTGGGAATTGGAATTATTGGACAGGAAGAGATCGATCGCATCAATATTCTCCAGGCCACGCTGAAAGCCATGGCCTTGGCCATTGAAAACCTTTCCACCCACCCAGATTTTATTCTTATTGATGGGTCTCAGGGTCTCAGACTTCCCATTTCTCAAAAACCCATCCGAAAAGGCGATCAGCTCTGTAACTCCATTTCAGCAGCCTCCATTATAGCCAAAGTGACCCGAGACCGAATGATGCTGGAGTGTCACCAGAAGTACCCTCAGTATAATTTTGCCAAGCATAAAGGGTATGGGACAAAAGAACATCGGAAGGCGATCGAAAAATTTGGTATCTGCGAACTCCACCGCAAAACCTTTCGAGGCGTCAAAGAATACCTGTAGCGCCCTCATTTATTGAGGGCGGATTTCGTCGGCAATCAATGCCGACGTTACAGCTAAGATACTAAGACGCAATGACACTATAACGCAAAGACATTTTTTGAGTTAAGGATGGAAAATAAAGAACTGGGAAAGAAGGGCGAGGAGACGGCCCTTCGATTTTTGAAGAAGAGAGGATATCGCATCATCGAGAAAAATTATGTCTGTAAAATGGGTGAGATGGACATCATTGCGAGAGAGAAAGATACGCTCGCTTTCATCGAAGTGAAGACCCGAACTACCACTGAATTCGGTCCTCCTCAATTGGCAGTCACCTCTTCAAAACAAAGACAGCTTTCTAAGGTGGCATTGAACTATTTAAAAGAGAAGAAGCTTGAGGATGTGAAGGCAAGGTTTGATGTGGTGGCCATTCTCCTCGTGCAAAAAGGAGAAGAGATTGAATTGATCAGAGATGCCTTCGATTTGAATTGGCCGTAAAACGCAAAGGGCATAGAGCAAAGCGCATAGCGCCTAAAATCCCAAACAACAAATCCCAAACGCCTCCCTTTTGAATCCCCGATATTTTGTTTGACCAAATCTCCATATAAGCGTAGGATTTTTAGAAATTATAAATAGAAGTTTAATTATTATTCCAGGCGCGCTGATTCGCGCTACGACAATCCCGCGTTGGCGGGATTCGAGCAGAAATCCCCGGCTTACAGCCGGGATTCAGCTCAACTCCCCGTTATCTGGACAAATGATTGATAACCCTCTTGACAAGGCCATATTATCCGTACATACCAACACATCAAAAATGAATATTGCTCGGAGTCGGTTTTATGAGAACAACACTCAATATAGAAGATGAACTGCTTGATAGGGCAATGAAATTGACCGGCATTAAGGAGAAGACTTCCCTGGTCAGGCTCGGCTTGGAAGCACTGATCGCGAGGGAAAGTAGTAAGAGACTTGCCAAGTCAGGGAGGACCGAAAAGAAACTGGGGATGATACCTCGCAGAAGGGCAGGAGACAGATAAAAGGCACTTCCGATGGCTATTCTTGCACAACATGAAGAAGTGATGCTGTTTATCGAAAACCATAGCCTTATGGGAAAAGGTCTTGGGTATGTAG
>Ga0315281_10013148_pt1 | contig 11217 bp, 10 predicted proteins | sample YL17G07_0_MG_FD_204540 | JGI IMG/M metagenome (GOLD analysis project Ga0315281, IMG submission 204540) | Sediment microbial communities from Yellowstone Lake, YNP, Wyoming, USA - YL17G07_0 | ecosystem: Environmental > Aquatic > Freshwater > Lake > Sediment | place: USA: Wyoming | collected... | reverse complement strand
ATGGGGACCTCCTACCGGCCGATTGCGGTGAGGGAAGCGCAGGCCGCGGTTGCGGCTCAGGCTACTGCCGCACCGCCAGACAGGCACAAGCGCGTCGAACACAGCCGCCTGACCGGGCTCAGGCCGCGCGATTCACCAACACCACCGCCTCGGCGGCGATGCCTTCGCCGCGGCCGGCGTAGCCTAGCCGCTCGGTGGTCGTCGCCTTGATGTTGACCTGGCCGCGCGACAAACCAAGGTCGGCGGCGATGTTGTCCACCATGGAGGGAATGTGCGGCGCCATTTTCGGCGCCTGGGCGATGATCGTGGCGTCGATATTGACCACGCGGTAACCGGCTTCCTGCAGCAGCCGGCTCACCTCGCGCAACAGCATGCGGCTGTCGGCGTTCTTGTAGCGCGCATCGCTGTCGGGGAAATGCCGGCCGATATCGCCCAGAGCCCCGGCGCCGAGCAATGCGTCGCACAGGGCGTGCAGCAGCACGTCGGCGTCCGAATGTCCGTCCAGGCCCTTCTCGTTTGGAATATCCACGCCGCCGATGATCAGCCTGCGCCCCGTGACCAGGGCGTGAACGTCGAATCCCTGCCCAATCCTCATGTTTGCCTCCCTAGACTTGCGAGGATGACCTCCGCCAAGCGCAGATCCTCCGCATAGGTCACCTTCAAATTCGTGGTGGAACCCTGCACCAGCTTCGGCTTCAGCCCCAGAGCCTCGATGGCCCCGGCCTCGTCGGTCACTTTGGCGGTACGGCTCAACGCATGCAGCAGCAGGCCATGACGAAACATTTGCGGCGTTTGCGCCTGCCACAGAAGTTGGCGCGACTCGGTCGTCTCGATCCGCCCGGCCGGGTCGGCGCGCTTGAGCGTATCGGCGACCGGCACTCCGAGTATTCCGCCGACCTCGTCCGTGGCGAGTGTATCCAGCAGACGCTGCAATTCCTGCTGACCCAGGCAGGGCCGCGCCGCGTCGTGCACCAATATCCAGTCGTCGGGCTGCACCGTGGACGAGGCCGCAACCAGGCCATTCAACACGCTGTCGTGCCGTGTCGCGCCGCCGCAGTAGAGCGGCGCGATCCGCTCGCCAAACCCGCCCCAGGCATGCTGCCTGAATTCACCATCCCCCGCAGCGAGCACCACGAACACGGTATTGATGCTGCCATTGGCAAGGAGCGCGTTCACGCTATGGTAGAGCATCGGACGCCCGAGCAGCTTGAGGTATTGTTTGGGCGTGGTCCCGCCCATGCGCTCGCCCGCGCCCGCCGCTGGAATCAGGCCGAAAATCCGCTCGGACGTCATTGTTTTTTCGAAATAAATGGCTGCTGAAGCCGTTATAATACAGCTTAGTTAAATGATGATGTCAGCTGATTGCCGTCTGCCACGGCCGCACCGCCACCCCAGCGGGCTGCGCCGGCGGGCTCCCTTTTTCCGATGATCACCGCCCCGCCCCAGGCGCCGCACAAACGCCACTACACCCAGTTGCATGGATCGAGCGACGCTCTGGCGCTTGCGCGCCTGGCCGGGGAGGCGAAGCCTTTGATCGTGCTTTGCGCCTCGGCGCTGGACGCGCAGCGTCTGTGCGAGGAAATTCCTTATTTCGCGCCCGGGCTGACGGTGAACCTGCTGCCCGATTGGGAAACCCTGCCCTACGACAGTTTCTCGCCGCACCAGGACCTGATATCCGAGCGCCTGGCGACGTTATACGCGATCACCCGCGGCACATGCGACCTCACGCTGATTCCGGCGAGCACCGCACTTTACCGCCTCGCGCCACCGTCGTATCTCGCTGCCTACACGTTTTTCCTCAAACAGGAAGAGAGGTTCAGCCTGCCGCAACTGCGCGCGCAATTGACGCTGGCCGGCTACAGCCACGTCACCCAGGTGGTCGCGCCGGGCGAGTATTGCGTGCGCGGCGGGCTCATCGACCTGTTCCCCATGGGCAGCGCCCTGCCCTACCGCATCGACCTGCTGGATGAGGAAATCGAATCCATCCGCACCTTCGACGTGGATACGCAACGCACCGTCTATCGGGTAAAGGAAGTGCGCCTGCTACCGGCGCGCGAGTTTCCGCTGGACGAAGCCGGCAGGACGCGCTTTCGCGCGCGCTTTCGCGAAACCTTCGAGGGCGATCCGTCCAGGAGCAATATCTACAAGGACGTGAGCAACGGCATCGCACCGGCCGGGGTCGAATATTACCTGCCCTTGTTCTTCGAGCACACCGCCACCATTTTCGATTACCTGCCCGAGCGCGCCACGATCTGCCTGCACCGCGATGTCGCCGCAACCGTCGACGCGTTCTGGAAAGACACACAGTCGCGCTATCAACTGCTGCGCGGCGACCGCGCGCAGCCGCTGCTGTCGCCGGTCGAGATGTTCCTGCCGGCCGAGGAATTCTTCATGGCGGCAAGAAATTTTGCGCGCATCGACATTAGCGCCCCGCAGGAAGGGGGCACGGCAGCCGATGGCGGGATGGTCGCCGCCGGACTGCCGCCACTCGCGGTCGAGCGCCGCGCCGCGGACCCACTCACGCGGCTGAAACAGTTCCTTGCCAGCACGCCCGCGCGCGTGCTGCTACTCGCAGAGTCGCCGGGCCGGCGCGAAACCATGTACCAGTACCTGGCCGAATACGGCCTCACGCCTGTGCTCTGCGCCAGCTTCGCCGAGTTCCTTTCCTCCAGTGCACGCTGCATGCTCGGCACGGCGCCGTTATTCAACGGCTTTGCCCTGGCCGATGAGCATATTTGCATCGTCACCGAGGCCGAACTCTATGCCGGCACGGTGCGCGCCGCCAGACGTGCCGAGGTCCGCCCGACTTCGGTCGAGGGCATGGTGCGCGACCTGTCGGAGCTGCGCATCGGCGACCCGGTGGTGCATGCCCAGCACGGTATCGGCCGCTATCTCGGCCTGGCCAATCTCGATCTGGGCGAGGGCAATACCGAGTTTCTGCACCTGGAGTACGCCGGCCAGGACAAGCTTTACGTGCCGGTGGCGCAGTTGCATCTGATCAGCCGCTACAGCGGGGTCGCGCCGGATCAGTCGCCGCTGCACAAGCTCGGCAGCGGCGACTGGGACCGCGCCAAACGCAAGGCGGCACAGCAGATCCGCGACACCGCTGCCGAGTTGCTCAATCTCTACGCCCGGCGCGCCTTGCGCCAGGGGCATCAGTTCGAAATCAAACAGCACGATCTGGATGCGTTTGCCGAGGGCTTCGGCTTCGAGGAGACCACCGACCAGGCGGCCGCGATCCGCGCTGTAGTCGACGACATGTGCTCGGGCAAGCCAATGGATCGCCTGATCTGCGGCGATGTCGGTTTCGGCAAGACCGAAGTGGCTTTGCGCGCTGCGTTTGTCGCAGTCTGTGGCGGCAAGCAGGTCGCCATCCTCACCCCGACCACCCTGCTCGCCGAACAGCACTTCCAGACTTTCTCCGACCGCTTCGCGCAGATTGCGGACCAGTGGCCGATCAAGATTGCCCAGTTGTCGCGTTTTCGCACGGCCAAGGAGCAGACGCAAAATATGAAGGCGCTGGCCGATGGCTCGGTCGATATCGCCATCGGCACGCACAAGCTGCTGCAGCGCGACGTCCATTTTCGGCGCCTGGGCCTGGTGATCATCGACGAGGAACATCGCTTCGGCGTGCGCCAGAAGGAAACGCTCAAAGCGCTGCGCGCCGAAGTTGACGTGCTCACGCTCACGGCCACGCCGATCCCGCGCACCCTGGCCATGTCGCTCGAAGGCCTGCGGGATTTCTCGGTCATCGCTACCGCGCCGCAGAAACGCCTCGCGATCAAGACTTTCGTCAGCCGCGACAGCCAAGGCGTGATCCGCGAAGCGGTGCTGCGCGAGCTGAAACGCGGCGGGCAGATCTATTTCCTGCACAACGAGGTCCAGACCATCGAGAACATGCACGCGAAGCTGGCGCAGCTGCTGCCCGAAGCACGCATCGTGGTAGCGCATGGCCAGATGCGCGAACGCGAGCTCGAGCGCGCGATGCGCGAGTTTCACCAGCAGCGCTACAACCTGCTCCTGTGCACCACCATCATCGAGACCGGCATCGACATTCCCACGGCGAACACCATGCTGATCAACCGCGCCGACAAGTTCGGCCTGGCGCAGCTGCACCAGTTGCGCGGCCGCGTCGGCCGTTCGCATCATCAGGCCTATGCCTACCTGCTGATCCACGCCGAGGAGGCGCTCTCGGCGCAGGCGAAGAAGCGCCTCGAGGCGATCCAGATGATGGACGAACTCGGCGCTGGTTTTTTCCTTGCGATGCACGACCTGGAAATCCGCGGCGCGGGCGAAGTTTTGGGCGAATCGCAGTCGGGCGAAATGCAGGAAATCGGCTTCAATCTGTACGCTGACATGCTCAATCACGCGGTACGCTCGCTCAAGGCGGGAAAAGAGCCGGACCTGTCCCAACCGCTGGGGATCACCACGGTAATCAATCTCCACCTGCCGGCGCTGCTGCCGAGCGACTATTGCAGCGACGTGCACGAGCGGCTGACGCTGTACAAGCGCCTGGCTAACTGCGAAACGCCGGACGAACTCGATATGATGCAGGAGGAGCTGATCGACCGCTTCGGCCTGGCGCCTGAACCCGCACGGGCGCTAATCGAGTCGCACCGCCTGCGCATTGCCGCGCGCACCCTGGGCGTCGCGCGCATCGACGCCGGCGGCGACGCGATCCAGTTGCAGTTCATCGACCAGCCGCCCATAGACGGCGCGCGCTTGATTCAAATGCTGCAGCGGCACCGCCACTGGAAGCTGTCGGGCCCGAGCAAGCTCAGGGTGCAAACGCCAAGCGAAGGCCTGGCGCCGCGGGTGCAGACGGTCAAGGACTTGCTCAAGACTCTGAGCGGGGCAATGCAATGATGCGCGTGTCCCCGACCGCGCCGGATCGGCATACCCGATGAACATGCATCTGGTGATTCAGGGCTCCGCCATCGCCACGCGCGACCTCGATCAACTGGCGCAGCTATCGGGGGCGCGGCAGGTCCTGCGCCTCGGCCCCGGCGTGTGCCGCTTAATCGGCGCGCAACAACGGCCGGGTATCGCCGAGTATTGCGTGCAGGCGAGGCTCGACTTCGGCTTCGTTCCGGAGCAACGGAAACTCAGCGACATGAAACTGCTGGCGATCGACATGGATTCCACGCTGATCAGCATCGAATGCATCGACGAAATCGCCGACATGGCGGGGGTGAAGGCCGAAGTTTCGACGATCACCGCCGCCGCGATGCGCGGCGAGATCGATTACGCCGAGAGCCTGAGGCTGCGCGTTGGCCTGCTGCAGGGTCTGGACGAGGGAGCGCTGTCACGCGTCTACGATGAGCGCCTGCGGCTCTCGCCCGGCGCCGAGACCATGCTCGCGGCAATGCAACGCGCCGGCGTCAAGACGCTGCTAGTATCGGGGGGCTTCAGTTTTTTCACTGAACGCCTGAAAACGCGGCTTGGGTTCGACTACAGCACCTCCAACTTGCTCGATATCGAACGCGGCCGCCTCACCGGACGCGTGGTCGGGCGCATCGTGGACGCGGAGGCGAAAGCAGCAAAGCTGCGCTCGGTGGGCGATAGCTTGGGCATAACGAAGGCGGGGATCATCGCCATAGGCGACGGTGCGAATGACGTCGCGATGATGGCCGAGGCCGGCGTGTCTATTGCCTACCGCGCCAAAGCGGTGGCGCGCAGCAAGGCCGAATACGCGCTGGACCACGTCGGCCTGGATGGCGTGCTGAACCTGTTTGCCGAAAATTGACGACTCAGGCCGGCAACGAAATAGCCTTGCGCGCAACCGCGCGCCGCCGGTCCATCAGCACTGTCACGTTGCCGTTTTTAGCCAGTTGCTCGTTCACCAGATCCTGCAGCGTCACCGAGTGCAAGTATTCGTGCAACTTCTCGTTCAGCCTGGCCCACAAATCATGGGTCATGCAGCGACTGTCTTCCCGGCAGTTTTCCATGCCGCCACATTGTGTGGCATCGAGCGGTTCGTCCACGGCAAGGATAATGTCGGCCACCGAGACCTTCTCGCTCGGGCGCGCCAGGCGGTAACCGCCGCCGGGACCGCGCACGCTCTGCACCAGCGCATGCCGGCGCAGTTTGCCGAACAGTTGCTCCAGATACGACAGCGAAATGCTCTGGCGCGCACCGATGCCGGCCAAGGTTACCGGCCCGTGCTGGTGACGCAAGGCCAGATCCAGCATCGCGGTCACGGCAAATCTGCCTTTGGTCGTCAGTTTCATAATCGTCTCCAGCCCAATACCCAATGAGTTCAGTCAACCATAGCAAAGCTTGACTTTTTCGGTCAACTATTTTTCTGCTGCCTGGCGTAGCCGGCCCGGATCGAAGCGCTCCGCGATCGCGCGGTCGTCTGCGCTCCGCCCCCTGAGAGTCTCGATCTCGCGCTGCAACTGGTCCAGGCGGTGATCCTGCTCCATCGAGTGGTCCAATAAGCCTTGCAGCGCCTTAGCCAGGGGATCGTCCGCCGCTTTGGCCGTGACGGCATAGGCAGAAAACCCAAGCTTGGCCGCTTTTTCCTCGCGTGACTTGTCCTGATCGTCGACAATGATGCGTGCCGGAATCCCGACCGCCGAAGCCCCCGGGGGAACGTCTTTGACCACCACGGCGTTGGAGCCGATTTTTGCCCCCTCCCCGATGACAATTGGTCCGAGCACCTTGGCGCCGGCACCGATGACTACCCCATTCCTCAAGGTCGGATGGCGCTTGCCCTTGTTCCAGGAAGTACCGCCCAGGGTGACGCCATGATAAAGGGTCACATCGTCACCGATTTCAGCGGTTTCGCCTATGACTACTCCCATGCCGTGGTCGATAAAAAAGCGCCGTCCGATGGTGGCGCCGGGATGGATTTCGATGCCGGTGAGAAAGCGCCCGACATGCGATACCAGCCGTCCCAGCCAGCGCATGTTCATGTGCCACAGCCAATTCGCGACGCGGTGAATACGCAGCGCGTGAAAGCCGGGGTAACAGGTCATTACCTCCCAGGTCGAGCGCGCAGCAGGATCGCGATCGAATACGCTGGCGATGTCTTCACGGATATTCTTGAACATAATTTTGTCTGGTAACTTCCCAGCCTCCAGCTCGATTTGCGTTGTAATCTTAAGTTAATGTAAGTAACTAACTTAATGGCTCAAGTAATTGTTATAGAAAAATAAAAAATAATAAACACCTTCCAAACCTATAAACTATTTTAGTAATCCCCAGCAAATTAGTCAACTATTTGCGAAAAGAATTCAGCATGCCGCGCAGGATGTTGACCTCTTCCTGTTCCAGGTGCGCACGGCCAAACAGGCGGCGCAGGCGCGGAATCAGGCGCCTGGGGTTCGCCGGATCGAGAAAACCGCTGGCAAGCAGGCTTTGCTCGAGGTGGACGTAGAAATTTTCGAGGTCCTCGTGCCGCGCCGGCTCGAATTCGCTGGTCGGGAGTAGCTGCGCACCCAGCGCCGCCACGCGCGCCTCATAGGCCATGACCTGCACCGCCGCAGCCAGATTGAGCGAGGAATAGGCCGGATCGGCGGGAATATGCGCCATCGCGCGACATTGCAGGATTTCCTCATTGGTCAGGCCGGACACTTCGGTGCCAAACACGATGGCGACCTGGCCTTGCTGCGCTGCCGTCAGGAGCCCCTGCGCCGCGCTACGCGCGTCGGCGGACGCGTACGCGAGCTCGCGCCGGCGCGCGCTCACTGCCAGAGCGTAGACTGTGCCCTGCAAGGCCTCCGCCAGGCTCGCGCAGACGCGTGCGTTACACAGCACGTCCGACGCTCCACTAGCCATGGCTTCGGCTTCTGCATCAGGAAATTTTTTCGGGTTGACCAGATAGAGCGACACGATGCCCATGGTCTTCATGGCGCGTGCCGCCGCGCCGATGTTGCCCGGATGCGACGTGTGCGACAGCACGATACGAATGTGCGACAGCAGGTCTGCGCTCATATTAAAATTACGGCTTCAGCGCAGGTCGCGAAACCAACCAAAGACCCCACATCACATGCATCCCATGCTCAATATCGCGGTGAAAGCCGCGCGGCGCGCCGGCGCCATCATCAACCGCGCCGCGCAGGACATCGACGCCCTGACCGTATCGACCAAGCGCCACAATGATTTCGTCACTGAGGTGGACCAGGCGGCGGAGCAGGCGGTGATCCAGATCCTGATGAAGGCCTTTCCGGACCATGCGATTCTAGCAGAGGAGTCCGGAGCCCACGGAAAATCGGACTACGTGTGGATCATCGACCCGCTGGACGGCACCACCAATTTCATTCACGGTTTTCCGCAATATTGCGTCTCCATCGGCCTCAGGCACAAGGGCACGGTAACGCAGGCGGTGATCTACGACCCGGGGCGCGATGAACTGTTCACCGCAACGCGGGGACACGGCGCCTACCTCAACGACCGGCGCATGCGCGTGTCCAAGCGCAGGCAACTGGGCGACGCGCTCATCGGCACCGGCTTTCCGTTCCGCTCCGGCCAGCGCATGGACGAATACGCCGCCGTCCTGCGCAAGGTGATGGCGCAGACCGCGGGCGTGCGCCGCGCCGGTGCCGCCGCGCTCGATCTCGCCTATGTCGCCGCAGGCAGGCTGGACGGCTTCTGGGAAATGGGCCTCTCGCCCTGGGATATGGCCGCGGGCAGCCTGCTGATCCAGGAAGCCGGCGGCCTGGTGAGCGATTTCGAGGGTGACGGCAATTACCTGGAATGCGGGGACATCGTCAGCGGCACGCCGAAAGTATTCACGCCGCTGCTGCAAATCGTGGCCGCACACCGTCCCAAGTAATTTCCTTGGAACCATGCCTGGACAAAATTCCCTGCCATAGTTGACTGATTCTGTCAGGTAATGTATACTCGACAAAATTACTCGTGTACTGCTTGTTCAGGCCTTAGCCATCTGATATTTAAAGGGTTTTCACATGAGACTGACGACGAAGGGGCGCTTTGCGGTGACGGCGATGGTAGATCTCGCGATGAGTCAGGGCAAACACCCCGTGACCCTCGCGGCGATCAGCCAGCGCCAGAAAATCTCACTGTCTTATCTCGAGCAGCTGTTCGGCAAGCTGCGCCGCCGCGCGCTGGTCGACAGTGTGCGCGGCCCGGGCGGCGGTTATCGCCTTGCCCAGGACATGACGCGGATATCGGTCGCCGACATCATTCTCGCGGTCGACGAGACGCTAGACTCGACGCAATGCGGCGGCAGGGAAAACTGTCGCGATGAGGACAAATGCATCACGCACAATCTGTGGGCCAATCTCAACCAACATATTTTCGGTTTTCTCGGCGCGGTAACGCTCAAGCAGCTGGTTGACGAGCAGAAACCCGGACAAAAAAACAGCGTAGCGCAGGTGCACGACATGCGCGAGACCCTGCAAAAGCGCGAGCGTGCCGCAATTGCGATCTAATTTTTTACACAGGCGAAACCATGGCGATTTCCGTAACTGAAAATGCGGCAAAACAGATCCGGAACCAGCTCGCAAAGCGCGGCAGCGGCGTGGGCCTGCGCGTCGGCGTGAAGAAAGTCGGCTGTTCCGGCTTTGCCTATACATTCGACTATGCCGACGATATTCAGCCCGGCGACCGGCTGTTCGAGGCGCACGACGCGAAAGTCGTGGTGGACGCCGAGACGCTGTCATTCCTGGACGGCTCGCGCCTCGATTTTGTCAGGGAAGGCTTCAAGCAGGTGTTCAAATTCGACAATCCCAATGTTGACAGCACCTGCGGCTGCGGCGAGAGCTTCAACATCAAGCAATCCGCCAAAGCCTAGTCGCAAGGGTCTGAATGGCACGAATGTTTTTCGGCCGCCCCATACATTTAATAATCAGATTTGTGGAACCGCAATGAGCACCGCGCTGCAACATCTCGTCAACCAACCCTACCAGCACGGGTTCGTCACCGATATAGAGGCCGATGTCGCGCCCAAAGGGCTCAGCGAAGACACGATCCGGCTGATATCAGGCAAGAAGAACGAGCCCGAGTGGCTGCTCGAGCTCAGGCTCAACGCCTACCGGCAGTGGCTCAAGATGGAAGAGCCCCGGTGGCCGAACGTGAAATATCCGAAGATCGATTTCCAGGCGATCAGCTATTACTCTGCGCCCAAGCCGAAGAAAACCCTGAACAGCATGGACGAGGTCGATCCGGAATTGCTGCGCACGTTCGAGAAACTCGGCGTGCCGATGAACGAGCGCGCGAAGCTCGCCGGCGTCGCGGTCGACGTGATTTTCGACAGCGTGTCGGTGGCGACCACCTACAAGGCGAAGCTCGCGGAGGTCGGCATCATTTTCTGTTCGATCTCGGAGGCGGTGCGCGAGCACCCCGAGCTGGTGCGCAAGTATCTGGGCAGCGTGGTGCCGGTCGGCGACAACTACTATGCTGCGCTCAACTCGGCGGTATTCACCGACGGCTCGTTCTGTTTCATCCCCAAGGGCGTCAAATGCCCGATGGATCTGTCGACTTATTTCCGCATCAATACCCAGGACTCCGGTCAGTTCGAACGCACGCTGATCGTGGCCGAGGACGGCGCTTCGGTGTCCTATCTCGAAGGCTGCACCGCTCCCAAGTTCGATACCAACCAGCTGCACGCCGCGGTAGTTGAGCTGGTCGCGCTGGACAACGCCGACATCAAGTATTCGACGGTGCAGAACTGGTATGCGGGCGACGAGAACGGATTGGGCGGTATTTACAATTTCGTTACCAAGCGCGGGCTGTGCAAGGGCGTGAATTCGCGCATCTCGTGGACCCAGGTCGAGACCGGCTCGGCGATCACCTGGAAATATCCGAGCTGCGTGTTGCGCGGCGACAACTCGGTCGGCGAGTTCTATTCGGTGGCGCTCACCAATCATTACCAGCAGGCCGATACCGGCACCAAGATGATCCATCTGGGCAAGAACACGCGCAGCACCATAGTCAGCAAAGGCATTTCGGCCGGGCACTCCAACAACAGCTACCGCGGGCTGGTGCGGATCGCGCCGACCGCAGCCGGCGCGCGCAATTACTCGCAGTGCGATTCGATGTTGATCGGCGACCGCTGCGGCGCGAACACGTTTCCCTATATCCAGGTGAACAATCCCAGCGCCAAGGTCGAGCACGAAGCATCGACATCCAAGATCGGGGAAGACCAGTTGTTCTATTTCGCCCAGCGCGGCGTCGGCGCCGAGGAAGCGGTGTCGATGATCATCAACGGCTTCTGCAAGGACGTTTTTCAACAATTGCCGATGGAGTTCG
>Ga0315281_10013147_pt1 | contig 11218 bp, 16 predicted proteins | sample YL17G07_0_MG_FD_204540 | JGI IMG/M metagenome (GOLD analysis project Ga0315281, IMG submission 204540) | Sediment microbial communities from Yellowstone Lake, YNP, Wyoming, USA - YL17G07_0 | ecosystem: Environmental > Aquatic > Freshwater > Lake > Sediment | place: USA: Wyoming | collected... | reverse complement strand
TTAAATAGCATTTTTTTATTTCACCTTTTTACTATCAAATATCAAAAATAGAATTGATTAAATAGTTTTCTATTACTTATCTTCTATTATACTTATACTAATTTCAGCCAAAGTTCCTGGTTTGAGTTTGTCCTGAAGTAAAGCAGGAACTATGATCACCGCTTGCCTTCCGTGTTTCGCTATCTTTTTTGTTATGATGAATTTATTTGCCATCTTTTATAAAACTCCTTGCAACTTCTTCTGAAAATAATCTTCCTGTATAAGTTAATTTAATTGCTCTATCAGAAATATTAACTAAACCTAATTTTTCTAATCTTCTTAAATTATCTTCGAATTTTTCTTCTGGGAAAAATCCGTGTCTATCTTTAAAACTCTGCTTGTCAATTTCAATGCATTTTAATCCAAAAATTATGTTTCTTCTTGCTTGTTCTTCAGGCGTTAATCTTGCTCCTTTTACTATAGAAAGTTTCCAGTCTTTTAAAGAAGCCAAGTACTCATCCAAGCTTGCAGTGTTGTAATACTGCCACCCATTAACATAAGAGTAAGCAGAAACTCCTAATCCAATCATCTCTCCATTATCTCTCCATTTATGTATCTGCTGTCTATGAACAAATTCAGGAGAACGAGTAAACCACGACGCAGGATTTTCAGTGTATTTAAAATGTCTGGCATCTTCAATTGTCATAATCCTCATAAGTAAAACTTCTTCTTCATCTGGAAACTGCCCGGGATGTTCTCTAAACATCTTCCAAATGCCTGCTTCTGGCTTTATTTTAAGAGGATAGGTTGTAACAGAGGGGGCCTGTGTTATAAAAAATGCATGATCCAAATCATCCTCCCAAACTCCAAGAGTCTGCCCAGGAAGTCCTGCAATTAAATCAATATTAATATTTTTAAATCTACTTGATGCATTAGTATATGCCTGATTCATTTGTTCGTGATTGTGCCTTCTTTTCATAGCAGCTAAAATATAATCATTAAAAGTCTGAACTCCTAAATTAAGCCTATTTGCATACCCTGCAATCACATCTAATCTTTCTTCTCCCCTTTTTCCTAAGATAGTTTCCGGAGAAGCTTCTACTGTAAACTCTGCGTCACTAGTAAGATTAAATCTTTGTCTAATTTGATTAAATAATCTTGCTAATTGTGAAGGGGATAAAAAAGTTGGAGTTCCTCCTCCAAGATATACAGAAGTTACTTTTGAATTCTCAACTTCTGAAAACCTAGACACCCGCCCAATCTCTTTTTCTAAAGCAGATAAGTAGCTATTAACCCTCCATGAAAAAGCAGGGGAGCTGACATAATGACAATAAACACACTTTCCTGTGCAAAAAGGAATGTGTAAATATAAAGCTAAATCTTTTATATCTGAAGATTTTCCAAATATCTCGTCAGAAGTTACAGAACGAGACATATCCTGCTCAGGATAAGTGACTGTATGGTGGCTCTGAGCCCTGCTTCTTATCTCTCTTCTAAAACCTGCTCTTGCTAGCTTTTCCAATTCTAAATCTTTCCCAATTTTTCTAGCTCGTTCAATTAATTCGTTCATATTAACTTACCCAGAAACAGTCTGGTGGCTGACCACCTCTAACAAAGAACTCAAAAATTGCCTTTTATATCTGATGGGTAAGCTTCTTTACCACAAGCTTTAAATATTAAAATAGGCTTTAAGTTAAATGGAAACAGAGGCTCTCGAAGGGTTAGGATTGACACGAAATGAAGCACTAGTCTACATAACTCTTCTGGAGGTTGGAAAGTCGCATATAGGGCAGATTTCTGAGAAAACACGAATGCACAGAAGAACAATATACGACTGCCTAGAAAGACTGATTGACAGAGGTTTAGTAAGCTTTGTGATAGAAGGAAAAACGCGTTTTTTTATTGCAGTTAATCCAAACAAGCTAAAAGATATGGCAGAGGAAAAAGAAGCAAAAATAAATCAGATTCTTCCTAAATTATTGTCTATTGCAAAAAAATCCAAGGAGAAAACAGAAATTAATGTATATTCTGGAAAAGAAGGGCTAAAAAATGTAATGGAAGATCTAATAAAAAGCGAGCCTAAGATATGGCTGTCTCTAACATCGGCTGCTAAAGCAAGACAGGCGTTTCCAATTTACCTTGACCAGTTTCATGAAAAAAGGGTAAAGGAAAAGATATCTCTAAAGATAGTTTTTGCAAAAAATGAAAGTATAATGAAAAGAGCCAGAGAACTGCAAAAAACGAAATTAACAGAAGTCAAGTTTACTAATTTTGAGTATGTAATGCCTATCTCTATCTGGATATACAATGATAAAATCTCTTTTTTATTATGGGACTCTGAAACAGGCATAATCATAAGAAACAAAGAAACAGCTGAATCATTTAAGCACTACTTCGAGTTGATTTGGAGAATAGCCAAGAAATAAAAGCAAAAAGTTATAAATATGTAAAATCACTAGTATAAAAAGAGGAAAATATAACATGCCTGAAATACAGCCAGATTATACTTCTGCACTGCTTGCAGATTTCAACACAAAACTCAGAGATTTAGAAGAAAAAGAGAGACTGTTAAAAGACAGAGTGCTCCTTATTGGATCTAGTTTTGTTGAATCAAGAGAGGAAATTGAAAAAGAAATAACTGAGCTAAAAATAGGAATGCATGAGGCAAAACAGGATATTTTAAAAATCAAAGATTCCTTGCAGAGAATAGCAGAAGAGCTTGATAATAAAGCAAGAAAATCAGATTTCGAGCTCTTGAGAAAACAGGCAAAAATGTTTCAGCCACTCGAGCTTGCAAGGCTGGAAGATGTTAAAAAAATGATAAGTGAAAAAAGAGGAGAAAATGGCACTGCTTGATACAGTAATACAAATGCACCAACAGGGAATAAATGATACAGAAATAGCTCAGAGACTAAAAGAACAGGGTGTAAATGCGAAAGAAATAAATGAAGCAATAAATCAAAGTAAGATTAAATCAGCAGTAGAAGACAATCAGGATGCAATGGCTCAGCAGGCTGGAATGCAGCCAAGTGTAATGGAGCAGCCACAGCCGCAAGAACAAATACAAGAACAAGTTCAGCAGCAATACTATCCTCCGCAAGAACAAACTCAATACGAATACTACCAGCCGCAACAGCAGGGAATTAGCGCAGATACAGTAACAGAAATTGCAGAGCAGATAATAAGCGAGAAATTTCTCAAGGTCAAGAAACAGCTTGATTCTATTATCGAGCTAAAATCAATTTCAGAATCAAAAATATCAGGTATAGATGAAAGACTGAGAAAAATAGAAATGATAATAGAAAAACTTCAGATTTCAATTCTCGAGAAAGTTGGAAGCTACGGAAGCGCTATTCAGGATATAAAAGGCGAAATGGAAATGATGCAGGATTCATTTTCAAAAGCAATAAATCCTATGATAGACAAAACACGAAAGCAGGAAGTTCCAGAGCAAAAATTCAGGAAAAAAGAAATAAAAAATCAGGAAAATAATCATCAGAATAATCAATCAGCGAATAAAAAAGATTCTGATGGTTTTGAAAATTACCTGAGATAATTTTCAATTAATTTCCTAATGCATGAACTTGTGCTTCAATTCCGTCAATTTCTTCAAGATGAACTGGAATTCCTTTATCTCTTCTTTTCTTAATCTCAGCTTCAGCAGATTCACTTATTCTTTTAGCTTTTCCTCCCCATAAACCAACTAGTGCTCCTTCATTAGTTGTAGAAACAATATATCCATCTTCATTTGCTTGTGCATAAAGTGGTGTCATTTTAATCTTTCTTTACTTTTCTTGTAATTGCAAATCCTGCAATCAGCGCAATTATAAGCAGGAAAATGCTTCCAGACACACTCTTGTCATATATCCAGTCTTTTATTTTCAGAAAATCAGAATTTGATGCGACACCAAAATGATTGTAAAAAATAAAGATAAAAATCAGTACTAACAATGCAATAAAAACCCAAACGAGGCCTGGCCTAAGTATTTTTCCTGCATCTTTTGCCAAAACAAAAGCTGCCATTAAGATTATGAAGAATAATACAAAAATAAGCACAACAAACCACGGAGTTACTGCTTCAACATAGCTTCTAACACTTGCAAGAGATATAAAAATTACTCCAATAATAAAAGCAGTTGATGCCTGTGTAAAAGCATTATCTCCCAGAATTTGAGTCTTGTTCAAGATAGCATATACAACTACGAATGCAAATAAAAAGCTGAATATTGGCAAAAAATATCCTATTCCCGATATGTCTATCATCTTAATTTTTGTTCTCCTTATTAGTTACCATTTAGCAGTTACAACTATTTATAAATCTTTCGGTTAAAGGTTAGAGGAGCTTTACATATAAACGGAATTAAGAAGTAAAATATGCCAAAATTTATTCTCAAATCAAAATAATCAAGTACCAGTCCTTGGCTCTCTCTTCCCGGCAACAGTAACAGCAACAACAACTCCTGCAAGAACTATCAGGAAGATTATCAATCCTCCCCACTGCTGCCACCACCACCCGCCATAGGCAAATCCTTGATAATCATTAAAAGAAATAAAAGTAACAACAACAAAAATAAATGCTCCTAATCCAAAAAATATCCACTTGAATGTATCCTTGCTCTTGTCCAAATCAGATATAAAAACTCCTGCAAGAATCAATGCAATTAAAAGTATGCTTAACCCAATTCCAAAATTGGCAAAAACAAGCTGAAAAAATGTAGGAACATATCCACCCACAAGTGAAAGAAAGCCAATTGAAAGAGCAATAATAACTGCAGCCCCTTTATTTTCCTTGAATACTTTAAGCTGGCATAAAATAGCATAAACAACAGCAAATACTAGCAAAAAAGGAAGAACATAAGCAAAAAAGCCAAAATTCTCTAACTGGTTAAGCAAATCAGTAAATGATGTGCCGCCCAATCCACCTATATTGCTCCAACCTCCCCCCTGCAAAAATAATCCAAGCATATTCTAAAAAGCATTAGTCTATTTAAATATCTTTCGCTCAAACTCTGCTGCAATAGCGGGACTTTTGTTAATAATTTCTTTATAAAATTTGGCAAAAGTCCCGAGAATATGGCTATGCCTTTCGCTCAAGTTGTATTTTTAAATTAGGAAGGTTATATTACAGCTTAAGATATTTAATCATTAAAAGCAAAAAAATATTCAGGCATAAAAAATCTAATCTTTGCCCTTTCCAGAAGCAAGAACAACAGCCATTGCTCCTGCAACAATGGCAACAAGAATTATTGTTGAAACAACAGTATTTGAGCCAGAAACAGCCGTCTTAAGAATATCCCAATACCCAGTAACAACCAAAACAGCAATAACCAGAGCAACAAGAACAACAACTCCTCCTGCAATTTTTATCCCTTTACTAATTTCCAGTCCTTCTTTTCCAGAGGCAAAAAAGCCGTATAATATAAAGAAAATAAGAATTATAACAGCAAGAACAGCAAGAAAAGGCATTAATCCTGTAACAATCCCAACTGCTTTTGAAAATGTGACAAAAATCAGCGCAATCGCAAGAGAAATAATCGCATTAATCTGCCTCTTATCATCTCCTAAAATTTTTAATTTGTCAAGTATAGCAAAAATCAGGACAAAAACTAGCAAAAAAGGCAAAATTACTTCAGTAACTAACGGATGAGTTAAAATCCAGGGAGTTTCAGCCATATTATTCTCCTATTTCTACTTCTGACTCGTCTCTTGCTGGTAGTGCTGACTTATTTATTACAACAACATCTCCTATTGCTTTAACAAACTGGTGAGGGATTATTACTCCTCTTGCTCCTCCTAAAAATCCGCCGAGGCTTCCTGAAACTCTTATTCTCCATCCATCAATCTTATTTTCTACAAGATTAACTTCCTCAAGCTCTCCAAAAAAATCTCCCGCATCAGTGTAGACTCTTTTTCCCAGCACTTCGCTAATCTTCTTTATTTTCAACATTTTTTGTCCTCCTTTTTATTGTTCTTTCTTTGAAAGAGAAGAAGAGATTTATATACTTTTCTATAATTCAGAATATATGAAAATAGGAGTATTATTCTCAGAATTAAATTATGCAAAATGAAAGTTGGAGTATTATTTAGTGGAGGAAAGGATTCCTGCCTTGCTCTTCATAAATACAAAAAAAATAAAATCAACTGCTTGTTAAGCATACTGCCTGAAAAAGAAGATAGTTTTATGTTCCACTCTCCAGACATAAATCTTTTGATGAAGCAGGCAGAAATGCTTGATTTGCCTCTGATTATTCAAAAAACAGCAGGAGAAAAAGAAAAAGAGCTTGAAGATTTGAAAAAATTAATAAAAAAATCCAAAGTAGATGAAATTGTTATTGGCGGATTGGCTTCAAATTACCAGGCTTCAAGAATTCAGAAAATTTGCAGTGAGCTTGGAGTAAAAGTTTCTGCTCCTCTTTGGAATTATTCAGCTGAAAAATTATGGCGCGAGTTACTTAAGAACAAGTTTAAAGTGATTATAACAAAAATAGCAAGCGAAGGAATATCTCAAGAATTTATTGGAAAAATAATAGATCTCAATATTCTTGAAGATTTGAAAAAATTAAGCAAAAAGTACAAGTTCAGGCTTGATTTTGAAGGAGGTGATGCAGAAACAGCTGTTCTCTTCATGCCAGAATTTGCACACGAAATAAAAATAAAATTTAATGTTAGAAGTGAGGGAAAATACAGGCACTTTCTGCAGGTTGACAAAATTTTATAGAAAACAAATATCAAATATTATAAAAGCAAACCTTACTATATTTAAATATCAAAGAATACATCCTGTTATATTTAAATATCAAATCTTATAAATAGGATATTTCAAATATTATAAAAGCAAACCTTACTATATTTAAATATCATAAAATTTAAGTATGCTATTTTGGAATATATAATATGGCATCCTTCTAAGAGAAGGAAAAAAATAGCATTGAAACATATTATAAACTAAATCCCACTGCCTTTAGGCAATGGTTTCAATGAAAAATACACATGAGTTTGAAAAGAAAATACACAAGAAATAAAATATGACTCCGGCACACATAGGAATAATACTTGATGGAAACAGGAGATTTGCAAAAAGGCTTATGCTTAAGCCGTGGAAAGGGCACGAATTTGGCGCAGAAAAAGTAGAAAAGCTTTTTGACTGGTGCAAAGAGCTTGGAATAAAAGAAATGACTTTATACTGCTTCTCTCTGGAAAATTTTAACAGGCCGAAGAAAGAATTTGACTATCTTATGAACTTATTCAAAAAAGAATTTTTAAAATTGAAAAAGGATAAGAGAATTAAGGAAGATAAAATAAAAATAAGATTTATTGGAAAAACAGAATTATTTGACAAAGAAATTCAAAAACTAATGAAAGAAATTGAGGAGATAACAGAAAATTATTCCTCTTATAATATTAATTTTGCACTTGCCTATGGGGGCAGGCAGGAAATAATAGAAGCCTGCAGAAAGCTTCAGGCTTCTGGCTCTGAGATCAGCGAAGAAAACTTGAAGAAAAATCTCTGGCTCTCAAGCGAGCCTGATATGATAATAAGAACAGGCGGGGAAAGAAGAACAAGCAATTTTCTTCCATTCCAATCAGTTTACAGCGAGTGGTTTTTTCTTGACAAGACATGGCCCGAGTTTGAAAAAAAAGACTTGCTTGCCTGCATTCACGAATTTGAAAAAAGAGAAAGGAGATTCGGCAAGTAATATACTAAAATGCAATTCTATTTCGCAAGGATAATAAAATGTTAAGCAGAAATTCAATAATTAAACTTATTTGGAAAAAGCAATCATTCTATGCTTAAAAGCAAAAATATCCTTTTTAATTTAAAATGCAATTTTACAAAAAGAGGCTTGAAAACGGGCTTACAATTCTGTTTGAAAAGCGTGATTTGCCCATAATATCAGTAGCTCTTGCAGCAAAGTTTGGCTCTGCATTTGATTCTGAAAAAGAAAAAGGCATCTCTCACTTTATAGAGCACATGCTGCTGAAAGGAACAAAAACAAGAACAGCCAGGCAGATATCGGAATCAATAGAATCCAAGGGAGGGGAATATAATGCTTTTACTTCAAAAACACTGACAACAGTTTGGATGAAACTTCCTTCAAAATATTTAAAATTTTCAATAGAGCTTCTTGCTGAAATTTTCAAAAATTCAGTATTTGATGAAAAAGAAATAGAAAAAGAAAGAAAAGCAATTCTTGAGGAAATTAAAATGTATCATGATAATCCAAATAGGCATATTTTTGAAGAGCTTTCAAAACTAATGTACAAAAGTCCCTTTGGTATTTCTGGACTAGGAACCTTGGAAACTGTTTCAAAAATCTCAAGGCAGGAATTAATAAAAAAGTATAAAGAAAGATATATCTCAAATAATCTTGTTCTTGTGGTTGTTGGAAATGCTGAATTTAAGAATATAGTTAATCTGGCAAAAAACTTGTTTAAAAAAAGCAAGAAAATAACAGAAAATTATAATGTAATCAAAACCAATGGAAAAAAAGAGGAAAAAAGAAAGGATATTGATCAGGCACATCTTTCTCTGGGCTTCCATTTTCCAAGTCTTAATGAAAAAAAAAGATATGCTGCTGAAATTTTCCACTCAATATTTTCCTCAGATTCCTCTTCAAGAATATTTCAGGAAATACGTGAAAAGCGCGGGCTGGCATACGCTGTTCTTGGAATGCTTGAACAGGAAAAAAGCCATGGAGAAGAAATAATCTATATCGGAACAAGAAAAGAAAAAATTCCGCTTGTCAAGAAAATAATTCTTCAGGAGTTCAGAAAAATGAAAAATTCAAGCAACAAAGAAATTGAAAAAACAAAGCAGAAGCTTATCAGCTCCAGAATACTGAGTCTGGAAGATAGCAGAACAGTAATGCTGAATCTTTTAATAGAAGAAATTTGCAGAAATGCAAAAGAATATTACAAATATGAAAAAAGAATAAAAAATGTAAAGCCAGATGACGTAAGAAGCCTGGCAAAATTAGAAAAATATTCCTTATTCTCCCTTATTCCAAAATAGTAAATCTGCAACTAAGAGAATTAAAAAATAAGAATAAAAAGTCCAAAAAAAATTTACCTTTTCTTCTTTCCAGAATAGTTTCTAACAAGCTTGCTTATACCAACTACAAGAACGCCTATAGCAATAAGCCAGCCTTGAGCTACTCCGATATCAACCTCAAGTAAAGGCAATAATAGCAAGACACCAAGTATAGTGACAACCCATGCTGTTAACTTAGCCATTTTTTACACCTCCATTTTCTAATAGTATATATTTTTTAGGTTTAAATATCTTTCTTGCCCCGTGAATTGTTAAGTTAAAGGTTAGTAGCAAGAAGTTCTCTGAATTTTTAACTTTTATGCACAAACTTTGATAATTGACAGCAAAAATATAAAAAGGATAATTAAGTAATTACCTTATGATTGTTAAAAAGAACCAATCAAAGAAGTTTGAGAATTCTAAAGATTGTATTGTTTGGGAATATGAATATCCAAGTACATTATTTAGCTTTGCTACAGCTTTAATAAACGGGAGATACCCCAACAAACAACGTGTTACTAATCTTAAATGCGAAGAAATCTATTATGTAATCTCTGGTTCTGGCATTGTTCATTCTGAATTCGGGGATTTTAAAATTGAACAAGGAGATTTATATTTCTTCAAAAAAGGAGAAAAGTATTGGGTAGAAGGCAAGAATTTATTTTTAGGCTTAATAAATGCCCCAAAGTGGACTCCTGAACAGCACAAGAATGTTGATTAAGCAATAATTAATTATTTCTTTGGCTTCTTCTTGCCTCTCAATATCTCCAAAATCTCCTCTAAGTTTCTATCTATTCTCTTTACTCTTCTCTTAAACATAGAGTCAGAAACTGCCTGTATTATTTTAATCAGTAGATATAATCCTATCAGCCCGCCCAGAATTTCAAGAAAAGGAGTTATCTGCTTGACAACCTCAGAAATAGCTGTTTTCATTGCATCTTGAGAATTTACAAGAAGAGTTTCTTTCATATCACCTGAAAAATTTGCTATTCCCCCTACTGCCATAATCTTGTGAAGATAATTAGTTTTAAATATCTTATGTTCTTATCTAAAACATAAAAAGTGGAAAAGATGAACTTAAAATTAAACAAAATTATAAAATACCTGATTTATTCTGACCTTGTTTTCTATACTGGCTGGGGGCTTATCTCTCCAATATTCGCAATTTTTATTATTGATAATATTATTGGAGGAACAGCCTTTGTTGTTGGAGTTGCAGCAGCCATAAATCTTATTGTAAGAAGCCTGTTAAGAGTGCCTTTTGGAATGTATGCTGATAAAAGCCAGAAGAAAGCATATTACTTTATGTTTTTTGGCTTGTTAATTTCTGCACTAGTTCCAATAGGTTATATTCTCTCAACCTCTCCATGGCATATTTATCTTCTGCAAGCAATACTGGGAGCAGCATTAGCAATGTCAACAGGGGGCTGGACAGGAATATTTGCAAAATATATGGATAAGGGAAAAGAAAGCACAGAATGGGGAATTGATGCAGTAGCAGTTGGAATTGGCCCTGGAATTGCAGGAGCTGTTGGCGGGCTGGCAGTAACCTACTTCTCATTCAACATTGTTTTTATTGCAGTAACATTAATTGGACTACTTGGAGTGTTTATTCTTCCAATAATAAAAAAAGATGTTCTGAAAAATACAAAAGGCACTGGAAAATTATTTGTCCATCATGAAATTAGAAGAATAAAAAAGGCAAGAATAAGTTGAGATGAGAATTTTTATTTCTCTTGAAATTCCAGAGGAAGTTAAAGAAGAAATTTTAAGAATACAAAAAGAAATTCCAGAATTTTCTGGCAAGAAGACTGAACCAGAAAATATGCATCTAACTCTAAAATTTCTTGGAGATATTTCTGAGCATGAAGTTGAGAAAGTCAAATCAAAATTAAAAGAGATTATGCTGGAAAAATTTGAATCAGAAATTGTCAATTTAGGGGTTTTTAATCAAAATTTTATAAAAATTATTTGGGTTCATCTGGATAATTGCAACAAGCTGCAGGAAGAAATTGACACAAAGCTGGAAAAATTGTTCAAAAAGGAAAAAAGATTTATGTCTCACCTCACAATAGCAAGAGTTAAAAAAGTTAAAGACAAAAAGAAATTTTTGCAGGAGCTGGATAAAATCAAAATAAAAAATATCAAGTTTAGTGTTTCAGGCTTCTTTTTAAAAAAATCTATACTTACCAGAGAAAAGCCAATTTA